>Ga0307413_10000445_pt1 | contig 13437 bp, 9 predicted proteins | sample DK1Ometagenome_3_FD_203714 | JGI IMG/M metagenome (GOLD analysis project Ga0307413, IMG submission 203714) | Maize rhizosphere microbial communities from greenhouse at UC Davis, California, United States - DK15-O-2 | ecosystem: Host-associated > Plants > Roots > Rhizosphere > Soil | place: USA... | reverse complement strand
CGCCAAGGACCCTGTCGATCGGACTGGTCGGGCCGGGCAACGTCGGTCGCGCGCTGCTCGCGCAACTGGCCGCCGCGGCGCCGCGTTTCGCCAGTGACCCGCAGCTGGAGAAACGCCTGGACCTGCGGCTGCGCGCGGTGTGCAACAGCCGCGGCATGGTACTGGCCGAACGCCAGCTCGATCCGTCGCAGGCGGCCGGCATGGCCGGGGCCGAACCGCTCGATCTCGATCGCTTCACCGCCCACGTGCGCGCCGAACACCTGCCCCACGCGGTGATCATCGACTGCAGCGGCAGCGATGCGGTCGCCGCGCATTATCCGCAGTGGCTGGCGGCGGGCATCCACGTGGTGACGCCGGGCAAGCACGCGGGCAGCGGCGACATGCAACGTTACCGGGCGATCCGCGCGGCATCGCGCGATGGCGGCCAGTTCCGTTACGAGGCCAGCGTCGGCGCCGGCCTGCCGGTGATCCAGACGCTGCGATCGCTGCTCGACACCGGCGACGAACTGCTGTCGATGGAAGGCGTGCTGTCGGGCACCCTGGCCTGGCTGTTCAACCGCTTCGACGGCAGCGTGCCGTTCTCCGACCTGCTGCGCGAAGCCCACGCGCTGGGTTACACCGAACCGGACCCGCGCGAGGACCTGTCGGGCATCGACGTGGCGCGCAAGCTGGTGATCCTCGCCCGCGAAGCCGGCGGCGACCTGTCGCTGGAGGATGTCGAGATCGACAACCTGGTGCCGCCGGATCTGCGCGAGGTGGGGCTGGACGAATTCCTCGCGCGGCTGCACGAACTCGACGCGCCGTTGCTGCAACGGCTGCAGGCGGCGCGGGCGGAGGGCCGGTCGTTGCGGCATCTCGCCAGCCTCGACTGCGATGGTACGGGCCGCGCGCGGGTCGGCGTGGTCGCACCTGCGCCCGGCCACGCCAGCATGCACAGTCGCCTGACCGACAACCTCACCCAGTTCCGTACCCGCCGCTACGCGGATAATCCGCTGGTGGTGCAGGGTCCCGGTGCGGGGCCCGAGGTCACCGCCGCCGGCGTGTTCGGCGACGTACTTGCGATCGCGCAATCACTGGGAGGCAGGTTTTGAACGACATCGATACGGACATCACGCGCAACCGTGCCGCTGGCGCGGCCGTCACCGCATTCGCGCCGGCCAGCGTCGGCAACATCGGGGTCGGTTTCGACCTGCTCGGCCACACCATCGAAGGCCCCGGCGACCGCGCCACGGTGCGCCGCATCGACACGCCCGAGGTGCGCATCGTCGCGATCGAGGGCGATGTCGTTGGCGCCAAGCAGTTGCCGTTGCAGGCCGAACGCAATACCGCCGGACGCGCGTTGATCGAGTTGCGGCAACGCCACGGCATCGCCCACGGGTTCGAGTTGCGGTTGCACAAGGGCATCGCGCTCGGTTCCGGGCTGGGCGGTTCGGCGGCGTCGTGCGTGGCGGCGCTGGTGGCGGCCAACGCGGTCCTGGATGCGCCGCTCACGCGTGATGAGCTGTACCCGTTGGCGCTGGTCGGCGAGGCGGTCGCCAGCGGCAGCGTGCACGGCGACAACGTCGCGCCGATGCTGCTCGGCGGCGTGGTACTGGCGACACCGACGCGAATGATCGCGCTGGCCGCACCCCCGCTGTTCTGCGCGGTGGTGCATCCGGCGTTCGTGCTCGAAACCCGGCGCGCGCGCGAGGCCTTGGCGGCGCCGTATCCGCTGGCCGACTTCGTGCGGCAGAGCGAGCACCTCGCGCTGTTCCTGACCGGCCTGGCCCGCGGCGACCAGGCGCTGATCGGCGAAGGCCTGCGCGACGTGCTGGTCGAGCCGCGCCGGGCCGCACTGATTCCCGGCTTTGCCGCGGTGCGCGATGCCGCGCTGTCGCACGGCGCCCTCGGTGCGAGCATCTCCGGCGCCGGGCCGACGGTGTTCGGCTGGTTCGCCGAGCGCGAACGCGCCGAGGCCGCGTCGCGGGACATGCAGGCGGCGTTCGCGCAGGCGGACCTGCACAGCATGGCCTGGGTGTCGCCGGTCAACGGGCCGCGCGCGGAGGTGGTCGGATGAACTACGTCAGCACCCGCGGCGGCATCGCGCCGGTGTCGCTGGAGGTCGCGATGGCCGCCGGCCTCGCCCCCGATGGAGGGCTGTACGTGCCCCAACGCGTCCCGGTCGTCGAGCTGACGCGCCCGCAGGCGACCCTGGCGCAGACCGCGCAGCAGGTGCTGGCGCCGTACTTCGCCGGCTCGGACCTGCTCGGGCATCTGCCGCAACTGTGCGAGGCGGCGTTCGACTTCCCCGCGCCGCTGCGCGCACTGGACGGAACCGACGACTACCTGCTGGAGTTGTTCCACGGTCCGACCGCGGCGTTCAAGGATTACGCCGCGCGCTTCCTCGCCGGAACACTGGCGCGGCTGCGCAGCCTCGCGGACCCGACCACCACCGTCCTGGTCGCCACCTCCGGCGATACCGGCGCCGCGGTCGCCGCCGCGTTCCACCGCCGCCCCGGTTTCCGCGTGCTCGTGCTGTACCCCGACGGCCGCGTGTCGCCGCGGCAGGCGCACGTGCTCGGCAGCTTTGGCGACAACGTGCAGGCGATGCGGGTGGATGGCAGCTTCGACGATTGCCAGCGGCTGGTGAAGCAGGCGCTGGTCGATGCGTCCTTGCGCGAGCGGCTGGCGCTGACCTCGGCCAACAGCATCAGCCTGGGGCGGCTGCTGCCGCAGATCGCGTACTACGCGCATGCGGCGCTCGACTTCCACACCCGTCGCGGCATGCCGCTGGACTTCATCGTGCCGACCGGCAACCTCGGCAACGCCCTCGCCTGCTGGCTGGCGCGACGCATGGGCCTGCCGATCGGCGCGATCGTGCTGGCCTGCAACGCCAACGACGCGCTGCCGCGCTACCTGGACGGTGGGGACTACGCGCCGCGCGCTACCGAAGCGACGCTCGCCAACGCGATGGATGTCGGCGCGCCGAGCAACTTCGAACGGCTGCGCTGGTGGCACCCGGACGATGCCGGACTGCGCGCCGGGTTGCGCGCGTTCCGGGTCGACGACGCCGCGATCCGCGACACCATTGCGGGCGCACCGCAGCGACACGGCGTGGTTCCGTGCCCGCACACCGCGGTCGGCCTGCGGGTGCTGGAGCGATTGCGCGCCGGCGGTGACGCGGGCGACTGGGCCGTGGTCGCCACCGCGCACCCGGCCAAGTTCGAGGGCGTCGTCGAGCCGCTGGTCGGGCATGCGGTCGAGCCGCCGGCGGCATTGGCCACCGCGCTGGCGCAGCCAGCCCATGCGCAGGCGCTGGCGGCGGACTACGCGGCGCTCCGCGAGCATCTGTTGCGGGGCGTCGACGCATGATTGCCCGGCCCGCCGCGGGCGGCTACGGTGCGCGGATGAACAATCACCTGCGCCTGCCAGTCCTCGTCCCCGCTGTCCTCGCCGCCGTTGTCCTCGCGATTGCCGCTTGTGACAGCGGCTCGCGCGCACCGGTCGAGACCGCCATCGACACCGCCACAACCCCGACCGTGGCCAGCAGCATCCCGGCCGATGCGTTCATGGCCGACATCGCGACATTGTGTGGCCAGGCCTTCGCCGGCACGGTGGTCGCCGACACCCCGGCGCCGACCGGCGCCGACCCGTTCGCCGGCAAGCCGCTGGTGATGCACGTGCGCGAATGCAGCACCGAAGAGATCCGCATTCCGTTCCACGTTGGCGACGACCGCTCGCGGACCTGGGTGCTGACCCGCACCGACGCCGGCCTGCGGCTCAAGCACGACCACCGCCACGCCGACGGCAGCGACGATGCGATCACGGCGTACGGCGGCGACACGGCCAGCGCCGGCACCGCGACGCGGCAGGAGTTCCCGGTCGATGCGGAGTCCGTCGCGATGTTCACCGCGGCCGACATGACAGCGTCCAACACCAACACCTGGGCGATGGAGATCGAGCCGGGCGAAGCCTTCGTCTACGAACTGTCGCGGCCCGGCGGCCGGCTGTTCCGGGTGCGGTTCGACCTGGCCAGTCCGGTGGCGACACCGCCGGCGCCGTGGGGCGCCGACGACTAGGCCGGGCGACTACGTCCCGGCCGGCACCCTGACCCGGAACCACGCCGCGTACAGCGCCGGCAGGAAGAACAGGGTCAGCACGGTCGCGACCAGCAGGCCGCCCATGATCGCCACCGCCATCGGCCCGAAGAACGCACTGCGCGACAACGGGATCATCGCCAGGATCGCCGCCAGCGCGGTCAGCACGATCGGCCGGAAGCGGCGCACGGTCGCCTCGACGATCGCGTTCCACGGCTCGCGCCCATCGTTGCGGTCCTGCTCGATCTGGTCGACCAGGATCACCGAGTTGCGCATGATCATGCCGGCCAGCGCGATCGTGCCGAGCATCGCCACGAAGCCGAACGGCACCCGGAACACCAGCAGGAACAGGGTCACGCCGATCAGCCCCAGCGGCGCGGTCAGCAGCACCATAATGCTGCGCGAGAAGCTGCGCAGCTGCAGCATCAGCAGGGTGAACACCACCAGCAGGAACAGCGGCACGCCGGCGGCGATCGAGGCCTGGCCGCGACTGGAATCCTCCACGCTGCCGCCGATCTCGACCGAGTAGCCGAACGGCAGCCCGGCGCGGATGTCGTCCAGCGTCGGCGAGATCTGCGCCATCACCGTCGCCGGCTGGGTGCCGTCGTAGATGTCGGCGCGCACGGTCATCGTCGGCTTGCGGTCGCGGTGCCAGATGATGCCTTCCTCGAAACCGTATTCCAGCGTCGCGATCTGCCCCAGCGGCACGCTTTGGCCGCTGGCGGTCGGAACCATCAGGCTGCCGAGCTGGTCGAGCCGCGCGCGCTCGTCGTCGGCGCCGCGCAGCATCATCTCGATCAGCTCGTCGCCTTCGCGATAGACGCTGACCTGGTTGCCCGACAGCGAGCCGCCGAGCACCTGCGCCAGCTGCGCCGAACTGATTCCGAGTGCCCGCGCGCGGGCCTGGTCGAGTTGCAGGCGCACGACCTTGCCCGGCTCGTCCCAGTCGAGATTGACGTTGGCGACATGGCCGTTCCCGCGAATCTTTTCCCGGACCTGATAGGCGATTTCGCGGACCTGGTCGATGTGCTCGCCCGACACCCGGAACTGCACCGGGTAGCCGACCGGCGGGCCGTTCTCGAGCCGGGTCACGCGCAGCTGCAACTCCGGGAACTGCGGCACGATCTCCTCGATCATCCAGCTGCGCACTTCCTCGCGCGCCTCGATGTCCTCGGGCATCAGCACGAACTGGGCGAAGTTGGCCGCCGGCAACTGCTGGTCCAGCGGCAGGTAGAACCGCGGCGAGCCGGTGCCGACGTAGGCGGTGTAGTTGACTAGGTCGTCGCGTTGTTCCAGCAGTTGCTCCAGCCGCTCGACCTGGGCTTTGGTCGCCTTCAGCGAACTGCCCTCGGCCAGTTCCATGTCGACCATGAGTTCGGGCCGCACCGAGTCGGGGAAGAACTGCTGCGGAACGAACCGGAACAGCATCAACGACGCGACGAAGCCGGCGATGGTCAGGCCGATCACCAGCCAGCGCCGACGCACGCACCACACCAGCCACGCCCGGAAGCGCTGGTAGAAGCGGGTGCCGTACGGGTCGTGGGCATGGCCGTCGTGCGGCGCCGGGGCGATGAAGTCGGCGAATGCGGGGAAGCGGTCGGCCCAGCGTAACCGCTGCGCGTGCCAGCGCGCGGCGAGCGAACCGGGCTTGAGCGTGGCCGAGTGGCCGTGATCGGGCAGCAGCCTGTCGCCGAGGTAGGGGATGAACACCACCGCCGCGACCCACGACACCAGCAACGCGATCGTCACCACCTGGAACAGCGAGCGGGTGTACTCGCCGGTGCTCGACGCCGCGGTCGCGATCGGCAGGAAGCCGGCGGCGGTGATCAGGGTGCCGGTCAGCATCGGGAACGCGGTGGAATCCCAGGCGAACGCCGCCGCGCGCAGGCGGTCGAAACCCTGCTCCATCTTGATCGCCATCATCTCGACCGCGATGATCGCGTCGTCGACCAGCAACCCAAGCGCGAGCACCAGTGCGCCGAGCGAAATCTTGTGCAGGCCGACCCCGAACAGCTGCATCACGGTGAAGGTCATCGCCAGCACCAGCGGGATCGACAGCGCCACCACCAGCCCGGTGCGCAGGCCCAGCGACAGGAAGCTGACCAGCAGCACGATTACCACCGCCTCGGTCAGCACCTTGACGAACTCGTTGACCGACTCCTCGACCGCGGCCGGCTGGTCGGACACCTTGCCGAGGGTCATCCCGGCCGGCAGGGTCTGCTGCAATTCGGCGAACGTCGCCTCCAGGGTCTCGCCCAGTTCGAGGATGTCGCCGCCGTCGCGCATCGACACGCCGATGCCGATCGCGTTGTCGCCCATGAAGCGCATGCCCGGCCCCGGCGGGTCGGCGAAGCCGCGATGGACCTGGGCGACGTCGCCGAGCCGGAACGTGCGGTCGCCGACCCGGATCGGGAAGTCGCGGATCTGCTCGACCGTCTGGAACTGGCCGCTGATCCGCAGCGGCACCCGGCTGCTCGGGGTCTCGAAGAAGCCCGCCGGCACCATCGCGTTCTGCTGGTCGAGCGCGTCCTTCACCGCCGACGCCGGCACCCCGAGGGTCGCCAGCTTGGTGTTGGACAGCTCGATCCAGATCTTCTCGTCCTGCACCCCGAACAGCTCGATCTTGCCGACGTCGGGCACCTGTTGCAGGGCAAGCTGCACGCGCTCGGCGTAGTCCTTCAGCACCGCGTAGTCGAAGCCCTCGCCGGTCAGCGCGTAGATGTTGCCGAAGGTGTCGCCGAACTCGTCGTTGAAGAACGGCCCGACGATGTCGCGCGGCAATTCCGGCCGCAGGTCGCCGACCTTCTTGCGCACCTGGTAGAACAGCTCGGGAATCTCGTCGGAGCGCATCGCGTCGTTCGCGGCGAAGATCACCTGCGACTCGCCCGGCCGCGAGTACGAGCGGATGAAGTCGTACTCGCCGGTTTCCATGAGCTTCTGCTCGATCCGGTCGGTGACCTGGCGGCCGACCTGCTCGGCGGTCGCGCCCGGCCACAGGGTGTGGATCACCATCACCTTGAAGGTGAACTCCGGGTCTTCGCTGCGGCCGAGCTTGAAGTACGACATCGCCCCGGCGATCGCCAGCACCAGCATCGCGTAGACCACCAGGCTGCGGTGGCGCAACGCGGCTTCGGAAAGATTGAAGCGCATGGCTCAGCCTTCGTCGGCAGTGGTCGCCGGCGCGGCGGCGGGCTCGGCGGGCTTGCCCGGTTCGGCGGTGACGCGGCGGTTGTCGCGATCGACCGGGGTGACCTGCTGGCCTTCGCGCAGCAGGTGGCCGCCGGCGGCCACCACCCAGGCGTCGGAGGCGAGGCCATCGATCACCGGCGCGCGCTCGCTGCCGTAGGGACCGATCCGGATCGGCTGCAGTTCCAGGGTCGAGGTCTCGGGATCGACCACGAATACCGCGACGCCGTCCTCGCCGGTGCGCTGCAGCGCCGACAGCGGCACGCTGAGCGCGGCGTCGTTGGCGCTGGCGAAATAGACCCGCGCGCTCTGGCCGAGGTCGAGCGCGCCGGCCGGCGCCTCGACCGTGGCCCGCGCGGCGAACGTGCGCGACGCCGCGTCGGCCAGCGGCGCGATCTCGCGCACGATGCCGGGCCAGCGCTTGCCGGGATCGGACCAGAGCTCGACGCGCACCGCCTGGCCCGGCTTGACCGCATCGATCGCGCCCTCGGGCACCGCGAACCCGACCTCGCGGCGACCGTCGGCGGCCAGCGTGAAAACCGGCTGGCCGGCGCCGACCACCTGCCCGGCCTCGGCCTGGCGCGCGGCGATCACGCCATCGGCCGGTGCCCGCAACTCGCTGTAGCCGGCCTGGTTGCCGGCGACCTCGAGTTCGGCGCGGGCGGCCTTGACCTGGCCTTCGGCGGCAACCGTGGCGGCGTCCTGGGCGTCCATCGTCGAACGGCTGACAAGTTGCTGTTCGGCCAGGGTCGCGAACCGGGCGCGGTCGGCGCGGGCACGGCCGAGTTCGGCTTCGGCCGCGGCCAGCTGCGCGCGGGCGGCGCGGGCGCGGGCCTGCAGGTCGCCGGCATCGAGCGTTGCCAGCACGTCGCCCTGCTTGACGTGGTCGCCGACATCGACCCGGCGCTCGACCAGCTTGCCGCCGACCCGGAACGACAGCGGGCTTTCCTCGCGCGCGCGGATCTCGCCGGCCAATGAACTGAAGCCGTCGACTGCCGCCTGCGGCCGGGTCACCAGCACCGGACGTGCGGACTCGACCGTGGCCTCGTCGCCGGCACAGGCCGCGAGCAGCAGGCTGGCGACGATCATCAACGCCGGCATCAGCCGGGGCGGCGCGGAGCGGGCATTGCGGACACGACTGCGCATGGTCGGACGTCTCTGGGGAGGTTTTGCGGGCCGACCGCAACCGATCGATTGCGGCTCAATTAATGGACCAGGCGGTACTGTATAAATAACAAACCGATTAGTCTAGTATTAAATGATGACCGCCCGACCCTCCCGCGACCGCCCCGCCGCCAAGCCCGCCGCCCCCGCCAAGCCGACTCCGGCCCAGTCGACCCCAGCCCGGGCCGCCGGACCCGGGCGGCCGAAGGACCTGGGCAAGCGCGCGGCGATCCTCGAAGCGGCCAAGCGGATGTTCACCCGGCTCGGCTTCGACGGCGCCAGCATGGACCAGATCGCGGCCGAGGCCGGGGTCTCCAAGCTCACCGTCTACAGCCACTTCGGCGACAAGGAAACGCTGTTCGGCGCCGCGGTGAAGTCCCACTGCGAAACCGGCCTGCCGCCGTCGCTGTTCGAGGCCCGCCCGGACATCCCGTTGCGCGAACGCCTGCTGGCCGTCGCCCGGGCGTTCTACGGCATGATCACCAGCCCCGAGGCGATTGCCGGCCACCGCATGCTGTGCACGCCGCAACTGGCCGGCACGCCATTGTCCCGGCTGTTCTGGGAGGCCGGGCCGGATCGCGTACAGAACGCGTTCGCCACGCTGCTGGAACGGCGCATCGCGTCCGGCGAACTGGATATCGAGCCCCGCCCCGAGGCGATCCATCGCGCCGCCACCCAGTTCTGCGTGCTGCTCAAGGGCGAGCCACACGCGATGCTGGTGTTCGGCTGCGGCGACGTCGACCCGGCCGACACCGAGGCGCACCTGGCCGCGTCGGTCGACATGTTCCTGCGCGCCTACGCCACCGGGCGCCAGCCGCGTCGAGCGCCGTCGCGATGACCCCTGACCGCGGTCGCGGTTACTTCTGGCACTCAGGGCCGCGCAGCTTGAACGGCGATCCTGTCGCGGTCGCGCCAGGCGGCCGGCGGCGTCCGGCGCCGGTACAATTGGCGGTCCACCGCGAGACTGAGACCCTGCAATGAGCACGATCGATTACGCCAACGCCCGTGAACTGATGGTCGAACAACAGGTTCGGCCCTGGGACGTGCTCGACCCCCGGGTGCTCGACGTGATCGCCACGCTGCCGCGCGAGGAGTTCGTGCCCGCCGCCCACCGCGCGCTGGCCTACACCGACATGGCACTGCCGCTGCCGCACGGCGAGCGCATGATGAAGCCGGTGGTCGAGGGCCGCACCCTGCAGGCGCTGGCGCTCGATGCCGGCGACGACGTGCTCGAGATCGGCACCGGCAGCGGCTACCTGACCGCCTGCCTGGCGCGGCTGGCGCGCGACGTGGTCAGCCTGGAGCAGCACGCCGACCTGGCCGACGCCGCCCGCCACCAGCTCGACGCCCAGCACCTGGGCAACGTCAACGTGATCCATGCCGACGCGTTTGCCTACGACACCGATCGCCGCTTCAGCGCGATCTGCGTGACCGCCGCGGTCGATGCCATTCCGGCGAAGTTCGTCGAATGGCTGCAACCGGGCGGACGCATGTTCGTCATCCGTGGCCGCTCGCCGGCAATGGAAGCGGTACTGCTGCACAACGATGCCGGCCAGCCGCGCATCGAATCACTGTTCGAGACTGACCTCCCCTATCTCGTCGGCGCGGCGCCCCAGCCCGTCTTCGAGTTCTGAGAAACCCCAAAGGACACAGCATGATTCGCCGCCGCCTCGTTCTCGCCCTCGCCTTCGTCCTGCTGCCGGCCACCGCCGCGGCGGAAGACCTGTTGCAGACCTATGAACTGGCCCGCGCCGGCGACCCGCAGTTCGCCGCGGCTGAATCAGGCCGTCTGTTCACCCGCGAAGGCGCGGTGCAGGCGCGCGCGCAGATGCTGCCGCAGATCGACGGCAGCGCCAGTATCCGGCGCTCGCGCAGCGAAGGTCCGGCGACCCAGACCCAGTTCGATCCGACGTCGGGCGAGCCGGTGCAGTTCACCGGCGACATCGAAAGCGAGACCACCACCCGCAGCGTCGGCATCAACGGTACTCAGATGCTGTTCGACATGTCGCGTTTCACCGCGCTGCGCAGCCAGAAGGCATTGAGCCGCGCCAGCGACTTCCAGCTCGAGGCCGCAGGCGACAACCTGATCACCCGCACTTCGGCCGCGTACTTCAATGTGCTGGTCGAACTGGAAACGCTGGCCGCCGCGGAAGCCGCCGAGACCGCGTTGCAGAAGCAGTTCGACTTCGCCTCCAAGCGACTGGAGGTCGGCCTGGCGCCGATCACCGACGTCCACGAGGCCCGCGCCCAGTACGACAGCGCGCGCGCCAACACCATCCTTGCGCGCACCCGGGTCGCCGATGCCTACCAGGCGCTGGCCGAAATCACCGGCACGCCGGTCAACAACGTCAAGGGGCTGCCGGCGGACTTCCAGCCGCAGCTGCCGGTCAGCGAGGGCGTGGATTCGTGGGTGCAGACCGCGTTCGAGACCAATCCGGCGCTGCAGGCCAAGCAGCTCCAGGTCGAATCGGCCCAGGCCGATGTCCGCACCGCGCAGGCCGCGCACCTGCCGACGCTTTACCTCAGCGGTGGCTACAGCAAGGGCAAGACCACCGGCGACCGCACCTTCAGCAGCAGCGACCTGCCCGAATCGGTCACCAGCCCGATCGAGAGCGAGAGCCGCGGCCCTGAAATCGGCATCACCCTCAACGTGCCGATCTTCTCCGGCGGCACCACCCAGTCGCGCGTGCGGCAGGCGATCGCCCAGCGCGACATCGCCACCGACGAACTGGAACAGCAGAAGCGCGCGCTCGAGCGCAACACCCGCAACGCCTACGAGACCCTGGTCGCCGGCATCAGCGAGGTCGAGGCACGTCGCCTCGCGCTGGTCTCCGCCCAGGCCGCCTACGACGCCTCGCAGGTCGGACTGGAGGTCGGCACCCGCACCGTGCTCGACGTGCTGAACAACCAGAACAACCTGTTCACCGCGCAGCAGGCCTATGCGCTGGCCCGCTACAACTACCTGCAGCAGCGCCTGACGCTGGAGCAGGCCGCCGGCACCCTGGACATCGCCGACGTGCAGGACATCAACCGCCTGCTGACCGTCGACGCGGACGCTCAGGTGCAGTCGGAAATCCGGCAGTAACAGCGCGCGTTGTTTCGGACTTCTCTGTAGGAGTGACGTGAGTCGCGATCGGAAAATCGGCTCGCGAAACCGGTTGCCCGATCGCGACTCACGTCGCTCCTACAGGGGTTCCGACGCGGGGCCCTTCCCGCTCACCGCCGGCAACACCGCCTGCAACAGCACCAGCGTCTGCGCCAGCGCGCCGCGGCCGGTTTCGACCAGCATCCGGCCGGCCTCGGCCATCGCTTCGCGCGCCTGCGGATCATCCAACAGGCGCGCCAACTCCACTTCGACCTCGCCGGCATCGGCGCGGATTCGCAATGCGCCCGCGTCATCGAGTCGGCGCGATATCTCGGAAAAATTGTGCAGGTGCGGGCCGGTGACGATCGCGGTTCCCGCCGCCGCCGGCTCCAGCAGGTTGTGCCCTCCGACCGGCTGCAGGCTGCCGCCGACGAACGCGACATCGGCGCAGGCATAGAAGTTCATCAGCTCGCCCAGCGTGTCGATCACGAACACCGCATCACCGGCGCCTGGCCGGCGGCCGCGCGAACGCGTCGACACCGACCAGCCCGCTGACCGCGCGTGTTCGGCGACCAGCCTGAAGCGCTCCGGATGGCGCGGCGCCCACAGCAGCAGCAACTCGGGAAAGCGCGCACGCAGGTGCCGATGGATGCCGATGACCGCGGCTTCCTCGTCCTCGTGGGTGCTGGCGGCAATCCACACCGGCCGCTGGCCGCAGTCGGCGCGGAACCCGCCGGCGAAGGTTTCCAGCGTCTCCGGCACGGCCACGTCGAACTTCAGGTTGCCGGTCTCGACCACCTGTTGCGCACGGGCTCCGAGACGCACGAAACGCATCCCGTCCGCGAGTGACTGCGCCGCGACCGTGCGCACCGTGCGCAAGGCCCGGCCAATCAGCGGCGCCAGCACCCGGTAGCCACGCAGCGATCGCTCCGACAGCCGCGCGTTGAGGATCAGCGTCGGGATTGCCCGGTCGCGGCAACCGAACAGCAGGTTCGGCCACAGTTCGGTTTCCATGATCAATCCCGCATGCGGCCGGTAATGGTCGAGGAAGCGGCCGACCGCGCCGGGAAGGTCGTACGGCAGGTAGACGTGCTCGACTTCCTCATGGCGCCACAGTGCGCGTACGCGCTCCGAGCCGGTCGGGGTGATGGTGGTGACCAGCAGGCGCAGGTCCGGACGCCCGCGCCTGAGCGCGTTGACCAGCGGCACCGCCGCATTGACCTCACCGACCGACACCGCGTGCAGCCACAGCGTCCGCCCATTGGATGCGGTGCGGTAGCGGGCGTAACGCTCGTGCCACCGCTGGAAATAGGCCGGTTGGCGGAAGCCCCGCCAGATCAGGTGATAGACCGTGACCGGCACCAACAGGTACAGCGCGGCCGAGTACAGGCCGCGCAACAGGCGCTCGATCATGTCCGTCCGCATCCTGCCAAGGATAGCGAACGACGCGCACCACCGGGCGCAGGCGCGGCGGCGATAGAATCACCCGCATGTCGAATCCGCCCCCTTCCGACCTGCCCGCTCCGCCACGGGGCCCGCGCCACTGGCCGACCTGGATGGCGCTCGGCCTGATGTGGCTCGGCGCGCGGTTGCCGTGGTCGCTTCAACGCGCGCTGGGTGCTGGCATCGGCGCGCTGGCGATGCGCCTGGCCGGAGCACGACGGCGCGCGGCACGGATCAACCTCGCGTTGTGTTTTCCGGAAATGGACGAGGCTGCCCGCGAGGCATTGCTGCGGGGGAGTTTCCGTGACTTCGGCATCGGCCTGTTCGAGTTCGCGCGGGCCTGGTGGGGATCGGTCGCGCCGATGCGTCGCACCGTGCGGATCGAAGGAGTCGAGCGGGTCCGGGACATCCTCGACGGCGGACGCGGCGTGCTGCTGGTTTCGGGCCACTTCATGACCCTGGAGATGTGCGGACGCCTGATGT
>Ga0307413_10000444_pt1 | contig 13439 bp, 3 predicted proteins | sample DK1Ometagenome_3_FD_203714 | JGI IMG/M metagenome (GOLD analysis project Ga0307413, IMG submission 203714) | Maize rhizosphere microbial communities from greenhouse at UC Davis, California, United States - DK15-O-2 | ecosystem: Host-associated > Plants > Roots > Rhizosphere > Soil | place: USA... | reverse complement strand
CACGTGGCGCGTGTCGCCCGATGCGACGGTGTTCGCGTTCGGCGCCGGCAGGGCCTCGCGGTCCAGCTTTCCGTTCGGTGTCAGCGGCAATGCGTCAAGGACGACCACCGCCGGCACCATGTACTCGGGCAGCCGGTCCGCCAGGAACCGCCGCAGTACCGCCGGGTCGGCGTCGGCCGGGTCCGCCCCGGTGGTGGCCGGCACCACGTAGGCGACCAGGCGCACGTCCGCGGGCCGGTCCGAGCGCGCGAGCACCACCGCCCGGGCCACCGCGGGATGCTCGGTCAGCACCGACCCCACTTCGCCCGTCTCGATCCGGAACCCGCGGATCTTCACCTGGTCGTCGGTCCTGCCGATGAAGGTCAGCTCACCGTCGCCGGACCAGGTCACCACGTCTCCCGTCCGGTACATCCGTTCTCCGGGTGCGCCGAACGGACTCGCGACGAAGCGCTCCGCGGTCAGCCCCGGCCGGTTCAGGTAGCCACGGGCGAGACCGGCGCCGGCGATGTAGAGCTCACCCGCCACCCCGACCGGCACCGGGGCCAGCAGGGAGTCCAGCACGTACAGCCGGGTGTTGGTCAGCGGCCGGCCGATCGGCACCGTCGAACCGGCCGGGTCGATTCGGTGCATGGTGGCGCACACCGTCGACTCGGTCGGCCCATAGGCGTTGACGACGCGTGTGAAGCGGCGGGTCGACTCCGCGACCTGTCTGGTGCACGCCTCGCCCGCGGTGACGAGGGTGACCGCGGCCATGTCGGCGTCGAAGTCCGTATCGAGCAGGACGGCGGGCGGCAGCGTCGCGTGGGTGATCTCGTTGGTCCGGATGAAGTCGACCAGCCGGGAGCCGGCCGTTCGGTCCGCTTCCGGTGCAATCACAAGGCATCCGCCGCATCCCAGCGCCATCCACATCTCCCACACGGAGGCGTCGAAACTCACCGGCGCGAACTGCAGCACCCGAGCGGTCCGGTCCACCGCGAGATTCGCCACCTGGGCGGACACCATGCTGGCGAGACCGGCATGGGACACAACCACGCCCTTGGGGCGCCCGGTGGAGCCGGACGTGTAGATGACGTAGGCCGGATGGGCAGGCCGCAGCGGGGTGGCCCCGGCAGCGTCCGGAGGACCGGCGGCCGAATGCCGGGCCAGGGACCGGGCGAGTCGTTCGTCGTCCAGTTCCAGGATCCGCTCGCCCGGCTTGACGGGCAACCCGCTCGCCACCGTGCTGGTGCTGATCACGCACATCGGCTCGGCGTCGTCCAGCATGAAGCCGATCCGGTCGGCAGGCAGGGCCGGGTCGATCGGCAGGTACGCCGCGCCCGCCTTGAGCACGGCCAGTATCGCGACGACCACCTGCTCGGAGCGCGGCAGTGCCAGCGCGACGAGCTGCTCGGGACCCACGCCCCGGGCGATCAACTCGTCGGCGAGCCGGTCGGCTCGCCGGTCGAGGTCGGCGTAGGTGAGCGCGACATCGCGGAACACCACGGCCGTCGCCTGCGGGGTCCGGCGTACGTGGGTGGCGAAGAGGTCGGGCAACGTGACCGGCGGCACCTGTCGGGCCGTGTCGTTCCATTCGACCAGCGTCCGTCGCCGCTCCTGCGGGAGCAGGACGTCGAGCGCGCCGACCCGCGTGTGCATGGCGCCGGAGACCTCGTCGAGCACGCGGACGAGACGTGCCGCGAGCGTTCGCACCGTGTCCTCGTCGAACAGGTCGGCCCGGTACCGGATCGAGGCGGTGAGCGCCGCGGACGGGGCGTCCCCGGTGTCGCTGACCACGCTGTCCGGCCCTGGCTGGTTGAAGACGAACGACAGGTCGAACGGCGCCAGGCCGGGTCCCACCGGCTGCCAGCCGACGTCGAGCCCGGCCAGTGCCAGGTCGGTCCACTGACCGGTCCGCATCGAGACGCTGACCTGGAACAGCGGGTTGGCGCCGGGGACCCGTCGCGGGTTGAGCGCCTCGACCAGGGACTCGAACGGCACGTCCTGGTTCGCGAACGCGGTGAGGTCGGCCTCGCGTACCCGGCGCAGCAACTCGGCGAAGGTCGGGTTGCCGGAGACGTCGGTCCGCAGGACGACGGTCTTGGCGAAGAAGCCGACCAGACCGTCCAGGAGCTCGTCGGGCCGTCCGTAGGTGGCAGTGCCGAGCGGGATGTCGGTGCCCGCGCCCAACCGGAACAGCACGACCGCGACCGCGGTCTGCAGTGCCATGTACAGGGTGCTGTCGCAGGCACGGGCCACCGTGGTGAGCCCGGCGGCCGTCTGCGCCGGCACCGAGAACGTCACGATCCCGGCCACCGGTGCGGAATCCGGCTGCCGTGGACGGTCGAACGGCAGCTGCAGCTGGTCGGGAATGCCGGCCAGCGCAGTGCGCCAGTGGTTCAGCTGCCGGGCGGCCAGGCTGGTGTCGTCCTCCTCGGTGCCGAGCAGTTCTCGCTGCCACAGGGCGTAGTCGGTGTACTGCACCGGCAGGGGCGGCAGCTCCGGTGCCGCGCCGCGCAGGCGTGCCGCGTAGGCGTCGGCCAGGTCCCGCAGCATCGGCTCCAGTGACCACTCGTCGCACGCGATGTGGTGCACGACCAACAGCAGCACGTGATCTGTTCGGTCGAGCTGGAACAACCGGGCCCGCAGTGGAGGTTCGTCGGTCAGGCGGAACGGTTCGTCCGCCGCGGCGGCCAGCTCGGCGTCCAGCGAGTGTTCGTCGGTCGGCACGAGCCGCAGCTCCGGCCGCGCCGCGGGGCCGTGCAGCACGTGCTGGCGCTGTTCGCCGTCCACGCCGGAGAACACCGTTCGCAGCACCTCGTGCCGGCGCACCACATCGGACAGTGCCGCACCGAGCGCGTCGGCGTCCACCAGCCCGGACAGGCGCAGCGCCAACGGGATGTTGTAGGCCACACCCCCGTCCAGTTCACTCAGGAACCACAGCCGCCGCTGCTCGAACGACATCGGAACGGCGTCCGGACGTGCCACCGCCCGCAACTCGGGACGCGTCGTCGTCTCCGCGCCCAGCCGTCTCGCCAGCCCGGCCACGGTGGGAGCCTCGAACAGCGACCGGATCGTCAGCTGTACGCCCAGCACCGACCACACCCGGCTGGTCAGACGCATGGCGAGCAGGGAGTGCCCGCCCATGGCGAAGAAGTCGTCGTCGACCCCCACCCGGTCGAGACCGAGAACGTCGGCGAAGAGTCCACAAAGGACTTGTTCCTGCGGGGTGCGTGGACCGCGGCCGTCCGTCGTCGCGCCGATCGTGGGTACCGGCAGGGCCCTGCGGTCGACCTTTCCCGTCATGGTGACCGGCAGGGTGTCGAGTACCGTCATCGCCGACGGCACCATGTAGCTCGGCAGCCGCTGCCGCAGGTGCGCGGTGACCGTGTCGCCCAGCGAGGCGGTCTCCCTGTCCACCCGCGGCACGACGTAGCCGACCAGCCGCCGGTCACCGGCGCGGTCCTCGCGGATCATCGCCACGGCCTGCCGCACCAGCGGATGCGCCGCCATCGCCGCCTCGACCTCACCGAGCTCGATCCGGAACCCGCGCAGCTTCACCTGGCTGTCGTCGCGGCCGAGGAAGATCAGCGTGCCGTCCTCGGTCCACCGCACCAGGTCGCCGGTGCGGTACATCCGGGAACCGGCGGGGCCGAAGGGCTCGGCGACGAACCGGGTCGCGGTGAGCGCCGGCCGTTCCAGGTAGCCACGCGCCAGGCCGGCGCCCGCGATGTACAGCTCACCCGTCGCACCCACCGGCACCGGACGCAGCCAGTCGTCCAGGACGTAGGTCCGCGCGTTGTCCAGCGGGCCGCCGATCGGCAGCGGGTCGGGAACGGCGTCGGTGCTCGTCACAGGCCGGTGCGCGGTGGCGTAGGTGGTGGTCTCGGTAGGCCCGTACACGTCGGTCACGGTGGTTGCGGGGCAGGCGTCGAGGACCGCGCGGACCGCGTCGGCCGGCACGACCTCACCGCCGGTCCAGACCTCGCGCACACCCGACAGGACGTGCGGGGCGTCGCCGGCGATCAGCCGGAACAGGCCGGTGGTCATGAACACCGCGGTGGTCCCGTGCTCGGCCAGCACCCGGCCGAGGGTGAGCGGGTCGACGTCGCCGGGCGGGACGACGACGACGGTGCCGCCGCGCAGCAGCGGCACCCACAGCTCGTAGGTCGACGCGTCGAACGCGAGCGGCGAGTGCATCGGCACCCGGCGGTGTGCCTCGCTGTCGAACCGGCGGTCGAACGCCAGCGCGACGACGTCCCGATGACACGCCGCCACCCCCTTGGGGGCTCCCGTCGAACCGGACGTGTACACCACGTACAGCAGTCGATCCGGGTGGATCGGACGGTCCGGAACCCGGTGCACCGTGCCCTGCCACGGCTCGTCGACCGTCAGCAGCCGACCGTCGTGGACCTGCCGCGCGGTGGATCGCCAGGTCCGGTCGGAGATCATCACGCAGGCGTTCGCCTCGGTGGTCATCAGCCGCAACCGGTCCACCGGCGCCCGCTGGTCCAACGGCAGATAGGCGGCACCGACCTTGGCCACGGCGAGCACGGCGACCACGGTCTCGACCGATCGGTCAAGCAGTACCGCGACCCGGTCCTCGGCCCGCACCCCCAACCCGGCCAGCCTGCCGGCCAGGATGTCCGACCGCGCGTCCAGCTCCTCGTAGGACACCCGCTCGTCGCCGCTCTCCACCGCGATCGCCGTCGGGGTCCGCCGGGCCACCGCGGTGAACAGGTCCACCACCGACCCGGCTGGTGTCGGACAGCCGGTGTCGTTCCACCGCGTCACCACCCGAGCGCGGTCGCCGGCGGACAGCGGGTCCAGACGTCCGCAGAGCCGGCCGGGTTCGGCGGCGACGGTCCCGAGCAGCCGGACGAGCTGTCCGACCAGCAGCCGAACGGTCGCCTCGTGGTAGACGTCCTGACGGAATCCGAGCTCCAGCCGCCAGCTCGCGCCCGGAATGACGGCGAGGCTGAGCGGGTAGTGGACGACCGGCGGCTGCCTGCCACTGGCGTGGTCGGTGATCCGCAGACCGGCGGCCCGGTGGGCGAGAGTGTCGTGCGGAGCGTTCTGGAAGACCGTCGAGGTGTCGAACAGCGGCCCCAGACCGGTTCGTTGCTGAATGGCGGAGAGTCCGATGTGGTGGAACGGGCTGAGTTCGGACTGCTGCCGCTGAATCCGGGCGAGCAACTCGTCGACGGGTTGTGCGGGTTCGAGCCGCACCCGCACCGGAACGGTGTTGATCAACAGGCCGACGATGCCCTCCACACCCGGGATCTCCGGGGGCCGACCGGACACGGTCGCACCGAACACGACCTCCCGCTGCCGGGTCAGGCTCGCCAGCAGCAACGCCCACACACCCTGCACCACGGTGTTCGGCGTCAGCCCGCGGGAGCGGGCGGTCGCGACGATGGCCGCGGTCGCCGACTCCCCGAGTTCACCGACCACGAGTCCGGGGAGGGCCGGCAACGCGGTGTCCACCGCCGGCGCGACCAGGGAGGGTTCGGTCAGTCCATCGAGGGCGGTCGCCCACGCGGCCAGCCCGGCCTCGCTGTCCTGGTGGGACAGCCAGGACAGGTAGGTGCGGTAGGACACCGCCTCCGGTGGTTCGACCTCGGCCTCGTACAGGCGCCACAACTCGGCGAGCACGCGGGTCATCGACCAGCCGTCCCACAGAACGTGGTGGCTGGTCAGCAGGAGCAGGTGGTGCTCGTCGGCCGTCCGGACCAGCGTGACCCGCAGCAGCGGCGGCCGAGCCGGGTCGAACCGTTCCAGCCGGTCCCGGCGCAGGAGTTCGGCGACCCGCACCCGGCGCTGCTCCGCCGTGAGGTCGGTCAGCTCCACCTCGCGCCACGGCAGCTCGATCTCGGCGGGGACGACCTGCACGGTCTCGCCCGTTTCGCGGGTGACGAATCCCGCGCGCAGGCTGGGGTGCCGCCGCAACAGCCGCCGGAACGCGGCCCGCAGCCGGGGCACGTCGAGGTCGCCGGTGAGGTCGAGCGGCGCCTGGGTGGTGTAGGGGTCGGCCCTGTGCCTGTCGTAGGCCGCGTGGAACAGCAGGCCCTCCTGCAACGGGGTCACCGGCCAGACCTCGGCCGCCGGCCCGAACCCGGCGAGCAGCTCGGCGCGTTCACGGGCGTCCAGGTCGACCAGCGGGTCCGCCAGGTCCGCCGAGGCGTCCGTGACGTCCCGGTCGGCCGGCGTCGCGCGTGCGGCCAGCGCCGCCACGGTCCGACACTCGAAGATGTCCCGCGGCGAGAGGATCAGACCGGCGCTTCGTGCCCGCACCGCGAGCTGGATCGAGCTGATCGAGTCGCCGCCCAACGCGAAGAAGCCGTCGTCGACGCCGACCGCCGTCACCCCGAGGATGTCGGTGAACAGACCGCAGAGCAGTGCCTCCCGTTCGTCGCGTGGTGGCCGGCTCGCGCCGGCCCCGACGAACTCGGGCACGGGCAGCGCCCGCCGGTCCGCCTTGCCGGTACTCGTCAACGGCAAGGAGTCCAGCATCATGAACGCCGCCGGCACCATGTACTCGGGCACCCTCGCGGCGACGTGCGCGCGGAGGGCGGCCACATCCACGGCGACATCCACGGGGACATCCACGGGGACATCCACGGGGACATCCACGGTGGCGCCCTCGGTGGGCACCACATAGGCGACCAGCCGCTTGACCCTCGGCTGGTCCTCGCGGGCGATCACGGCCGCCGCACCCACACCGGGGTGCGACCGCAACACGGCCTCGACCTCGCCGGGCTCGATCCGGAAGCCTCGGATCTTGACCTGGTCGTCCGCGCGACCGAGGAACTCCAGCCCGCCGTCCGCGGTCCACCGCACCAGGTCGCCGGTGCGGTACAGCCTGGAGCCCGCCGGGCCGAACGGCGACGCGACGAAGCGCTGCGCGGTCAACGCGGCGCGGTTCAGATACCCGCGCCCGAGCCCGGGGCCGGCGAGATACAGCTCTCCGGAGAGGCCGGGTGGCACCAGCCGCAGTGCGGAGTCCAGGACGTACGCCCTGGCATTCGTGATCGGCCGGCCGATGTGCGTCCGGACGTCGCCGGTGATGCGGCTGAACGTGGAGTCCACTGTGCACTCGGTGGGGCCGTAGAAGTTGTAGCTCGGCACCGAGCTCGCGGCGAGCTCGCTCCACAGTGCCTCGTCGACCACGTCACCGCCGAGGGAGATGAGGCCCGGCCGGTAGCCGGGCGTGCCGAGCAGGCCGGCAGACAGCAGTTGGCCGGCGTGCAGCGGGGTGACACTGAGCGAGTCGATGGCGTGCCGTGCCGAGTAGTCGATCAGCGCGGTCGCGTCCCTGCGCAGGTCCTCCCCGACGAGGTGCAGTTCGTGCCCGGCCATCATCCGGAGGATGTCGGCCCAGGCCGCGTCGAAACCGAACCCGGACACCAGGGCGACGCGCAGCCGCCGGCCGCCGGCAGCCTCGACGGCGTCGAGCATGTAGCCGTGGTTCTGCGCGTGGAACATGTTGACGATGCCCCGGTGGGTGAGCATGGCGCACTTGGGCCGTCCCGTCGAGCCCGAGGTGTGAATGACGTAGGCCAGGTGCGCCGGCAGCAGCGGGCGGACCCGATCGGTGTCGCGCGGATCGTGGGTGGGCAGGTCGAGCCCGATGTCCTCGATCAACGACACCGGCCATTCGTCCGACGCGTGGTCGGCGTCGGTAAGGACGACCACCGGCCCGGCATCGGCCAGCAACGACCTGACCCGATCGGCCGGCCAGCCGGGCTCGACGGGCAGGTAGGCGCAGCCGGCCTTGAGCACACCGAGCAGGGCCGTCACGGCAGCCGCGGTTCGCGGCAGCAGCACGGCCACCAACTCGTCAGGACCCGCGCCCATCGCGATCAGCGCGTGGGCCACCCGATTGGCACGCTCGTTGAGCTCGGCAAAGCTCAGCACCTGATCGCCCGCCACCAACGCGGTGCCGTGTGGCGTGGCCGCCACCTGGGCCTCGAAGACGGCGGCGAGGGTTCCCCCGTGCTCCGTGCCGCCGGTGCCGCTCCACTCGTCGAGCAGCAGGCGCTCGGCCGGGGTCAGCAGGTCCAGTCGGCCCACGAGCCGCCGCGGATCGTGGGCCACCGTCCGGAACACCCGCGTGGCCCGGTCGAGCAGTCGTCGGACGAACTCGGCGTCGAAGGCCTCCGGCCGGTAGCTGATCTCCAAGCGCAGCCGCTCTCCCGGGAAGACCTCGAAGCTCAGCGGGAAGTGGGTGAAGCCCTGTTCCTCGTCGGCGTCGCGGCCGGTGATCAGCAGTCCGGTCGCCTGGTGGGACTGGCTGTCGCGCGGCGAGTTCTGGCAGACGGTGGAGGTGTCGAACAGCCGGCCCAGGCCGACGAGACGCTGGATGGCGGGGAGGCCGACATGATGGTGCGGTGTCAGGGCGACCTGCTGACGCTGGATCTGGGCGAGCAGGTCGTCGAGAGGGGCGGTGGGGTCGATCCGCACCCGCACCGGCACGTTGTTGATCATCAGTCCGACGACGTCCTCGACACCCGGGATCTCCGGCGGCCGACCGGATACGGTAGCGCCGAAGACGACGTCCCGTTGCCCGGTGATGCCCGCGAGCAGCAGGGCCCACGCGCCCTGCATGACGGTGTTCAGGGTGAGCCCCCGCCCGCGCGCCACCTCCAGCAGCGCCGCGGTCACCTCCTCGTCCAGCTCGTCGACCAGCCGTGTCGGCGGCCGTGGCAGCGCGCCGTCCACGCCGGGCGCGACCAGACTCGGCTCGGTCAGCCCGGCCAGCGCGTCTGCCCACACGGCCGCCGCCTCGGCCGGGTTCCGGCGGGACAACCACCTCAGATAGGTGTGGAACGGCACGACCGGGGGCAGTTCGGTCCGCGCCTCGTACAGGCGCCACAGCTCGGCGAGCGCGCGGGTGGTGGACCACCCGTCCCAGAGAATGTGATGGCTCGTCAGCAGAAGCAGGTGTCGCTCGTGTGCCAGGCGGATCAGCGTGACGCGCAGCAGCGGCGGCCGAGCCGGGTCGAACCGGCGCAGCCGGTCCCGGCGCAACAACGCGGCCACCTCGATCGTGCGCTGTTCCTCGTCGAGGTCGGTGAGGTCCACCTCCGTGAACGGCAGCTCCACTTCGGCGGGGACGACCTGCACCGTCTCACCGGTCCGGCGCGTGGTGAACCCGGCCCGCAGCGGTGCGTGCCGCTGCACCAGCCGCCGGAACGCCACCCGCAGCCGCGCCACGTCCAGGGCACCGGTGACCAGCAACGGCCGCTGCATCAGGTACGGGTCCGCGTCGTCCTGGTCGTAGACGGCGTGGAACAGCAGACCTTCCTGCAGCGGGGTCACCGGCCACACCTCGCAGCCCGGTCCGAACCCGGCACACAGTTCGGCCCGTTCGGGTTCATCCAGCGCCACCAGAGGACGAGACGGGTCATCGGGTTCGGCACGGGTGGGTATCTCCCGCGCGGCGGTCGCCATCGCCGCGACGGTCATCCCCTCGAAGACATCGCGGTGTTCCAGGACGAGGCCCGCCCTGCTCGCGGCGGCCAGCAGCCTGATCGACGCAACCGAGTCGCCGCCCAACTCGAAGAAGTTGTCGTCGACTCCCACCTCGTCGACGCCGAGAACGTCGCCGACCAGAGCGCAGAGCAGTTCCTCGTGACCACTGCGTGCTGATCCCGGCGCGAGGGAGCGCGCGTGTTCGGCGTTGCGGGTGGCCTGGTTCATTCGTGTCTCCGGCTGTCGTCGGGGGCTGCTGACCGGCCCGGATCAGAGTCGGACGCGATCGATCGGCTCGGGGGTGCGTGCGGTCGACCAGCGGCTGACGATCACCTTGCGCAGCCAGCGATCGGTTCCGTCGTGGCGTGCGGTGAAGGACTCCCGGGCGTGCACCACACTGTGGTTGTCGAGGATCAGCAACGAGCCGGTGGCCGCGACCAGTGGCCTGCGCACCCGGGTCAACTCGGCCAGCAGTGCCGACAGTGCGCGTGCGGTCCGGGGATCGTCCCCGACGCAGCGCATGAACGGCGTGTCCAGCCGGATCCTCGGGTTGGCCGGATCGCCGAAGAGCACCGAGACCGGCCGCGGGTCGTCGCGCATCCGCACGGCACTCGTCAACGCCGGGTCGTCCGGCGCGCGCAGCTCCAACTGCCGGATGTGCTCGTCGTCCGGCAGGATGTGGAACCGCTCCTCGGAGAGCACGGCCCGGTCGGCCGCGCTCAACCGCACATCGCCGACGGCCGCGACGAACGTGGGCACCGCGTCGAGGTTGCGGATGCCGAACAGCAGCAGATAGTCGGGCGAGTCCGCGCGGAACGCGTCGTCGGTGTGGAAGGTCAGGAATGCCTCACTGCCGTGTCCGCTCTCGCGGCGCTCGTCACCTCTGATCGGGAAGATGTCCTGGACGAGCCGGCCGTACTGCAGCGTGGCCCAGGCGAACGGCTCACCCAGCATCGAGCCGCACATCGCCAGGAAGGTGTCGGACTCGACGGTCGAGTCCAATCCCTCGGGCCGTTCCCAGTGGCTCGGCGTCGGTCCCACGGTGGCGTCGTCGATCGGGAATCCGGAGACCACACACGCCGTGGACCGATCGTCATCGCGGAAGTCCGCGAGGAAGCGACGCAGCCCGCCGGGCAGGAGCTCATGGCAACCGCGGTACTTCAGGTAGAAGTCGGGCTCGATGGGGGAGATCCCATCCGTGCCCAGTTCGGCCAGCGTCGCCCGCAGGTCAGCTGTCTCGCGGCCGCTCAGGACGTATTCGTCGGCACTCACAATGGCTCCCTGCACTTCTCGGTCGCTCGACACGCTCTACCGGCTGCTCGGCTCGACGGACAATGCCGTGCCGAAGTCCGACGTCATCGAACCGGCGATCTCGCCGCCGTCGATGACGATTTCCTGCCCGGTGATGAAACGTGCCCGCGCTGAGGCGAGGTAATGGAAGGCATCCGCTATCTCGGCCGGCTGGGCGTGGCGCCCGGCCGGAATCCGCGCGTTGACCGCGTCCAGCATCTGCGGGGTGTACTCGGCAAGCTGCATCGGGGTCAGCACGGCACCGGGGGACACGCAGGCCACCCGGACGGCGGGGCTCAGCTCCATCGCGAAGGTGCGGCAGAGCGCCACGATCCCCGCCTTGGTGGCGTTGTAGTCCGCGTAGTACGGGAAGCCTCGATGGCCGTTGACCGAGGCGGTGGCCAGCAGCACACCCTCTCCGCGGGCCGCCATCCGACGCGCGGCGGCGCGCCAGAGGCCGAGCACACCGAGCAGGTTGACCTCGACGACCCGGCGGGCCTCGGCCCAGGTGATGTCGGTGACGCTGTGCCGGATGCTGACCCCGGCGTTCGCGATGACGACGTCCAGCCGGCCGTGCTCCGCGCGGACGTGCTCGACGACCTGGTCCACCGCCGTCCAGTCGGCCACGTCGGCGGCCAGCCAGGTGACATTTCCGAGAACCTTTTCTGGCGGTTTCAGGTCAACGTTGTAGACCTGGTCGGACGAACTCGCGAATCGTTCCGCGGTGGCCAGTCCTATTCCGCTCGAAGCGCCGGACACAACAACGACGCGCATGGCCGTGCTCCATTCTCGGGATTTCCTGCTCCGCCCATTGTGGGCAGTTCCGGATGCGTCGCACAGGCAGAACTCCGGCCGTTCGGGGCCGGGCCCGGCAGCATGGGCAGCGGCGGCGGCGGGCCCGGCAAGCGACGGGCAACCGCGGCACCACGGCTGCCGTTGGGGAACCGGGTCGAGCGGCTGCCCGTCGACCCCGCAGAGATGCCGTGAGGTACGTGCCGCCCGGTGTTACGACCGTCCGGCCTCGGCCAGGAACGCCTTGACGTGGCGCAGCATTCGGTACTCGTAGCTGCGCCCGCGATCGACCTGCAGCAGCGAGGAGTCGGCGAGGTTGGCCAACAGCTCCATGGCCTCCGGACTGGCGAACTCGTCCTCGACGGCTCCGCCGGCATCGAACGAGACGCCGTCCCGGCGCTGTGCCAGCCGAGTCAGCAGCTCGCGGTGGCGCTCGTCCAGGAGATCGAGGCTCCATCGCAGGCTGTCCCGAACGGTTCGCTGGTGTGGCAGCGTGGCGGAGTCGACCGAGCCGAGCAGTCGCATCCCGTACTGACGGGACAGCAGCGTCGACAGCGGAGCCGTCCGCAACCGGTACGCGGCGAACTCCAGCAACCGCGGCAACCTGTCGAGCTGTCGGGCGAGTTCGGCGATGCGGGGCAGTTCGTCGGACAGGTCGAGGGCCGGGCAGCTCGTCCGCACCCGGTCCGTCAGCAACTCCACAGCCGCCTCGCCGGACAACGGACCGAGTTCCAGCAGCCTGGCGCCGTACAGCACGGGAGCACGGCGGGAGGTGATCAGGCAGTGGAGCGTCGGTTGGTCATCGAGCAGACGATCGACCAGCACGGGCACGGTGGACGAGAGGTGCTCGGTGTTGTCCAGCACGAGCAACCGCCCGAGCTCGTCCGCGCCGTCGTCGCCGGTGAACAGGTCGCGCACCGCGTCGAGGGCCAGTTCCACCGCGGTCTCGCCGTGGAGGTCCTGTTCCCGGGGAACACGGCCCATCTCCACCACGGCCACCCCGCCGGGGAATCGGGGGCCGACACTCTCGGCGGCGGCCAGCGCCACGCGCGACTTGCCGACCCCGCCCGGGCCGGTCACCAGCACGATCTGGTTGGCCAGCACCAGATTGCCGAGGTCCCGGACGTCTCCGTCGCGCCCGACCAGCGAGGTGTGCGGCTGCCTCGGACCGCGCCAGGCCTCCGTCCCCAACCGCATGTCGTCGGTGGTGGCCATCCGCAGGTGTCTGTGGTCGGGGTCGAGAACGGCGAGCAACAGCTCGACGGACTTGCGGCGGGGCCGGTCGATGAGTCCACATTCGACATTGCGGATGGTCCGTACACTGACGCCGGAACGGTGCGACAGCTCCTCCTGAGTCAGGCCGCGTTGAATTCGCAGGTGCCGAAGCAGCTCGCTGTTCAATTCTGTACATCCCCTCTACGAGAGTGGCTGGTCGACGCCCACGAGCAGCTCACTGTCGAACCGAACCTCGCGCGTCCGACACCGGACCGCGCGCGGGCTACGCGGTTCAGGGGTTCGTCATCGTCACCACGTTGGCAGGCAACACTTTCGTGCCGGTGTCGGCGCGGTGTCGCGGCGGTGTCGCGACCGACCGGCCTGGCGCACCGCCTCGGTCCGCACCTCGGTGTTGCCCATCACCGCGGCAACCTCACGCCCCAGCGCGACCACCGCGGCGTCGGTCGACCGTGGCGATGTCGACGACGGCGTCCGGCGTCTGCTGTCCGGCCGGCACCAGCGCGTCGGCCATGATCAGCCGCCCTCGGTGTCGGCGTTGCGGACCTCGACCGTTCCACCGCACGAAGTCGAGCGCGTGGCCGATGTCGAAACGGCCTTGGCGGGTGCGTTCTACTCGGCGTCGCACGCCACCGGGCGGACCCCGGCGAGGTGTTTCTCGATGGTGTCGATCA
>Ga0307413_10000443_pt1 | contig 13461 bp, 13 predicted proteins | sample DK1Ometagenome_3_FD_203714 | JGI IMG/M metagenome (GOLD analysis project Ga0307413, IMG submission 203714) | Maize rhizosphere microbial communities from greenhouse at UC Davis, California, United States - DK15-O-2 | ecosystem: Host-associated > Plants > Roots > Rhizosphere > Soil | place: USA... | reverse complement strand
AACTAAATATGGAAATAATTAAAGAAATAGTGGTGATCTGTGATGGAGATCCAAATAAATCACCACTATTTAATACATGTTAAGATCTTCCGAACACTTATGTTTTAAAAACCTGTCGGGTTTAGCAAAAGTAAATTTGAAAATTAAATAATTTTATAATTATCTCATTATCAAATTGGCACATTATCTAATTGACACATTGCCACATTATCTCGAAACCACTTTGTACTTAGGATCTTCAATAACATTTACATTAATCACAGCGTCGGCGTTTTTAAGTAGTATTCTGCAGTCTTCGCTTAAATGTTTCAGTTCGATTACTTTGTTTAACTGACTGTATTTTTTGGTCAGATTATTTACTGCTTCAATTGCCGACATATCAGCGATTCGGCTTTCTTTAAAATCTATAATAACGTGCGAAGGATCATTTTGCATATCAAACTTTTCCATAAAAGCAGTTATCGATCCAAAAAATAATGGTCCGTAAATTTCATAGTTCTTTACTCCTGCTTCATCAATATAATGTCTCGCACTAATTCTTTTGGCACTTTCCCAGGCAAAAACCAAAGCCGAAATAATAACGCCAATTAAAACGGCCAAAGCCAGATTGTGCAATACAATTGTGATTACAGCAACCAGAATTCCAACAAAAATATCATGTCTTGGCATTTTATTGATAACCTTAAAACTTGCCCATTCAAAAGTTGTAATCGCCACCATCATCATCACGCCAACTAAAGCAGCCATAGGCAATTTTCCAATTACGGGCGCGCCAAAAAGTATGATTATCAAAATGGTCAAAGCCGCAATTATTCCCGAAAGTCTTGCTCTTGAACCAGCGCCAAGATTCACCAAAGTTTGTGCAATCATCGGACATCCTCCCATTCCAAAAAAGAAACCGTTCAAAATATTTGATCCGCCCTGAGCGATACATTCTCTGTTGCTGTTTCCGCGCGTTCCGGTGATTTCATCAACGAGATTCAGCGTAAGTAAACCTTCGGTTAAACCAACAGCAGCAACAATTATGGAATAGGGAAATATCACTTTTAAAGTTTCAAAAGAAATTGGAATATTCGGAATATGAAATGGAGGAAAACCGCCCTGAACAGAAGCGATATCTTCTACCGTTTTGGTTTCGATATTAAAAATCAATACAAGGGCAAAAACCACCATAATAGCGACTAAAGAAGCCGGAACTGCTTTTGTGATTTTAGGAAAAAGCAGCACAATACCAATTGTAAGGGCAACCAGACCAAGCATAATATAAAGCGGCGTTCCCTGCAACCACGAAACTTGCCCGTTTACAATGGTTTTAAACTGCTCTAATTGCGACATGAAAATGACAACCGCCAATCCGTTTACGAAACCAAACATTACAGGCTGCGGAACCAATCTGATAAATTTTCCGAGTTTAAAAAGTCCGATACAAATTTGTACCACACCACCCAGTGCGACGGCTGCAAAAACATATTCTATGCCATGTGATTTCATCAAAGCAATCAAAACAATCACGGTTGCTCCTGCTCCGCCAGAAATCATTCCGGGTCTTCCGCCAAAAATTGCTGTGACCAAACCTGCAATAAAAGCAGCGTACAAACCAACCAAAGGAGGAAATCCGGCCAAAATTGCAAACGATAATGATTCGGGAATCATGGTCATTGCTACAGTAAAACCGGCTAAAATTTCGTTTTTGTAACTGACTTTTTGCGAAAAGTCGAAGAGAGAGAAGGCTTTTTTCATAGATCGCAAAATTAAAAAAATAATGCGCATAAAGTAAAGAAACCTTTGTAATGAAAAACATTAAAATTTTACACTCCCTAATTATTTTTTAACGCAGAGAGCACAAAGGTTTTCGCAGAGTTCACCAAGATTTAAGTTGTGTGTTACACAATACAAGTGCGAAAGCTTTGTGTCCCGAGGCTTCTGGATGTGTTTTACTAAACTAAGCAAATTAAAAAAACTTTGCGTTCTCCGTGGTATTTTTTTTCTCCACAGGTTTCCGTATTGTATTCAATGTGTTAAGATAGCTTTTAATAAAGCTGATTCAGTAAAAAGACCAAAAACGAAAGAATGAAACTTATCATGATGGATGGGTATAAAAGTTTTTATGAAGAAATTATTTCGCCAAAATTATTGATAATCCGATAGAAAAAAGCGGGTGTTTTTACCCTTTTTTCTAATCAAATCTATTTTTTTTTATTCTAAAGCTACACAAACATATCCAAGACAATTTACGTAGTCTATGATGTTTTTAGGTTCAAGTTCAACGCCTTCGACCCTTAATATCTTATCGCAGTCTTCTAAATCAAAATTGATTTTATAATTTGGAAACTGACTTTGTATTACGGCAATAACATAATTTTTATCTGCCTCTTTCTGAACATTTGTTTTAAAAACCTCAACTGTCATAATTATTTATTTTTAAATTATAATAAATCATGAATTTCGATTAAAAAGGATTGTATGATATTCCGAATCTAAAATATCCCTGTGTGTCTTCGCTGTGGTCATAAACGTATTTGTTTGTTCGTTCGCCTTTTTCGGTAATACGCGTACTTAATACATTATTGACGCCGGCTTTTACAAAAGTGATTACCTTTGGTGTAATACAATATTCGTATGTTATACCGGATTTTAACTCCAACTGATTCAACTCATAAATTCCTTTCAAATTTGAGGTATTCAAATTTAAGTAAAAACTTTCAGAGTTTAATTCAGTCCCTAAGGAAATTCTTCCGTTTTCAAGTAATTCTCTTCTAAACAGTAATCTTTGCGGCAAAATAAAATCAACATCCCATTTTGAATCGGTAAACTTATGATTATAAGTAAGTAACGGCGTAATCGGAATAATTGCAGAAGGATCTATCATCGCTAAGACACCTGCTGTAATTGTGGTATTTGCGGTTCGTTTTAAAACCAGGCTTGCGGTTACAAATCCTTTTACCCGCTGTACTCCATCTTCATTTCCATCAACTGTGGCCGTTGCATTATAAATAATCGGTTTTTTAAAAAGTGTCGACATATAAGTCGCGCTCATTGCCGCCGCCATAAAATGAAAATCTTCTTTTTCTCTTGTATAATTTGTGTTTGAAGTGTAGTTGTAAATGTCTCCAAAACCATATGTTTCATATTTGTAACGCAACGAACCTGTTAAAATGAGCCTTTTAGATTCTGACACATAAAATGGCATATTGAAAGCTACTTTCAATCGGTTATGACTATCGATTCTGCCTCTTTCAAAACGATTTCCAAACAATTCCGAATCATAATTTGTCGCTCCCAATTGTTCGTATTGTACATCTAAAATTCTCGTTGTCGGAAATTTATCTGTAATCACTTTTACCACCGTTTGCATTGGTTGCTTTGTTTCCTGAGCCATAGTGTGCAATGACGTACATACGAATAGAACAGAGATGATTCTTTTTTTCATATAAAGTGGTATTAATTAAAATTGTTTTTGAAGATCGAAATCCTGAGCAAATGTAAATGACAAGCCTCTTTAATAATAGCATATTTATACAAACGGCGTAACATTTATACGAATGGCGTTTGTATAATTTTTACAACGCAAATAGGTATAAACTATAATATTAGCCTAATTTTGCCGTTATGAAAATGCTTAAAATTTACCAGAATTTCTTTCTCCGAAACCTCATCGTACACACATTTATATTTTTGGTGATTTTAGCCTGTGTGTATGACGAGTTAAGACTAGATGGCTACACTTGGTCGTATATGATGAGTAAAATAGCAGTGGGTTATTTTCCTTGTATTGTATGGATTACTATTTTCAATCTTTTTATCATCAAACCTTTTTTATTCAAAAAAAAGGCTAAACTTTTCTTTACACTTTTTGTCTTTTACTGGACTTGCTTTTACTTTTTTATGAATTGGTTTTTCCCTCTTATGGGTTTAGGAAATTTCAAGACACTTCAAATATTATCGCTTATTATCAACGGAATGTTTTTTTATTTTATTCATGTTGTGATTACCAAAAAAATAATGGATACAGACAAGGACATCATGAATTTCAAGTCTGAACTTTCGTTCTTGAAACAGCAGCTTAATCCGCATTTTTTGCTCAATGCGATGAATAATCTATATGGAGAATCTCTGGCAGAACCTGATAAAGTACCAGACAGAATTTTGAATCTCTCTGACATGCTTCGCTATCAAATTGAAGCCACCAAAAAGGATTATGTTTTACTGGATGAAGAAATTGCGTTTATTAAAAAGTATATGGAATATTATACGTTTAGAAACGAAAGGCTGGCGATAACCCAAAAATTTGAAGGCAATTTTGACTCTATTGATATTCCGCCATTGTTCTTTTTGCCTTTGGTTGAAAATGCAGTTAAGTTTTCAGCAGAAACTGCTGAACCTTTTATTAATATTGATTTAAAGGTAAGATGCAACAGTTTGTCTTTTATTATAAAAAACAGTTATCTGGAATCCGGATCGCGAATTTCAGGCACCGGAATTGGAATCGAAAACCTAAAAAGACGCCTTGAAGTTTACGGTTTAAAACATGAATTGAACTGCAGAAAAGAAAAGAATACCTTTATCGTAAAATTAAACATATGGCACTTACCTACCGCTGTCTTATCATAGATGATGAATCGCCGGCACACAAGGCACTTGCATCTCATATCTCAAAATTTGACGATCTGGAGCATTCCGGAAGCGCTTTTAACGGGATGGAAGCCATAAAATTACTCAACGAAAACAGTTACGATATTATTTTTCTGGATATTAACATGCCCGTAATTTCGGGTGTCGAATTGATGGAATTACAACCCAAAAGACCTTTAACGATTGTTACGACAGCCTATTCTGATTTTGCGCTGTCGGCGTATCAAAACGATGCGATAGATTATTTATTAAAACCTATTTCGTTCGACAAATTCTCTAAAGCAATCGAAAAAGCCAAAATTTATTCCTCTGGAAACAGCATAAAAAAAGAAGACAGCTCCTGCGAAAAAGTACTCTCGATTCGCGTAAGCGGACAAATGATGAATATCCCTTTGGCGGATATTATTTACATCGAAAGTCTGGGCAATTATATGAAACTCTACAGTGCCAAACTCAATTTACCTTTAATTGTTTATGGTTCGCTCTCGAGTATTGCCTCAGAAATTGACAGCAATAACTTTGTTCAGGTGCATCGCTCTTTTATTGTAAATGTTGCCAAAATCACTTCTGTTACTTTCAAATCTTTAACAATGTCGAATAATGAAATCATTCCTGTAGGTCGAAAATATCAGATTTTATTAGATAGTTTCTTTAGATAAAAGTTCGTTAACCATAAATTTACAAAAAGCTCAACTTTAGACGGTTGGGCTTTTTTTATTTTGTTATTTGTAATAAAAAACCGTATAAATACTTGGTGGTGTTTGTTGAACAATTGTTAATATTGTTGAGGATATGTTAAAGAAATATATTAACCCAAAAACAAACCAATCTAATTAAAACGGAAAAATTATGAAAAAAATTAAAATTATTGCAAAAGTTGGAAAAGTCTACGCTCCTAAAAAGATAAATGTATTTATCAACAATCTCGACAATGATCTTTACGATAAGTATTATGAATCTCAAAAATCTTTCGATCAAGAATTCGAAGCTTCAAGTGGTAACTATATTATCCATGTACTTGGAATGAACCAAACAGATGATAAAACTACTGTAACAGTTAGTGGCGATTTTGTATTAGCAGCTACAAAATCATCAAATAAAGGAAGTTATGTAATGGTATTTATTGGTAACGTAAACTAAAAAAAAATGAAAAAAATTATTTTATATCTATTATTATTCAGTTTTTCTTCGAATCTAAGTTCTCAAACTAAAAAACAGGCTTTAAAAACACTAAATCAAATTGAAAATTCTAAATCTGGTAACCTAATAGATGTCTTTGCAGGATTTTATCAATTTGCATTTAAAAGTATTGATGTTAATGAAAAATCTTTAGATTTAAATTCTACGCTTTTTTCATTAGTAAAAAACTATGATGAGGATATATTAAATACTAAAAACAGAAGTAGTATTGTTTTTTTAAGAAATTTTCAAATAAATGCAAAACTTAATTTAGATGATAAATTAAATTTTAATGGCTATTCAGTTGGATTCACTTATGCTCTTTTAAATAAAAGAGACAAAGGATTTATTGACTTAGATGAGAACTTAAAAGAACAAATTAATGAATTAGATTTACTAATGGTAAATGCAACTACAAAAATTATCACAGCAGAAATGGATAGTTATCGCACAAAAAATAATAAAGAAATGAGTTCTTCTGAAATGAATAAACTATCAGACGACATAAGTGAAGTGAGTACATCTATTAGGAATGGGGAAAATGTTGAAAATCCTAAGTTACAACAATATTACGACGATGTAAAAAAAGAACTAAACAAAGAAATCATTAATAATAATTATTTTCAAAACCTGAAGAATAAAAACAATAATAACCTAGTAAATATTGATAGTGTCAATACACATTTACAAGACTTAAAAGATGATTATATAAAAGATCTTGAAAAAAAACCCTTCTTATCAATTTCACCAAGTGCAATTACTGATAAAGATGGCAAATTAAATCAAGCATCTGCAGAAATGGTTTTTCTTGTTGGAAATCGGTTTGGTGAGTTCGACGTTAGAGCCAAATACAATTATCTGGACACAATAAGCCCTAGTATGCCAAGAAGCATATTTAATGGTAAAATTGGATACAACTTTAAAGTACTAACAAAAGGTGTTAAAAGTTTTTTTGAAATTAAGGCCTATGGAGAATACAACAAAATATTTAAAAATGTACTTACTAATGAAAAAGAAGAAACAATTTTAGCAAATGCTGATTTTAGAATTAGGCTTACAGATGATGTGTGGATTCCCATTACCGTTAAATATGATACTGAAACATCAAATTTTCTCGGTTTTTTGAATGTCACGTACAGTTTTGGAATTTAGCCAAAGAACCAACTATAAAATATACTCTTTAAACAAATCAGAAGAACTATGAAAGAAAACATTACCTTCAGAAAGTATTTTACTATTATAGTTACAATTTTTCATTTACTAGTTTTTCGCAAGAAACTTCAGTTACCATTGTTCTTTTAACAATATATATTTCTAAAGAGTGATCATAAAATATTTAAAGTAAAAGAGCTTGCACAGTTTTCCCGCGATCTTCTTCATCAAAAAATACAGAAGATCCTGCTGTATAAAAATAAAATGTTCCACTAGATCCGAAACCTCTGGAAAGTAAAATTTCTGGAGGTTTTTTTGATTATTACCCTAAACAATGTTCTGTTTAGGTCTTATCATGAAGTGTTTCAATGCTCTCATGAAATTTTTAGGTTACTTACTTAAACCTTTAGGTTCTATAGCCTAAAGTTTTAGCCTAAATATCTAATCGTTTAGGTTAATGTCCTAAAACTTTACATCTCGATACGTGAAATTTTTATCCCAAAACATTAAACACTTCATGATAAGACCTAAACGCTTCTACAAAAACCCGTATAAGTACTTGGTGGTTGGGATTTATTTATTGCTATACTTGTTGAGGAAATAAATACTATAGATTATGGTTTTCCGTAAAACAATAAATTATTAATTATTGAATTTTGTTAAAAATAATTTTAATCCATTTATAACATTTAAGCAAAAAAACTTTGTATGAAAAATAAATCTAATTTAAAACATGTAAAATTGGACGATCTAGAACTTGATCTAAATAATCCAAGATTTGCCGAATTATATAGTGGAAGTCAAAACGAAGATGATTTAATTGAATATTTACTTTATAGTGAAGCTGCCGAAGATGTAGCAAAAGCCATTGTTTCTGCAGATGAATTTTATCCTGATAGACCGTTATGGGTAATAAAAGAGAAGGGAAAATATATAGTCAAAGATGGAAACAGAAGATGTTCCGCAGTAAAAGCCTTGCAAATGCCTGGCAAATATAGACTTAACTTACCTAAAACAAATTTAGAGGAATTACCAGTACTTATTTATGAAAATGTTAAAGATATAGATATTAGGATTGTACAAGAACATGCGGGGAATTTATTTAGACGATGGGAAAGAATTGCGAAAGCATTAGAGGTCTATAAATTATTTAATTCAGGAAGTTCAGTAGATTCCATGAAAGAATTAGATTCTCAACCTGCAGACTTAATAAAGCTTGCAAGTTTTTATTATAAAGCCGTTACAATTGGTGGCGATGACTTAAAACAACTCCTAAGAAGAGGAAGAGGGAAAAATTCTGGAAGAACAATTATTTTTGAGAGATTATTTAAACAAGCGGAAGATTGTGGATATAGATTTAAAAGAAAACCCGCTTATGTGATTGAAGTATTTGATAAATTAAAATTTGATGCCTATATAAATGCTGTTGTTAATTGTTTATTAGATGATGTTAATGGAGAAATAACAACTGACACAATAGATAAAAAATTAGCTAGTTTTTTTGAAAAATTAAAACAATATGGCTTTGATAGAAAAACCGTTTACACTAAAACAACAAATCCAGCTAACACATCTACCACAAATAATACAAGCACTGCCGAGCAAAATACATCTTCATCTCCATCTACCACAGCTACCTCCAGTGACTCAACGTCTGACTCTCAATCTGATTCTGCGTCTGGTTCTACTTCATCAAACTCTAGTTCAAATAATTCGGAAAATAATTCTTCTAGTCGAGGAAGTGTTAAAAAGTATCCAATACTTAAAAGAAAACAACTTCCTCCTGGATTAAAAGACAGAATTGATGAATATTTTAAAAACTTAGACAGCACTACGGCACCTAATGCGAAAATAGCAATGGGAAGAGTCCTCTTTGAATGTGTAATGAAATTTGTAATTGAGGAAACTAAATATAATGGACAAACTTTAATGTCTAAATCAAATTATTTTAATACAGTTTACAGCGATACAAAATTTACTGATTTTAGAAAAATGAAACATAAATTTATTGATTTAATTAAAGTAACGAAAGATAGAAACGCAATGCTATCATTCGATTTAGACCACTTACATCAGATCGTACATAATTATAAAGTAAGTGGAATTACTACAATAGGAGACCAAGTAAGCTCTAATTTAATTGAATTAGTTGAATTTATGCTTAAAGACGAGGCTGATTTATTACTTTCGCTGGACCTAACTAAACTATAATAAATATGTTCTACTCTCCATTAAGATATCCTGGCGGAAAGAACAGACTTTCTGCATTTCTAGCCAAAATTTGTATTGACAACAAAATTCATGGACATTACGTTGAACCATATGCGGGTGGAGCTTCAGTTGCCTTATTCCTTTTATTAGAAGGTTATGTCAGTAAGATTACTATAAATGATAAAGATCGATCTATATATGCTTTTTGGTATTCTGTAAAAAACAATTCTACAAAACTCTGTGAACTAATTGACAAAACAGAAATTACTGTAGAAAATTGGCATAAACAGAAGGAAATTCAAAAACAAAAAGAGGAAGTAGATCTCTTAACTCTTGGTTTTTCTACATTATTTCTTAATAGAACAAATAGATCTGGCATTATTAAAGGTGGAGTAATTGGTGGAATAAAACAAGACGGCGATTATAAAATTGATTGTCGATTTAATAAAGAAGAAATTAAGCACAGAATAAAATTTATAGCTAAATACGGAACAAATATAGAAGTCTATAATGATGATGCTATTGACCTTATAGACAAAATTCAATTGGAATCAATAAACAAAGGAACTATATTCTATTTTGATCCTCCATACTATCTCAAGGCTGATCAACTGTACATGAATCATTATATGGATGAACATCATAAAGGCGTAAGCGATAAGATAAAATCTATTAACAATATACATTGGGTAGTTTCATACGACGATAATATTAATATCGAAAAGTTATATTTAAATCTTCCAACTAAAAAATATTCATTTAATCATTCAGCAGGAATATCAAAATCAGGAAAAGAAATAATGTTTTTCAGTCCTTATTTAAAACAACCTGAAGTAGCAGACTATAATCCTGTTAACTTTAAAATTAAAATAAACAAAAGTCGGAAAGAAATTATTTATAAACGAGATTGAACTACTTCGATCACACGATATAACAACCCGTCACAAAACAAGAAAAGCCACTTAAAAGTGGCTTTTCTTTATCTAAGTCTTACTCAACACCCAAATAAGGATTAAAACTTCGGCTAATTGATTGAGCCAATAAAAACTATTTTCGAGATTGATCATTTCTAGTTTTAGTGTTTCGTTTTCTCTCACTACGCTTAATGCTACTAAAATAAATATCTCTAATCTATTTAAAAACCTTCACTCTTAAATAACCAATCGCCCCGGTAGACCACAAAGCCAGAAAAATCAAAACAGGCTGAAAAAACAATCGAATCAAACGAGCCTGATCCGTATCAAGACCAAAAGCAGCTGTTCCGTTTAAGTATTGGGCGATATTACCCGGAAAAACCAATACGTAAAATATAGCGAGTGCGATTCCTACGTATAATCTATATTTTTTTAGAAACAACATACCAAGACCTAGCGCAATTTCTACAATTCCGGAAAGTATAACCACCAGATCTTTATCCATTGGAACCCAATTTGGGACCTGTGCCTGAAAATCGGTTCTTTGAAAAGTAAAGTGACCAAAAGCGGCCGTTATCATAAAGATTCCCAAGAGTATTCTAAAGAAATTTTGAGTTTTGGTAGTTTGTATATTTTCCATTTTTGGACTTTAATTAAAATTTATCAGAACATTTTATTAACAAATATTGCTTGCCAAATTTAGCAATAAAAATCGGGAAAAATTTTCCATAGTTTTCGTAAAATCCTTACGTAATGCCCATACTATGAATTTCTTTGCTTCTTTGAAACCTTGTTACTTTTACTTCTTTTTTAACTTCAAAAGCGCCCTACAAACCCTTCTGTTCAAAAAAACAATTAACTTTAAAATAAATTTCTTACATAAATAATTATCTTCGCACGGCTATTAAACTCTAACCCCCCAAATTTTAGAATAATGACCTTTTTTAATTTCCTGTTTAAAAATTCAGATTTAGAATGTCCCAGATGTCTGGGAAAAGGATTTGTTGGCCCCGAAGATATACGACGTTTAAATAGGCAATTAAAATGGGCTCCCGGTCCATGTGCCTATTGCGATGCATCTGGAAAAGTTACTGAAGAATTACTCTCAAAAGTAGCTGTAGACACTAGTTATCTCACGATCGATTTACCAGAATCTGAAATAGAAAAAATAAAAAATGCAGATCCCGAAACTATAGAAAAAGGAAAATTGCAGGAGCTTTTTATAGACAATCTTATAAAATATATCGAACATCAATATCTACTCAAAAATATGGATGCCGAAAGTATTGCCGATTTATATCTAAGTACTGAAGATGAAAAAGCTGTTTTTTCGGTAGAAAAAGAAAATCTACTGCAATACATTCGCAAAATAATCCATTTAAAGAATTCTGAGCCAAATTAGTTACTATTTCTTGTCAATCATCTGAGACTTTTATCTCAGAAAACACAAAAACAGGTATAAATACGCGGTGCCAAAACTTTTTTTAGTGGTAAAATTGCCATTGAATAATTTTTGTCATTAAATTATAATTTCTCAAAAGGGAAACTATAAATAGTATTATTTTTTTTGGAGCGATAAAGTGGGATTTCAAATCTTTAATAAGGATTGGAAATCTCATTTTTAGTTTTCGGTATTTTGTTACAGTTCAATAGAGGATTTTATATTTTTTTACAACTTTAAACAAATTCCTCAAAATATCATGCCCTAAGAATTTTTATTAATCATTCAAAAGGTTAACTTCGAAAATTCCTTTATAAAAATGTAAAAAAGTAAAAGATAAAGAGGTCAATTATTAGTTGATTTTTATAGATTTGCAAAACTACATCATTTTAAAAAGTACCAGAAACAATTATAAAATTTAAGACAATGAAATTTATTACTTCGACATTTTTATTTTTCATGTTTATTTGTTCCAATTCTTATGCACAATTAAGCTCGGATCAAATATTTGAAAGCTTTAAACAAGGAGAACGAACAAACTGCTCATCAATTGCTTTTATTAAAGCTTCGTTGAATGTTTATGGACTGGACAACCTTTTTGTAACTGACACGGTAAGCGATGGTGTATATAAAATAACATTAAAAAATAATGCTTCTTTTAATTTAAAAAAAGAGGAACTGGATAAAGCTAAATTTTCTGCAAATTTTGTCTATATCAAAGATAACCCAGAAAGCGAAAAAATCACAGAATATGCCATTTTAACGTATGCAGTAATGGCAAAATACAGACAAATTACGGATAAGAAAGAAACTTTTGAAAAAGCTTTGGAAGATCTGGAAGATGGTGAAGTCTATACTCCTACGATTTATAAATATCTGGGCTTTGAAAAAGGCAAACAAATTCAAAAATTAAAACGCCAGTCAGGAAGTGAATTTTGTGGCGTTGTGGCCTGGTCTACAGCACATGCCGTATTTGTCTGCGAAGATTTTATGGATTATTATGGCAACAAAAAAAGCCTGTGGCTTAAATATCCGGGGCGTTTTAGAATTATTAAGTCTTAATTATAAATTCCAATCCCGAAACATAGGGATAAAACCCAATTTCAACTTTAGAAACTGAACAAATTATTGCGTAATGATTTTGTCATCCTGAGGAACGAAGGATCACACTAGATATTCCTCAAACTAAATCCTCAATCTTTGTCAAGCTACTCATATGATCCTTCGTTCCTCAGGATGACAAAACACATATTATTACTCAAAATAATGATTAAGAAATTCAAATTCTGTATTAAATCCTTTTATTAATTCAATTTTTTTGTTTCTTTTCCATCCTTTTAGTTCTTTTTCCCTGGCGATTGCTTCCTGAATCCAATTGAATTTTTCATAATAAACTAAAAATTCAATATTGTATTTAGAGACAAATGTATTTGCTCCAATTTGTATATTTTCTTTATGCTTCAATAATCTTTGTTTTAGATTATTTGTTACACCAATATAAAAAGTAGATCGATGCTTATTGGTTAAAATGTAAATGTAGTAAGTATGAAAACCATCTTGATTCAGCATGTTTTTTTGTACGAATATACATCTTATTGATTATTTTGAAAACAAAAATCTATTTGATTGTCATGCGTAGGAACGAAGGATCACACTAGACATTCTACAAACTAAATCGTCAATCTTTGTCGAGTTTCTTGTGTGATCCTTCGTTCAGGATGACAATACTACGAACTAAATTGCCAATCTTTGTTGAGCTTCTTGTGTGATCCTTCGTTCCTCAGGATGACAATATTACTAACTAAATTACCAATCTTTGTTGAGTTTCTTGTGTGATCCTTCGTTCCTCAGGATGACAATACTACGAACTAAATTGCCAATCTTTGTCGAGCTTCTTGTGTGATCCTTCCTCCGTCAGGATGACAATATTAA
>Ga0307413_10000441_pt1 | contig 13498 bp, 9 predicted proteins | sample DK1Ometagenome_3_FD_203714 | JGI IMG/M metagenome (GOLD analysis project Ga0307413, IMG submission 203714) | Maize rhizosphere microbial communities from greenhouse at UC Davis, California, United States - DK15-O-2 | ecosystem: Host-associated > Plants > Roots > Rhizosphere > Soil | place: USA... | reverse complement strand
GGGGAAAGCGCAGGATAACGGCGAATCGCTGACAGCGATCTTTGCGGCGATAATCGGCAATCTGCTGATAGCCGTGACAAAATTCTCCGCCGCCGCCGTCACCGGAAGTTCGGCGATGATCTCCGAAGGGATCCATTCGGTCGTCGATTCGGGCAACGGCCTGTTGATGCTGGTCGGCGTTCGCAGCAGTCAACGCCCCGCGGACGAGGAACATCCGTTCGGTCACGGACGCGAACTCTATTTCTGGTCGCTCGTCGTCGCTTTCAGCATCTTCGCGGTCGGGGGCGGCATTTCAATCTACGAGGGGATCACCCACCTTCAGCATCCTCAACTCATTTCTGATCCCGGTTGGAATTACGCCGTTTTGGGCGCGTCACTCGTTTTCGAGGGGATAAGCTGGGTGTTCGGATGGCGGGCGTTTGCCAAGGAGAAGGCGGGCCGCCCCGTAATCGAGGCGATCCGGCTCAGCAAAAATCCGACGAACTTCACCGTCCTGCTCGAAGATTCTGCCGCGATAATCGGACTGGTTATCGCATTCTTAGGGGTCCTTCTGGGCCACCAGTTCGGGATCGCTCATTTTGACGCTTTCGCATCAATTCTTATTGGCATCCTGCTGTGCCTCGTGGCGTTGTTCCTCGGAGTCGAGTCCAAGAGTCTTTTGATCGGTGAGGCCGCAGACAAGGAAACTTTGCACGGCATTCGTCGGATCGCTGAAAGCGAGCAGCAAGTTGAAAGAGCGCTGAGGATTTTGACGATATATATCGGCCCCGATGACGTGGCCGTCGTTCTCGAGCTCCAATTCAGCAAAACGGTTTCATTGGCCGATCTGAGAAGCGCGATCCGCCGAATTGAACACAGTGTCAAAGAAACCTACCCGATCGTAAAGCACGTCTTCTATGACGCCGAATCTTTGGCCGACGAATGAACCGGCCCGTTCAATACAGCAGCCTTACAGCGTTTCGCAATCGGGCGACAACATCCTTTTCCGGCGGTGTTCCGTCCGGGATCACGTTGGTGTTGAACACGATCACCGAGGCCTGCCGCGTCGCGGGTTCGAAATCGATATAGCTGATAAACCCGTTCTGGTCGCCGCCGTGGCCGATCAAAGTTCGGTTATCACGACGGTTGAGAAAATAAATGAGGCCGATGTCGGTGGTGAAGCCGCTGTTGCCGTTGGCGTCGAGGGTGGTGGGGAGTTGCGGCTGCCACATCTCTTCGAGCGATGCGCGTTTCAATACAATGTCATTGGTCGCACGGTCGCCGCTCCCGGTTAGAAAAGAAAGGTATTTCACCATGTCGGAAATCGGCGAGTTCAACCCGCTGTTCGAAACGGTGATCCCCGTGTTCACGTCGAATCGGCCCTCGGTGCGTTTCCCGTCGCGCATGTAATAAGAATGCGAGCGGTTTTTGAGCAGGTGATAGGGCGTCGCGTCGAAATAGCTGTTGTGCATCCCGAGCGGCTTCAGGATGTTCTTGTCGACGTAAACTTCATAATCGTCGCCCGTCAGCTTTTCGATGATCCTCCCTAAAAAGATCACGCCCGGATTGGAATAGCTGAATTTGCTGCCCGGTTTGAACAATATTTCGGTGAACGGGAACATCGCCACCAATTGTGAATACTCCGTCGGCTCGAATGGCTCCCAATCCTGCCCCTTGTCCCACGGCCACGTCGAATTTCGAAATCCAGCAGAATGCGTCATCAAATGCCGGATCGTGATCTCGTCCATCGACCCGAATTTGTTGTGCACCCCGCGCAGCTCCGGCAGATACTTCATCACCGGATCGTCCAGCTTTAATAAACCGCGGTCCCGAAGCTGCATTATCGCGATCCCCGTGAACGGTTTCGTGTTCGACGCCCAATGATAAATGGTGTCGGCCTTCACGGTCTGCTTCTTTTCGAGATTCGCGGAGCCGTAATGCTCTTCGGCAACCGTTTTACCGTCTTTCAGAAAAACGAAGCTCCCGCCCACGATCCCGGCGCCCTTCACCTCATTTCGAAAGGTCTCGCGAAAATTGCCGAATTTGTCCGTTTGCGCCTGCATGGTCGCTGCGATAAGTAGAAACGCTGCAATAAATTGAAGCTTCATGGGCGGTTGTGTTTTACGTCGATCACCAATCGCGTCGGGTTTTTCAATTCGAGTACGCGGTATTTGTTCGGCGAAGCGACACCCATTACCCATTCCACCTCAGCCTCGAAATCGCAGGTCAATTTTAAGTCTTTGACGATAGGCAAATTCGGCGAACGAGTGCGCTCCTTTACGGTCGGCTCACCAGCCTCCGTATGTGCGTTCGCGCCGGTAACTCGCACTTGGAGCCACGCGTCCCCCGCGAACGGCACCACCTCGCCCGAACCGCACGAACGCACCGGTTTGTCGATGTACTCGATGTGGTAGGAGGGCAGATCAGCGCCGGCGAATTCAAAAACTACGCGGTCATAATTGCCGTGCCTGGCCGAGCGGACGTCCGCCAAAACAGCCGAACCCTTAGCGTTTGGGTTCTTTTTATCTGTCGTCCCCGCCGTTCCTTCAAATTCGGCGTTTCCGTCGGCCGATTCGTCGGGACGGACGTTCGCGACCGGGGGCGGCGTTGGGGCGTTGATCGCCTCCTGTCTCGGGCTCTCCGCAGGACTCGTCGAACCGCCGCCGGTCTGGACGTTCACGTTCGGCGTCTCCGCGGTCCTGCACCCGATCGCTGCAGCGACCACCATAAGAATTATTGCTTGCCTGATTTTCATTCGCCTGATTGTAGCCCAATTGTGTTCCGCGAGCGCAAACGCCCGGCGTGCATTCGCCCGCGAATGGTGACAAGATTACCGGCGAAATGCGGCGGTTTCATCTCATCCTTGGCTTGCTCCTGTTCATCGCCTTTGTCGTCACGGGCCGTTTCATGCGCGTCGATTTCCCCGACAAAGAGATGATCGAACAGGAACTCCGTCTGCTGATGCGGTCCCGGCACATTTACATCCTCTTCGCCTCGCTGATTCATCTCTGCCTCGGGCTCTATTTTGTGTGGGGCAAGCAGAAGCTTACCCGCTCGTTCCAGATTTTCGGCTCCGCCGTTCTGGCCGCTTCGAGCTTGCTGTTGTTGTGGGCGTTCATTTCCGAAACCTATTACCTGCACCACTTCTCCGAATTCAGCCGCCGCGGCATCTATCTCGCCCTTGCAGGTGTCGGCGTCCACGTGATTGCGGCCTTAGCTGACCGCACGAGTGCGCATCGCTCCGACGCTGATATACAATAAAGCTGAAATGAGCGTTTACGAAGGGTTATCAGAATCGAAACAGTTTGCCTGCCGTGTCATCGCCGATCACGCCCGGGCGACCGCGTTCTCCATAGCGGACGGCATTTTGCCCGGCAACGAAGGGCGCAATTACGTGCTTCGCAAGATAATGCGCCGCGCGATCTATCACGGCCGCGAACACCTGAACCTGAATGACGCGTTCTTCTACAAGGTCTGCGACCGCGTCGTCGATCAAATGGGCGACGCCTACCCGGAACTCGTCGCACAACGCGATTTCATCGGAAAGATGGTGCGATTAGAAGAAGAGCGATTCGGCAATACCGTAACGGTGGGCCTCGGAAAACTGGCGGAACTTTCGATCAGTAAGGAAACGCCCGCCGATCAGCTTTTCACCCAGGTCGCGAAGCTTTACGACACCTTCGGCACCCCGAAAGACCTTATTCGCGTCTTCCTGGAAGAGAAGGGGATGGAATTTGAAGAGGAGGATTATAACGAGCGGTTCGAGAATGCTCTCCAGGAACTGCAAAAGCAATCCGGCCTCGGCCAGACGCACCGCAAGTCCGAGATAAATCCGATGTACGCCCAGATCGCCGAAGCGGTCGGCGTTAACAAGTTTCACGGCTACGACACGACGCGTTTGGAAGAAACACAGGTCGCATCACTCGTGAAAGGCGACGAACGGGTCGATCAGTTGACTGAAGGCGACGAGGGATTGATCATCCTGGGCGAAACGCCGTTCTACGCGGAATCGGGCGGCCAGGTTGGCGACATAGGACAATTATTCAGTTCTGACGTGCAGATAAAGGTGTTCGACACATTCGCGCCCATCCCCGGCGTGATCCTGCACAAATCGAAGATCGAAAGCGGCACGGTCAAGGTCGGTGACACCGTCACCGCCGTCGTGGACGCTGAGAAACGCGATGCCACACGGCGTAATCACACGGCGACGCATCTCGTCCACGCAGCTCTCAAGGAAGTTCTCGGAACCCACGTCAAACAGGCAGGTTCCGTAGTGGCTCCCAATTATCTCCGTTTCGATTTCTCGCATTATCAACCGATGACCGACGCAGAGGTGCGCGAAGTTGAGGATCTCGTCAACCGCTACATTCTGCAGAACGATCCCGTCACGACGAATATGATGGGGATCGAGGACGCAATGAAGAGCGGAGCGGTCGCGATGTTCGGCGAAAAATACGGCTCCGAGGTTCGTGTGCTTAGTGTCGGAGACGGTAAATTCTCGATGGAACTTTGCGGCGGCACCCACGTCCGGGCCACCGGAGACATCGGGAGCTTTAAAATAACGTCCGACGAAGCTATCGCTTCCGGGGTTCGACGCATCAGAGCCATTACCGGTCTCGACGCCTTTGCCCGTTTCCGCGAGGACGAGATCCTGATCGACCGAAGCCTCGATGTTTTGAAAACCCAGCGCGACCAGCTCCCGGCCACCATCGAGCGTCTTCAGGACGAACTGAAACGCACGCGCCGCGAAATGGACGATCTGAAGCTAAAGATCGCAACCGGCGCCATCGGCGGAGCGTCCTCTAATGGGGATGAGGCGCGCGAGATCGCAGGCGTCAAAGTGGTCGGCAAGATCGTCGAAGGGCTCGATTCGAACGGAATGCGGCAACTTTCTGACACTTTGCTCTCAAGGTTGAAATCGGGTGTCGTCGTTATTGGCCGGAAGGAAGAGGGGAAGGTTGGCATCATCGTCCGCGTTTCCGACGACCTTACAGCTAAAGTGAAGGCCGGCAACGTGATAAAGGAAATAGTCCCGATTGTCGGCGGCAGGGGCGGCGGCCGGCCCGACATGGCCGAGGGCGGCGGAAACGAGCCCGAAAAGCTCACGGAGGCTATCGCCGCGAGCTACAAAGTAATTGAAACATTCTTGACCACCTGACTCGTTTAAAGAATTGGTCAGCCATGTTTGACACCATCCTCACGCAACTAAGTTGTCACAAACGCGTGAGAGATGGTGTTTACTTTTTACGGATGGACGTGTCCCTGGAAATCTCAAGATGTTAGCGGGTGAACAATTCGGCAGATACGAGATACGCGGCAAGATCGGCGAGGGCGGCATGGGCGAGGTGTACTCGGCTACCGACCTTGAGCTTGATCGCAACGTCGCTATTAAACTGTTACCCAACGAATTCACCGTCGACGAAGAGCGGCGATCGCGTTTTCGTCAGGAAGCGAAAGTCGTCTCCGCTCTAAACCACCCTAACGTCATCACGATATATGAGATCGGCGAGAACGACTTCGGCCACTTCCTCGCCACCGAGTACGTCGAAGGGAAAACGCTTCGCGAAGTAATAAAACGCGAATCGCTGACGCTTGGCCGCATCCTCCGAATCATCGAGCAATCCGCCAACGCCCTCGTCGCTGCCCACAACGCACACGTCGTCCACCGCGACGTGAAGCCCGAGAACATAATGGTCCGCCGTGACGGCATAGTGAAAGTGCTTGATTTCGGTCTTGCTAAGCCGGTCGTCGGGTTTAAGAACGAAGCCGCCAGCGGCGACAACAAAACGATCCCCGGAACCGTGATGGGCAGTGCCCGCTACATGTCGCCGGAACAGGCACGCGGCCTGGAAGTCGACGAACGCACAGATATCTGGAGCCTCGGCGTCGTTTTGTATGAACTGCTTGTCGGGAAAGCTCCGTTCGACGGGGAAACGACCGCGGATACGCTGGCGGCCGTAATATATCAAGAGCCGGAGCCGATCGCGAACATCCTGCCCAACACCCCGATCGAATTGCAGCGGATAATCCGCAAGGCTCTCCAGAAGGACCGCGAAGAACGATACCAAAGCGTCAAAGACCTTGCGCTTGATGTGAAAGATCTGCTCCACGAGCTTGAGCATTCCACCAGCGGAAACCGGACCGGACACGTCACGTCCAATCCGCAGTTTAGCGAGAACCCGACTATCATCCACCGCACATTGAGCGGTAATCATCAGACCGGCCCGACCTACGGGGTGAGGTCGGCGGCCAACAGCATCGTAGTTCGCGAACGTGCTAAATGGCCAGCGGCTTTAGCAGCCGTTTTCGCGTTGTTGACGCTCGCGTTCGGCGGTTACGCGATCTATAGCGTTGCCACGGCGGAAACGCCGCTTGCCGAGAGTGCCTTTTTACGGCCGCAAATATCGCGGATCAACACCGACGGCCGCGTGATGCTGCCATCGATTTCGCCGGATGGAAAATATATTGCGTATGTGGCGGGCGAAGCCGGCGGGCGCAGTCTGGTGGTCAGGCAGATCGCCACGGACAGCGTTGTAACGGTTGTGCCCCCCTCAAATCAAAATCTGCAGTCGGTGACATTCTCCCCGACCGGCGATCATATTTACTACTGCCTGACGAGCACTGATTTTTCGATCAACACCCTCTACCAGGTGCCCACGCTCGGCGGTACGCCAAAGAAATTGATCGAGGATGTGGACAGCGCGGTGACTTTTTCACCCGACGGCAAACAGTTCGCATTCGTCCGACACCGGGCTGACCCGATCGAGGATGTGATCTTCGTCGCCAATACCGACAACCTCTCGATGGAGCGGCTTATCTCCAACAAGGATGCCGATTACGATTTCTTTTCATTCAGGCTTGCCTGGTCGCCGGACGGTAAAACGCTGCTCACAGGCGCGGGCAAACGTGAGAGCGGTTTCGTTACCAAAACCGATATGGTCGAGATCACCCTTTTGGAAAAGAAGGTTCGTCCGATCAATCAACGTGAGTTCTTCTCGGTTAACAATGTGGTTTGGTTTGCTGACGGCTCGGGATTCCTGTTCTCGGGGCGTGAGAACCAGAATGCCCCGAATCAGATCTGGCGTGCATCGTATCCGGCCGGCGATGTGGAACCGGTGACCAACGACTTTAACGATTACCTCGATGTGAGTATTTCGACCGACGGGCGTAACATCGCAACGCTGAAGGGAGATACCGTTTCTTCGGTTTGGCGTTACTCGCTCGACTCGAAAAAGGGCACGCAGGTGGGCGGGGACAGCCGAACGCTTGAGGGCATGCACGGGTTGATACAGCGCCGCGACGGGGCTCTCGTGTTCACCAAGACCGAGGGGAAGGAGACCGATCTCTGGACGTCAGACATCGACGGCCGAAACCAGCGGGCACTTCATTCGGAACCGGGATATTCCGTAATGCCCGTCGCCACTGCGGACGGGAAGTATCTGGTTTTCAATATTCAAAAGGACAAAACTTCCAAGATCTGGAGATCGGATGCGGACGGCAAGAATCTCGTGCGGTTGTCCGATGGCGACGCCTCATCGGTCGATTTTCAGCCGCAAGTGACGCCGGACGGTCAGCATGTAATTTTTCAGCGGAAATCCGGCGATGAGCGTTTCTTTTTGATGAAGGTGCCGATCGACGGCGGAGCGGTTCAAACATTCCACGAAACGCTGAATTGGAGTATGTTCATGCCGAAGATCTCGCCCGACGGCAAACGGCTCGCTTACACTACCTACGACGTGAAGACGTTTCAAAAGAAACTTCTTATCGCGAAGATCGAGGAAGGGAACGTTTTCGGCGGCGTCGAGCAGGAGATCGAATACAACCTGATCAATCAATACGCGTGGTCGCCCGACGGGAAAACCCTGACCGTTCTTACGAGCCGCAGCGGTATTCAGAACCTATGGAGCCAGCCGCTGGACGGCTCGGCCCCAAAGCAGATCACCGACTTCCAAACGGGTAGGATACTGAATTTCGCATGGGCTGTGGACGGCAAGGAACTCATCCTTGCGCGCGGCAACACGAACAACGACCTTATTCTGATCAAGGATGCCGATCGTATCCAAACGGGCCAAACGGTGGCTCGCCGCCGCACGAACAATTACGACGCCCCAACGTTCAACCTTTACAACTTTCTTCTCAGCAGCGTTCGCTGACAAATCCCTTTACGCCTTCAACCACCCGGAGCACCTCTTCGATAGTTGTGTAAACGGAACAACCAACGCGCACCAACCCTTGCTCCGCGACGCCCAGCCGTTCCGCCACCGTCGCCGCGTAAAAATTCCCGTGAGAAACGAAAACACCCTTTTCAGCAAGATACTTGCTCACCTCTTCCGACGCTGAGTTGCCGACAGTGAACGACACGAGCGACGTGCGGAGCGCGTCAAACTTAGGGCCGTAGATCCGCACGCCATTGATCGCGGCCAGCCCGTTCCACAGCTCTCGCGTCAATTCGATATCGCGATGGTGCGTAAACGCGAACGCGGATCCCAATCTTTCTCGCCGTGTCCCGCCGACGCCCAGCGATGCAATAAAGCCCACCGCCGCCGCGGCCCCGACGATCGATTCGTGGCTCTGAGTACCGGTTTCCACGCGATCCGGAGCATTGTCAGGGGCGGGCCGCAGTTTAGGGAAATCGATCGACCGCAACAGCTCTTCACGGCCGAACAAGATACCGATGTGCGGCCCGTAAAATTTGTAAGCGGAACACGCCAGAAAATCGCAGCCGATCGCCTTCACATCGACGAGTTTATGCGGCGCAAAATGTACCGCGTCCACAAAACTCAACGCCCCCGCAACTCGTGCCATTTTGCAGACCGCCGCGACATCGCTGATCGTGCCGATCGCATTTGATGCCGCTCCTACCGCGACGAGCTTTGTCCGCTCATTCAAAAGGCCCGGCAGCTCACCTAGCTCCAACTCGCCGGTCTCGATATTCATCGGCAGCACACGAATCACTACGCCGCGATCCTTTTCAAGCGACCGCCACGTATCCACGTTGCCGTGATGATCTAACTCTGTAACGATTATCTCGTCGCTTGGCTCGAATTGCCGCCCTAATGCGCGGGCAAGATGGAACGTGAGCGAGGTCATGTTCTGCCCGAACACCACCTCATCCGGTGAAGAATTGAAGAAATCGGCGAACGCTTGTCGGGAGGCTTCGATAAGCGCATCCGTCTCGTCGCTGGTCGGATATCCCCAGTGCGTGTTCGCGTTGTGGTTGAACAGATAATCGTTCATCGCCTCGACGACCGAGCGGGGCACCTGTGTGCCGCCGGGGCCGTCGAAATAGGCGACCGGGTAGCCATTGTGAACTCGGGTCAATGCCGGGAATTGGGCACGAATGTCGTCAACCGATATCGTCGATTCTTTTTGAGCTTGCATAAAAGGAGGTCGGGTAAAGCGTTACCGAATATCAGCAAACACTTTACCCGATGATGGCGGGACGAGAAAACTCTCGCCCTTTATGAAGAGGTCGAATAACGCGGCGACGGAGCGTGCGAGCGGTCTATTGCCCGGCCCTCGTCGTCTTCGGATTTCTCCGATTTGCTCGCCGTGATCAGTATCACGGAAGTAACGATCACGAACGCGCCGATCAGCATCTGTGCGGTCATCAATTCCCCGGCGATGCTCCAGCCGAGGATCACCGCGATCACCGGGTTCACGTACGCGTAGGTCGAAACCATCGCGGGCTGTGCGTTCTTCAGCAGCCAGCTATATGCGGTGAAACCGATCAACGATCCGAACACGATCAGGTACAAAAGCGCGAACATCGAATTCGCCGATACGGCCGCCGGGTCGAACGTCGTCAGTTCCCCGCGGACCAGGCCGACGGCGAAGAGCGAGACGCTGCCCGCAAGCATCTGCATTCCAGCCGTCAGCAGCGATGACTTAGGTGTCGTCGCCCGCAGGCCGTAGATCGAGCCGGTCGCCCACGAAAGCGCCCCGACCATTACGGCACCTACACCGATCCAATAGCCGTAGCCTTCGTCCGCGGCACCCGAACCGCCCTTGCCGCTGATCAACAAATAGACACCGACGAAACCGATCAACAGGCCCAACGCAACCTTCCAGTTCGGCCTCCCGTTACCGAGCCAAAGCCAGCTGAGGAGTACGATCCAGAGCGGTTCGGTCGCGACGAGCAAAGCGGTAAGGCTCGATGGGATGTAATGAGTCGCCACCACGACCGCCCCGTTGCCGCCGAGCAAGAGGAACGTGCCCACGATCGCCGCCGTCTTCCAGTGCACAAGCTGCGGACGTTCGTAATCTTTAGTGAATCTGGCCCAGACGAAAAGGATCGCCCCGGCGAAGGCAAAGCGGGAACCGGCCATCAGAAACGGCGGAAGCGTCTCGATCGTGTACTTGATCGCCAAATATGTCGAGCCCCAAAAAACGTACACGGCGAAAAAGGCCGCGACCAGCACTAAAAGATTCTTCTTGTTCGAAGCGGTATCCAACATTTCCCTAAACCCCCTTGATCTATTTCGCCTTCTTTCCCTTTTCGGCCGGCACGCACCGGTCGAGCGGCAGTGCCGTTGTTTCCTTGATCGTCTGCAGGACAACCGTCGTCCGGGTCGTAACGACGGACGGGATCGCCTTTAGCTTCTCTTTAAGCAGACGCGACAGATCTTCCGGATCGGCCGCTCGAACTTTGAGCAGGAATGAATCCTCGCCCGCCACATCGTGCACTTCCAAAACTTCGGGGATCTTCGCTAGCAGTTCATCCGTTCCGTCGCCACACTCATTCGTCCGGACCGAGACGAACGCCGTCAGCCCGTAGCCGACCTGCTTCGGGTCGATCGTCGCGGTATATCCCTTTACTACGCCGCGTTCCTCCAGCTTCCTGATCCGCTCCAACACCGCCGACGGGGCCAACCCGATCTGACGTGCCACCTCCGCGTTGGAGACCCGCCCATCCTGCTGAATTAAATTCACTATAGTCTTGTCAATATCGTCAATCATTCGTTCAAACCCATCTTATAGAGAATAATCATCGGCAGTTAGCTTGTCAAGCAAAATTTTCGTTGGCAAATCATTAAAAAATTTATCGGCAAATAGTTTCGTTTAATGACGAATGGGCATATCATCGCTTGATATGAGCGCAGTGCTGCGAGAGGAACGGCGGGCCGAAGAATTGGTTTCTTATAACCCGGCGACGGGGGCCGAAGTCGGCCGGGTCGAAATTGACCGGGCTGAGGACGTACAGGCCGCTGTTGAAAGGTCTCGAGAGGTTTTCCACTTGTGGAAAACTACGAGCTTTGCCGAACGGCGGCGGGTGGTGATGCGGGCGCGTGAGGTAATCCTCGCGGAGATGGACGAGATCGCGCATCTTATCTCGGCGGAATCGGGAAAACCGTTCGGCGAGGCCATCTCGATGGAGATTGCCCCGGTGCTGGATCTTATGCAGTGGGTGGCACGCGGTGCGGAGAAGATGCTTCGGCCCCGGCGGGTCAACATCGGCCTTTATTCGATGTTCGGTCGCTCGTCGAAGATCGTCTATCACCCGCTCGGCGTTGTGGCGATCATACCGGCCTGGAATTACCCGTTCTCGATACCGCTCGGCGAGGCAGCGATGGCGGTGATGGCGGGGAACACGGTGGTGATAAAACCGTCGGAGCTTACGCCGCTCGTGGGGTTGAAGATCGGCGAGATCTTTGAAAAGGCCGGCGCACCTGAGGGGCTGGTGCAGGTTGTATCCGGGGCCGGGGAAACTGGGGCCGCTCTGGTTAATGCCGCACCGGACAAGATAATGTTCACGGGATCGGTCGCCACGGGGAAAAAGATCGCGACGGCGGCCGCGAAGAATCTCACTTCGGTCGTGCTCGAGCTCGGCGGAAAGGACCCGATGATCGTTTTCGAGGACGCCAATCTCGAGCTTGCGGCCGGGGCCGCCGTCTGGGGTGCGTTCTGCAATTCGGGGCAATCGTGCTCATCGGTCGAGCGGCTCTACGTGCACGAATCGATCGCCGAAAAGCTCACCGCGTTGATCGTCGATAAGACCAAACAATTGAAACAGGGCACGGGCGATGCGGAAGACGTTTCCGTCGGCGCAATGTCCTCCGAGCGTCAGATCGAGATCGTCGAAGACCACGTCGAGGCGTTTCGCAAGGCCGGAGCCAAGATTGAGACCGGCGGTCGACGGAACGCGGACGCCATCGTCCGCGAGGGTGCCAAAGACACTGCCCGGGGTGCTCATTTTCGGGCGGACGACGGCCTCCGCGTTCCGCTTTTTTACGAGCCGACCGTGATCACCGGCGCGACGAACGATATGCGGCCGATGCGCGAGGAAACGTTCGGGCCAACGCTGCCGATCGCTAAATTCAAGACCGAAGACGAAGCAATCGCACTCGCCAACGACTCCGAGTTCGGACTAACCGCGAGCGTCTGGACGCGCGACTATGCAAAAGGCCGACGCGTGGCCGAGCAGATCGAGGCCGGTTCCGTGTGCGTCAACGAGGTGCTCTACACCCACGGCATCGGCCAAACCCCCTGGGGCGGGTTCAAAAATTCGGGCCGCGGCCGCACGCACGGCATCGAGGGCCTGATGGAACTCGTTCAACCCCAGCACATCCACACCAATCGAATCGCGCTTCTCCCCGACGCCTGGTGGATGCCGTATACGCCAACGGCAGTGGATACCTTCCGCGGCTTCGCAATTAGATTTGCCAGCGGATCGCTTGCGAAAACTCAAGGCCTTTTGCCTCAGTTATGGAGGCGGATCAGGGAACTTAGATGATCGGGTGCTGTGTTCCGTTACGGACAGGCACAAAATCGGCATACTCGTGCCCGGAAAATATGCTATAAGCACATAATTATGAAAATCGACCGCCGCGATTTCCTTCTCGCCTCGTCGTCCGCCGCGCTATTGCTGACGCAAACAAATCAAGAAGCCCATGGGCAGGTGCCCGCGACGCCAAGATCTGCAAAATCGTCCCCGCTCGCCGATCGGAAGATCACTGTTTACACGACCGCCAAGGACACCGAACAGCGAATCTCGAAAACGGCTTCACTGAACTTCAAGCCGATGGGGCAGCCGCTCGAGACCCAGACGTGCATTTTTCTCGACCCGCGACGGACCTTCCAGACATTTCTTGGCATCGGCGGCGCGATCACCGATTCATCCGCCGAGACACTTGCCAAGATCCCGCCGGCAAAACAAAAGGAATTGATCGACGCGTATTTTGATCCGGAAAAGGGGATCGCCTATACACTTGGCCGTACGAATATCCACAGTTGCGATTTTTCGAGCGGGAGCTACACCTACGTCAAAGAGGGCGATAAAGAATTAAGAACGTTTTCCGTCGAGCACGATCGGAAGTTTCGGATCCCGATGATAAAGCGGGCGTTGGCAGCTTCAAAGGGCGCGATGAAACTGTACGGAAGCCCGTGGAGCCCACCCGCGTTCATGAAGGACAACAATAATATGCTGCGCGGCGGCAAGCTCAAGCCGGACCATTACCAGGCGTGGGCGAATTACTTTACAAAGTTTGTCCGTGCCTACGAAAAGGAAGGCATCCCGATC
>Ga0307413_10000440_pt1 | contig 13514 bp, 15 predicted proteins | sample DK1Ometagenome_3_FD_203714 | JGI IMG/M metagenome (GOLD analysis project Ga0307413, IMG submission 203714) | Maize rhizosphere microbial communities from greenhouse at UC Davis, California, United States - DK15-O-2 | ecosystem: Host-associated > Plants > Roots > Rhizosphere > Soil | place: USA... | reverse complement strand
GCCCTTCCAGATCCCGTCGGCGGCGTCGCGCACCAGCTGCGCCTGCGCGCAGTCCGGCTGCCAGTCGCCGGGGCAGCCCATCTCGCTGTTGTGCGAGCCGGCCACCGCGACGGCGGTCGGCTCCGGGGTGTCCTGGGCGACGGCGGCGGTCGGGGTGAGCGTGGCGAGGGTGACCCCGAGGCCGATCGTGGTGACCGCGGCGAGCAACCGGCGGGACAGCGTCGTCATCGACCAACTCCAGGGTGTCCGGGCGGCACGAGGGACCAGTAGCCCACTCTGCCGCTGACCGGGCGTCCGTCAAGCACCCGTCCGGCCCAGCGACACCCGCGCGGCCCCGCCGGCTACAGCCGCACCCCGGTCCACTCCAGACAGTGCCAGCCGTTGTCGTCCCTGGTCAGGACCACACAGCCGGTATTCGGGATCAACCCGACGTCGGCCAGCGCAGCGGTCACGTTGTCCGCCATGGACTCGGCGAGCAGTCGGATCGTCCCGCCGTGGCTGACCAGCACCACCGACCCGGCCCGGTGCTCGGCGACGATCTTCTCCACCGCCGCGGCGCAGCGGGCCAGCACCTCGTGCCCGGTCTCGCCGCCCGGCATCGCCGGGGACAGGTCGCCCTGCGTCCACGGCCGGTAGACCGACACGAACACCTCGACGGCCGCCTGGTCGCTGCGACCCTCCAGATCGCCCAGACCGATCTCGTGCACCCCGTCCAGCACCCGCACCTCCAGGCCGTGCCGACGGGCCAGCGGCTCGGCGGTCTGCTGGGCGCGGATCGCGGTGCTCGCGTACACCGCGACCACCGGCTCGTCCGCCAGCCGCTGCGCCAGCTCGTCGGCCTGCCGCTCGCCCACGTCGGTGAGCGGCGGTCCGGGCGGCCGCGAGTCCAGCACGTGCCGCACGTTCGACTCGGTCTCACCGTGGCGCACCAGCAGCAACCGCAGCGCGCTCACGCGTCCTCGCCACGCAGCACGGCGGTCAGCCACTCGCCTGCGGCCCGGTAGTCGGCCGCTGTGTGGTCCGGCTCGGGCGGCGCGGCGGTCTCGCCCGCTTTCGCGAACGAGCCGAGGTAGCGCACCTCGGGTGAGCGCCTGCGCAGTGCCAGCAGCGCGTCGGCGATGCGGGGTTCGCTGATGTGGCCGTCGAGGTCGATGTGGAACCGGTACTTGCCGAGCAGCCCCTTGAGCGGCCTGGCCTGCAGGAACGACAGGTTGATGCCGCGCAGGGCCAGCTCGGTGAGCGCGCTGGCCAGCTCGCCGGTGCGGTCCGCGGCGGTGACCACCAGGCTGGTGCGGTCGCGGCCGGTCGGTGGTGCGGGCGGGCCGGGTCGGCGCAGCAGCAGGAACCTGGTCAGCGCGTCCGGCACGTCCGCGATGTCGTCGGCGAGCACGTCCAACGGGTAGTGCCGGGTCGCGATCGGCGCGGTGACCGCCGCGTCGTACGCGCCGTCGGACACCCCGGCGGCGGCGGCCGCGGTGGAGGTCGCGGCCACTGCCACCGCGTGCGGCAGGTGTATCGCGAGCCAGTCCCGCACCTGGGCGAGCGCGTGCGGGTGGCTCGCCACGGTGGTCACGTGTTCGGCCTTCACGCCGGGCCGGACCAGTACGGAGAACCGGATCGGCAGCAGCAGCTCGGCCGTCGCTACCATCGGCTCGTCCACCGCCAGCGCGTCCATGGTGGCCGCCACCACGCCCTCGACGGTGTTCTCCACCGGCACGCACGCGGCGTCCGCCCGGCCCTGGCGGACCGCGGCGAGCGTCAGCGGGATCGTCTGCTCGGGCACCAGCCGCACCGAACCGTCCGGATCAACCGGGTCACCCGCGGTGAAGGACCTGGCGGCCTGCTCGGTGAACGTGCCCTGCGGTCCGAAGTAGGCAATGCGCTGCACGAGGCAACCCTATGCGCGCAGCCGGTCGGGTGGGGCGGTGGACGGGGCCGCCGCCCTCGGTGATCGCGGCGCTCACCCGTGGTGTCCTCGTGGTGCCATGCTGATGACATGCGGGAGACGGTCAGGGGAAGGGCGGGGGCGCGTTGGTGACGGACGACGGACCGCGGCGACCGGAGCTGGTGTTGTGCGCGATCGACGAGCCGCTGGCGACCGCCTGGAAGAACGCGGTCGGCGACCGGCCGGGCGTGCGGGTGTTCCGCGGTTCCACGCTCGACGTGCCGGCGCAGGCGGTGGTCAGCCCGGCGAACTCGCTCGGCTGGATGCGCGGCGGCATCGACGCCGCGTATGCCGCCGCGTTCCCGAAGGTGGAGCAGCACGTCCGGAGTGCGGTGCTGGCTCTGCACGGCGGCGAGCTGCAGGTCGGTGACGCGCTGATCGTGCGGACCGGAGCGACGGAGCCGGCCTGGCTGATCAGCGCGCCGACGATGCGCAGGCCGGGGGAGCTGCTGCCCGTCGACACCCTGCACCCGTTCCTCGCGGCCAGGGCCGTGCTCCGGTTGTGGCTGCACGGCCGGCTCGAGGACGGCGGGCCGGTCCGTGAGGCCGTGCGCATCATCGCGATGCCCGGTCTCGGCACCGGCGTCGGCCGGGTCGACCCGGCCGCGTGCGCCCGCCAGGTCATGGCCGCCTGGGACGAGGTCCTGGCGGCTCCCTGACCCCGCGCGACCCAGCGATCCAGCTCACTCATCGCTGCGCCGACCCGGGAGCGGGGCCTACTGTCCGGACATCGGCAGTGTCGGGGGCGAGGAGTCGGGGATGGCGCGGGTGCGCGAGCTGAGCCCGTACGTCGAGCTGCGCCGGGAGCAGTGGCGCAAGCTGCGCGACGCCACCCCGCTGACGATGGACCTGGACGAGGTCGTGGCTCTGCGCGGGCTGGGTGACCCGATCGACCTCGACGAGGTGGTCGACGTCTACCTGCCGCTGTCACGGCTGATCAGCCTGCAGGTCGCGGCCCGCCAGCGGCTGGCCGAGTCGACCGCCGCGTTCCTGGGCGAGGAGCCGGCGCAGCGGGTGCCGTTCGTGATCGGCATCGCCGGCAGCGTCGCGGTCGGCAAGTCCACCACCGCCCGGCTGCTGCGTGCGCTGTTGGCGGGCTGGCCGGACCATCCCAACGTGGACCTGGTCACCACGGACGGCTTCCTGTACCCGAAGGCCGAGCTGATCCGCCGCGGGCTGATGAGCCGCAAGGGCTTCCCGGAGAGCTATGACCGCCGCGCGCTGCTGCGGTTCGTCTCCGAGGTGAAGGCCGGCGCCGAGGAGGCCGGCACGCCGGTCTACTCGCACCTGGCCTACGACATCCTGCCCGGGGAGGAGCATGTCGTCCGCCGGCCGGACATCCTGATCGTCGAGGGCCTCAACGTGCTGCAGCCGGGGCCGAGCCTGACCATCTCCGACCTGTTCGACTTCTCGGTGTTCGTCGACGCCAAGGTCGAGGACATCGCCCGCTGGTACGCCGACCGGTTCCTGGCGCTGCGGGAGACCGCGTTCGCCGACCCGGCGTCGCACTTCCACCACTACGCCGCGCTGAGCGACGCGGAGGCGCGGGCCGAGGCGGAGCGGCTGTGGCGGCGGACCAACGAACCGAACCTGGTGAACAACATCCTGCCGACCAGGCCGAGGGCGACGCTGGTGCTGCGCAAGGACGCCGACCACCGGATCAGCCGGGTCCGACTGCGCAAGCTCTAGAAGATCGCCTGCCACGCGGCGATCACGGCGAAGATCGCGAACACCACCCCGGCGATCCGCTGCAGCAGCTTGGGATGGACGTGCTTGCGGATGCGGGCGCCGAGCAGCACCGCGATACCGGCGACCGTGACCAGCGCCGTCCAGGCGCCGAGACCGACCGCGACCGGGGCCGCGTAGCGGGCGGTCAGCGCGGCGGTGGCGAGCTGCGACGCGTCACCCCACTCCGCCGCGAACAGCACGCCGAACGAGGTGAGCGCCGCCCGCCAGAACGAGGTGGTGGCCACGGTGGACCCGGCGTCCGCCTGCTCGTCGTCCTTGCCGAACCCCTCGCGCAGCAGCAGGGTCGCGCCGATCGCGAACAGCGCGGCGACCACGCCGGCGACCACCCGCTCGGGCAGCAGGGTCAGCAGGTGGCCGAAGGTGGCGGCGATCACGCACTGCACCGCGAAGGCGGTGCTGACGCCGACGAAGACCGGCAGCGGGCGGTAGCGGGTGGTCAGGATGAGCGTCGCGATCAGCGTCTTGTCGGGCAGCTCGACCGCCAGGACCAGCAGGAATGCCGCGCCGAACGCGACCAGCTCGGGACTCACGCCCCCGAGGCTATCCCGGCGCGGCAGGCCCGGTTCAGCGCAGAGCGGCGGCCACCGTGGCAGCGGCGCGCACCACCCGGGGGCCGACGGCGTCCTCGTCCAGCGCCTCCATGGCCACCACGCCGACGCTCGCGGCGAGTCCGGGCACCCCGCGCACCGGGGCGGCGATGCCGTACGCGCCGGTCTGGAGTTCGCCGGTGGAGCAGACCCAGGCGACGTCGGTGCGACGCTGGTCGATGGCCCGGCCGGCGGCGCCGCGCCGCAGCGAGTGTCGGGTGCCGATCCGGTACGCGACGTGGAACTCGGTCCAGGACGGCTCGACGACGGCGATGGCCTGCGCTTCGTCGCCCTCGGCGACGGTGAGGTGCGCCGTGGCGCCGACCTCCTCGGCGAGCGTGCGCAGTGCCGGCAGCGCGACCGCCCGCAGCTGCGGTGCGACCTTGGCGGCGAGGTGCAGCAGGCCCAGGCCGAGCCGGACCCGCGAGCCGTCCCGGTGCACCAGGCCGCGCGCCTGCAGCGGCACCAGCAGCCGGTACACCGCGGCCCGGCTGGCGCCCACGCTGGCGGCGAGGTCGGTGATGGTCGGCGCGCTGGTGTCCGCGTCGGCGATGGCCTGCAGCACGGCGAGGCCGCGGTCCAGGGTGAGCGCGCTCTCCCGGCCGAACCCGCCGGTCCCCTGACCGGTGCTCTGTTGGCCGGGTGCCGGCTGGCCCGAACCGCGGGGCCGGTTCACCGGTGGACCGGTGCCGGTGCGGCGCACCGGGCCGGGCACGGTCAGGCCGCCGGCTGGACTGTGCCGGCGACCTCGGCGAGGCCGACGACGCTGCCGTCCGGGCCGGGTGCGGTGGCGGTGATGACGACGGTGTCGCCGTCCTCCAGGAAGGTGCGGGTCACGCCGTCGGCCAGCTCGACCGGTTCCTTGCCGCCCCAGGACAGCTCCAGGAACGAGCCGCGCTGTTCGCGCTGCGGGCCGGACACGGTGCCGGACGCGAACAGGTCGCCGGCGCGCACGGTGGCGCCGTTGACGGTCAGGTGGGCGAGCTGCTGGGCGAAGGAGTACGACATGGTGGCGAACGGCGGCCTCGCCACCAGCGTGCCGTTCCAGCGCACCTCGAGCCGCAGGTCCAGCCCCCAGGGCTGGTCCTCGACCAGGTAACCGACCCGCGGGTGGCCGGGGTCCGGCACCGGGACGCGGGCCGCCGAGAACGCCTCGAGCGGGGTGATCCAGCCGGCCACCGAGGTGGCGAAGGACTTGCCGAGGAACGGGCCGAGCGGCTGGTACTCCCAGGCCTGGATGTCGCGGGCGGACCAGTCGTTGACCAGAGCCACCCCGAACACGTGGTCCGAGGCGTCCGCTGTGGACACCCGGCCGGCGGTCGGCCCGCCGCACACGAAGCCGACCTCGGCCTCGATGTCCAGTCGTTGGCACGGCCCGAAGTCGGGAACGCCGTCGACCGGCGCCCGGCGCTGCCCGCTGGGGCGGGTGACCGGGGTTCCGCTGACCACCACGGTGCCCGCCCGGCCGTGGTAGCCGATCGGCAGGTGGGTCCAGTTCGGCAGCAGCGCGTCGGCGTCCGGCCGGAACATCCGGCCGACGTTCTCCGCGTGGTTGCGTGAGGAGTAGAAGTCGACGTAGTCGGCGACGGTGAAGCCGAGCTCGGCCGGCGCGTCCGCGAGCGGCACCAGCCGCGCGCCGGCCGGCGCCGAGGCGGCGGTCACCAGCTCGGTCAGCCGCGCCCGCAGTTCAGTCCACAATGGACGATCTGCGGCCAGCAGCGGGTCCAGCGACCCGCCGCCGACCAGCTCGGCCGGCTCCTCGCCGAGCCTGAGCCCGCGCAGGGGCAGCGCATGGTCGCCGACCCTCGCCGCGACCTCGCGCGCGCCGTCGACCCGCACCACGCCGTAGGGCAGCGTCTGCGGCCCGAACGGCCGGTCCGCGGCGAACGCCGGATCGTCGATCCAACTTCCCCCTGGCCAACTCACAGCAGACCCAGCTCGCGCAGGTCGTGGACGGGGTCGGTGAGCGAGCAGGAGCCGTAGGAGGCGAACACGCCGCGCACGGCGTGCGCGGCCTGGTCGCTGAGCCGGGCCGCCTCCTGGGCGAGCGCGGTCGCCTCGGTGCTCTTCAGTGCCGCGTGCACGTCGCCGCCGTCCAGCGCCCGGGAGGTGGCGACCAACAGGTTCAGGAACCCGTAGTGGGTGAAGCCGGTCTCGGCGTCGGTGTGTCGGACCGCGTTGTGCAGGCCGGCGGTGGCCTTGAAGGATGCCTCGCCCTGGTGGATCACGTCGAGGAAGTCGGCGACCTCGGTGACGCTCGGGAAGCTCTCCCGGCTCTGACCGCCGCAGCGCAGCTTCGGCCAGCTGCCGTGCTCGACCACCCGGCGGATGCCCTCCAGCCAGTCCGGTCCGCCGCGCCGGGGTTCGATCACCCGGACGACGTCCTCGGGCACGAACTCCGAGACGCGCTCCAGCCAGACGTCGTCGACGTCGGACGGCGCAGGCATCTCCACCATGCGCAGCGCCAGCAGCTCGCTGCGGGACTCGACGATGGACAGCGCCTTGGGCACGCCGCCGAGTCCGGTGTCGATGACCAGCGACAGCGCGATCGGCTTGACCGGCTTGACCTTGATCAACTCGGTGATGAGCTCGGGCAGCCTCGACGCCGGACAGAGGAACAGTCCCAGCACGCCGGCCCGGTCGCTGGACCGCGCGGCCAGGTGGTCGCGGATCGCGTCGGGCATCGTCGCGCTGCCCGGCGGGAACAGCGCCGCGTCGTCGACGAGCCGGGCGAACAGCGGCGGGATGCCACGAGGGCGGGGCACGGGGAGTGGCGCTGCGCTTGACACGGCTGACACGCTAGTAGCGTATCGCCAACTGAACAAAAGTGTCCGATAATCGGACGCTTAAGGTCGACCTGGGAGGGTGTCGTGCCGTACTACCGCAGCGTGGGTGAGATCCCCCGAAAGCGGCACACCCAGTTCCGCTCACCGGCGGGTTCGCTCTACGCCGAGGAGCTGATGGGCGTCGAGGGGTTCTCCTCGGATTCGGCGCTGCTCTACCACCGCCACCTGCCCACGGCGATCGTCGACGCCGTCGCGGTCGAGGACTCCCGCGGCCCGCTCACCCCGAACCACCCGCTCAAGCCGCGCCACGTGCGCACCCAGGACATGAAGTGGTCCTCGCCCACCGAGGTGGACGCGGTGACCGGCCGGCGCACCCTGTTCGGCAACGCCGACGTGACCATCGGCTTCGCGGTGGCCACCACGCCGAGCCCGCTGTACCGCAACGCGGTCGGCGACGAGCTGTTCTACGTGCAGGGCGGCGCGGCCACCGTGGAGACGATCTACGGCTCGCTCGAGGTCGGCGACGGCGACTACCTGGTGCTGCCCACCTCGACGACCTACCGGGTGCTGCCGCGCGACGAGGTTCGGCTGTTCGTCCTGGAGGCGACCGGCCACATCGGTCCGCCCCGGCGCTACCTGTCCACCAGGGGCCAGTTCCTGGAGCACTCGCCGTACTGCGAGCGTGACCTGCGCGGTCCGGCCGAGCCGCTGCTCGCCGACGGCGAGGACGTCGAGGTGCTGGTCCGCCACCGGGCCGGTCTCACCCGCTTCACCTACGCCAACCACCCGTTCGACGTGGTCGGCTGGGACGGCTGCCTGTACCCGTGGGTGTTCAACGTCCGCGACTTCGAGCCGATCACCGGCCGGGTGCACCAGCCGCCGCCGGTGCACCAGACCTTCGAGGGCCCCAACTTCGTGGTCTGCTCGTTCTGTCCGCGCAAGGTCGACTACCACCCGGACGCCGTCCCGGTGCCCTACAACCACGCCAACGTGGACTCCGACGAGCTGATGTTCTACGTCGGCGGCGACTACGAGGCGCGCAAGGGGTCCGGCATCGGCCTCGGGTCGCTGTCGCTGCATCCGGCCGGCTTCACCCACGGCCCGCAGCCCGGGGCCGTCGAGGCCGCGATCGGCGCCGAGTACTTCGACGAGACCGCGGTCATGGTGGACACCTTCCGCCCGCTCGATCTCGGCGTCGCCTCGCTGGACTGCGAGGACCCGAACTACGCCTGGAGTTGGAGCGGCCGCGGCCCGCGCTGAACCCCGGCCGGGTGAACCGCCCGGAACCATCCCGCGACGGCGCACGTCGTAGCCGCCGTGACCGACACCGTGCGCGCCCGCCGCAACGCCCGGTATGCCACCGTCGTGTGGGGCCTCATGGGCGAGGTGGCGCTTGCCGGTCTGATCATGGTCTGGCTGATCAGTCCGACGGTCGCCGATGGTGCCCTGTTCGGCCGCACCGCCTCGATCACCGCGATCGCGGTCGCGATGCTCGCGCTGGCCGTAGCGATCGTGGGCGTCTTCGTGGCGAACCGGAACGTCCGGCTGGTGCTCACCGCCGCCACCGCGATCGCGGCCGGCGCGGTCGGGGTCACCGCCTTCGCCCAGCCGGTGCTGTTCATCCTCGCGGCCGTCGGCTGGGTCGCGATGATCGTCGTCATCCTCGCGCTGGTGCGCGGCCCCCGCTGACCCACGACGGACAGGACTCCCGTGAACGACCTGATGTCACAGCTCGCCCAGATCCAGCGCTACGCGTCGGGGATGGGGCGGCTGATCGCGGATGCCCAGGAGGCGGCGCCGAGCCGGGCCGAGGGAGTCGACCGGACCGGCGCGGTGCGGGTCGAGCTCGGCCGTGACGGAGTGCCGGTGTCGTTCCGGGTGGCCCAGGACTGGCACGCGAAGGTCGCGCCGGCGGAGTTCTGCCCGGCGGTGATGGAGGCGTTCCAGGCGGCCATGGCGACGCGCCTCGAGGCCTGGAGCGAGACGCTTCGTACCGACGGCTGGACCGACCGCCTCGAGGAGCTGAAGCGTCCGGCGGAAACGTCGAACGGACAGGCGCCGACGATTCCCGCAGCATTCCGCAAGCCGGCCACCACGCGATCGGCGAGCACATTGACCGACGACATGCTGCGTATGCTGGAGAATCCGGCGTCCACCGCGCCGAAGGTGCCCGGCGGCGGAACCGGAACCGGCTCCTCCGCCGACGACAGGCTGACGATCAGCGTGTCCGACACCGGTTTGGTGTCCTGCACCGCGGAGCCCAGGTGGGTCGCCGACCAGACCGCCGCCCGGCTGATGACCGCGCTCTCCGAGGCGTTGCGTGCCGCGAAATCCGCGCTGGCGAATGCGCCGAAGAATGCGGAACCGGCGAATGAGGTGGATCGTCTCATCGCCGATGCTCTTGGCGTTCTCGGTGATCCGAGTCGTCTGGCCGAAATCTAGAAAGGACCGTCACTGATGGCCCCTCCGACATCAGATCAGATCACCGTCGCGACGACCGCGTTGCGCACCGAGGCCGGTACCTGGGACGAGCTGTCGGCAGAGATCGGCAAGATTCCGGGCATGGCCGAGGGCCTGCGGTTGACCCGCATCGAGGCCGGTCTCTTCCAGGTCATCTTCGACGCCTACGACAAGGTGGTCGACCAGGTGGTGGCGCGCACCGACGAGGGCAGGACGCAGATGACCGACATCGGCTCGACGCTGCGCTCGGTCGCGGACACCTACGACTCCGAAGAGACGGCCGGCGAGCACCGGCTGCGGAACCTGTACTGAGGCGGGCGACATGGGATTCAGTGAGGCGGAGTTCAACGCCACCATCGACAACATCAACAGTGGCATGGTGGACCTGGGCGGCAAGATCGACGCGCTGCCGGGCATCGCGCACTCCGCGGTGGACCACTGGTACATCCCGGGGTTCATCAAGGACGCGGTGAAGTGGGCCGCGGAGAAGATCTGCGACCTGGCCCGGTGGCTCTGGGACAAGATCACCGAGGTGCTCAAGGGGGTCGCGGCCCCGGTGTACTTCTTCAAGTACGCCTTCGACTGGCAGGACATCCGCGGCATCGCCAGCGGTGTCGTCGGCCGGGCCAAGCCCGAGGTGCTGACCGCCAGCACGCAGTGGACCGGCTCCGCCGCCACCGCCTACGGCAAAGTCATCAAGCCGCAGGGCGACGCGGCCAACAAGATCGCCACCATCGCGGACAAGACGGCGACGGCGCTGACCCTGTGCGCGGCCTCGGGTCTGGTCTTCTACCTCGCCATCGCCGCGATCCTGGTCAAGTTCATCGCCGCCATGGTCACCGCGGCGGCTGCCTTCGGGTCGGCGGTGTTCTCCTGGGCGGGCGCGGCGCTGATCGTGGAGGAGGCCGGCGTCAACAGCGCGCTCATCTGGGCGGCCATCGGCGCCCTGTCCGCCGCCCTGGGCACCCAGGCCAGCCAGCTCGCCGCGCTGCACGGCGAGGCCGTGGACAACAGCTTCTTCCCGGGTGGGCACTGGCCGGTGGCCACCACCGGCGGCTACAGCGACGGCACGGTCACCGACGGCGACGCGGACTGGTCGCTCGACAAGTAGCGCGTCGGCGTGTGACGGCGCCGCCGACCGGCCTGACCATAATGGCGTCCTACTCGGGGAGGACCCATGGTCATTCAGTCCGGTCGGTCGGCGTCGTCACGTCGCAGACTGATCTCGTTCGTGGTCGCCGCGGCGGTCGCGGTCGGACTGATCGTCGTCCTGCGGGTGATCAGCAACGATGACGACGACCAGCAGGCCGGGGTGGCCGAGCAGATCAAGTGCGGCGCCGACTCGGTGCAGCTGCGGATCGCCTCGTCACCGGAGAAGTTCGGTGTGGTCAGCCAGCTCGCCGGTGAGTACAGCGGCCGCACGGTGGCCGGAAAGTGTGTGGACGTACTGGTCCGGTCCAAGAGTTCCGGCGGTGCCACGCAGGCGTTGGCCGCCGGTTGGAACGATGCCGTCGACGGCCCGCGGCCGGACATCTGGTCGCCCGCCGCGTCCGGCTGGGTCACCCTGCTGCGGCAGCGGCTGACCGCGGCCGACAGGACCGGTGTGCTCGGCGACGAGCAGCCGACCTCGATCGTGAACGCGCCGCTGGTGATCGCGATGCCGCGGCCGATGGCCGAGGCGCTCGGCTGGCCGGACAAGAGTCTCGGCTGGCGCGACCTCGCCACGCTCGCCACCGACCCGCAGGGCTGGGCCAGCCACGGTCATCCGGAGTGGGGTCAGTTCCGACTGGGCAAGACCAACCCGAACCTGTCCACCTCGGGCCTCAACGCCACCATCGGCGCCTACATCGCGGCCACCGGCACCTCGTCCGACCTGCTGGAGGCCGACCTGGCCAAACCCGAGGTGCAGGAATTCGTCCGCGGCGTCGAGCAGTCGATCGTGCACTACGGCGACACCACGCTGACCTTTCTGGACAACCTGCAGCGCGCCGACGACCGGGGTGCCGCGATGTCCTACATCTCGGCGGTCACCGTCGAGGAGAACTCGATCATTTCCTACAACGAGGGCAACCCGAGCGGTGATCCGGCGAAGCTCGGCCAGCACGGGAAGCCGAAGGTGCCGCTCGCCGCGATCTACCCCAGTGACGGCACGCTGATGTCCGACCATCCGTTCACCGTGCTGGCCTGGGCCGACGACACCAAGAAGCAGATCGCCGCCGACTTCCTGACCTTCCTGAAGTCCGACGACGCCCAGCGGCGCTTCGCCGACCAGGGCTTCCGTGGCGCCGACGGCGCGGCAGGCGGCAAGGTCACCACGGACAACGGTGTCCTGCCGCAGGTGAAGCTGAACCTGGTCCGCCCGCCGAGCCCGCCTGTGTTGGACAAGCTGCTCGGCTCGTGGGCCCAGCTGCGCAAGCCGGCCAACGTGCTGCTGGTGGTCGACGTGTCGGGTTCCATGCAGGAGGCGGTGGCCGGCACCGGGCAGTCGCGGCTGGAACTGGCGAAACTGGCGGCGATCAACTCGCTCGAGCAGTTCGGCGAGTTCGACAAGGTCGGTTTGTGGATGTTCTCCAGTCGGCTGGACGGCGACCGCGACTACCGCGAGCTGGTGCCCGTGGCGCCGATGAGCACCAACCGGGGACCGCTGCGGGCGCGGCTGAACGGGCTGATCCCCACCGGCGGCACCGGTCTCTACGACACCTCGCTCGCCGCGCACCAGTACATGAAGGCGCAGCTCGACCCGAAGGCGATCAACGCGGTCGTGGTGCTCACCGACGGCCAGAACCAGGACGACGGCATCGATCTGGACGGACTGGTCGCCCAGCTGCGCACCGAGGACGCGGCGGAGGCGGTGCGGCTGTTCACCATCGCCTACGGCGGCGAGGCGGATCTCGGCGTGTTGAGCCAGATCGCCCAGGCCACCGACGCCACCGCCTACGATTCGTCCGAACCGGACACCATCGACCAGGTGTTCACCGCGGTGATCTCCAACTTCTAGAGGCGGCCCATGCGTTTCGTTCGCGAGCTCACCGAGCCGTGGGGGCTGCTGATGGCGGCCACTGCCGCCGGTGCCGCCTGGGCCGTGCAGCTGCCGATCGCGGTCGCCGCCGGTGTCGGCGGCATCGTGCTGCTGGCCCGGGCCGCGTTCGCCGCGTCCGGTCGCGGGCACACCCTCGCCGAACCGGCCGAGACACAGGTCGACCCGCGCAGCCCCGAAGGGAAGTGGGTCGAACGGTCCCGGCGGGCCGCCGACAACGTGGTCGGGCTCGCCGCGACGCTGTCGCCCGGCCCGCTGGCCGACCAGGTGAACGGCATGACGTCGACTATCGGGGAGACCGTCATCGACCTGCGCCGGCTCGCCGGCCGGGTGGCCAGCACCTCGCGGGCGCTCGGGCACATCGACGCCGTCGCGCTCGCCGGCGAGGACGCCCGCCTGCGATCGAGCCGCGCCTCGGCCGCGCCCGAGCTGCACGCCGAACTGGACCGCTCGCTCGCCTCGGTCCAGTCGCAGCGCGAGGTGCACCAGCGGCTCAGCGACAACCGCAACAAGTTGTTCGCCCAGCTCGAGGCCGGCGCGCTGGGCCTCGAGAGCCTCACCGCGCGGGTGGTGGAGCTGTCCGCCACCGCCGACGTGCCGTTCGCGAGCGCCGGTGCGGACGGATCCGCGGTGGAGGGGCTGGAGGACCAGCTCGAGGGCATCCGGCGCGGGGTGGCGGAGACCGAGCAGGCGACCCGACGGGCCCTCGGCAGCGACTGAGCCTCGCGAACTCTGTCAACGGCACCGCCAGCACTGCGGACCATTGACATGGCACATCGTTTGGTCTGCCAATCGTCGAGCTGACGGAGCCTTTCGCGGTCGAGGGGATCTGCCGGGGCTGGGGCGCTCGCGCCGATGACTGTGGCTGTAGGCGGTGGCGCGGCGCGTGGTGGTATCGGTGGCGCGTGGTGGTATCGGTGGCGCGTGGTGGGGGGTGGCACTGGTGCGGG
>Ga0307413_10000438_pt1 | contig 13543 bp, 5 predicted proteins | sample DK1Ometagenome_3_FD_203714 | JGI IMG/M metagenome (GOLD analysis project Ga0307413, IMG submission 203714) | Maize rhizosphere microbial communities from greenhouse at UC Davis, California, United States - DK15-O-2 | ecosystem: Host-associated > Plants > Roots > Rhizosphere > Soil | place: USA... | reverse complement strand
TTATGTCCGACATGTCCGCCTATGCGAAGCTGATGAAACAGCATCGAAGCCTGGGCGAGATCGTAGAAAAATACCGCGCAGTCCGGAAACTTCAGGACGACTTAAAAGGTGCAAAAGAACTTGCGGAAGCAGCCGATGACGACGACATGCGTCAAATGGCCCTCGCCGAGGTCACCGAGATTGAAGCAAAACTTCCCGATGCCGAAGAGGCATTGAAATTCCTTCTCCTTCCGAAAGACCCGAACGATGAAAAAAACGTCATCCTCGAGATCCGCGCCGGCACCGGCGGCGACGAAGCCACTCTTTTCGCGGCCGAAATGCTGCGAATGTATGCCCGCTACGCCGAGCGCCAGGGCTGGAAGATGGAAATGATGGGTGTCGCGGACACGGGCGTGGGCGGAATCAAGGAGGCCTTCGCCATGATCGAGGGCGACAACGTTTACTCAAAAATGCGTTACGAATCCGGCGTTCACCGCGTTCAGCGCGTACCGCAAACTGAGACACAAGGGCGTATTCACACATCTGCCATTACCGTCGCCGTATTGCCGGAGGCAGAGGAAGTCGACATTCAGATCAATCAGAACGACCTTCGGGTGGACACTTTCTGCTCGTCTGGCCCGGGCGGTCAATCGGTGAACACGACTTATTCCGCCGTCCGCATTACACACCTGCCGACGGGCGTCGTGGTATCGATGCAGGACGAAAAATCACAGATAAAGAACCGGGAAAAAGCCATGCGCGTGCTTCGTGCCCGCCTCCAGGAGATCGAAGAGCAGAAACAACATGACGCTCTCTCGGCCGAACGTAAATCGATGGTCGGCAGCGGCGACCGCTCCGAAAAGATCCGCACCTACAATTTCAAGGAAAACCGGGTAACGGATCACCGAATCGGGATGACCGTCCATCAACTGGATCTGGTAATGGAAGGCGCCCTGGAAGAATTTGTAGAGGCTCTTCGTACGCACTACCAGACGGAGAAATTGAACGCCGAGGCGGTCAATGCCTGATCTAGAAGCCCGCACGTTTGTAAATGCGGAACGTTCAAGTTAACCGCTCTCGGTCCGGAAGGTCGACTTGCCTCCCCGCTCTTTTTGTAATTACCTGTTAACAATTAAGATAAAACCGTGCCCGTTACCCGCCTTTATTTGATACGACACGGACAATCCGCCGGCAACGCGGAGGGGCGATTTGGCGGTCACGGCCCCACTCCTCTTTCCGAGCTTGGCCGGAAACAGGCCGAGATCACTGGTGAAGCCCTTGCGAGAGAGAATATCACCGCCATTTTCTCGAGCGACCTCTACCGTGCGGTGCAGACCGCCGAACCGTTGTCGCGGCTGACCGGCCTCCCCATCCACACAAAAGCGGCTTTCCGCGAGCGCCACGTAGGCGTGCTCGAGGGGTTAACCTTCGACGAATCGAAACAAAACCACCCGAAGGACTATTACGCTCTCGTAAATCGCAATTTCCATCACGTAATATCCCGGGGGGAAAGTTACCGCCAGCTCGTTCGCCGTTCGATGAACGAACTTTGGGAATTATTACGAAATCATCAGGGCGAGCGGATCACCGTTTTCTCTCACACGGGGGCTATCTGCTTCATGACGCTCCACCTGATGGGTGCCATCCGCCGCGACACCAAGCAAACCCCCTGGCTGATAACCTCCAACTGCGGCATCAACCGATTCGAGATCCGCGGCCGCAACAACATCCGCGTCCTCGCCCTTAACGACACCCGCCACCTCTCCGAACCCACCGGCAACGACGCCTTCGCGGCTCGTTGAGATCGAACTAAATTGAATTCGATCAGTGCTAGTCAATCGCTTTGACTTGACTGGCACAATAGAATAAGTATTAATGCACCGGTCATTTGGAGGGTTTATGATGCACTCACGCAATTTTGTCGTTTCGATCGTTTTGCTTTTCGTACTTATCAATGTCGCCCAGGGCCAGGGCGATGTACGTTCGGCGACTGGGATGCCGATCCCGATAGGTGCCGCCGTTATCTGGGGGCAGGTCGAACTCAAGGGTCTCAAGCCGAACGAACAGAAGCCCAGCGTTTTTGTCACCCTTCTGTTTAACGGAGCACAACTCGGCCGTGTTCAAGCAAACGATAAGGGTTATTATTATTTTCTCCAACGCGCCCGCGACGGTGCCTCGTTGCTCGTCACGGTCGGGGGCGTCGAAATCGGCAGCCAGAATATCACTTCGGCCGGCGGAGACCGTTACGATATGGCCGTCAATTGGACTGGGAACTCAACGGGCGTATCAAAGCCTGCTGTCGTTTCGGTGCGGGATGCCTACCCGGGCAGGTCGCCCGCGAACGTGGCGTTAATGGAAAGGGCCGCAGCCCAGGCTAAAGCGAAGAATTCGGCTGAGGCAATCAAGATCTATTCTCAAGTAGTTTCTTCGGACCCAAACGACTTTGTTGCCTTTACTGAGTTGGGATCACTCTATTTTGCGAATTCGAAGCATGCTGAAGCAGAGAAAGCGTATAAAGAGGCGGTGGAATTGAAGCCGGACTTTACGCTTACGTTGCTAAATCTCGGAAAGCTCTATTTGGCCGACAAGAAGTTCCCGGAAGCCGTATTGGTTTTAGAGAATGCAGTAATGTCCGACAAATCGTCAGCCGACTCATTACATTATCTGGGTGAGGCCTATTTGCAGAACAAGCAGGGATCGAAGGCGGTAGCTGTACTAAACGAGGCGATCCGGCTCGAGCCGGACGAAAAAGCCGATATCCATTTAAGGCTTGGTGCTCTGTATAATAACGCAGGTATGAAAGACAGAGCGGCAAACGAATACAGGCTTTTCCTTCAAAAGCGTCCCGAATTTAAGGAAAAGTCGAAACTCGAAGCGTACATAAAGGATAACGGAAAATAGTCTTACATCTCCGCGTAAACAAAAAAAGGGTTGCCTGAATTGGCAACCCTTTTTCGTTGATGTCCGACGATCTTAGAAATCGTATCGGAGCGCGAATTGCATAACTCGGTTTTCGGTGCGCAGTGCCGTGAACTGCCCGTACCCAACGGGGGCCGTGCGACCTTCGAGCTGCGGCTGGAAGCCCATAGCTGTATTAGCATTTCCGAAGAAGATCGGTGTATTCGTCACGTTAAACACGTCCCAACGAATACTGACCTTGTGCCCTTCTTTCCACGGCATTTCAAAAGACTTCTGAAGTCCCATGTCCATTGTCCAGAACGCCGGATAGCGTATCTGGTTACGATCTCCGGTTTCGCCCGGATACGGGCTTCGGAAGCTCCGATACGCCTCGTCAGGGTCTGCAAACATGGTCGGCAAGCCACCGACGCCATTGTAGTGCACACCCAGTTCGATCGGCCGAGTCTGAACCATACCGCTCTTCAGGTTCCAGTTAGTGACCCATCCGGAGTTATCGAAGATCTTACCGTTGGTACCGATCGGTTGTCCCGAATTAAACCGGACGATCGACGTCATCTGCCAACCGCCGATCACCGCGTCCACAAACGCATTGGAGTTCGAGAAGAACTGTCGTCCGCGCCCCATCGGAATCTGCCAAACGCTGTTGAAGTTAACAATGTGCCTCATATCGAAATCTGAGGAGGCATAATTATCCCGTTGACGAAGAGGATTCAGAATGAACGCGGAACCGAAGGAGCCCGCGGTCTGTAGGCCGGAAGTGTCGTCCATCGAGTGGGAAAACGTGTAGTTGAGATCCCAAGTCAAACCGGAAAGCCGCTGGCGGAGCGAAAATGCACCGCCGTGATAGTCAGAGTTAGCGATCGAACCAAACGAGTCCAAAGCTCCGTATTGGTTCTGATAAAACAACCGCTTTCCTGAAAATCGATCGAGAAGGTCCTGGACGAATGTCCAGTCGGTTGACCCCGATCCTAGTAAGAACGCAACTTCGGTGTTCGAAAATTCCTCCCCGGGGTCGCTTCCGACAAAGATACTGTCAAGAAGACCGGGGGCATAGGTATTTTCAAAAAACGGCTGGTTCCCGAAGTCGCCCAATCCACCACCGGCGTAATCGACTGCTGCAAGAGCGGTCGACGCTTCATACCAGGTCTGGCCAGAGATCGGATCACGAAGGTTGTTCGGCGTCATTACATCACGAGTAGCTAGCAGGTTTCTCGCGATGCGGCTAATATACGAAGCTTCCAGATAGAGCTTACCCGGAAGTTCTCGACCAAAGGTTATGTTAGTCGAGTAATTCGTGGGTGCCTTGATATCACGGTCGATCGAGGACTCGATACGCCGGGCGAAATTCGCCGGCTGCTGCAGCGGGAAAACGAGCTGTGCCGGAGCCACAACACTCGGGAATTGCTGAATGTTCATCCCTGTGCCATCCCAAGCAGGAGCCGGATTGGTCGTAAGGTTGAACGTATTGGCGGGCGAGGTGTAGTTCGATAAGAACCCAAGCGTGTTTGCGGCGTCAAAGCTAACGGCCAGCTGTTGGCCGTAGTAATCGTTCGTCATCGCGAAACCGCCCCTCAGCACGCCTTCGCCGTTCTTACCGAAAAGGAATGCACCCACACCACCTTCGAATCTCGGAGCCCAAGCAACTGAAATTCTCGGCTGTAAGTTGTTTTTGTCCGGATCGTACATCGGCGGTTTGCCGTTCTTCTTACCGGAAAGTTCAATGATCAGCGGATCAGTATAGTTCAGCCCATCCTTAGAAGCCTGCATTCGCCTATTGAAATAGGTTGCGAGCGATATATTCGGAGCAGCCTCAAACCCGCTCGTCTCATAGACTGGCGTAGAGTAGCCATAACGCATACCTAGGTTTAAGGTGAGCGTTGGTCTGAGCTTCCAGGAGTCCTGCACGTAAAAGTCGTACTCTTCCGTTGCGAATTCGCGCTGAGTCGGTGTGTTAGGCACCGGATTACCGTCGATATCAAAATTGAATCGAGCAGTGTACTGATTAAGTCTACCCAACAATGCTGCCAGCGATGACTGCCCCGACCGCAGCCATGCAGATGAGATCGTCGTGCCGTAGGTGCTTGTCAGGTACTTATTCAAGATTCCAGTAACGTGCGACCCGCTGCCCGGATAGAAGCCGAAGTTGGTAACAGCAGAATCATAAGCCGCAGTGTAATTTACCCGCTTGTTGCGGATAAACCGCAAGTTGGTCCCAAACTGCACGGTATGGTTCCCCTTGATCCACGTGATGTCATCGGTGAGGTTCTGTGTGGGATTGACGCGGCTAAAGGTACGAGAGAATCCAACCGGCGAGTAGATATCGCGGAAAGTGATCGAATTTTCAGACGAATCGCCCTGATTGCTGAAAGCAAGTCGCGTAAGCCCATAGCTGAATTTGTTTGTAAGGTTGCTTTTTATCAGCCAGGTGTGGCTTGCGGCCAAACCGAGGGGGTGATTCCATGTATCGGTACCCGGAGTATCAGGAAATAGAGGAGCCGCTCCAAACAGGTCCTGCTGATAATTCATTCGGGCGGAAAGCAAGTGTTTCTGATCGCTGGTTACGTTCCAGTCGAACCGAGCGGTGTGTGTGCTCTGCTCCACCGGAAGCGGGGCGTTCCATCGAAAGCCGCCGGTATTCAACCCGTCTCCCAACTGCGTATTATTGGAAGGGTAGTTGGATGCCGCAGCGGCAAACAGGTTTACCACGTTCGGATTTACATTGACGACCGCCACGCCATTGGGATCAACCATGGCATTTATAGCGGCGGTGTCGATACTCCGAAGAGTATTTGTCGAATCCTTGATCTGAATGATTCCTTGCCCTAACGTCGCCAGGGGGACAAGTCTATTGACACTTGAACTCTTTGACTCGCGCATCCCTTCATAGTTGTAGAAGAAGAAGAGTCGATCCTTAAAGATAGGCCCACTGAAGCTGCCTCCGAATAAGTGACGTTTCAATGGCTCGCGCGGGGCCTTCGGGTCACCAGCAGATACCAGCCCGGCGATCACCTGTGGATCGTCAGCGGCATAGGAGCCTAAAGCGTTGTTATACCAGTTGTTCGCATTGAAGAAATCATTTCGGTGGTAGTAAAAAAGATTTCCATGAAATTCGTTCGTGCCGGACTTTGTGATCAGCGAGATCTGTGCCCCGGCTGAGCGGCCGCGCGACGCATCCGGATTTGTTGTCGTAACTCGGAATTCGTCAACTGAGTCGGGTGTCACTCGAAGAACCGGCGTGAACGCAACGGCGTCCTGCTGATTGTTAACGTCAATTCCGTCTAATGTGATGTTTGCCTGGTCGGAGCGCCCACCGGCCACCGCACCGCTCCGGGTAACCCCCGGTTGCAGGCTTAAAAGATCAGCGACGTTGCGGCCCTCGAGCGGCAATTGCGATATCTGTTGGGCCTGAAAATTATTGCCCAAGCTCGCGTCGCTTAAATTCTTGATACTCTCTACCCCGCCGGCATCCACCGTGACAGCGACGGTTACATCGCCAACGGCAAGTTTGACCGGGATCGTTGTAACTCGATCCGTAAGTGCGTCAAACGGCGTGGTCACCGATTTGTTAAAACCGGCGGATTCAACCTCGACCGTGTACGACCCGGGCGGCACGGTTGTAAAGGTATAGTTACCACTCGAATCGGTGACGGCTGTTCGTCGGGTGTTCTGCGCTGTGTTCACCAGCGTTACAGTGGCACCAACTACGCCCTGCCCTTGTGGATCGGTCACTGCACCGGTCACGCTCGAACTGCCCGCCTGGCCAAAAGCCGCGGCGCTCAACACGAAGACCACGCACAGAGCGGCAAAGAACTGAGAGATCTCTGCCTTATATTCGCTAAATTTCATAGCTCCTCCTAGTTTTAGAATGACAAATTAAGAATCCTCGAGGGCCCCGACTCTTAGCCTTTGCGGTCGATGTTGCCGTAAATATGCAAGCCGAATGCGTTATACAAGGGTTGCTGAACCAAAGAAATTCAGTCTGGGCGAAAATCCAAATACACGAACGGGAACGGGAACTTCTGATTGCAATTAGAATGAAACTGGAAAATAAATAGGCACTTTCCGTTCCATTTCTCGAATTGGACTCTAACTTGTTCCAAAAGCAGAACTTACCCGTATGGCTTACAATACCGTCGAGCAGCCTGTACGCAGAATTCTGAATTAAATTCAAATTTTTGTTGAAGATGAGTTGTGTTCTCTGATGCCAAATCGAAAGGTCTCAAGTTCCCGCGAAATCGCATAAAAAAAAAAGGCCGCCTTTGAAGGCGGCCTCATAAAAGGTGATGACGTCTATGTTTAGAAGTCGTACCTCAACGCAAATTGCATCACCCGAGCATTGCTCTTGGTTGCAGTGAACTCACCAAAACCGATCGGGGCCCCACCCGAGTTCTGCGGGGCGAAACCGATACGGCTTTCGGTGAAGGGGCCGGTGAATATGGGGGTGTTCGTGACGTTGAACACCTCCCACTTGAAACCAAGCTTGTGGGTCTCGCTCCAGGGCATCTTGAACTGTTTCTGCAGCCCCATGTCCATCACGAAGTAAGACGGCATTCTAAGCTGATTTCGATCTCCGGATTCGCCCGGGTACGGACTTCTAAAGCTCGAGTAGGCTTCATCCACGTCCGCAAACAGGGTCGGAAGTCCGCCGCTCCCATTAAAATGAACACCCGTCGAAATCGGCCGTAATCTCACGGGAGAACTCTTGATATTCCAGTTGGTAGGCCAGCCTGAATTATCGAAGAACCGATATGAACCAATGATCGGATTGATAGAGCCCGAAAGCGGTTCGCCCGTGTTGTAACGAACGATCGTTGAAAGCTGCCATCCGCCGAGCACGGCATCGACGAAGGCGTTGCTGTCCCGAAGAAATGTCCTTCCTCGTCCAACCGGCAACTCCCAAACGCTGTTGAAGTTCAGAATGTGACGCATATCGAAATCCGAGACCGCATAATTGTCTTTCTGCCTCAGCGGATTCAATATGAACGCCGTACCGTAGGCCCCTGCGTTTTGCAGCCCGGATGAATCGTCCATCGATTTGGAGAACGTATAGTTCAAGTCCCAGGTCAACCCGCCCAAACGCTGCCGCAGCGAGACGGCCATCCCGTGGTAATCGGAATTGCCAATAGTTCCGAACGAATCAAGCGCGGCGTATTGGCTCTGGTAGAAAAGTCTCTGCCCGGAGAACCGGTCCAGAAGATCTTGCACAAAAGTCCAATCAGTCGTCCCTTGCGCGATCAAATATGCTACCTGAGTGTTTGTAAATTCTTCACCCGGATCGCTTCCGATGAAGATGCTGTCCAATAATCCAGGAGCATAAATGTTTTCGAAGAACGGTTGAGCCCCTACAGCTCCGACCGAGGCACCGGCTTGATTCTGAATATCAAGTAGCGTCGCGGCCTCGTACCACGTTTGACCAGAAACCTGATCCTTGATGTTGTTCGGCATCATCACGTCGCGGCTGGCAAGAAGCCCCCTGCCCAAACGTGCTACGTAGGAAACCTCCGCGTACATCTTCAGCGGCAGTTCACGCCCATATGTAAGGTTCCAGGTGTAGTTCGTTGGCGACTTCACCCCGCTGTCGATCGATTGCTCGATGCGACGTTTGAAATTCGGTGCCTGTTGCAGAGGGAACGTCAGATTCGTCGGAATGGTTACATCCGGCAGATCGCGAATGCTCATCCCGAAGCCGGTGAATAGCGGAGCCGGATTCGTAGTGATGTTGTAAGAATTAGCCGCCGGTGTGTAGTTCGACGTAAACCCGAGCGTATTGTTCGCATCGAACGCCACCGCAAGCTGCTGTCCGAAATAGTCATTCGTGATAGCGAATCCGCCGCGAATTACCGACTTTCGCTCGGATCCGAACAATTTAGCCAGCCAGCCGTCCTTAAAATTCGGCGACCAGGCCACTGAGACCCGCGGCTGCCAGTTGTTGGTATCCCATGCGTAAAAATCGGGGCCGCCATTTTTGGGGCCGATTTTGTTAATGGTGAGCAACTCAGTATAATTCTCACCGTTTTCGGCCGCCTGCATTCTTCGTTTGAAGTACACATCGAGCGGGATGTTGGGCGCGGCCTGGAAGCCTTGAGTTTCATACACCGGACGGCTGAGCCCGTAGCGGAGGCCCATGTTTAGGGTCAAGCTCGGCCTTAGCTTCCAGCTATCCTGCACGTAGAAGTCGTACTCTTCCGTCGCCCACTCTCTCACCGTAGGCTCACCGTCAACACGATTGCCGTCGATGTCAAATGTGAAGTTCGCCGTATATTGGTTGATCCTCCCAAGAACCGCGGCGAGCGAAGACTGGGCGGAATTTATCCAGGCGTCGTCGACAGTGGTCCCAAAATTGTTGGTCAGGTATTCGTCGATCGGCGTGAGCAGGACCGAGCCCGAACCTTCGTAAAAGCCGAAGTTGGTGGTTCCGTTATCGAAGGTGAGCGCCGTGCTCGTGCGCTTGTTCCGAATCATCCTTATGTTAGTACCGAACTGCACTACGTGACCGCCCTTCGTCCAGGTCACGTCATCGGTAATATTGTGGGTCGGGTTCACCCGACTGAACGACGTGGTGAGGTTCAACGGGGTGAATATATTTCGAAAGGTGATCGCATTGGTAGTCAGGTCTCCCTGATTGCTGTATGCAAGCCTTGTCAAACCGTAGCTGAAACGATTCGTCAAACTATTGTTTATAAGCCAGGTATGAGAAGCCGCGAGACCCATCGGATGACTCCAGCGGTCTGCGGGCGGCGTATCGGGGAAGGCGGGAGCACGCCCGAATATGTCGTGCTGGGCGTTTGCTCTGAACGAAACTTGATGTTTCTGATCGCCCGTGACGGACCAGTCGAAGCGGGCCGTATGGGTATTCTGTTTAACTGGCAACGGTGCGTTGAACCTAAACCCGCCGGTGTTTAATCCGTCACCGCCACTGATGTTTGAAGGGTAGCGGGCTGCTGCGTCAGCCAGTACCTGCACCGCGAGTGGGTTTACATCAACCACGGCGAGATTCGGGTTATCCTCGTCGGAGTTGTCTGTCAGGCTGTTGATCGTCGGAATATCCAAGCTGCGAATAGCACCTGAGCTATCTTCGAACCGAATGATGCCCTGCCCCAGACTCGCCAGCGGTACAATGTTAGTTATCCCGATATCTTTCGCCTCTCGCATCCCTTCGTAGTTGTAGAAGAAGAAAAGCCTGTCTTTCAGGATCGGGCCGCCAAGACTCCCGCCAAAAAGATTCCGGATTAACTTAGGCCGCTCGACGCCGGCGGCATTGTTGAACCAATCGTTTGCGGTGGTGAGCGTATTGCGGTGGTACTCGAAGAGGTTACCGCGAAATTCATTCGAACCGCTTTTAGTGATGAGTGAGACCTGAGCCCCTGCTGATCGCCCCTTCGTAGCGTCTGGGTTAAGCGTCGTAACGCGAAATTCCTCGATCGAATCCGGCGTAACCCTCAAAACGGATGTGAATGCCGCATCTTGATCGATATTCAGGCCGGTTTGCTGGTCATTGACGTCGACACCGTCGAGCGTGATGTTCGCCTGGTCCTGGCGGCCTCCTGCGACCGCGCCATCCGGAGTAACACCTGGCTGTAAGCTCAGTAGACCGACGACGTTTCGGCCTTCGAGAGGAAGCTGCGAGATCTGCTTCGAGACGAAGTTGTTGCCGAGGCTTGCGTCCTGGGTGTTGACGATATTTTCGATACCGCCGGCGGAAACTTCCACGTTCGCGGTGACGTCACCTATCTCCAGGTTGACCGGGATCGAAGTTGTCTTATCGACAAGGGCCTGAACGTCGCGCACGAGCGAACGCTTGAAGCCGGACGCCTCAACGTCAATCGAATAAGCGCCGGGGATTACGGAAGTGAATGAATATGCCCCGTTGCCGTCGGTGGTCGTCGTACGCGACGTACCCTGGCCGCTGCTGGTCAATTTGACCGTCGCGCCCGCCACGACCTGACCTTGTCCGTCGACCACCGTCCCGTTAACGGCGGAAGTTCCGGACTGAGCGGAGACGCTCGTAGTGATCAAAACGAATAAGGCGAAAACTGCCGAGACGCCTTTCATCCATCTTGAAAGTCTAGAAAAACTCATAATGCCTCCTGTAGATCTAGTTGAAAAATGAATCAAAGATTCACAGGTGCGGTCGCACGTGGCGTTCCAATGGGTCAAAGGTCGTGAAACTATTGGTATTGCAATAGGTTAGCGAAACACTTCAAACACGCCGCGTGACAAACGGCATCCAATCAGGGATGACCTGCTCGGCAATTTTGGAGAGAATTCAGATATTTGGGAGTATCTGTTTGAGGTGTCGAAATCTATTCATTTGAGCGAATCAATTTCGCGATGGATTTGACCGCCGTCGCGGCTGTTCCGACGGCGGAAGAGATGGTCGGGGAAACCGGGCTCGCGACATCGCCCACCGCATAGATCAGCTTGGCTGAGGTTCGGCCTTCGTGATCCACCCTAAGGTATCCATTCGCGTCGGCTTCAATATCCGGAGATGCAAAATCCGAATTCGGTTCCACGCCAATTCGGACAATCGCGCTATCGACGGTTAGTCTTGTTTGCCGCCCGTCAGCTCCGCTGACATTTATAAACTCAATTTTACCGGTGCCGGCAAAAGCTTGGACGACGGTGTCCGTCAGCACCTCGATCCTGGAATTCGATCGGACCGATTCCACAAATTTTGGTTTAGCCGTGAACTCATCACGTCGGTGTATCAGGTAAACACGATCGGCGTGGTCAGCGAGTATCAGGGCGTTTTCTAATGCGGCGTCCCCGCCGCCGACCACCGCGACCCTTTGTCCTTTAACCAGGTCGCGAGATTTTGCCCCGGAATCGAGGATCCCTTTTCCGAATAATTCGCTTTCACCCGGCACGCACAACTTTCGACGCCGGACGCCGGAGGCGATCACGATCGCCCTCCCGGCCACGGTATCGCCGTCTGAAAGTCCCACTGTCAGCGCGGGCCCGTCGATTACTTCTACATTGATACCTACCCTCTTTTCGAAACGACGTCCTTTTAACGATTCCGAAAATTGCTTGAAGCAGTCGGCGCCATCGCTAAAGGCCGAGCCTAAATGGTTCATTACCGCGTTGTAGATCGAATGGAGCTGACCGCCGAGAATGTGGCTGCTTTCAATAACACAACAACTAAGACCGAGATCGTCGCACCATAACGCCGCCGACATTCCGGCGGGCCCGCCGCCGATGATCACAACATCGAAATCTTTTCCAATGAGGTCCATTCCGGTAAATCCGAGTGTACACTTTTTGTTATAGGCTTCGCCGACCCTATGCCGTTTTTTGTCACCGCTGGGAACTGCCAAACCAGTGATTACCGACAGGCCATTCCGCTGAAACTCTCTTTTTTTCCACCTTTTACGCGCTCGGAGGGAAGGCCTCGTGCTCCAGCTCTTATTGGCACCAATGTTGCATTGAGCCTTGTGCCTAACTTGGGCAAATTCCGTTTTGCCCGCGCCTCCAGGTGACCCCGCTTAGGTTTTTCGCTCCATCAACAACCTGACTTCTATGAGATTAGATACAGAATTGAGCTCCCCGACCACCGAGCACGGGGTCGTCGCGGATGCCGTCGTCGCGAATTACGATCGTGAAGCGAATGAAGCTTTGCGTGAGGGTGTCCAGGCCGCCCAGGGCGGAGATCGCGCAAGGGCCCGTACTGCACTTCTTCGCGCCACGGAGATTGACCCCTCGTCCGAATCCGCATGGTTGTGGCTTGCCTCGATAAGCGAATACCCCGAGGAACTCCTCGTGTTCCTTAACAATGTGCTCGATATCAATCCGCACAATGCGCGGGCTATCGAATGGATGTCCGCAACCAAATCGCTTCTGGCGAAAACTTTCGTTCAGCGTGGAATGGATGCGGCGAACGGCGGGCAGGCCGGCTTCGCCGCACAGTGCTTCAATCAGGCTTTGGAGAACGATCAATCCAACGCCGATGCCTGGCTCGGCCTCGCCAAGCTTGCGGAATCACCCGAGGGCAGAGTTTCCTATCTTGAAAAGGTGGTCGAGCTGGATCCCGACAACGCAGAAGCGAGTGCTGAGCTGGCCGCTGCGAAGGATTCTATCAATCAAGCCCTGCTAGCCGAGGCTCGTGCGGCCGCGGTTTCGGGACGCAAAGGCGACGCGAATGATCTTCTCGATGCATTTATCGCAGAAAACCCAGAATCGGAAGACGGCTGGATACTGCGATCGCTATTGGCCGACGCGTTCGAGGAAAAGGTCGCTGCATTTGAGAAAGTGCTTCAGATCAACCCAAATAACCCTGTTGCCGCGTCAGGTTTAGAATCTCTGAGATCGATCATGGCCTTAGTGCCTCCTTTCGGGGACGCTCAACCCGCGCCGGCGGTTGATGCGATGGAGAATACCGCCTTCGCCATCAACTCTGAGCGTAACGCGGAAGCGGTTCACGATAAGAGCCCTACCCAGGAACTTGAATTTCCTGCGGTCGCGGCGGAATTGCACGAATCAAAGATGAGCGACCTCTCGGCCGCTCAACCGGTCGACTCTTTGGAAGTTCTTGAAAACATCTCGAGCAGCCAGGAATCCCCGGACTGGGGAATGAACACGGTAGCATTTTCCTTCGCATTTCCCGCGGGTGCACCGGATTCGGAAAATACCCAAGGGGCCGAGGGAT
>Ga0307413_10000436_pt1 | contig 13567 bp, 16 predicted proteins | sample DK1Ometagenome_3_FD_203714 | JGI IMG/M metagenome (GOLD analysis project Ga0307413, IMG submission 203714) | Maize rhizosphere microbial communities from greenhouse at UC Davis, California, United States - DK15-O-2 | ecosystem: Host-associated > Plants > Roots > Rhizosphere > Soil | place: USA... | reverse complement strand
ACCGTATCGCCGAGCAGCTCGTCGAGCTGCAGGAGGTGATGGGCTTCGCCGAGCTGATCCCGGTGTCCGCCGCGGACGGCTTCCAGCTCGGCACGCTCGCCGACCTGTTGGTCAGCCGGCTGCCCGAGGGGCCGCCGCTGTACCCGGACGGTGACCTCACCGACGAGCCCGAGCTCACCCTGGTCGCCGAGCTGATCCGGGAGGCCGCCCTGGAGGGGGTGCGCGACGAGCTCCCGCACTCCATCGCGGTCACCGTCGAGGAGATGGTGCCGAGGGAGGGCCGTGACGACCTGCTGGACGTGCACGCGTTGCTGTACGTGGAGCGGCCGAGTCAAAAAGGCATCATCCTCGGTCACAAGGGTGAGCGGTTGCGTCAGGTCGGCACCGACGCGCGCCGCCAGATCGAGGCGCTGCTGGGCACGCGGATCTTCCTCGACCTGCACGTGAAGGTCGCCAAGGACTGGCAGCGCGACCCGAAGCAGCTGCGCAGGCTCGGGTTCTGAGCAGCATCCACTGAGGGCGCCGCTCGACGGTCCGGCAGCCCCACCGACACCGCTGGGACAGTCCGCTGTGACCGGACCGAGTGGACCCTTTCGGCGGGTTCGCCCCACCGGGCGACCCCGGACCCTCTATCGTTCGCCTCCGACGTCGTACAACTGGGGAGGATGCTCGATGACCACACCGCCGCCTTATCCGCAGGGCCCTGAAGGGGTAGCGGGCGGTTACCAGGCTCCGCCGGACAACTACCTGGTGTGGGCGATCCTGACCACGGTGCTCTGCTGTCTGCCGCTCGGCATCGTGTCGATCGTGAAGTCGGCCAAGGTCAACACCCTGTGGGCCCAGGGCCAACACGACGAGGCGCGCAGGACGGCCGAGGAGGCGAAGAAGTTCGCCATCTGGTCGGCGATCGCCGGTGTCGTCATCGGTGTCGTGGTCGGTGTCGGTACGGCATGGTCGTGGTGACGGGCTCGAGGTAGTTCCGGGTGGGCATCGGGCCGGGTGACGTCACAGCCGCAGCCGCTCAGACCCGTCGGCAGCGGCTGCGGGCGCTCGCGGCCCCGGTCGCCACCATCGGGTTGGGGGTGGCCGGCGCGGTCGCGGTCTGGGTCGGCGACCCGACGTCGTCCGGCGGTATGCCGCTGCCACCGTGTCCGTCGAAGCTGCTGTTCGGGGTGTGCTGCCCGGGCTGCGGCGGCACCCGGATGCTCTACAGCCTCATGCACGGCGATCTCGCCTCGGCCGCGCACTACAACGCGGTGTCGCTGGTCGTGGTGCTGCTGCTGTGTTGGAGCCTGGCCGCTTGGGTGGTCGGCGCCTGGCAGGGGCGTCGGATCCGGACCTGGCTGCAGTGGCGTCTGACGGCGCCGGTCACGTTGGTCGTGTTCAGCACGTGGTTCGTGATCAGGAACCTGCCTTTCCCGCCGTTCAGCGGGTTGTACGTCTAGCCGCGACCGCGGCGAGTAGTGTTCGCGCGATTTGATCGGATCCACAAGGGAGCAATGTGAGCAACCCCTACGACCCCAACTCGGGCCAGCAGCCGCAGGACCCGAACCAGCCGCCGCAGTCGCCGCCCTACGGCCAGCCGGCCCAGTCCCCGCCGTACGGTCAGCCTGCACAGCCGTACGGTCAGCCCGGCTACGGCCAGCAGCCGCAGTACGGCGGGCAGCCTCCGTACGGTCAGCCGGTGTACGGGCAGCCCGGCTACGGTGCCCCGCAGGGCCCGCCGCCGGACAACAACCTGGTGTGGGCGATTCTGTCCACCGTGCTCTGTTGCCTGCCGCTGGGCATCGTGGCGATCATCAAGTCCACCCAGGTGAGCACCCTCTGGGCGCAGGGCCAGTACGCCGAGGCGCAGAAGTCGGCCGAGGACGCCAAGAAGTTCGCCATGTGGGGCGCGATCGCCGGCGTCGTCGTGATCCTCGCCTACGTCATCTTCTTCGTGGTACTCGGCACGGCGGCCAGCACCCTGCCCTGATCACGGGCTCCGGGGTGAGAAGATGGGACCGTGAGCCTGTATCGCGACACCGCAGTGGTGTTGCGTGTGCAGAAGCTCGGTGAGGCCGATCGGATCATCACCCTGATCACCCAGCGGCACGGCAAGGTGCGCGCGGTGGCCAAGGGCGTGCGCCGGACCGGTTCCCGGTTCGGCGCACGCGTGGAGCCGTTCGCCCACGTCGATCTGCAGTTGTACACCGGCCGCACCCTCGACGTGATCACCCAGGTGCAGACCATCGACGCGTTCGGGGCGAGCATCGTGGGCGACTACCAGCGTTACACGGCGGGCTGTGCCGTCCTGGAGACCGCGGACCGGCTCTCCGCCGAAGAGGGCGAGCCGGTCGTTCGCCTGTATCTGCTGGTCGCCGGCGCCCTGCGGGCGCTCGCGGCGGGGGAACGGGACGCCACCCTGGTCCTCGACGCGTTCCTGCTGCGCGCAATGGCGTTCGCCGGCTGGGCACCGGCGGTCAGTGAGTGCGCCCGCTGCAGCGTGCCCGGCCCGCACCGCGCGTTCAGCGTGCCGGCCGGCGGTGCGGTCTGCCCCGGCTGCCGTCCACCCGGCTCGACCAGTCCGGCCGGCGAGACCCTGTTGCTGCTCGACGCCCTGATGCGCGGCGACTGGCCGTCCGCGGACGCCGCGGCTCCGCCGGCCCGCCGCGAGGGCAGCGGCCTGGTGGCCGCCCTGCTGCAGTGGCACCTCGAACGCCAGCTGCGTTCGTTGCCGCTGGTGGAACGCCGGGCACCGGCTCCCCACCCCGCGACCCGAGCGCTGCCCCGGCCCGACAGGCACCTCACCGCCGAGCCCGAGCCGCCCGAGCCACCCGAGTCCGAGTGGCTCGCTCAGCCTGCCTCCGACCGGACGTCGACGCTTAGGCCCACCGAAGGCCGCCCGCCCGAGCCTGCCCCGAGGACTCACCCGGATTCCGGCGTGGAGTTCGGTGCGGACATCCCGCCCGAGCCCGCCTGGCTCGGTCACCCCGATCCCGACGAACGCTTCGAGGCGGAGTTCCCTGTTCCCGATCCCGGCGAGGAGGATCCCCGGTGAGTGTGCTTCGTCGTCGATCGTCCGCCGGCCAGGAGCATGCCGGCTCACCGGGCCGGGCCGGGCCGAACGGTGCCGTGCGGGCCGTGCTGCCGCCCGAGCCGCACCCGTCGGGCGCCCGGCCGCCGGACATTCCCACCGACCTCGTGCCGCGGCATGTCGCCATCGTCATGGACGGCAACGGACGATGGGCGAACGAGCGGGGCCTGACCCGCGTCGAGGGCCACAAACGCGGCGAGGCCGTGGTCGTCGAGGCGGCCAGGGGCTGCATCGACATCGGGGTGCGGTGGCTGTCGTTGTACGCCTTCTCCACCGAGAACTGGCGGCGCAGCCCGGACGAGGTGCGCTTCCTGATGGGCTTCTCCCGCGACGTCATCCGCCGCCGCACCGATGAGCTGGCCGTGATGGGCGTGCGGGTGCGCTGGGCAGGCCGCCGGCCCCGGCTGTGGCGCAGCGTCATCAACGAGCTGACCGCTGCCGAGGAGCGCACCAGGCACAACACGGTGCTCAACCTCGCCATGTGCGTCAACTACGGCGGCCGGGCCGAGATCGGCGACGCGGCGCGGCGGATCGCCCAGCTCGCCGCCGCCGGAGAGCTGAACCCGGACAAGGTGGACGAGCGGACCGTGGCCCGCTATCTCTACCAGCCGCAGATGCCCGACGTGGACCTGTTCATCCGGCCGTCCGGTGAGCAGCGCACCTCGAACTTCATGCTCTGGCAGTCCGCCTACGCCGAGCTGGTGTTCCAGGACATCCTGTGGCCCGACTTCGACCGGCGCGACCTGTGGCGAGCGGTGGAGGCCTACGCGCGCCGCGACCGACGGTTCGGCGGTGCCGAGGACCGCGCCGCCGCCGACAGGGTCGATCATGACGCCGATCACCACGATGCCGATCACCACGATGCCGATCACCACGATGCCGATCACCACGATGCCGATCGCAACGGCACCGATCACGACGGCACCGACCAGGCAGTGAACCCCGAGGAGACCCGATGACCAGCACGACGGACCTGCTCGCCGTGGCGCGGGCGGCTGTCGAGCAGTTCCACGACGTCCGGGTGGACGACGACGGGGCGCTGAGCTTCCGCCACATCGACGTGCCCTGCGCGATCCAGGCGATGGAGCTCGCCGACGGCCTGGTGGTGCTGAGCCTGACGTGCGTGGTCGCCTGGGACCTGCCCGCCGACGACGCGGTCGCGGCGCGGTTGGCGCAGCGCGCCGGCGAGGGCCTGTTCGGCACGCTCGGTGTGGTCCGCTCCGGCGAGACCATGGACGTCACGCTGCGGTACGCGTTCCCGGCCGGGGGACTGTCCGAGAGCGCACTCGGCACGTTGCTGATGTTGGTGGTGTCAGCGGCGTCCCAGCTCCGGGTAGATTTCGCCGGGTGAGCACCACCACCGACATCGAGCTGCCCGCACCCACCGGGCGAGGCTGGCGGGTCACCTCGCTGGAGGTGCTCTGCGTCGTCCTGGTCGTCGCGCTGCTCGGCCAGCAGTGGATCGCCGGGCTGCTGGACGATTTTCCCGCGCTGCGCACCGGGTCCACGGTGTTCGTCGCGATCTGCGTGCAGGCCATCCCGTTCCTGGTGCTCGGTGTGCTGATCAGCGGCGCGCTGGCAGCCTTCGTGCCGGCGTCGCTGCTGGAGAAGCTGCTGCCGCGGCGCGAGGCGCTCGCGGTGCCGATCGCCGGGATCGCCGGGGTGGCGCTGCCTACCTGCGAGTGCGCGGCGGTGCCGGTATCACGCAGGCTCATTCAGCAGGGTGTCCCGGCCTCGGTCGCGCTGACGTTCCTGCTGGCCGCGCCCGCGGTGAACCCGGTGGTGCTGGCCGCGACCGCGGTGGCGTTCCCGAACGAGCCGGGCATGGTGTGGGCGCGCCTCGCCGGGTCGCTGGCCACCGCGGTGATCATGGGCTGGCTGTGGACCAGGTTCGGCCGAGCCGAGTGGTTCGCCGAGCGGGCCCTCGCCCGGATCACCACCAACCCCGGTGAGTCGAAGTGGGCAGTGTTCACCCAGACGGCGCGCGCCGACCTGGTGGACGCCGGCGGGTTCCTGGTGCTCGGCGCGATCGCCGCCGCCGCGATCAACGTCGCGGTGCCGAAGTCGTGGGTCGAGACACTGGGCGGCAACATCGCGCTCGGTGTCATCGTGTTGGCCGTGCTCGCGGTCATCCTCGCGCTGTGCAGTGAGGCGGACGCGTTCGTCGCGGCGTCGCTGTCGGCGCTGCCACTCATCCCGCGCCTGGTGTTCCTGGTGGTCGGTCCGGCCATCGACGTGAAGCTGTTCGCCCTGCAGGCCGGCACGTTCGGCCGCTCGTTCGCGGTGCGGTTCGCGCCGGCGACGTTCGTGGTGGCCATCGTGTGCGCGGTGACCGCGGGCTGGCTGATCCTGGGAGGCTGGCGATGAGGCGCGAGACGCAGAACATTCTTCTGGTGCTGCTCGGCGGTGCGCTGCTGAAGATAGCGCTGAACGGCACCTACCTGCGCTACGTGAAGCCGTCCCAGCAGATCTGGCTGATCGGGGCGGGCCTGGTCATGGTGCTGCTCGCCGCGATCGCGATCATCCGCGACCTACAGTTGCGCCCAAGGGACGAGAAGGCCGACCTCACGGTGGCCTCCGGGTCGACCCACGGCACCCCATCGTCCGACGGCTCAGTGACGACCCTGCCCGACGTCGCGACCGGCTCCGCCGACGGGCTCGACGAACATGACGGGCACGGGCACCATCACAGCTCCCGCAGCGCATGGCTGCTGCTGCTGCCGGTGTTCGCGGTGTTCCTGATCGCGCCGCCCGCTCTCGGCTCCGACTCGGTCAACCGGGCCGCGTCCCGGTCCTCCACCCAGGCCGGTTCGGCGTTGTTCCCGCCGCTGCCACCGGCGGACGTGGTTCCGATGGGGATCAACGAGTTCGCCAACAGGGCGGCCTGGGACAAGGCCGGTCGATCGGTGGACGGTCGCAAGATCCAACTGCTCGGGTTCATCGTGAAGTCCGGCGGGGACACCTTCGTCGCCCGGTTGTCCATCGGGTGCTGCGCGGCGGACGCCTACCCGGCCAAGGTGAAGCTGGACGGCCCGAACCTGTCCGGTCTCGCCAACGACACCTGGGTCTCCACGGTGGTGGTCGTGCATCCCGGCTCGGCGGACAAGGACACCGACTACGTGCCGAGCGCGACGGTCGAGTCGCTCAACCCCGTCCCGCAGCCCGAGGACCCGTACGAGCACTGAGGCCGACCCCGGTGTCAGGCGGCCGCACAGGTGCCGCAGGTGCCGAACACCTCGACGGTGTGGCTGACGTCGGTGAAGCCGTGTTCGGTGGCGGTCCGCTCGGCCCAGCGTTCCACCGCGGGTCCCTCGACCTCCACGGTGCGACCGCACCGCCGGCAGACCAGATGGTGATGGTGGTGTCGGGAACAGCGTCGGTAGATCGCCTCGCCGCTGTCGGTGCGCAGCACGTCGATCTCGCCGGCGTCGGCGAGCGACTGCAGCGTACGGTACACGGTGGTCAGCCCGATGCCCTCGCCGCCGCGGCGCAGCTCGTCGTGTAGATCCTGCGCGGATCGGAACTCGTCCAGCCGTTCCAGCAGTTGGGCCACGGCGGCCCGCTGACGGGTGGACCGGCGGCCGGGCACGGCAGGTGCGGGGCGGTCCACCTCGGGCCGGTGGCCATCGGCGCCGTCGGTTCCGGCACGGTCGGTTTCCGCGGGGTTGCTCGCCACTAGATCGCGTCTCCCGCTTCACGGCTGGTCGGCGTCGAGCTCCGAGTGGTTGGGACCGGGGCCGAGTGGGATCCGGTAGGAGACCTGAGCGCCGCCTCCGCGGCGGCCCGGACCACGAACCCCGCCGGCTCCGGATCGACAGACACGACCTGGCCCTCCTCCACGTGGGACACCGCGTCCAGCACGATGTGCGACAGGTGTTCGTCGACCAACCGGTAGACCACCTCCCGGCCGTGCCGCTCGCCGTAGACGACCCCCGCCGACTTCAGCACGCGCAGGTGCTGGCTGATCAGCGGCTGCGCGAGACCCAGTGCCTCGACCAGTTCGTGCACGCAGCGGTCGGACTCCAACAGCTCCAACACTATGGCGATCCGGACCGGCGCGGCCAGCGCCCGCAGCAGGTCGCCCGCCGCCGCGAGGACCGCGGTCGGCCGCTGGTTCGCGGTGGTCGTACCGGCGGGGCCGGCCTGGTCACGTGGCGCGTGCGGATGGCTGTGTGGGCGGGGATTCAGCCGCGAGACGGTGTTCCGGACCACGCCGACCTGCTCCTCCCCGAAGGACATGATGACCACGTCGTTGGAAATGAATGTCATCATGCTACTCGGGTGACCGGTTCGACCGGTCCGTCACGAATCCAGAACCGACACCGCGATCAGCACCAGCACACCGATCACCAGAACCCGGCCGGCGCGCTGTCCCGGTGACAGAACCCGCCAGGTTCCGGCCAGCAGCACGATCACTCCCAGTGTGAGCAGCCCGAGCAGGGCCGCGCCGACCGGGCCGCGCACCACCACACCGATGGTGAACAGAGCGGCCACCACCACGAAGGCGGCGAGCGGGGGCACCCGCGCGAGCGGACCACGTCCGGTGAGCAATGGCGCGCGCAGTGACCGACGTCCGGGCACCAGCTACCTCCAGGGGACGGGCGGGTCGCCGTACTGACGGCTGTACTAGCGTCTCCATCCTCGCATCCGGCCCGGGAGGTGCCCGCACGTGCTGCTCGTCTGCCGGTTCACCGCCACCGATCCGAACGCGTTCGTGGCCAGGGCCGAACGGGCGCTGGAGTCGCTGCTCGCCCAACCGGGATGCCGGCGAGCGCTGCTCGGTCGGGCCACCGACGCCGACGACAGCTGGCTCGTGACCGTCGAGTTCGACTCGGTCACCGCCTACCGACGCGCACTCGGCCCGGTCACGGTCCGGGAGTTGGTGATCCCGTTCCTGGCCGAGGCGGACCACGCCGTCGGCCCGACCAGCTACGAGCTGGTGCTGCGGTCCGAGTCGGCCGGCTCGGACACCGCGGTCGACCAGGACCGGCCCGCGCTGCGCCGGACACCGAGCGTGCTCGCCGCGGACGCCGACGAGGTCGGGCCGGGCAGCGCCGCTGGTCCGGCCATCCCCCGCTGACCGGCCGGGTATCCTCTTCGCGACACTTCGTCAACCCCCGTATGGAGCTTCCGTGGCCGCCGATCGCGTCGACACCATCGTCAACCTCTGCAAGCGTCGTGGCTTCGTCTACCCCTGTGGCGAGATCTACGGCGGTACCCGGTCGGCGTGGGACTACGGTCCGCTCGGCGTGGAGCTGAAGGACAACATCAAGCGCCAGTGGTGGAAGTCGACAGTGCAGGGCCGCGACGACGTGGTCGGTCTCGACTCGTCGGTGATCCTGCCGCGCGAGGTGTGGGTTGCCTCCGGCCATGTCGAGGCGTTCGTCGATCCGCTGGTGGAGTGCGTGTCCTGCCACCACCGGTTCAGGGCCGACCAGCTGTCCGAGGAGTACGCGCAGCGCTCCGGCAAGGACATCGCCGAGGGCGATCTGACCGAGGTGCCGTGCCCGAACTGCGGCAACCGCGGTCGCTACACCGAGCCCCGGATGTTCAACGGCCTGCTCAAGACGCACCTCGGCCCGGTGGAGACCGAGGAAGGGCTGCGCTACCTGCGTCCGGAGACGGCCCAGGGCATCTTCACCAACTTCCTCAACGTGCTGACCACCGCGCGGCGCAAGCCGCCGTTCGGCATCGGCCAGATCGGCAAGTCGTTCCGCAACGAGATCACCCCCGGCAACTTCATCTTCCGTACCCGCGAGTTCGAGCAGATGGAGATGGAGTTCTTCGTCGAACCGGGCACGGACGAGGAGTGGCACCAGTACTGGATCGACGAGCGCACGCGCTGGTACACCGACCTGGGCATCAACAAGGACAACCTGCGGGTCTACGAGCACCCGAAGGAGAAGTTGTCGCACTACTCGAAGCGCACGGTCGACCTGGAGTACCGGTTCCAGTTCGGCGGTCAGGAGTGGGGCGAGCTGGAGGGCATCGCCAACCGCACCGATTTCGACCTGACCACCCACTCCAACCACTCGGGGGTCGACCTGTCCTACTTCGACCAGACGACGAACTCGCGGTACAAGCCGTTCGTGATCGAGCCGGCGGCCGGGGTCGGCCGGCCGATGATGGCGTTCCTGCTCGACGCCTACACCGAGGACGAGGCGCCCAACGCCAAGGGTGGCGTGGACAAGCGGGTCGTGCTGCGCCTCGACCGCAGGCTGGCGCCGGTGAAGGCGGCGGTGCTGCCGCTGTCGCGCAACTCCGACCTGTCGCCCAAGGCGAAGGACGTGGCGACCGAGCTGCGCCGGCACTGGAACGTGGAGTTCGACGACGCGGGTGCCATCGGTCGGCGCTACCGCCGGCAGGACGAGATCGGCACGCCGTTCTGCGTCACCGTGGACTTCGACTCGCTCAACGACCATGCCGTCACGGTTCGCGAGCGCGACACGATGTCGCAGGAGCGGGTGTCGATGGACCGTCTCGAGTCCTACCTCGCCGGTCAGCTGGTCGGCTGCTGAGTCGTCCTCGACGGACGATGGTTGGGTCGTCACGTCACGCCGCCACTGCGGCTGTGGCTCGTCGGCGCGGTGCGGCGGGTGTGTGGTGCAGCACCGCGTTCAGTTCGGCAGCGACCCGGCCGGACTCGGACCTGATCCGTGACGGTGGCGTCCGAACCAGCCGCACCCGAGCCGCGGCCAGACGGGCCGCGGTGAGGTCGTCGACACCACCGCACGAGATGTCCCACGCCACCCGTTGATCGGCCCACCAGGCGTCGACGACGCACAACGGTCCGCCCAGTTCGTCGGTGGCGTGCGTCCGCCATCGCGGCTGCGGAACCCGACCGCGGATCACCAGTTCGCGTGCGGTGTGCTCGGCAGCGCCCCGTAGGCCGGTGTCGATCTCGCCGAGGACCCGGCGTGGCAGCGACGTGCCCCGCCGGCTGCCGTGGTCGAGCACATCGCGCAACATCGCCGTGGTCACCCGGCCGGCGGTCACGACCTCGCCGAGCAGAGCGTGGATCGCCTCGGGTGTCGACATCCGGCGGGCGGCGTCGATCACCGCCATCGGCAGTGGCGCGACCGGGAACCCGGCTCGCATCCGGGGCTCGGGCAACGATCCGGTGCGTTGGGTGCGGACCAAGCCCGTGGAGCGAACCTGTCTTCGGCGAGGGACCAGAAGGTCCACCGGTCCGGCGAGGTCGACGGACCGGAAGCCGTGGAGACGCACCGCGTCCGCACCGGTCAGGATCGCGTCCGTGCCGGCGTGGCGCAACGCGGCCTGGACCAGCTGTCCACGTGTCGGTTCGGCGGAGTGGAGCAGCACGATCCCCGGCTGCAGCAGTCGCCATGGACCGCCCGGCTCGCACCGTTGGCGGATGGAGTCGCCGGACAGACCGAGCCGGACGAGCTCGGTACTGGTGGCCACCTGGTGAGGGAACAGCTCGGCCAGGACGTCGAGGTCGATGAGGAAGCGGTTCGTCGTTCGCATGGGTCGAGCTTCGCCGTTCGGCCACCGCGTCCGGCGGGCCGCGACGAAATCTGTGGATGAACCGGCTCCCTGTGGACAAACCACCTCTGCAGGACGACACCGAGCGCTGAACCGTCGGGCCCCTCTGGGAGGATGCGGGCGTGCCCCGTGTGTTCCGAACCGTCCGCAGGCTGCTGTTCGGCCTGCTCATGGTCGGTGCGCTCGTGGTCGCCGGCACCGGCTTCCGGGTCTGGCAGGTCGCGCGACTCGACGACCGTGCCGCCGCCGACGTCGTCGTGGTGCTCGGTGCGGCTCAGTACGCCGGCACCCCGTCGCTGGCCTTCAGGGCTCGCCTGCAGCACGCGAAGACGCTGTTCGACGAAGGCGTCTCGGCACAGATCGCCACCACCGGCGGCCGGCAACCGGGAGACCGCTACACCGAGGCGGAGGCCGGCAAGCGCTGGCTCGTCGCCGCAGGCGTCCCGGCCGAGAACGTCGTGGCCCTCGGCGAGGGCCACGACACCCTCGGCAGCCTGCGCGCGGTGGCCGACGTCGCCGGCGAACGTCAGTGGCACTCCGCGGTGGTGGTGTCCGATCCGTGGCACTCGCTGCGCGCCAGGACCATGGCGGCCGACGTCGGTCTGGACACCTGGACCTCGCCGACCCACCGGGGGCCGATGGTGCAGACCAGGCAGACCCAGGTCCGTTACATCGTGCGCGAGACCGCGGCGCTGCTCTACTACCGGATCACCAAGGCGCCGGCCAACGACCTCGTCAACGACCTCGGCGGCGACGTCGCCGGGGACGTCGGCTGACGAGCCGATGGGCTACACCGAACACGACCGCGCACGGCTGGTCGACGAGCAGGCCAAGGTTGCCACCCTCCCCGGTACCTGGCCGTCGGTGCGCGGTCCCTTCACGCGCGACCGGGCCAGGGTGCTGCACTCGGCGGCCCTGCGCAGGCTTGCCGGCAAGACCCAGGTCGTCGGTCCCGGTGAGGGCACCGAGGCGAACGGCATCCCACGCACCCGGCTCACCCACTCGCTGGAGGTCGCGCAGATCGGCCGTGGCATCGCAGAGGAACTCGGCTGTGACCCTGACCTGGTCGACACCGCGGGCCTCGCGCACGACATCGGCCATCCGCCGTTCGGGCACAACGGCGAGCGCGCGCTCGACGAGGCGGCCGGGTTGTGCGGCGGTTTCGAGGGCAACGCCCAGACGTTGCGCATCCTCATCCGGCTGGAGCCGAAGGTGATCGACGCCGACGGCGGCGTACACGGCCTGAACCTGACCAGGGCGTCGTTGGACGCGTCGACGAAGTACCCGTGGCCGCGCGGCGACGCGGACGGCACTCGCAAGTTCGGGGTGTACGTCGACGACCTGGACACCTTCACCTGGGTCCGGCAGGGCGCGCCCGCGTCGCGGCGCTGTCTCGAGGCCCAGGTCATGGACTGGGCCGACGACGTGGCCTACTCGGTGCACGACGTGGAGGACGGCGTGCGGGCCGGCCGGATCTCGCTCGCCGCGCTCACCGACCCGGCCGAGCGGGCGGCGGTGGCCGAGCTCGCCGCTCGGTACTTCTGCACCGAGCCCGCGGCCGGACTGCAGGATGCCGCTGTCGACCTGCTGCGGCTGCCGGTGCTGGCCGACCTGATCGGCACGCCCTACGACGGGTCACTGGCCGCCCAGGTCGCGCTGAAGCGGCTGACCAGCGAGTTGGTCGGCCGCTTCGCCGCGGCGGCGGTGACGGGCACCCGACGGGCATACGGGCCGCAGCCGCTGGTCCGCTACGCCGCCGACCTGGTGGTGCCGGATCGGGTCGCTGCCGAGGTCGCGCTGCTGAAGGCCGTCGCTCTGCGGTACGTGATGAGCAACCCGGACCGGCTCGCGCTGCAGCGTCGGCAGCGCGAGCTGCTCGCCGAGCTGGTCGGGGCGATCACCCGGCGCGGACCGGACGCGTTGGAGCCCGCGTTCCTGCCGGCGTGGCGTTCCGCCGGTGACGACGCGGCCCGGCTGCGGGTGGTGATCGACCAGGTGGCCTCGCTCACCGACGAGCAGGCAAGAGCCTGGTACAGCATGTTCGCCGCGGGCGAACGGGTTCGCTGACCGTGTCACCGGATCTCCTCGGCCTGGATCGGGCCGCTGTCGGACGGCGGTGGCACACTCGAGAGCGGAACGACACACGAGTCGAGTTGAGGAGTGCCGTGACCGATCGCGCGCACCTTGCCTTCGCCCTCGCCCTGCATCGGGTGGTCGCGTCGAAGCCCATGGAGAACGCCTGCTGGTCGCCGTTCTCGGTGGCGAGCGCGTTGGGGTTGGTGGCCTCCGGAGCGGCGGGGGACACCAGGGCGGAGCTGGCGCGGTTGCTGCTCGGTGACGCGGATGCCGACTTCGGTGCGTTGCGGGCGCTGCTCGGCGCGGCGGCCGAGCTCGACCGTCCGCTGGACCGCGCCGAGAAGCCGGTGCTCGCTGTCTCCAACACGCTGTGGGCGGATGCGGCGATCGAGATCCGTGACGAGTTCTCCGGCGAGCTCGCCGACTGGAAGGGGGGAGCGGTGCGTAACGCGCCGTTCTCCGCCGAGCCCGACAAGGCCCGCGACATGATCAACGGCGACGTCGCGGAGACCACCCGCGACCTCATCCCCGAGCTGATCCCGGACGGCGCGATCACCGCGGAGACGGTGGCGGCCGTGGTCAACGCGCTCTACCTGAAGTGCGCCTGGGTCAACCGGTTCACCGCGGACGCGACCAGGCTCCGGCCGTTCCACGGTCCACACGGGACGGTCGAGGTGCCGACCATGGAGCTGACGGAGCAACTCGACCATGCCGTGGTGGACGGCTGGCAGGTGGTGCTGCTGCCCGGGATCGGTGGGGTGGAGGCTGTGGTGCTGCTGCCGGACGGCGAGCTGCACACCGCCGAGGTCGAACTGGACGACGCACTCCTCGCCCGGCTGCTCGAGGCGCCGAGGCCGGCCCAGGTGGTGCTGCACCTGCCGTCGCTGGACGTGTCGAACCAGGCCGAGC
>Ga0307413_10000434_pt1 | contig 13574 bp, 13 predicted proteins | sample DK1Ometagenome_3_FD_203714 | JGI IMG/M metagenome (GOLD analysis project Ga0307413, IMG submission 203714) | Maize rhizosphere microbial communities from greenhouse at UC Davis, California, United States - DK15-O-2 | ecosystem: Host-associated > Plants > Roots > Rhizosphere > Soil | place: USA... | reverse complement strand
ACGGTGGCCGCCCCGTCCTCCAGCAAGCGTACGACGCAGCTGGTTTTTCTCGGCGGGGAGCGGCTGGTCCGGCTGGGCAGCCTCATGGTTGATTCCGGAGAGCCGCGGGAAGAACTCGTCGAGACTGGAGTTGAAGGCAGCGCCGATCAGAACGGCGATGGAAATCACATAAAGCCAGATCAGGAAGGCAATAGGAGCCGCCAGTGGTCCATAGATCGTGGTGCCGCCGATGGATTTTGTCAGCACATAGCGCAACAGCACGCTGCCGGCGACCCACATGACCATAGTGACGGCAGCACCCGGGAGATCGGCCCGCCAGCGCGTACGGACAGGAACCGACAAGTGATAGAGCGTCGCCAGCATGCAGACCGAGCCGAGCAATACGACTGGCCAATAAAGATCCCCGATGATTTCCAGACTCGGCGGTAGCACTCGGTTCACCAAGGTTGGGCCGGCCAAGATCAGCGGAAGCAGAACGATCCCGGCGACCAGGAAAACCAGATAGAGCAAAAAGGAAAGGGCTCGGGTGCGCACAATGCCACGTTTGCCCGCCATCCCGTACATGATCGTGATCGTCTCGACGAAGACGTTGAGCGCGCGCGAACCAGCCCACAATGCGAGGATGAACCCGATCGAAATGACTGCGGCCTGGCCGCGCGAGAGTACGTCATCAAGTGTGGGCTCGATGACGCTGTGTACGACGTCGGGAGTCAGCGCGCGTGAGGAGAGGTTGATCAGCTGTTCGCGAAAGTTCGCGATAGTGCGGATATCCAAGGTGCTAGTGACGAAGCCAACAGCACCGACCAGTCCGAAGATCAGTGGCGGCAGCGAGAGGACGCCGAAGAAGGCCGCCTCAGCGGCGAGTCCAGTGACTCGATAGCGCACGCAGATTGCTGTTGTTTCCGCAATCACACGCCAGGTTCGGGCGGCCCAGGTGAGTGCTTGAGGGGCTGGCTCCGAGCGCTCGGCTGCGCCATCTGGATCGGCGCCGGCACTCACTCTCTCAGCCTAGAAGGCCTAGACACTAAGTAGTGAAGACGCGATGTGAAGATCGGCGCATGAAGGACCTCGTCCGTCTGGCGATGACATTGGTTGCAAAGCATCCCGCGGTAGAGGACATCAGACTTGCTGGGTCGCGGTCACGCGGCACCCACGAGGAGCTCTCAGACTGGGACTTCGCGGTGACGACCTCAGACTTCGCAGCACTAGCACTCGACATGTCGGCTCTCGTGGCGCCACTCAAGCCATTGGGCGAGCAATGGGAGCCCTTGGGCCACTTTCCTGTCTATCAAGTACTGCTAGCGGGCCCCACCAAGGTGGAATACCTGTTTCTCGACTATTCGCAGGAAGCAGCGCCATCCGTGGCGCCGAGCCCAGCGACGTTGCGCGCCATCGACAATCACTTCTGGGACTGGATCTGGTGGATTTCGACCAAGGCCAGCATCGGTCGCGTCGATCTCGTGGCCGATCATCTTCGGCAGCTACATGAACATGTTTTGCTTCCTATGGGTGTTGAAGCTGTGCCCGAGAGCATCGACACAGCAATTGATCAGTTCGCGGCACGCCGGGACGCATTACAGCAGGCCTACGGCGTCTCTGTTTCTCAAGCGTTAGAGAGGGAGGTGCGCGCGGGGATTCGCCGAACTCTTGGGCTCAACGTCTGATCATGGTGGAGATCCAAGGCGCGTCGATAACGCCCCATTTGACAGGATTGAGCAATGGCCCCAACTCGTCGGCCCTCGTAACGGGTGCGGCAGGAGATGTGGAGAAGTCAGTGAAGCTCTACCTGGACACCGCCGATCGTGGAGCGGCGGAATCATTGCTAGCGACCGGCCTGTTTCATGGCGTCACCACGAATCCAACGATCTTGCAGCGCGCCTCGATGAGCGTTGCTGATCTTCGGGACATCTATCGCTGGGCATTTGAAGCTGGGTCCCAGGAGATTTTCTTCCAGGCTTGGGGATCCGATGCCTCGACTCTGATCGAGCGCGGCCAGCAGCTGCGTGATCTTGGTCGTGAGGTGGTCGTCAAGTTCGTTGCCACCCGAGCCGGTTCGACCGCATGCGCAGCGCTGGCTGCCCGCGGCACACCGACTCTCCTCACCGCCATCTATGACCCAGGGCAGGCGATCATCGCCGCAGCTGCCGGCGCCACCTACATAGCTCCCTATCTGGGACGCATGAATGACGCCGGTCGGGAAGGGATTGCCGAGGTAATTGCCATGCACGAAGTGCTGGTCGCTACTGGCAGTACGACCAAGGTGTTGCTGGCGAGCATTCGAAGTGTTCCTGACATGGTTGCCCTGGCGCGCCATGGCGTCGACTGTTTCACCATGGCGCCAGCCGTCGCCGAACAGTTCTTCACCGATCCGACTACAGCTGAGGCGGCGCGTACCTTCGAGGACGCAGTCCGGGCAACCTCAGCATGACTCTCGAAGCGCCAGCCGTCGTTGTCGCGGGCGATGCGCTCATGGATCTCACACCACGACCACGGTCCGTGGCCATCTCGCGTACGAGCCTCATCCAGGCGGATCGTGTCTCAATGTTGCAGTCGGCTTAGGACGCCTCGGCGTACCGACGGCATTCCTGGCTCGGCTGTCCACCGATGCCTTTGGGCAGATGCTGCGCGATCACCTTGCCGCCTCGGGGGTGCAGCCCAGCTATTTCGTCGACACAGATGATCTGACGACGCTGGCTGCGGTTCATCTGCGTGACGGCCAGGCGACGTACTCCTTCCATGCGCAGCGTGCGGCCGATCGGGGATTGTTGCCGGAGCACCTCACACCGCTGCCACCCGGAGCTGCCCTGCACCTTGGCTCAATCGCTCTGGTGCTCGAGCCCGTGGCCTCCACGCTTGAATGGCTGCTGCGGCGTGAAGCCGGACGACGGGTCGTAAGCCTGGATCCCAACACTCGGCCGGGACTGATCTCCGATCGTGTTTCCTACCTAGACCGCTTTGAGGGATTGATGCGGTTGGTCGACATCCTGAAGGTAAGCCGGGAGGATCTGGCCTGGCTCTACCCACGCCTTACCGAGGATGAGGCCATATCGGTCTGGCACGCTGCTGGTATCCCCCTCGTCGTCGTGACGCACGGCGAGCATGGCGCTGTTGCCAGTACGCCCTTGGGATCGGCGATCGTCGAAGCTCCGAAGGTCGCCGTTGTGGATACCGTCGGCGCCGGTGATGCCTTTATGTCGGCTGCATTGGCTCATCTCTATGAACGAGAGCTGTTGAACCGGGATGCCGTGCGGTCGTTGGATGCCGAGCGCTTGGAGCAGATGTTGCAGGCGGCCTGCCTGGTCGCGGCGCATACCTGCACTCGAGCTGGTGCCGAGCCCCCTCGTCGGCGCGATGTCTATGCCGGTGCGCAGGGTGGACCACAAGAGGTCACGCTGACTTTGGCGGACCTAGTTGAGCGTGCCCGAGCGTTGGCAATGTCCGGTCAGCGGCACATCCTCGGTATCACTGGCGCACCAGGTCTGGCAAAACCAAGGTCGCCAAGGACATCGTCGACAAGCTCGGGGCCGACCTCGCCGTGTTCGTCCCCATGGATGGCTTTCACCTCAGCAATCACACTTTGATCACATTGGGACGGCGTGGCCGTAAGGGCGCCTGGGACACCTTCGATGCGCACGGTTACGTTCACCTGTTGCGTTGGCTGCGGAACCAAGACGAGGAGATCGTGTACGCCCCTGACTTCGATCGCGATGTCGACGAATCCATTGGCTCCGCATTGCCGATCCATCGTGAAGTGCCGCTTGTCGTGACCGAGGGCAACTATCTGTTGAGTGACCCTGGCGGGTGGGCTGGCGTGGCACCACTGCTGGATGAGTGCTGGTATCTGCAGCTGGATGACTCGATGCGTTTGAAGCGGCTGGCCCACCGCCATCAGTTGCACGGAATGAGCCACGAGCAAGCGACCAATTGGGCTCGTACAACCGACCAAGACAATGCGGTGCTGATCGCGCATAGCTTGCCGCGAGCCGATCTTGTGATCACGGTGGCCGGATCATGAGGGCGGTCCGCCATGAAGCACCCGGCGATTCGTCCTGGCCGATGTGCCGATGCTGAGGTTGGGCACTGGACGTTAGGGATCAAGACGAGCGATCCCGCTGCTCAAAAGTCGTCGTCGTGTCCGATTCGTAGGAGTCGGAGGAAAGGTCTATGGCGGCGAGCCGTCCGTTGAGACCGGTCGGGGAATCGAATAACGTGATCTCCCTCTTGATTACGGGATTGAACGCTGATGTATGTCAGTCCGAGGTCGATCGGTTTGTTTGGACTTGTTCACAACGGTCACCGTGAATCTTCCGCGTGGTCAACAGCCGAAGTCAGGGGCAACCCGGTGCGCCGAGTGACCTCCGAGCAGAATCGCTCGATGACGGGCGCCAGCTGGGATGCGGGGTACTGGACCTTCGTACCTGACCGGAAGGTGAACGCTCGGCTTCCGGCGTCGAACCGGATCGGCCCAGAAATCACGGAGTGCCGCACGGGATCACCGTGGTTCGGAGGCCGGTTCGAGGGCGGGCCCGAAATATGGTCGCCGGCGAGGGGCACGCTCTTCGTCGCGGTGAAGACATCGGCACCTCCGCCCTTCTGTCGAGCGCCCGCGACGGACGTCTGCACGGCCGGGCCGACCTTGTCTGTCGCGCAACACAAGACTCCTAAGCCGCCAGGTGATCACGACCCCACTCGCCTGCAACCCTTCCCAGACCGCCTGAGCTGGGAGCAGAATTTGGCCGTGGTCAAACCGTGAAACTGCCGTCTTCGCCTGCACGCTTGGGAAGATCAGGAGAACCCGGAACCCATAAGCACTATCAAGTGTGTCCGCTGCAATGCTGAGCGAGACACCTGGCGTCCAAGATGGGGGAGATATGAAGCTGATGGATTCAGGGGGACCTATCGCCGGGATATAGCCGGTGCGCGGTTTGCCGGCCACGGTAAGAGCAAAGGAGGCTGGGCCTCTCGATGAAATAGCCCGGAACGGGTCGCGAATCGAGATCATCGCGACGGAGAGGAGTTCGACATGGCGTCAATTTCGGAGCGGGAAAATCGGGAGATCGAGGTGGCAAACGCCTCCGGCGACACGCCGGTCGTCTTGATCCACGGCCTTTGGCTGTTGCCGAGCAGCTGGGACCGCTGGGGGCAGCTCTTCAGCGAGGCTGGCTATGCGCCGCTTACCCCGGACTGGCCAGATGATCCTGTGACCGTCGAGGGCGCGCGCGCGAACCCGGATGTCCTCGCCAAGAAGACGCTGAAGCAGGTCGCCGATCACACCACAGAGATCATCAATGCCTTGGACAAGAAACCAGTGGTAATGGGGCACTCGACCGGTGGCTTGCTGGCGCAGATGCTCGCGGGCCGGGGTCTCTCAGCGGCCACGGTGGCGATCGACCCCGGGGTTTTCCGCGGTGTTCTACCTCTGCCGGTCTCGGTGCTCAGGGGGATCGGCCCGTTTCTGGTCAACCCGCTTACGCGCGGTCGCGCGATCACGCTCACGTTGGATCAGTTCAAGTACGGCTGGGCGAACGCGCTGGACGAGAAAGAGGCCAAGGAGCTCTACGACACCTTCCACGTCGCCGGCTCCGGGATCTCTCTCGTCCAGATGGGCAACGCGAACCTCAACCCGTGGACGGAGGCGAAGGTGAATACGAAGAACCCGGGCCGCGGTCCATTGCTGATCATCGAGGGTGAAAAGGACCACACGGTGCCGTGGGCGATCGCGAACGCCGCCTACAAGCGGCAGCGGCGCAACTCAGGGGTGACGGAGATGGTGAAGATCCCGAACCACGGCCACGCGCTCACGATCGACCACGGCTGGCAGGAGGTCGCACACATCGCGCTCGATTTCGTCAAGCGCTTCGTCCCGGCCAAGCGGAGCTAGGCGGCCTCGATCTAGGCGGATTCTCCGACTGGATGCCGCTCTGACGGCTTCCCGTCGAGCCGACCCAGCACGGAATCGCTCCGGCATACGCCGCGGGCTGCGTCTGCAAGGAGTGCCGGGAACACCCAGATGCGCCCAGGATTCTGCCAAGGGGATACTGTTTCCCCATCTCGGATGCTGCGTTTGCACGGGCGGTTTTTTCCATCTTTTCCTCCTGTATCCATCTAAATAACCGGATGTCTGGGATCAGATCCTGCGCTCGGGTGACGCATTTCCGGCCGATGGGGGAGTGCCGGGTTCGGTGACGATGACGATCCGGATCCACCGATCCTCCGCCCTGCCGAACTGTCCTCAACTCCTCGTGTGATGCTGCCTCGTGACGTGACTCGAATCAGCGCCCCACACTCGAACGGGCCCGCCAGGCAGTCGAGGTACTCCGTCAGAGCGAGGATCCCGAGCTCAGCTTGATGGGCTTTGTTGACGCGGCCGTGGTTTGCCTGATCGTCGAGGTGGAGACTCGCTATCCAGAGCTCGGGTAGTTGAGTTGATTGCAGCTCTTCATCAATGACCTCGATGGCGGCGAAAAGCGCACCTTGCCAGGTGACGCAGTTGGGAAGGTGGACGGATGGGCAGCTACGTGCTGGGTCTCCCGGAGATCGACCAGACGCAGGTCGCAATAGTTGGCGGTAAGGGCGCGCATCTAGGGGAGCTTTCGCGGATCGAAGGCATCCGCGTGCCGGCTGGCTTCTGCGTGACGACGGACGCCTTCCGGCGGATCATTGCGGAATCGCCGTCCATCGACGAACGGCTCGATCGGCTGTCGCGCCGGAACCCGGACGACCGGGAGTCGATCCGCACGCTCAGCGCGGAGATCCGCCGGACCCTCGAAGGGATCGCGATCCCAGAGGATCTGGCGGCGGCGATCACCCGCGCACTCGTCCGGCTCGGCGAACAAGCCGCATATGCCGTCCGCTCCAGCGCGACGGCAGAGGACCTGCCGACGGCCTCCTTCGCAGGCCAGCAGGACACATACCTGAACATCGTGGGGCCGGCGGCGATACTCCAGCACATCAGCCGGTGCTGGGCCTCGCTGTTCACCGAGCGGGCCGTGACCTACCGCCTGCGGAACGGCTTCGACCACAGGAAGGTTCACATGGCCGTGGTCGTGCAGCAGATGATCTTCCCGTATGCGGCCGGCATCCTGTTCACGGCCGACCCCGTCACGTCAAACCGGAAGGTCGCCGCCGTGGAGGCCAGCTTCGGCCTCGGCGAGGCCCTGGTCTCAGGCATGGTGAACGCGGACGCCTACAAGGTGCGGGACGGCGAAGTCGTTGCCAAGGCGGTCGCCACCAAGCAGCTTGCTATCTACGCCCTGCCGGCTGGTGGGACGCAGGAACAAGCGATCGACCCGGCGCGGCAGGAGCAGCCGGTGCTGACGGACGCGCAGGTCGTGCAACTGGCGCAGCTGGGCCGGCGGATCGAGGCGTACTTTGGCTGTCCCCAGGACATCGAATGGTGCCTGGTCGACGACGGTTTCCAGATCGTCCAGAGCCGGCCGATCACGACGCTGTTCCCCGTCCCGGCGGCCGGGGACCGGGAGAACCACGTCTACGTCTCCGTCGGTCATCAGCAGATGATGACCGACCCGATGAAGCCCCTGGGGCTCTCCATGTGGCAGCTGACGGCCCTCAGGCCGATGTACGACGCCGGTGGGAGGCTGTTTGTCGACGTCACCCAGGGCCTGGCGTCGCCGGCGAGCCGCGCCGGCCTCCTGGAGGTCCTGGGGAGAGGCGATCCGCTGATCAGGGACGCGCTGCAGACCATCCTCGACCGCGGCGACTTCATTCCCTCGCTCCCCGACCAGGGTCCGGCAGGGCCGCCCGCTGGCGGCGCACCCGCCCCGATCGAGACCGATCCGGCAATCGTCACCGAGCTGATCGAACGCAGCCAGGCGTCCATCGCCACCTTGCAACGCGACATCCGGACGAAATCCGGATCGGCGCTGCTCGACTTCATCCTGGCGGACATTCAGGAGCTGAAGCGGGTCTTGGGCGATCCGCGGAGCATGCAGGTGATCATGGCGGGGATGGAGGCCACGTGGTGGCTCAACGAGCAGCTGCAGGCATGGCTGGGCGAGAAGAACGCGGCCGACACGCTCACGTTGTCCGCCCCCAACAACGTCACGTCGGAGATGGGGTTGGCACTCCTGGACGTCGCGGACCTGATCCGCCCGCATCCGGAGGTGCTGGCCTTCCTGCAACACGTCGAGGACGAGGGCTTCCTTCACGAGTTGCCCAAGCTCGCGGGTGGGCAGGAAGCATGCGACGCAATCCGGGCCTACCTCGACAAGTACGGCATGCGCTGCGTCGGCGAGATCGACATCACGAGACCGCGGTGGAGCGAACGCCCCAGCACGCTCGTGCCCGTCATCCTTGACAACATCAGGAACTTCGAGCCGGGCGCTCGCAAGCGGCGCTTCGAGCAGGGGCGCCAGGAGGCGGAGAAGAAGGAACAGGACGTCCTGGAGCACTTGCGGGCGCTGTCGGACGGGGAGCGGAAAGCCGAAGAAACCAAACGGATGATCGACCGAGTCCGGACCTTCATCGGGTACCGGGAGTATCCGAAGTACGCCATCGTCAGCCGCTACTTCGTCTACAAGCAGGCCCTGCTGGAAGAGGCCGAGCGCCTCGTGCAAGCGGATGCGCTTGCTGAGAAGGAAGACATCTTCTACCTCACGTTCTCCGAGCTCCACGACGTCGCGCGCACGAACCAAGTGGATGACCAACTCATCCGCCTCCGCAAGGACGCGTTCAGGTCATATCAAGCGCTCACACCGCCCCGGGTGCTCACCTCGGATGGCGAGGTCATCGCCGGGGCGTACCGACGCGACGACGTGCCGGCCGGTGCGCTGGTCGGCTTACCGGTTTCCGCCGGGATCGTCGAGGGCCGGGCCCGCGTCATTCATGACATGGCGGAGGCCGATCTCGAAGCGGGCGACATCCTGGTCACGGCCTACACGGACCCCAGCTGGTCGCCCCTGTTCGTTGTGATCACGGGCCTGGTGACGGAGGTGGGGGGCCTGATGACCCATGGCGCAGTGATCGCACGAGAGTACGGCTTGCCGACCGTCGTGGGCGTGGAGCAAGCCACCCGGTTGATCCGAAATGGGCAGCGGATCCGCGTGCATGGAACCGACGGGTACGTCGAGATCCTGCCCTAGGAGATGCGGAGTAATTCAAGGTGGGAAGGCTCGCGTTTCGGGTCGGGATAGAAAGACTGCCGGGCTCGCCGGGCCAGTCGGTTCCTGACGGGGTTCCATTCTCCATCCGGCGGTGGGCTCGGGGCTAGATTGCGGCCACTACGGGTTCGACACGCCGGTGGCGCTGGTGACCTTGCGGCCGCGGGACGGCGTCCTTATGATCGTCGCCGGCACGCTGACGCGGCCTTACGCCCCGGGAAACCGGGTGTAGTCGTCAGGAGACTGATGTGCCGGACACTCGGGGGCGTGATGATCGTTCGTCGTAGGACTGCGTTATCGGTACTGATGTTGGCGGCCCTGGCCGGCACCGTGGTGAACGGGTTGCCGGCGCAGGCGACGCCACCCGTGACTAAGGCCCCGGTTGCGGTCGGTCGTGGCGGAGCGGCATCCACAGTGGACATCGACGCCACACGCGTCGCCATCGATGTGTTACGGCATGGTGGCAACGCCATCGACGCCGCTGTCGCGACGGCGGCCACGCTCGGGGTGACCGAGCCGTTCTCGTCCGGTCTCGGCGGTGGCGGTTTCCTCGTGTACTACAACGCCCGTACCAAGACGGTGCACACCATCGACGGCCGGGAGACCGCGCCAGCGACCATGCGGGAGAAGGCGTTCATCGACTCCGCCACCGGGGAGCCGTTGCAGTTCCAGGAGGCGCGCATCAGCGGCATCTCGGTGGGCGTACCGGGGACGCCGCAGACCTGGCAGACGGCGCTGCGGAAGTGGGGCACGATCTCCCTGCGCGACGCGCTGCGCCCGGCGATCAAGGTCGCCGACCGGGGCTTCGTGGTCGACCAGACGTTCCAGCAACAGATCAATGAGAACCTCGCGGCGTTCTCGCAGTTCAGCTCCTCCAGCGCGCTGTATCTGCCGGGCGGGGCGCCCCCTGCGGTCGGCTCGACCTTCCGCAACCCGGATCTCGCCCGGACCTACCGGCTGCTCAGCCGGCAGGGCATGGGCGCGTTCTACGGGGGCGAGCTGGCCGCCGACATCGTACGCACGGTGCAGCACTCGCCGGTCGTCGCGGCGCCGCGGGTGCCGTGGCCGTTCGCGATCCGCCCCGGCAAGCTGGAAGCCTCCGACCTGGCCGGCTACGAGGTCCGTACGCCGCGGCCGACTCACGTGCGCTACCGCGGCTTCGACGTGTTCGGGATGCCGACCCCGTCCAGCGGCGGATCGACGGTGGGCGAAGGGCTCAACATCGTGGAGAACTGGGACCTCGGCGACCTGTCGCGGACCCAGGCGCTGCACCGGTACCTCGAAGCGAGCGCGCTCGCCTTTGCCGACCGCAACCGCTACGTCGGCGACAACACCCCGCGTGCGCTGCTCGACGAACTGCTGAACCAGAGGTTCGCGCGCGAGCGGGCGTGCCTGATCGACCCGGCCCACGCGTTGACCAAGCCGGTTGCCCCGGGCGTCCCGGACGGCAGCTACGACCGGTGCGCCGTCGCGCCGCCCGCGTTGGTGCTGACCGACGAGCGGGGGACCACCAACCTCACGGTCGCCGACCGGTGGGGCAACGTCGTGGAGTACACGCTGACGATCGAGCAGATCGGCGGCAACGCCATGGTCGTGCCGGACCGTGGGTTCCTGCTCAACAACGAGCTGACCGACTTCAACTTCACCCCGACGCAGGGCAGCGCGCACGATCCGAACCTGCCGGCACCGGGCAAGCGGCCGCGCAGCTCGATGGCACCGACGATCCTGCTCAGCCACGGCAAGCCGTTCCTGGCCACCGGTTCGCCGGGCGGCTCGACCATCATCACGACCGTGTTCCAGATCCTCCTCAACCGGATCGACCTCGACATGACACTGCCCGAGGCTGTCGCGGCCGCCCGGGCGACCCAGCGCAACACGACGACGGTCCAGGCCGAGCCTGCGTTCCTGGCGTCGCCGGAGGCGGACGGGTTGACGGCGCTAGGCCATGTGTTCGCGCCGAACCCGGAGATCGGGGCGGCGACCGGCCTGGAGTTCCTGCCCGACGGACGGGTCGTTGCGGCGGCGGAGCCGGTCCGCCGGTCCGCCGGGGCGGCGGTTCAGCGGCGGTCGTCAAGCCGGCGCAATAGGCGGCAGGGTAGGTTCGGCGTCGGAGTGTGAGGGCGCCTCGTTGATGTGCTCGGGCTCGAGTCCGCTATACGCGAGGCCCGCCGTCAACTGCTGGAGCCATCAGATCGGTCCCTGGCGGCGCGGCGCGCCGCGCGTTCACCGTGTGCCGCCGCCTGATGACGTGGTCCGCCAGGCGGCGCAGCCGGGTCGCCCACAGGTCACGGTCGAGCGCCGTAGCGAGCTAGCCCGCACGGCAGGCGGCAAGCTCAAGCTCGTGATCGCCGACCCCGCTTTCCGGCCGGTCCGCACCACCACCCTCCTACGGCGGGACTGAGTCAGAACGGGAACGGCTACCGGGCCGCGCTAACCCCTGCTTGAGCGCCTCGGTATACGTGGAGCGCGCCGAGTTGCCGAAGCATGGTCAGGTCGCGGATGGCCAATGCGGCCATCGACAAGTCCGCAGGCAAAGCCAGGTCGTGGATTGCGGTTCCCGCTGGTGCCTCGTAGCCGAGGAAAGCTCCGCCGGGCGAGGTCAGTTTCTCGGGGTGCCGAACTGCACCACCATGTCGCCTTCGGCAAGGACTCCACCCACCCGACCTGGGTGAAGATCGTGTGTTGGGCTGCCCGCAAGAACTCACGGGTTCCTTCCAGCCCTTGGTACGCCCAGTGACGAGCGCGTGGTTCACGAAGGCCGGCATGCACAGACTGTCTAGGACAGCCAGATCACACCCCACCGTTGCGGAGGTCGTCGAAGAGAGCTACCACGGCCTTGTTTTGACACTGTCCAGATCCTGCGCAAGGACCCGAAAACGGCCTAAGGCGAGCCTCCCACACCGCTCAGGCTTTTTTTGCTCCTTGGGGAAGCGGGATCTTCTTGCTGCTTTCGAGGAGGAGCCACACAAACGGCAGAAGCAGCACAAGTTTTAACAGCGGTGATACTCCACCGCCTCTGGAACCGAAATGCCGCACGGTGTAGCTGTAGATTTCCGCACTAACGGCCAGGACCATCACGCAAATCCCGAACAACTTCACCTTGCCATGGCTCATCAACAGCACTGTAGCGCTACACCACACCAAGAAAACGTCGACTGACCATGTTTCGAGCTGTTGCCCAAGGATTTGAAACGCCAGGTACGTGAGCCAATCGATGTGCAGCAGCTGACTGATACCTTGCAACAAAAATGTGGCCCCGAAAGCGCCAATTGATAGACAGCCAACCCAAGGTAGCCATCGCGGTGGCTCGAAATCGAACACGGCGAATGCTGTGAGGAGACACCCGACCCCAGCCACAAGATGTAGCACGATTTCGGCGCCGCCGCCAACAATGAGTTGAAACAGTAAGGCGACCGGAACGGCCAATAAACACACGCTTGCAGCTAACACCCCACGTAGCGATCGCACGGTCAAGGATCCTTCCACGACGGTACCCAAACGATATTTGCCGTCCAGAAACACGATCCCAGCAACCGGGCGCCGACTGCACCACCTTCGGGCTCTCTCAGGCAGAGCAAAGAGCCGCGATGGATGTCGCGTCAGTAATCAAAAGATGGCGCGCTTGCCGGCTCCGGTTAAGTTCCGCCCTCGATAGCCCGTAATGCGACGATGTCCATTCAGAACCTCGTTGAGTTCATCACGAAGCATGCCATGGAGCCCAGTTACAACCAGCAGACCGACCCTTCCCTGGAACACTCCCCCAGCCGGTTGCGGGGTGGCGCTGTCAACCGCAGCGGTATGTGGCCGCGATCTCGCGGCGGTCTGTGGCCGCCTGGTGCGCCCGTGGCGTCGTCTCAGTCGAACAGGACGGCGCACCCCACCTGACGACCGAGTCTCCAGCATCCGCGATAGCCTCCCGCAGGCCGCAGGACCGCAACCGTCCGCTCAGTGCGCAGACGCCAACACCTCACCGAGGGCGTCGTACAGTTCGCCACAGCCGATCTCGCGTTGGAGCACCTGGTCACCGCCGTCGAAGTACTGCCCCTGCTCGGTGTAGACGAGGCGGGTTCCCCCTTGCGTAGGGAAGAGTTCAACGCTTGCTAGCGACACCGAACTTAGGCGGCCGTCGATCGTCATCACATAGGAGAACACGAGGCGATCGTCGGTGACGATGTCCAGGTAGCGGGTGTCGTAGGTGATCGGCGGACCATCGGCATATCGGAAGCGGCTCCTCTCATAGCCGGCTGGCCGGAAGTCCGCGGCGAACTCCTCGACTCGCCAGTCCTCACCCTCGGCGAACCACCGACGTTTGACGTCGGTGTCGGAGAACGCCCTGAAGACGCGCGCGGCGTCCGCCGGGTAGGTGCGTTCGACGCTGAACGTCGCGTGTTTGATCGGTTCGGTATTCATTCCCCGTCTTCTCCCAGCGCCGCCGGCGCGGCGCCGTGCTCCTCG
>Ga0307413_10000433_pt1 | contig 13576 bp, 10 predicted proteins | sample DK1Ometagenome_3_FD_203714 | JGI IMG/M metagenome (GOLD analysis project Ga0307413, IMG submission 203714) | Maize rhizosphere microbial communities from greenhouse at UC Davis, California, United States - DK15-O-2 | ecosystem: Host-associated > Plants > Roots > Rhizosphere > Soil | place: USA... | reverse complement strand
CTCTCCTTATTTTTGGATGGGGTCCGATACCTGCCTACGGATTATTAGGAGTTGGTATAGCTACCGCTGTGGCCCGTTTTATCGGAATTTGTTATCAGGCCTTTCATTTGATAAAAGGAACAACCATTATTCACATTGGAAAACAACAACTGGCACTTCACCGTGAAACTTTCCAAAAAGTAGTGAAACTTACTTTTGGAGGTATGTTACAGTATTTGATTCCTGCATCAAGCTGGTTGTTTATGATCAAAATCGTTTCTCATTTTGGAGGAAATGCCCTTGCAGGTTATATCATAGCACAACGTGTTGCTTCTATAGTGACTACTCCGGCTTGGGGTATTGGAAATGCTGCAGGAATTTTAACCGGACAAAATCTGGGCGCCCAACAGCCTGAAAGAGCCGAGAAATCAGTCTGGCGGGCAGGAATGATCAATATGTGCTTTTTGATTTCGGTGGCAATTGTCTGGATTTTTATGGCAGATCCAGTTGTCAGAATCTTTTCTGACGTGCCCGAAGTAATTGACAACAGCACAACCTATATTCACATTATTTCAATCGCCTATGTATTACTAGGGTACACAATGGTTATTTCCAGAGCACTTAATGCCGCCGGAAAAGTCATGATTGTTACCCTGCTGTACATTCTGATGTTTTATGTGATACAAATCCCCCTTTCCTATGTCTTTGGCGTCGTATTAGGTTTCGGTCCAAAAGGCATTTTTGCAGCGATATTAATTTCAGAGATTGTATTGGCTTTTGGCTGTATCACCATATTCAGAACAGGAAAATGGAAGTTCGCTAAAGTTTAAAATAATAAAAATATAAACAAATTAAAAACAAGATCATTATGAGCACAACACAAGAATTACATCAGGTATTTGCAAATGCATTTGAAATCCCAGTAGAATCAATTACACCAGATTTAGAATATCAGGGTATTGTAGAATGGGACTCTATGAGCCATTTACTTTTGGTTGAAGAACTGGAGCGATTTTATAGTGTTTCAATTTCTATGGAAGATATTCTGGAAATGGGAAACATCGATAAAATAAAAGCAATACTGAAGAAAAACGGCGTAGAAATCGAATAATTTCAAAAGAAAAAAGTATGGAACTTTACGATTTAATTAAAAAAAATAAAAAATTAAATTTTATAGATGCGAAAACCAAAGTTGTTAAAACGTTTAACGACATACACGAATCTTTAAATATTGAAGATCTGCGTGCAGTTGTTTTTATTTATAATAACAATGAGCTGTCATCGATTGAAGCATTTCTGAATTTTTATCAAAAAAAGTACACCGTAGCTTTGCTCAATGCGGATTTACATCCTCAGTTTAAACAAAATCTGGAAAATGAATATACGCCTGCTTACATTTTTGATCCGTCAAGAATGGAAGTTGAGGGGTATGATTTAATACAGGCTTCTGAAGATATTTCAGTGTTTAAAAGAAAGCATATTCGCCGCTACCCTATCCACGGTGATGTAAAACTTTTAATGAGTACCTCGGGAACTACGGGGTCACCTAAATTTGTTAAGATTTCAGATCACAATCTGGTTCAGAACGCCTTATCTATCATGGAGTACATGCCAATAACGGAACACGATGTTGTTCCGTTAAATGTGCCCATTAACTTTGTATACGGTTTTTCTATTTTTACAACAAACTGCATCAAAGCAAATACCATTGTATGTACCAACAGAGATGTGCTTCAAAAAGAATTTTGGTCAGATCTTACCCATTATGGCTATTCTACACTAAGCGGCGTACCCTATTTTTACGAGTTACTGCATCGCTTTGGTTTCTTCAAAAAGGATACTCCCTCTTTACTTTATTTTACCCATACAGGCGGAATGCTGAATAAAGAGCTGGCAAACATTATTTCAAATTATACCCAAACTTATAATAAACAGTTTTTTGCTCAATACGGACAAACTGAAGCCAGCGGTAGGATGGCTTTTTTACCGCCAAAAGATTTTCAGACAAAAGGGACATCTATAGGACTTCCTGTAAAAAATGGAAGGTTTGAAATCGATGAAAATACAAAAGAACTTATTTATTACGGACCCAATGTTTCCGGAGGTTATGCTAATAACATTTTTGATTTGCAGGATTATGACCATACCGATAAGCTTTATACCGGCGATTTGGCCGAAAAAGATGAATTTGGATATTATCATATCAAGGGACGTATTAAACGTATTATAAAACTATTTGGAGTCCGTTTAAACCTTGATGAAGTTGAGGTTTTACTAAAAAATGAATTAGGAGGTCAAACCTTTATCTGTATAAGTGTTCAGGATAAATATCTCGGCGTAATACATCAGGATGAATCTTTATCACGCGAAACGATAACGAAGGTCACAAAGGAAAAACTTGGCTTACATGCCAGTTCTATAAAAAACTATTATTTCGACCATGTGCCTCTGACTGTTAACGGCAAAGTAGATTATCCTTCCATAAACAGATATATCAACGAAAACGAAAATTCAGCTGCAGCCGCAAAAACGGTTGTCGGATAAATTCAACTATTTAATAAAAAAATAAAAACGATGGAACAGCAAAGCAAAAGAATTACAGCACTGGATCTTATAAAAGGAATGAGTGTGATAGCAATGATAATCATACATACGCTATTGACATTTGCTGATGTCAAATCACAGTCGGAAACCTTTATAGGTAATTTTATTGTTTTTCTGGGAAGAGGAACATCTGTTTTCTTAATCTGCATGGGATTAACCTTTATGACCTCACGTCATCAAAGCCTTAAAAGCGCTATAACACGTGGCGGACTGCTTTTGGCGGCTGCACTTTTTATGAATTTCCTAAAGTTCATTTTTCCTGTCATTTTTGGTTTTGCGCCCGATAATTTCATACAAAGATACGGGTGGCACGGACCAATCGAACAACAGTATTTATATTTGATGTTATTGGGCGATATCCTTCAATTAGCAGGAATGTCTTTGCTGTTCATTGGTTTTATTAGAAAATATGTAACCAATAAATATGGAATTTTAACCATAGGATTGCTGATAGCATTAGTTTCCAGAGAAGTCAGCGGCATCAATTTGGACTATCCTGTAATTAATTACGTATTGGATCTGCTTTTCAACAATGATTTTCCTGCATACGTCTATTTTCCTGTTTTCCCCTGGATGTCTTTTATTATCATAGGAATGTTTTTTGGCAAATGGTATCAGGAACTTCATTTTGACAAACCACAATTGTTTAAAAAAATGTTGTATACCGGCTTTTTGTTTGTTGCTATCGGAGTTCCTTTAGTTTTTATTTACGGAGAATACAATTACAATGGCTTTTACCACATGGGTCCGGGCGGGGTTGTTTATTTCGCAGGCTGGACCTTAATTTTCTTATGGATTATTTTCAAAATATTCATAAATGTCAAAGAAAACAAATTCATTAAACTTTTAAAATATTGCAGCAGGAACCTTACTACAATGTACATGACACAATGGATATTGATCTCCTGGGGTAAAGGCATTTTTGGTTTTAGAGACAATGGAATAACTACTGTACTAGCGCTTATAGTGATGTATATTATATTGACATTTTCAGTTCAGATACTTTTAGATTTCCTGAGAAAAAAGAGCCAAAGATCAAAAGTTATAGAAGTTCTAAATTAAAAGTTTAGATATTTAATTAACCTTTAGATATTATTAATAGATAATTTCATATTTTTGCGCTTTTATTTATTCTAAATAAGGATTATGAATAATTCAAATTATATTCCATGAAGCTCAAAATAATATTGCTCTTTATCTTCTCATCGACATTTTTAATGGCGCAAAGCACAATCTCCGGAAAAATAAATGATGAATCCGGAAGCCCCTTAACAGGAGTTAATATTCAGCTTTTAGGTACCGAAATAAATGCAAAAACAGATACAGAAGGATTTTATCAAATAGAGAATCTCTCAAATGGCAGGTATACCATTGAAGTGAGTTTGGAGGGATATATTTCGAAGAAACATGCCTTTGTTTTAGAAAATGCCCAGAATAATTCTGTCATCATAACTTTAGAAAAAGTTAATAAATCATCGGACGAAGCAGAGAAATTAAATGACGTTGTTGTAAAAAGTCTGTCTGAAAAAAGAAAAAAAGAGGAGACAGCACAAGCCGTTTCAGTCATAGAAATGAAGGAAGCGAAATTCAAAACTACTGATTTAGGCGAAGTATTGGCGCAAACTCAGGGTATCAGTATTAGACGTACCGGCGGTTTAGGTTCCAGAACTAATTTTTCGATGAATGGACTGACGGGAAACCAAATCCGGTTTTTCTTAGAAGGTGTTCCGTTAGAATATCACGGTTATACTTTCGGAATTTCTACAATTCCGGTTAATTTAATTGACAGGGTTGAAGTTTATAAAGGGGTTGTTCCTATAGAATTTGGCGCAGATGCTCTTGGCGGTGCTGTTAATTTAATTACGCCAAAAATAAAGCCCGGTTTCAGCGGATCTTTTTCTGCTCAGGCGGGATCTTTTGGCACTTACAGAACGTCTTTAACACTTAATAATTACAATGAAAAAACAGGCTTTTTTATTAAAGGAAGCGGATTTTATGACACTTCTCAAAACAATTATAAGGTAGATGTTGATGTTGCTGATGATGCCGGTAAAATTAGAAAAGTCACAGTGCCTCGATTTCATGATGCTTACAAAGGCTACGGATTGCAGTTAGTAACTGGTATAAAAGACAGAACCTGGGCAAAGGAATTGAGTATCGAAGGATTTTATACAAATTACACAAAAGAAATTCAGCATAATCAATTAATGGTTGGAGTTCCCTACGGAGAGGTTATGACCTATCGAAAATCAGCTGGATCTGTTCTTACTTATCGCAATGACTTTGGTGAAAATTTTACGTTAGATTTTATTTCGGGATATAATTACAGAGAACGTCAATTTACAGATGTATCTGATTTTGTTTACAATTGGTATGGCCAGCGTATTGATGGTTCTGCAGGAAATGTCAGCGGAGAAATTTCAGAATCAACCGGACCAAGCGATACTTATACCTGGAACAATGATGTTTTTTCACGTTTGAAAGCTTCATGGAAAATTAATAATCAATATGCCTTAAGCTTTACTTCGGCACCAACCTACTCCAAACAAACAGGAGACGACAGACTTATTAATGGTTACGATCCGGCAAGCGCTGTAAGAGATTTATTTACATGGGTTAATGCTGCAGATTTTAAAATAAATGCCTTTAATGAGCGATTAGAAAATATTGTTTTTGTTAAAAATTATTTGCAAAAAATCAATTCAGAAGAAAAGATACCTTCTAACAATTCTGTAATAAAAGAAAACAGAAGTGTGAATTATTTTGGTTTTGGAAATGGATTTCGTTTTAAATTTAATGAACAATTTTCTACCAGACTAACCTACGAATATGCTACGCGTCTTCCTCAAACAGACGAATTGTTTGGAGACGGCCAATTCATACAAGGCAATTTAAATTTAAAACCGGAACGTAGTCATAACGTCAATTTTGAGCTTTTCTTCAAGTCCAAACAAAATTATGAAGCAAGCAATTGGCAGGTTCAAACCAATATGTTTTTAAGAAAAATAGACAATCAAATCTTATTTGTTCCAAGTTTAGATCGCAATAATATTTATCAGAATGTATTTGCTGCCACTTCTAAAGGAATTGAAGTCTCAGGCAGCTGGACTTCTAAAAATGACAGACTTTCATTTCATGCTAACAGTAGCTACCAGCATTTTTATAACGACTCAAACGAAGGAATTTTTGCTGTTTATAAAGACGACAGAGTACCTAATCAGCCTTATTTTTTTGCAAACGGAGGTGCTAATTATTCTTTCCACAATATAATTGGCAAGGCAGATAAATTATCTCTTTTTCTGGATGCACGATATGTATATGAATTTTTTAGAAGTTGGGAAAGTGCTTCTGTTAATCCATTTGTTATTCCAAGCCAGCAGACTTTTGATTTGGGCGCGACCTATCATAATAGCATAAACGGTTTTAAATATGCCCTAACAGCAGAAATCCAAAACTTAAGTAATGAAAAAAACTATGACTTTTTTGGCGTACAAAAGCCCGGAAGATCATTTAATATCAAACTAGTAACGCAATTTTAATTAATTATATAACCAGTCAATATGAAAACAAATCGATTTTTTATAAAACATGCTGCATTAGCAATAATGTGCTCCGTATTCGCATTAACATCATGCAGCTCAGATGACAACAAAACAGACGATCAGGGTCAGGGTGAAAATCCCGCAGTTATTGCATCTGTTCGTGTAAATACTCCTTCAGGCAGAGTTTTTTATTTAGGAGCATACGATAAATTCCCTTCAACTCTTGATTATAAAACGATGACAGAGATTGGTCCGGGGGCTACAATATATTCTTATGGTGAACACCCTTATGTTTGGAATGGTACAGCTTCAACTTTAACCAAATATAATGTAAGTAATGACATGAAAATTTCAGCTGCAGATGCTTTAAGCCTTGCAGGAACAGGGGTTAGCGGTACTTTTGGCCCTCCTGCTTTCGTATCTGAGACAGAAGCTTATTTTTTCGCCTTAAATGACGGGAAAATTATTAAGTTCAATCCAGCAACTATGACTATAACAGAAACTATAGCAGTAACTCCACTGCCATTTAGTAATGATGCTGGTATTAAAACAGCTACTTATATGAGTTATGTTACTTCTGCAAAAAAAATCATATTACCGGTAGCTGCAACTCCAACTGATTATAATAAATTTCTGCAATATGCGCAAATTGCCGTTTTTGATCTAGCTTCAAAAGCAGTTACTTATGTTAAAGATTCCCGCATGTCAATGGGGTATCATACATTTGCAAAGGGAACTGACGGTTCACTGTATTACAGACCATCACGTGAGAGTGCAATTTCATTAGATTATAGCACAGTAACTGGTAATCCAACTACAAGCGGATTATTAAAAGTAAATCCTGACGGAACATTTGATCCTAACTTTTTTGTAGACTTAAAAACACCTCTAAATGCACATTCTGTAAATGTGGTAGCTTATGTTCACGGAGATAAAGCTCTTGCCCAATATCTTGACAACACATTTACACCACCTGCAAAACCTGCTGACTGGTACAATGCTCCAACAAAATTTGCGCTTGTAGATTTAAAAACATTAAAAGTTGAGCCTTTTACTTCTTTTGAAAAATATGGTACAGTTTATACTGTTGGTACAATTGATGGTGTAGAATATTATGGTAATATTACTGCTCCTGATGGTAAATTCAGCCTTTTGAAACAAAATGGAGCTGCTGAATTTGAAGCCGTTTCTGAAGCAATCGGCGGTAGTTTAATCTTTGTTGGGAAATTAAGATAGTCCACGCATAGATTATATTTTTTAGAATATAATGATTTCTAAATATTTCACCACAAAGACCTGAAAAGAAAGGAAAAACAAGATTTTTAAAGTTTTTAAAAAAGCCTAAAAAAAGCGATAAACCCTGAAAATCCAACAATTTTCAGGGTTTTTCCTTTTATACCACTTCTCAATATATGTAATAGCATGTAAAATCTTTGTGCCACCTTTGCTGGTAATTGGTTTGGTGTTATTTCGGATGATAAAAACGATACTTTTTAATAATGACGTCGTTGATATTTTCAATATTCTTGCCGTAATTCTTATCCCCAAACCTTTTGTAGTTATTGAATAATATTCTGGTTTATATCTCCTTTATAAGCCAGATATGCATAATTTTCAAATCTAGTTTTCCTGCATCCTCTGCAAATATAACTTTGATTACCAGACTTTGTCTTTCCATACTTTATCATCTTTCGAATATCAACAACACATATGTAACACCTAGTCTGGTTTGACTCCATTTTTTCGATTTAAGGCATTACCAAAATTTTGAGATATACAATACTTAAGGACGGCTAGTTAATATGAAATTCTTTCATGGTATTTCGCATCTCAGCAAAAGGTTGGTTTGAAATCAAAAAGCACCTCTTTCAATGAAATGGGTGCTTTTCTTGTCATGTTTTTGCAGGTTAAATTTTAAGTCCGCTGAAAGTTGTCTTTTATTTGAATATCGATATGCTTTCTCCTAAATTTTCTCTGGCAATAAATGATGTAATAAACTCCTTAACCTCTTGGGCTGTACCTGGCTCAACATCAAATGAATTGATATGAAATTCATCATCATGATCTGAAATGTGTATGATTTCTGTGTAGCCCCTAGAAATTAAACTCCCTTTCAATTTTATGATATCTGACTGCTGCCTGCCATCCAGTTCTTTTCGAACTTTTAGCTTCATCCCCTTCTCCATTGTAATTAATTAAACGTGACGCCAATTCTCTATCAAATGTAAGAAAAATATTTGTGTTATTTGATAAGATCTGAACTTTTCCTTTCTTTATACTAAGCATTATTGTTTGTAGAAAACAATATAAAAACAGGAACAACATTATTATTTATCGTATCCTTTAAAATAAAATAGCAAGAATAAACGAAATAATGTACAAATCGCAAACACTAAATTATATGGGAAATTTATCAGAATATCTTGTACAGAATATCGATTGCGAACGTATGTGATAATCGGCGGTACAACAGGAATTGGAAAAGCAACAGCAGAAACTTCTGACTTATCTTGGAGGCATAATCTATATTTTCAGGCGTGACACGGATGATTTCAATAAGGCCATAAGCTCCATAAAAACTCAGGCCCAAATTTATGAAGACAATGGATGACAGAATTACATATGGTAAGCCAATCCTCTTGAAATCTTCATTAAAATTTATAGAAACTTGTCATTTTGAGATCGCTACCTCCAAATGGCGCCACTTTAATACAATGGGCACCATTTTTTATTTAAAAAATAACCAATCAATATATTAGGTAACTTTTTGTTTTTATTTCCTTTATTGGAATCACACCAGAACAAAGAAATATCTCTTAAACAATGCATTAAAGACACTCAATAATTATAAAGAAATGGCTTACCTTTCCTATTTCATGTCTACTTTATTCTGAATCTAAATTTTTAAAATTTAATCTCTTGCTAAATCATAGTAGCTTACAACTATAAAATCTGAAAGATTTTATAGTTAAGTTAGAAGTTGAACAATTAGGTTCGAATATCACATCTTCACTACTTCCATAATCTAGCTCTGTAGATACTAAATAGATATTACTGTATGGAGCTGTAGATATTATTTATATATAAAATCTAAATTTTCCCCTGCTTCCATTACTACTTTTGATAAAAATTAAAACCATTAGTAGCCAGGAACACTTTCAAAGATTTGAATAGTTGTTCTTATAAATATCAAAATTTATAGATTATGAAATCAACTCCGGAGTTAGGTACGTTTATACGAAAAAGCTCAGTATCAAAAGCATTTCTTTATTTTTCATATGCAATACTTGTTTCATTTACGGCAATAAGTCTTTTTATTTATTTTAAAGCAATTATACCAGTTAATGAAGGCACACTAAACTTTTCAGGGAATGTTAGCATTTTATATTACTGCATTGTTTTTATTATGGCGATCGGCCTAATTATATTTAGTATTGCAGTTTATCAATCAAAGGGATCCATTTTTTATTTATACCAAAATGCAATTGTTATAGATAATAAGGGCAGTAAGGAAATTTTATATTTTAAGGATATTCAGGATGTTTATTTGTTTACTTCAGGCAAACGTATATTTGACATTAACAATATTGCGGTTCGAAAAAACGGTACCGCTCCATGGCATCCCATTTCGGCAAGATATTCAGATATTTATAAAGTAATTGACTTTATACGATCAACACACCGCTCTGTTAATGTGCCCGTACTTTTGAAAAAAATCGAAGAAGGTGAAAGCGTTACTTTTACTTATATCGATTTTAAAGATTTAGCGATGAAACAGTTTATGGCTATAAATACCAATTCGTATTTAAATATAAAAACGAAAACGATCTTCTTATTTCAGGATAAATTAGTTTTTGATTCTCAGGCTATCTATTTTAAAGAAATTCACCATTTTTCTATTAATGATTTGACAAATCAAATACAACTTTTCAATAGCAATGACGAAACAGTGTTTAAAAAATCATACAATTCTGTTTTTAGCGGCGATACTTTTACAATACTTTTGGATGAATTAATCAATAAGAATAAATTAAAAGATTAATATATCGCTCCAAAAACATCAATTGATTTATAGGACTTAAAGAATTAAATTTTTCCTCTAGACGACCTAATTTACACAATAAAACTTAGAACATACATGCTAATTTTCATTTATCAAATTATAACGAAACCTTTACAAACAAAACCAATCATTGACGAAGTCTGTCCTATCTGCAGCAATAAAGACACAATATTTTTAACGCTGTACATGAGATATATCGCGATGGGAATACCGCTTTTTGGTATGGGCAGGCGAACCGGCGTTGTTTGCACTAATTGCGCACATATTCTTAAAAGTCCAGATAGTTCAATATTCGCCAAAAAAAAATATTCCGCTAACGTATCTCTGGCGATTACTAATATCAGGCACAATCATAAAAGAACCTTATGGCAATTGGTCTATCCGTGGTCAATTTGGTTTGTTATGCCATTCCTGATTTTAATATTATGGGGAATTACTTGGATAAATAAAAAAAGAACCAGCGAAAAAGCAAAAGAATACAAAGCATTGCTAATGCATCCAAAACCGGGAGATATTTATAAATCAACATGGGTAGAAAATAGTATGTCCTCAGGAGTATTGGTAAAATTAATGCGTATCAATGGTGACACATTGTATATCGTTAAAACCAAAGAAAAAATTCCGTTTAGTTTTTCTGAAGACCAATGGAATAAGCTTGATACAGGTCCCGGGTCATTTGAGGGTAAGGAATATAAAATAAAGAAATTTTCGGCTTTAAAGGAGGAAAATTATGGTGACTTTTTTATGTATAATAATGATGAAAACCGACGAGAATATCCTAAATATCTAGGTGCAGTACTTAATAGTGAATGCGAAATGAACCTGGGCTTTGAAACTATATATCGCAAATAAATTTTTCTGTTATTTAAATATACAATTGGAACTTCAATAACTTTGTCAAGATAATTTGTACGCAGCAACATTGCAATTAGTGGTAGCGGAGAATTAAACGATGTCCTGAAGATCTATGAAAACCTGCAATAAAATTTTTAGATTTAGCATCTCGCTGTTTAATCATCACGTGGTTAAGTTTTTCAATAAAATTGCCAAATAACTTAATAATATCCGATTCATTTCATCATTTAACACATTACCACAGTCTTCATAGAGTAGTACATGGTGTATGGAGTGGATACCTTTTTTAGCACAAAAAGTTAAGGCAGTTTATTTTATATTTTTATCAAAAAAATTAAATTTGATTTCAAAATAGAACTATAGTACTCATTTAAAACAAATTATCATAGTTATAAATTGATGTTTTTAGTTTTATGGCAAGTTCGTGGCACTTCCCCTTTTACAAAAGTAAAAAACCAGTGCTGACAAGGAATGCGGCATCAGGGTTCGAAACTTCAAAACAAAATTCTAATAGAATTTTTATATTTCTTATTAAGTCGGCAAAAGGAATGTTTTTTAAAGCGATATTTTTCGGATTAAATAAATCATTTTGCAATTTTACACATTAAAAAAACCGACAAGATTAAAACTTGTCGGTTTTTTAAAAAGGTATTGTCTTTTTTACATTGATAAATCTCAATTGCATTATTTCAGGACGTTTATTTTATAAACAAATTAGTTGTTTGCGGTTAAACAGATTAATCTTTTTTAAGGTTTTAAAATTACATCAGACAGTGCAATTAGTTGATTTTGCGTGTCTTGATCGGCTTCATTTGAGAGTAAAACAATACCAGAATTTAACTCAGGATAAAATATCATATAACTGCTAAATCCTAAGCTGCCGCCTGTATGTGAGATGCCTCTGATATTATTTGTTTTTTTCAATTTCCAGTTAAGTGCAATTGCATTATCTTCAATCTTTCCAAAAGTCGGTTCGTGACTTAGCTTTACAACAGCATCTTTTTCATTCAGTTGAAATGCCATGTACTTTAACATGTCTGAACTCGATGATACTATACTTGCTGCTACTTGCAAATCTTCCCAATTAATAATCGGCATAATGCGTCCCTTACCATCATAGCCTTTTGCCATTTTTATAGGTGTCTTTCCTGATTTTAGCAAGAATGTATTTTTCATTTTGAGCGGTTCTGCGAAATATATTTTCAAAAGGTTTTCATAGGAATCATTATAAACCCCTTCCATGATATATCCAAGCAATTGAGCAGCAGTATTACAATGGCGGGAAACGGTTCCAGGTGCTGTCTGTAGTTTTATATTATGAAGATCCCGGTAAAAATCTTGTCTGCTGTATTTTCTGTGAACGGAATCTAAAATATGAGGAATGTCATCAGAATCTACCTTTCCAAAGAGATCTTTATCTGGCATCCAATTGGGTAATCCGGATGTGAGATTAGCCAGATTTAGTAAGGTGATGGGGGTTCCATTACTCTCCAAATTTGGATATTTTTCTTTAAGATAATTGCGTATATCATCATTTAAATTTACCTTATTTTCCAGAACAGCTCTCGCAAGCAAAGTTGAAGCAAATGTTTTCGAAATAGATGCAAGCTCATAAACTGTACTGCCAGTTGGTAATTCCGGTTTTTCTCTTTGAGTTGAGCCATAATTATAGATAAATTGCTTTCCATTTTTTATAATACCTATGGAGATACCTACCCTGGAACTATTATTCATAAATGTGAAAACTGACTGATCGACTAATGAATCTAATTTAGTTTTCAATTTGTTATCTGTGGGTATTTTTGTTTTATCTATCTGAGCAAAGCAGATTAAAGTGTATGCAAGAAAAGCTAGAAGGAAGAATACTTTTTTCATATATTTTTCTGGGTTTATCAATAAAGACTTTAAGAAGATTAAAACGTTACACTTTTAGATAAAGAAATACATTTAAGCTTAATTTGTTTATAACATCAATTGACATCATTTTTAGTTTCATGGCAAATCGTAACTAAATAAATTGTGAAGTGGATACCTTTTTGCAACAAAAGCTAATACAGTTTTAAAGATATTTCACCAATATAAGTTTTGTGGCAGAATCGTGGCACAAGCTATTTTTAGCAATTTAGAATCCCGCAAAACCAAGGTCTAAAAACTTTAGGTTCGGAAACTTTATAACGTTTTTATTTTATTTATTTTATTTGCTAACAGGTTCGAGTCTCGTTCCCGCTACTAAAAAAAAATAAAACCTGAGAAATATAGATTTGTCAGGTTTTTTTTTAGTTCGATTCTACCAACTTCAATTTTACAGAATATATAAATTACAGTGTTTGAAGCAGAACACGGTTCGAATCCCGTTATGGTAAACCGTCCTCTGCTTTTTAATTTACTCGACAATTATTTTTCTAACAACATTATATCCTTCACTTTCTAAATACACATAATAAATTCCTTTTGGGAATCCTAATAAATTGATACTGTTAGTGTTTGAGCCATTAGTAAATTCGGCAGTTTCAATTTATTAGGATTCCCAAAA
>Ga0307413_10000430_pt1 | contig 13617 bp, 11 predicted proteins | sample DK1Ometagenome_3_FD_203714 | JGI IMG/M metagenome (GOLD analysis project Ga0307413, IMG submission 203714) | Maize rhizosphere microbial communities from greenhouse at UC Davis, California, United States - DK15-O-2 | ecosystem: Host-associated > Plants > Roots > Rhizosphere > Soil | place: USA... | reverse complement strand
CCCGGAGCTGGCGATGGCCGTCGCCGCCTCCGCCGCCCGGGTGCTCGCCGCGCACGACGGCACCCACCGGCCGGTCGCGGTGATCGGCCGCGACCCCAGGGCCAGCGGCGAGATGCTGCAGGCCGCGGTGTCCGCCGGGCTCGCGTCGGCCGGCGCGGACGTGCGCCAGGTCGGGGTGCTGCCCACCCCCGCGGTCGCGCACCTGGTCGGCGAGCTGGGCGCCGACCTCGGCGTGATGATCTCCGCCTCGCACAACCCGATGCCCGACAACGGGGTGAAGCTGTTCGCCGCCGGCGGGCACAAGCTGCCGGACGACATCGAGGACGAGATCGAGAGCGGTGTCGGCGGTGACTTCGCCCGGCCGACCGGCAGCGGGGTCGGCCGGATCTACCAGGAGCCGGACGCCCTGGAGCGCTACGTGGCGCACCTGGCGAAGGCGAGCGGCCGGCTGGACGGGCTGCGCGTGGTGGTCGACTGCGCCAACGGTGCCGCCTGGGCCGCCGCGCCACTGGCCTACCGCGAGGCGGGCGCCGACGTCGTCGCGATCCACGCCGACCCGGACGGCATCAACATCAACGACGGGTGCGGATCGACCCACCTGGACGTGCTGAGCGCCGCCGTGCTCGCCGAGGGCGCCGACCTCGGCATCGCGCACGACGGCGACGCCGACCGGTGCCTGGCGGTCGACGCGAGCGGCGTCGCGGTCGACGGCGACCAGCTGATGGCGGTGCTGGCGCTGGCCATGAAGGAGTCCGGCGAGCTGGTCGACGACACGCTGGTCGCCACCGTGATGAGCAATCTCGGCCTGCACCTGGCGATGCGTGAGCACGGTGTGCGGTTGCGCACCACCGCGGTCGGCGACCGGTACGTGCTGGAGGAGCTGCGCGCCGGTGGCTACGCGCTGGGCGGCGAGCAGTCCGGTCACGTGGTGCTGCCCGGGTTCGCCACCACCGGCGACGGCCTGCTCACCGCGATGCGGGTGATGGCGCGGATGACGTCCACCGGCCGGTCGCTGGCCGAGCTCGCCGCCGTGATGACCAGGCTGCCGCAGGTGCTGGTGAACGTGCGGGTTGCGGACAGGGCGGCGGTCGCGGCGTCGGCCGAGGTCGGCGCCGCGGTCGCCGCGGTGGAGGCGGAGCTGGGCGACACCGGTCGGGTGCTGCTGCGTCCGTCCGGCACCGAGCAGCTGGTGCGGGTCATGGTGGAGGCACCGACCGAGCAGGCCGCGGACGCCGCGGCGCGGCGGTTGGCCGAGGTCGTGGCCACCGCGAGCTGACCACCCGGCGTTGCCGCAAACCCCCTTCGCCAGGTCACCGTCGGTAGTACGGTGCGGTGCCGGCCCGGCCGGCGCGGAGGGGGACGAGATGGGTAGGCACGACGGGTACGCGTTCGATCCGGTCGCGGTCCGCGCGTTCGGGGACGTGTTCGCCACGGCATCCGATCAGGTGAACCAGTTGGCCGCCGCGATGGCGCCGGAGCTGGCCGCGGCGGACGGCGAGGCGTTGCTGACGCCGCAGCTCACCCGGCTCGTCGAGCTGATGCGGGCGGTGGCGACCGACCTCGGGCCGCTGGCCACCCACCTGTCCGAGGTGCACGACCGGTTGAACGAGGGCACCGACCTCGTGGTGGCCGCCGAGACCAGCGCCTACGACCGGATCGCCGGATTCGCACAGGAGCTCAGGGAAACGTGACGCACACCAGCCACCAGCACCTGATCGAGCGGCGCCTTTCGTCGCCCGACGTAACCCCGCCTGTGAATTCCGGGGAGGCGGAGCAGCCATGACCTTCGAGATGCCGGCCGCGCCGGCGATCCTGCGGGACGAGCTCGCCGCAGCCGAGTCGTCCGGGCACAGCCGGGACCTGATCGGCGCTCCGCTGGACGCGGGGGTGAACACCACCCTGCCCGAGTACGACACCCGGCTCGCGCTGAACCTGGCGCCGAAGCCCGACGCGAAGCGGCACGAGGTCTGCCACCTGCCGTTCGGCGCGATCCGCCGCGAGTCCGCCCGACTGCGTGGCCTGGGTCTCGCGATCGAGCACATCGCCGGCGTGGTGCGCAGGGGGCGCGACCAGCTGGCACACGACTGGCGGGGTGACTCGTTCGACGCGTTCCGGGCGGGTGCGGAGACGCTGGAGACCACGCTGAACCGCTTCGGCGCGGCGTGCCAGGCGACCGCGAACGGCCTCGACGAGGCCGTCGCGGCGGCCGAGCGGCTGTTCACCAGCTACCGCGACACCAGCGTCGGCATCTTCGCCTTCGAGAACTGCGTGCCGTACGGCGATTTCTTCGTGGTCGGCGACATCGAGGCGGCTCGGCTCGCCGCCATCTGCCCGGCGCACGGGCTCGGCTGCGAGATCAAGGCGGCCTGCGTCCGCTACGCCACCTCCACCCGCCACGGGGTGCTGACCAGGCACTGGGCCGGGTGGTACCTGGAGTGGGACGGCGAGGACCACGCGCAGGACGCCGACCTGGCCGCCCGCAGCTCCGACGACGAGCGGACCACGGTCGCGGAGAGGATCAACAGCTGGTACGAGGCGACCGACACGCTGAGCTGCGAGGTGAAGGCGCTGTTCGACACCGCGCTGGCGAACCTGCAGGTCATCGTCGACGCCAGGGCGTTCGCCGGGATGACCGTGCCGGGTACCGAGCAGCCTGCGCGGCCGGCCGGGCCGTCCGGCGGTCCCGGTGGTAGTCCCGGTGGTGGTCCGTCGGGAGGCCCGCAGCCGGGGACGCCGACCTGGGTACCGCCGGGGACGCCGGCCGATCTGGTGCCGCCCACCGAGGAGGCCGTGTTCGAGCCGGGCGAGCCACCCCGGCCCGACCTCGAACCCGGCGTCGAACCCGGTGTCGAACCGCCGGACCCGGAAAAGGTCACCATCACGGTGGGTGATCTGACACTGGCGATCACCGGTCCCGGCGAGGACGGCATGGTCGAGCTGACCGTGACCGACGCGACCGGTGCGGCACAGACCTACGAGTTGGACTTCGGTCCGCTGCCCGGCACCGAACCGCCGTCGGCCGACCCGGCGGCTGTGCCGGAGTCGCCGACGCGGCCGATCGGGCTGGCCAACCCGGACCACGTGCCGATCGCGGCCGGTCCGGACGGCAGCTGCGTGGTCGACGACGGCTCGACGGCGATCACCGCGGTGCGCCCGGAGGGTGCGCCGAACACCGTGCGGCTCACCGTGGTGGACCGCACCGGGGTGGACGGCACCGGGGTGCCGGCGACGTACACCGTCGACTTCGGCTCGGACCTGCCGCGGGGCGAGCAGGACGGGCCGCGGAGCACGGCGGCGCAGGCGCACTGGATCCTGCCGGCCGACGGCCAGGACACCGGTGGGCGGGCGACCGACGGGCTGGACGCGATGCTGGCCGAGGTGCCGGACACCGGCGATACGGCCGGCGACCCCGACCGGACCGACACGTCCTCGGGGGAGGCCGGGTTGGCCAGCGCTCCTGACCAGCCGTCGGCGACCGGTCCGGCCGGTGGCGCGGGCGTGATGGGCGGCATGCCGATGATGGGCGCGATGGGCGCGGGCGGCGGGGGCACCGACGACCGCACCGGACCCGGCAGGATCGCCGGCGACCTGTTCGACGACCTGTTCGACGGCGAGCTGCCGCCGGTCTCGGCGCCGGTGTTCGGCGCCGACCGCTGAGCGGGGATCGATGGAGATCGACGAGGCGGCCACGCTGTGCCGCATCGAGGAGGTCACCCAGCGCGGCCTCGACGGGTTCGAGCGGGTCCGGGCACGGCTGGCGGAGATCGACGACGACGCCGAGCGGGCGCACGAGCGGCAGCGGACCGGGCTCGCCGCGGTGACCGAGCGGCGCGACGCCGAGCGGGCCGGTCGGGCGGCGAAGGAGACCGACACCACGAAGGCCGACACCACGAAGGCCGACACCACGAAGGCCGACGCGTCGGCGGCGACCTGGCGCCGGGCCGAGCGGGCGACCAGCTACCGGTTCGGGCCGGAGGAGCCGGAGCACCAGCCGGCGCGCGTGTGGCGGCCGCCGCCGGCCCCGCGCGAGCCGGACCGGCACGGCGAGGACGAGGACCTGTCCGGCCGCAGCTGGCTGTGCTGAAACCCGGACAGCGCCTCAGACCGCTTCGAGCGGTTCGGACACGACGCCCTTGACGTCGCCGTCCAGCAGCTCCCGGTACTCGTCCCTGCCGGCCAGGGTGGCCAGCAGGAACGCGGTGAGCATGGCTCGGGCCAGGCGCTGGGTGGCGTGCTCGGGGCTGCCGGGCAGCACCAGGTCGCTCCAGTGCCTGCCCTCGGTGAAGCCGAGGTGGCTCGCCTTCGGCAGCGTCAGCAGCGTCGCCGGGCCACCCCAGCTGCGCGCGATCAGCGCGGCGTGGCCGACCGGCGGGCCGACCACGTCCTTGCCGCCGGCCAGGTGCAGCGACGGCATGGTGCAGGAGGCGGCAGCCTCCGAGGCGAACGGCCTGGTCTGCGAGGCGGCGAGGGTGGCGACCGCGTGGACGCGGTCGTCGGAGGCCGCGGCGAGCACCGCGCAGCCGCCGCCGTGCCCGTGGCCGGTGAGGCCGAGCCGTTGCGGGTCGACGCTGATGTCGCCGTCGCCCAGGCGGACTCCGACGCACATGTCCAACGCCACACCGAGGTCGGCGGCGAACAGCCGGTGCGACGGCAGCCCGCCGCGCTGGGTGGACGGCGCGGCCACCACGATCCCCCAGGACGCCAGGTGGGAGAGCAGGCCGCGGTAGCGGCTCGGCGGCTGCAGGTACCCGTGGCCGAACGCGACGGCAGGCAGACCCTTGCCGGCCTTCGGGGTGAACACCGTGCCGGGCAGCCCGGCCAGCGCCAGGTCGCCGCGCAGCACCTCGTGCTCGCCGCGCCGGGAGAGCTCGTCCAGCAGCCGCTTGGCCTTGGATGCCATGCGGGGACTGTACCGACGGGACCGCGCCGAGGCCCCGGTTACCCTGTGGCGCGTGTGCGGAATCGTGGGATACGTCGGCCACCGATCAGCTCTGGACATCGTGCTCGGCGGGTTGCACCGCCTGGAGTACCGCGGCTACGACTCCTCGGGGGTCGCCGTCGTGGACGGTGCCGGTGGGCTGCGGGTGGAGCGCCGGGCGGGTCGGATCGGGAACCTGGAGGCCCGCCTCGACGAGGTCGGCCGTGACGGCGTCGCCGGCACGACCGGCATGGGACACACCCGGTGGGCGACGCACGGCGCCCCGGTGGACCGCAACTCGCACCCGCACCGCGACGTCACCGGACGGGTTGCCGTGGTGCACAACGGCATCATCGAGAACTTCGCCGTGCTGCGCCGCGAGCTGGAGGCGGTCGGGGTCGAGTTCACCAGCGACACCGACACCGAGACCGCGGCCCACCTGGTCGCGCTCGCCTACGCCGACGGCGAGACCGCGGGCGACCTGGTGGCCAGCGTGCGGACGGTGTGCCAGCGACTGGAGGGGGCGTTCACCCTGGTGGTGACGCACGCGGACGAGCCGGACCGGGTGGTGGCGGCGCGCCGGTCGTCGCCGCTGGTGGTGGGGGTCGGCGACGGCGAGATGTTCGTCGCCTCGGACGTGGCCGCGTTCATCGAGCACACCACCGAGGCGGTCGAGCTCGGGCCGGACCAGGTGGTGGAGATCACCAGGGACGGCTACCGGGTGACCGACTTCCACGGCGCCGAGGCGTCGACCAAGCCGTTCACCGTCGACTGGGACCTGTCCGCCGCCGAGAAGGGCGGCTACGAGTACTTCATGCTCAAGGAGATCCAGGAGCAGCCGGCAGCCGTCGGGAACACGCTGCGCGGGCACTTCGTCGACGGCCGGATCGTGCTGGACGAGCAGCGACTGTCCGATCAGGACCTGCGCGACGTGGACAAGGTGTTCGTGGTGGCCTGCGGGTCGGCATACCACTCCGGGCTGGTCGCGAAGTACGCGATCGAGCACTGGACCCGGCTGCCGGTGGAGGTCGAGCTGGCCTCGGAGTTCCGCTACCGGGACCCCGTGCTGGACCGCGACACGCTCGTGGTCGCGGTGTCGCAGTCCGGCGAGACGGCCGACACGCTGGAGGCGGTGCGGCACGCGCGGGAGCAGAAGGCGCGGGTGCTCGCGGTCTGCAACACCAACGGCGCGCAGATCCCGCGCGAGTCGGACGCGGTGCTGTACACGCACGCCGGCCCGGAGATCGGCGTGGCGTCGACGAAGGCGTTCCTCGCCCAGATCGCGGCCAACTACCTGGTGGGCCTGGCGCTGGCACAGGCGCGCGGCACCAAGTACCCGGACGAGGTGGCCCGCGAGTTCGCCGAGCTGGCCGCGGTGCCGGCGGCGATCGAACAGGTTCTGTCCACTGTGGACCATGTCCGGTCGCTCGGCCGGTCGCTGGCCGACTCCAAGGCCGTGCTGTTCCTCGGTCGGCACGTCGGCTACCCGGTGGCGCTGGAGGGCGCGCTCAAGCTCAAGGAGCTCGCCTACATGCACGCCGAGGGCTTCGCCGCCGGCGAGCTCAAGCACGGCCCGATCGCCCTGATCGAAGAGGGCCTGCCGGTGATCGTGGTGATGCCTTCGCCGAAGGGCCGCGCGGTGCTGCACTCCAAGCTGGTCAGCAACATCAGCGAGATCCAGGCCCGCGGCGCGCGGACCATCGTGATCGCCGAGGAGGGCGACCACACGGTGCTCCCGTTCGCCGACGAGCTGATCGAGGTGCCCGCGGTGCCGACCCTGCTGCAGCCGCTGGTGTCCACCGTGCCGCTGCAGGTGCTCGCCGCCGAGATCGCCACCGCGCGCGGCTACGACGTGGACAAGCCGCGCAACCTGGCCAAGTCCGTCACGGTGGAGTGAGCTGATGCGGGGCGTCTGGCGCACCGAGCGGGTGCGGGCCGCCGAGGGGCGGGTCCTCGCGCGGACCGCGCCCGGGGCGTTGATGCGGACCGCGTCGTTCGGGCTGTCGGTGCACGCCGCACGGCTGCTCACCGAGCTGACCGGCGGCGTCGCCGGCCGGCGGGTGGTGCTGCTGGTCGGCTCCGGCGACAACGGCGGCGACGCGCTGTGGGCCGGGGCGTTCCTGCGCCGCCGGTCGGTGGCGGTCACCGCGGTGCTGCTCGCCGCGGAGCGGGCGCACGCCGGCGGCCTGGCCGCGCTGCGCACGGCGGGCGGCCGGGTGGTGACCGACCTCGACGCGGCCCGAGCCGCGCTGACCAGGGCAGACCTGGTGGTGGACGGCATCGTCGGGTTGTCCGCCTCCGTGTCGCTGCGCCCGGCCGCCGCCGCACTGGTCGCGATCGTCACCGCGCCGATCCTCGCGGTGGACCTGCCGAGCGGAGTCGACCCGGACACCGGCGCGGTCGACGGCCCGGCCGTTCGCGCGCACACCACCGTCACCTTCGGCGCGCTGAAGCCGGTGCACGTGCTCGGCGCGCGGCACTGCGGCGACGTCCACCTGATCGATCTCGGCCTCGGGCCCGAGCTGGGCGAGCCCGACCTGGCCGTGCTGGAGGCGGCGGACGTGGCCGCGGCCTGGCGGGTGCCCGGTCCGGACGACGACAAGTACACCCAGGGCGTGACCGGGGTGGCGGCCGGTTCGGCCGTCTACCCGGGGGCCGCGGTGCTGACCAGCGGATCCGCCACGATGGCCACGTCCGGCATGGTCCGCTACGCGGGTCCGGCAGCCGACGAGGTGCGCGCGCGCTGGCCGGAGGTGGTCGCCACCGGCTCGGTGTCCGACGCGGGCCGGGCGCAGGCGTGGGTGGTCGGCCCGGGCATCGGCACCGGCGCGGCCGCCAGGGACGTGCTCGCCGCGGTGTTCGCCACCGGCGCGGCGGTGTGCGCGGACGCCGACGCGATCACGCTGCTGGCCGGGGACGACACGCTGTGGGACGGGCGCGACCCGTCGGTGGCCGTGGTGCTGACCCCGCACGACCGCGAGTTCGGCCGCATCGCCGAGCCGCGCGGCATCCACCTGGGCGCGGACCGGGTGGCCGCCGCGCGGGCGCTCGCCGCGGCCACGGACTGCGTGGTGCTGCTGAAGGGCAGCGCCACGGTGATCGCCGATCCGGCCGGTCGGACGCTGGTGAACCCGGCGCGGTCGTCGTGGCTGGCCACCGCCGGTTCGGGCGACGTGCTGGCCGGCCTCATCGGTGCGTTGCTCGCCGCCGGGCTGGAGCCGCTGCTCGCCGCCGGCTGCGCGGCGTGGGTGCACGAGCGGGCCGGGCGCTACGCCGCGGCCGGCGCGCCGACGCATGCCTCGGCGGTGCTGGCCGCCATCCCGGACGCGGTGCGTGCCGTGCTGGCGTGCGAGCATGAAGAGCGTCATGGCTGATCGGAACCCGCCCCGGGCGGACGTGTGCGTCGACCTCGACGCGATCCGGCACAACGTGCGGCTGCTCGCCGCCGCGGCGCCGGATGCCGAGGTGATGGCGGTGGTGAAGGCCGACGGCTACGGCCACGGCGCCGTGCCGGTGGCCCGCGCGGCGCTGTCCGCCGGCGCGAGCTGGCTCGGCGTGTGCTCGGTGGCCGAGGCGCTGCGGCTGCGCGCGGAGGGCATCACCGCGCCGGTGCTGTGCTGGCTGGACGTGCCGGGTACCGACCTCACCGACGCGGTCGCCGCCGGGGTGCACATCGGCGTGTCCGACCGCGCCAAGCTCGCCGCGGTCGCCGCGTTGGGCGGGGTGGCCCACCTCAAGATCGACACCGGGCTGAGTCGCAACGGCTGCCCGCCCGAGCGGTGGCACGACCTGGTCACCGCGGCCGCCGCGAGCGGTGTCGAGGTGCACTCGATCTGGTCGCACCTGGCCTGCGCGGACGAGCCCGGGCACCCGTCGGTCGACGCGCAGGCCAAGCGGTTCGACGACGCCTACGACGTGGCACTGGCGGCCGGACTGCGGCCGAGACGGCACCTGGCCAACTCGGCGGCCACGCTGTCGCGGCCGGACCTGCACCACGACATGGTCCGGGTGGGCATCGCGATGTACGGGCTGAACCCGTTGCGGCAGAGGCGGGAGCTGCGTCCGGCGATGTCGTTCCGCTCGTCGGTGGTGCTGGTCAAGCGCCTCGGCGAGGGCGAGTCCGTCTCCTACGGACAGACCTGGACCGCCGGCCGGCCGACCACCGTGGCGCTGGTGCCGGTGGGGTACGCGGACGGCGTGCCCCGGCTGCTGAGCGGCCGGCTGGAGGTGTGGCTCGGTCGGCGCCGCCCGGTCCTCGGTCGGGTGTGCATGGACCAGATCGTGGTGGACTGCGGCGACGACGCGGTGTGCGTCGGCGACGAGGTGGTGCTGTTCGGCGACGGCGGCCGCGGTGAGCCGACCGCCACCGAGTGGGCGGACACGCTCGGCACCATCGACTACGAGATCGTCACCGGGATGTACCGGCCGCGGATCACCCGGCGCTACGTCGACGGTCCACGCGGGGAGGTCGGGTGAACCGGGTCGCGCGGACCGCGGCGATCGTCGGCGGCGTGCTCGGCGCGGCGGCGACCGGCGCCGCGCTGGTGCTGCGCAGGCGCATGCGGGTCGATCCGATGGCCGGCGAGGAGCTGGGTGAGCTGGCGGGCGACCGCACCAGCACGGTGGTGACCGGCGACGGACTCGCCCTGTCCGCCGAGGAGGTCGACCCGGCCGACGGCGGCGAGCCCGACGTCACCGTGGTCTACGTGCACGGTTTCGCGCTCTCCCGGCGGTGCTGGCACTTCCAGCGCCGCGACCTGGCCGAGCTGGTGCAACCGAGGGTGCGGCAGGTGTTCTACGACCATCGCAGCCACGGCCGCTCCGGTCTCGCCGACCTCGGCACCAGCTCGATCGAGCAGCTCGCCGCCGACCTGGACGACGTGCTGCGCGCGCTGGTGCCGGTGGGGCCGATCGTGCTGGTCGGGCACTCGCTGGGCGGCATGACGGTGATGGCGCTCGCCGAGGCGCGGCCGGAGCTGTTCACCGAGCGGGTGCTCGGCGTGGCGCTGGTCTGCACCGCCGCCGGCGAGGTCGGCCGGTCCGGCCTGTCGCGGCCACTGCTGTCCCGGTACAACCCGCTGACCCGCAACCTCGTCCGGCTGGCCGAGTGGCAGCCCGGCCTGGTCGAGTTCGTCCGTGCCTCCGGCGGTCAGCTGACCAGGCAGGCGACCCGGCGGATCGCGTTCGGCAGCCGCGACGTCGGCCCGCGCCTGGTGGACTTCATGATCGAGATGCTGCACGTCACGCCGCTGCGGGCGCTGGCCGACTTCGTCGAGACGTTCGGCAGGCACGACCGCTACGCGGCACTCGCGGCCCTGAGCACCTGCCAGGTGCAGGTGATCGCCGGCGACCGCGACCTGATCACCCCGTTCTCGCACGCCGAGCGGATGGCCGCCGAGCTGCCGGACGCCGAGCTGGTGCGGGTGCCCGGCGCCGGACACATGGCGATGCTGGAACAGCCGGAGCTGGTGAACGCGCACCTGGCCGAGCTGGTGGCCCGCAGCGTCAACACCAGTCAGCTGAGCAGGCGCAGGTCGCGGCGGTGAGCACGGTGCTGGAACTGCCGGCCGAGGCGGACACGTTGGCGCTGGGCCGTTCGCTCGGCGCGTTGCTGGCGGCCGGCGACCTGGTGCTGCTGGCCGGGCCGCTCGGCGCGGGCAAGACCGTGCTGGCGCGAGGCATCGCTGACGGACTCGGTGTGCTGGGCCGGGTGAGCTCGCCGACGTTCATCATCGCCCGCGAGCACCGGCCCGCCCCGGACGGCCGCGGCGTGCCGTTGGTGCACGTGGACGCCTACCGCCTCGGCGGGCGGCTCGCCGAGCTGGACGACCTGGACCTCGACACCGAGCTGGTGGCCGCCGCGGTGGTCATCGAGTGGGGCGACGGCGGCGCCGAGCGGTTGTCGGAGGACCACCTGCTGGTGCGGCTGGAGCGCCGAGCGGACGACACCCGGGTGGCCACGCTGGAACCGCACGGCGACTGGGTGAGCCGGCTGAACGGGCTGGGCGAGGTCGCCGGCCGACCGTAGGCTGACTCGTATGCGAGCGGTGATCTTCGACTGGGGCGGCACGCTGACCCCGTGGCTGACAATCGACCACCTCGCGGCGTGGCGCAGCTACGCCGACGCGCTGCATCCGGACGACCCGGTCCGGGCGGCCCACGTCGCCGCGGCGGCGCTGGCCGCGGAGGACGCGGCGTGGCAGTTGGCCCGCACCGAACACCGGGCGTTCACCGTGGGCCAGGTCCTGGCCGCGGCCGAGGTGGTGGTCGACGAGGCGGCGCTGCACGCGTACCGCACGTTCTGGGACTTCGCCACCGTCACCGATCCCCAGGTCGCGCCGATGCTGACCGCGCTTCGTGGCAGCGGTCTGCGCACCGGCGTGCTGTCGTCCACGGCGTGGCCGGCCGCCTGGCACGAGGAGATCCTGCGTCGCGACGGCGTGCTGGACCTGTTCGACGGCTGGGTGTGGAGCAGCGACCTGCCGTGGACCAAGCCGCACAAGGAGTCGTTCCTGGCCGCGATGGCCGCGGTCGGCGTGGACGACCCGGCGGACTGCGTCTACGTCGGCGACCGGCCGTACGACGACGTGAGCGGCGCGAAGGCCGTCGGCATGAGGGCGATCCTGGTGCCGCACAGTGACATCCCGCCGGCCCAGCAGGTGCCGGTGGACGTCGAGCCGGACGCCGTCATCCAGTCGCTCGCCGAGCTGCCCGAGGTGCTGGACCGCTGGCGCTGAGGACACGCGCTAACCGGTGGGTCGGTGGTTCGGGTCACCGAGCGCCCGCTTCAGCACCTTGCCCATGTCGTTGCGCGGCAACGACTGCAGGTACTCCACCCGGCGTGGCCGCTTGTGCGGGGCGAGGAGGCCGGCCACGTGCTCGGCGAGCTCCGCGGCCGGCGGTGCCTCGCCGGTCGGCACCACCCAGGCGACGATCCGCTCGCCGAGGTCGTCGTCCGGTTCGCCGGTGACGGCGACCTCGGCCACGCCGGGGTGCTCCAGCAGCGCGTTCTCGATCTCGCCCGCGCCGATCTTGTAGCCGCCGCTCTTGATCAGGTCGGTGGCCTTGCGGCCGACCAGCCGCAGGTGGCCGTCGGGTTCGCGGACCGCCATGTCACCGGTGCGGAACCAGCCGTCGCGGTGCGCGTCGGCGGTGGCGGCCGGGCGGTTCAGGTAGCCGGTGAACAGGTTCGGCCCGCGCACCTCGATCTCGCCGATGGTGTCCGGGGCCTCGATCTGCCCGCCCTGCTCGTCCACCAGCCGAACGTCCACTCCGGACAGCGGTACGCCGACGGTGCCCGGCCGGCGCTCGCCGTCCGCTCGGATGCTGGCGATCATCAGCGTCTCGGTCATGCCGTAGCGCTCGACGACGCGCTGGCCGGTGGCCGCGGTGATCCGCTGGTGGTCCACCACGGCCAGCGCGGCCGAGCCGGAGACCAGCAGCCGGGCCCGGCCGACCGCGGCGGCCAGCGCGGGGTCGGCGGCCACCTCGTCGGCGAGCCGGTGATACATGGTGGGCACGGCGAACAGCATGGTGGCGCCCGCGTCGAGCGCGGCGGTCACCGCGGCACCGTCAAACCGTCCACAGTGGAGCAGTCGGCCGCCGCGCCGCAGCGGGCCGACGGTGCCGACGATCAGGCCGTGCACATGGAACAGCGGCAGCGCGTGCCCGACCGTGTCGGCCGACGTCCACCGCCAGGCGTCGGCGAGCGCGTCCAGGTTGGCCGCGACCGCGCGCCGCGACAGCACCACTCCCTTGGGCGCGCCGGTGGTGCCCGAGGTGTAGACCACGAACGCCGGCGCCTCGGGGTCCGGCTCGGGCGGCGGCGGACCTCCTGCCGGGGCGGCCACCGCTGCGGCGCGGCCCAGTCCGGCCAGCGCCGCGGGCAGGTCCGCGTCGGCGGCGGCCAGCAGCAGCTCGGGTGCCGCGTCGGCGACGATGTGGCCGAGCTCGCGCGCGCCGGAGCGCGGGTTCAGCGGCACCACCGCGGCTCCCGCGGCGAGGGCGCCGACCACCGCGAGGCAGGTGTCCAGCGACGGCGTCGCCCACACCGCGACCCGCTGCGCGCCGGCCACCTGAGTGGCGATCCCGGCAGCGCGGGCAGCCAGTTCGACGTGGCTCACCGCCGCGTCGGGGAACCGGATCGCCTCGCCGGCGGGCGGATCGACCAGGCAGGGCAGCAGCGGGCTGGACGGCACGGTCCGACCCTACGGGGCGGCTCGGCGTCGTCGGCGGCACAGTACCCTTGCCTACCGTGCTGGTCATCGCCGTGGACACCGCGACGCCCGCGGTCACCGCGGGGGTCCTGCTGCTGCCCGAAGAAGGTGGCGAGCCGGAGCTGCTCGCCGAGTGCGTGACGGTCGACGCCAAGGCCCACGGTGAGCTGCTCGCCCCGCACCTGCGCGACGCCGCCCGCGACGCCGGGGTTCGGCTCGCCGAGGTGGACGCCGTGGTGTGCGGCATCGGCCCGGGTCCGTTCACCGGCCTGCGGGCCGGCATGGTCACCGCCGGCGCGCTCGGTCACGCGCTCGGCGTGGCGGTGTACCCGGTCTGCTCCTTGGACGCGCTCGCCGCCACCGTCGCCCCGGGCGAGCCGCTGCTGGTGGCCACCGACGCCCGACGCCGCGAGGTGTACTGGGCGAGCTACGACGCCGCCGGAACCCGGGTGGAGGGGCCGCGGGTGTGCGCCCCGGCCGCGC
>Ga0307413_10000427_pt1 | contig 13650 bp, 3 predicted proteins | sample DK1Ometagenome_3_FD_203714 | JGI IMG/M metagenome (GOLD analysis project Ga0307413, IMG submission 203714) | Maize rhizosphere microbial communities from greenhouse at UC Davis, California, United States - DK15-O-2 | ecosystem: Host-associated > Plants > Roots > Rhizosphere > Soil | place: USA... | reverse complement strand
AGCACCACCGGATCGGGGATCGCGTCCGGTAGTTCGTCCTCCAGCAACCGCACCCGGCGGTAGCGCCACGCGACGGCACCGGTCAGCACGGCGAGCACGCCCGCGGTCATCGCGAGCCACGCCATGCCCCGGCCAGGGAGCCCAGCGGCCTGGGCGAGCGGCTCGAACACGCCGGAGATCAGCGGCCCGGCAAGCACGAAGCCGACCGGCACCATCAACCAGCTGATCATCATGTTCGCCGCGAACACCCGGCCCTGCAGGTCGATGCCGACCTTCGTCTGCACGATGGCCGCCCAGTGCACGTTGAGCACCGCGGTGCCGAAGCCCATGCCGAACAGGCCGATGGCGGGGAACACCGGGTGCGGGGCGAGCCCGAGCACGACCATCGACCCGCCGATCAGGCCGAAGCAGCCGAGGATGCCCGTGGTGCGCCGCCGGAAGCCGCCCCACACACTCATCAGCACACTGCCGATCACCAGGCCGACGCCGCCCGCCGACATGACCAGGCCGAGCATGGGCACCGACCCGAGTTCCAGCACCAGCGGCGTGGCCACCACGTTGACGATGGCGAACATGAAGTTCAGCACCGAGGTGAACACGATGATGCCGAGCAGTCCCGGCCTGCGCAGCAGGTAACGCCAGCCGCCGGTGACCTCCCTGCCGAACGACTCGTCCCGCTTGACGAACAGCCGGTTCGGGAACCGCACCATGAGCAGCGTGACCAGTGCGAAGCCGAAGCTCAGCAGGTCGACGACGACGATCCCGGTCAGCCCGATGGCGACCACGAGCGCGCCACCGAGCATCGGCGCGAGCACGTTCCCGGTCGCGCCGCCCAGCTGGGCGAGGCCGTTCGCCTTGCCGTAGTACCGCTTCGGCACGAGCTGGGTGACCGCGGCCCGGTACGCGGGCTGCTGGAACGCGATCGCCACCGCGCCGAGCCCGACCACCGGATAGACGTGCCACAGCCGCAACGAGTCCGTCCACAACAGCAGCATCAGACCGATCGAGCCCACCGCGGACAGCGTGTCCGCGCCGAGCATGATCCTGCGGCGGTCCCACCGGTCCGCGACCGCGCCGGCGATCGGACCGAGCGCCACCGCCGGTAGCAACGTCAGTACGCTGATCAACGCGAACAGCGACACCGACCCGGTGGTCTGGTAGACGAACACGCCGAGCGCGAAGTTCGTGAGCCCGGACCCGACCAGCGACGCGAACTGCCCGAGTGCCACGAGCAGGAACGCCCGCAGGTCCGCCGGTGGCGGCGGGGTCACCGGTGCGCCCTCGCCAGCCATGATGATCGACGCCAACTGGTCGGCCTGGTGGCGGTGGAAGTGGTGCCCGGCCTGGCCGATCACGTGCAGGGACACCGTGTCGGAGAAGTGCGCCCACTCGGCCACCCGCTCCTGGTACAGCTCGGTGACCCGGTCGCCGTCGCCGATCACGCACACGATCGGCGCGGTCAGCTTCCGGAAGCCGGCACCGTGGAAGGCGTCGGTGTAGAAGTCCTCGCCCGCCTGGGTGTCGTCGAGGAAGACCCGCATGAGGAAGTCCAGCTCCTGCTGGTCGATCACCTCGTTGAACATCCCGGTGGCACGCAGGAACTCCAACGCGCCGCGCCGCGACGTGGTGCGCCGCATCGGCATCAGCGCGCGCAGGGCGCGGGAGAACCGGCCCGGCATCCGGGGCGACGGGAAGTGCCCGCCGATGATCACCCGGAGCAGGTCGACCCCGTCGTCCTCCAGCCTGCGGGCCAGCGCCACGGTCGGCGCGCCGCCCATGCAGTGTCCGTACAGGATGACCGGCCCGGTGAGGGCCTCGACCTCCGCGGCGCAGCGGTCGATCAGCTCGTCGAACCCGAGCGCCGGTTCGTCGGGGTTGGCCACGTCGTGACCCGGTGGCTGGACGGCGTACAACGCGACGTGTTCGCCGACCACGCCGGCCAGCTCCTGGTAGTTGAGCGCACCGCCGCCGGCGACCGGGACACACACCAGGTTCACGGTGGTCGGCCGCGCCGGGGTCATCCGGTGCAGCACCTTCTGACCGGTGGTTCCGGCCGAGCCGACGTGCTCGGCGAACCGCCGGATCGTCGGGTTGGTGAACAGGTCCATCACTGTCGCGGACACACCGAGGTCGCGAACCGCGCGGACGGCCTTGAACGAGTCGCCGCCCATGGCGAAGAAGTCGTCGTCGATGCCGATCGTGGGCAGGCCCAGGATCGCGCACCACCGGATGGCCAGCTCGGTCTCGAACGCGGTGCGTGGCGCGGTACCCGCCTCGTCGACGGTGCGCTCCGGCGCCGGCAGCGCGTTGCGGTCGACCTTTCCGTTGGGCGTCAACGGGAACGAGTCCAGCACCACGAACGCCGACGGCAGCATGTAGTCGGGCAGGACGGTCCGCAGGTGCGCGCGCCAGTCCGCTGTGGATGGTGTCGCCGCATCGGGGCGCAGCGTCACGTACGCGACGATCGCCTTGTCCGCGCCCTCGGCACGCACCACGGCGACGGCCTCGCGGACCGCGTCGTGTCTACTGAGGATGGTCTCGATCTCGCCCAGCTCGATTCGGTGGCCGCGCACCTTCACCTGCGAGTCGTTGCGGCCGAGGAACTCGATCGTGCCGTCGGGACGGTGGCGGGCCAGGTCGCCGGTCTTGTACAGGCGGTCGCCGGTGGACGGGTCGGGCACGAACCGTTCCGCCGTCGTCTCCGGCCTGCCGAGGTAGTCGCGGGCCAGGCACACACCGCCGAGGTGCAGCTCGCCGGGTACCCCGACCGGCACCGGCCGCAGGTCCGGGTCGAGCAGGTGCGCGGTGACGCCGGGCAGCGGCCGGCCGATCGTGATCGGCGCCCCGGGCGTGACCTCGGCCATCGTGGCCCAGATCGTCGCCTCGGTCGGGCCGTACATGTTGTACAGCACGCGGACCCGCCCGGACAGCTCGTCGGCGAGCGCCGGGGGCAGCGCCTCGCCACCGCACACCGCGGTGAGCCCGGCCCGTCCGGTCCAGCCGTCGGACAGCAGCAGCTGCCACGTGACGGGCGTGGCCTGCATGACGGTCGCCTGCTCCCGGTCGATCAGCGCGGCCAGGTCGGCGGGGTCGTGGGCGACGTCCCGGCTGGCGATCACCACCCGCGCTCCGCACACCAGCGGCAGGAACAGCTCCAGCACCGAGATGTCGAAGGCGTAGGTGGTGACCGCGACCAGCGTGTCCGAGGGGCCGATGGCGAGCCGCTCGGACATGGCGCGCAGGAAGTTGACCACCGAGCCGTGCTCGACCCGCACGCCCTTGGGCCGCCCGGTCGAGCCGGACGTGTAGAGAACGTAGGCGAGGTTGCGGGGGCCGGCGACCGGCCCGTCGGTGCCGGTGGCCGCGCCGACGGTGACGTTGGGGTCGGTGGCCGCGGGATCGGGGTCGTCGTCGGTGTCACCATCCGCGATGAGCACCGTCCGGCCGGGTTCGGTGTAGCGGCCGGCGAGGGACCGCTGCGTCAGCACGACCGTGGCGCCCGAGTCCTCGAGGATGTGGCGCTGACGCTGTTCCGGGTGGGCCGCGTCGAGCGGGACGTACGCGCCGCCCGCCTCCCACACCGCGAGCAGCGCGACCGGCAGCAGCTCGGACCGCTCCACGGCGACGGCGACCAGCGTCTCCGGACCGACGCCGTGTCGGCGCAACCGGCCCGCGAGCACGCCCGCGCGGTCGAGGACGTCCCGGTACCGCAGGGACTTCCGGCCGAACGTGACCGCGGGGGCGGCGGGCGTGCGGGCCGCCTGGGCGGCGACGAGATCGAGGACTGAGCAGTCCGGGACCTCGCCGGGCGTTCCGGACCACTCGGCGATCAGTGCGGTCTCGGCCGGGGTGAGCAACGGCGCCGCGCCGAGCGGGGTGCCGGGATCGGCGCCGAACACGTTCAGCAGCTGTTCGAGGTGGCCGAGCGCGCGCTCGGCGGTGGCCGCGTCGAACAGGTCGGTGTTGTACTCCAGCTCGCAGACCAGCTCGTCCGCGTGCTCGTGCACGGTGAGGCCGAGGTCCACCTGCGCGCCGCCGTGGTGCACCGGGACCTGGGTGGCGGTCACGCCGTCCAGCACCAGGTCGGCGGCGCGCGTGTTGAGCAGGTTGACCATCACCTGGAACAGCGGGTTGCGGCTGGGGTCCTTCGGCAGCGCGAGCGCCTCGACCACGTCCTGGAACGGCGCGCCCTGGTGGGCGAACGCGCCCAGCGCGGTGGTCCGCACGCGGGTGAGCAGCTCGGCGAACGGCAGCGTCCGATCGAGCTCGGTCCGCAGCACCACCGTGTTCAGCAGACAGCCGACGACGTTCTCCTGATCGGCGCCGGTCCGGCCGGCGACCGGCGAGCCGACGCAGATGTCGGTCTGCCCGCTGTAGCGGTGCAGCAGCGTCTGCAGCGCGGCGACCAGCACCATGTAGAGCGTGGTGTCGTGGTCGCGGGCCAGCGCGTGCACCCGCGCGGTCAGCCCGGCGTCGAACACCCGGCGGACGACGGTGCCGTCGAAGGTCTGCACCGGCGGGCGCACGCCGACGGTGGGCAGGTCGGTGGTGTCCGGCGCGCCGGCCAGGTTCTCCCGCCAGTACGCCAGGTCCGCCGCGGTGGCGGTGGTGCCGCCGGTGTCGGCGTACTGCGCCGGCGGTTCGGTCAGCGGTACCGGCCGGCCGGCGTGGACGGCGTCGTACACCGCGGCGATCTCGCGGTACAGCACGCCGAACGACCAGCCGTCCGAGACGATGTGGTGCACGCACATGCTGAGCACATGGTGCTCGGGTGCCAGGCGCAGCAACGAGAACCGGAACAGCGGGCCCTCGGCCAGGTCGAACGGGGCACGCGCGGCCTGCCGGAGCAGCCCGGTGACCGCGTCCTCGGTGGTGTCGAGCACCGGCAGGGAAACCGGGAGCTCGGGCAGGATCACCTGGGTCAGCTCGCCGTCGGGGGCGCGGAACACGGTGCGCAGCGACTCGTGCCGGGCGACGACCTCGGTGAGGGCGGCCCGCAGCGCCGCGACGTCCAGCTCCCCGCGCAGGTCGACCGCGGTCGGGACGGCGTAGGCCGCCGGGTGGTCGTGGGCGTGGTCGAGGAACCACATGCGCCGCTGCACGGGGGTGGCGGGCAGCACCGACGGTCGCGGCGCCACGGGGGGCGCCGCCCGTTCGGTGGCGGTCGCCGCCTCGGCGAGCCCACGCAACGTGGGGGTGGCGAACACCGCGTCCAGCGAGACGGTGAGCCCGAACCGGGCGGACAGCCGGGCGACGAGCCGGGTGGCCAGCAGCGAGTCGCCGCCACGGCGGAAGAAGTCGTCGTCCGGCCCGACGTCGGTGACCCCGAGCAGCTCCTCCCACACGGCGGCGACCCGGGCCTGGTCGTCGGGGAGCGTGTCAGGGCCACGCTCTGGAATGTCCATAGTGGATGATCGACCGGCCGGGTCCACCCAGTACCGCTCCCGCTGGAACGGATGGCCGGGCAGGGACACCATCGGCCGTGCCGTGCTGCCGGTGAACCGGGCGACGTCGACCCGGCCGCCCTCGCCCCACAGCTGGCCCACCCCGGCCAGCAGCGCGACCACGTCGGTGATCGGGTCGTCGGCGCGCCGCATCATGGGCACGGCGGTGCCCGCACAACGCCGGACGAACGTCGAGAGCCCGTGGCCGGGGCCGACCTCCGCCACGACGAGCCCGGCGCGGACGAGCTCACCGGCCGAGTCGGCGAAGCGGACGGTCTCCCGCAGGTGGGCCGCCCAGTAGTGCGGATCGGTGGCCTGCCTGCCGGTCACCCACGTCCCGGTCACGTTGGACAGGTACCGGGTCGTCGGCTCGGCCAGTGTGACGGCGGCGACCGCCGCCTCGAACTCGGCGAGCACCGGGTCCAGCATCGCGGAGTGGCCCGCGTGCGACGTACGCAGCGATCGGCAGGCGACGTCGCGCTCGCGCAGTTCCGCCTCGATCTCCCGCACCGCCGCGACCGGACCGGACAGCACACACGACCGCGGCGCGTTCACCGCGGCGACCGACACCCCGGGCCGCAGTACCTCGATCGCGTCCTTCTCGCTCAGGTCCACCGCGAGCATCGCGCCGGCCGGCAACCCCTGCACCACCCGGCTGCGCGCCGTGACCACGTTCAGGGCGTCGGGCAGGGTGAACACCCTGGCGAGGCAGGCGGCCACGTACTCGCCGACACTGTGTCCGGCCATCGCCGACGGGGTGATCCCGCGCGCCATCAGTGTGCGGGCGAGCGCGTACTCGGTGACGAACAGCGCGGGCTGGATCAGCCGGACCTCGTCCAGGCGCGCGTCGCCGCCGTAGAGCGCGTCGCGCAGGTCCAGCCCCAGCCGCGGGCGCAGTTCGGTGGCGCACTCGTCGACCACGTCCCGGAACACCGGCTCGGCGCGGTAGAGCTCGGCGCCCATGCCGGCGTGCTGGCCGCCCTGCCCGGGGAACACGAACGCGACCGGCCGGCCGGCACCCGCCAGCGCCGGTGCCGGTTCCCGCAGTGCCGCCGCGGCGTCGGCGCGGTCGGTGCCCACGACGACCCGGCGGTGGGCCAGCCTGCTCCGTCCACGATGGAGGGTCGCCGCGACGTCAGCCAGGTCGTCGCTGGTCAGCTCCAGGTGGGTGGCGAGCGACTCGGCGAGCTCGGTCAGTCCCTGGGGTGTGCCGGCGGACAGGGTGAGCAGCTGTGGTCCGCCGGCCGGGTCCGCCGACGGGCGCGGCGGCGCCTCTTCGAGCACCATGTGCGCGTTGGTGCCGCCCAGTCCGAACGAGCTGACCGCGGCGCGCCTCGGCCCGTCGGCGAGCCAGTCCATTGTGGACGAGTTGAGCCGGAACGGGCTCCGCGCCAGGCGAAGCCGCGGGTTGGGTGTCTCGAGGTTGACGTTGGGCGGCAGCACGCGGTGCTCGAGCGCGAGCACCGCCTTGATCAGCCCGGCAACACCGGCCGCGGTGTCGGCATGGCCGAAGGTGCCCTTGACCGAGCCCAGCACACAGAACCCGGTGTCGTCGGTCTCCTTGCGGAACGCCTTGGTCAGCGCGGAGACCTCGATCGGGTCGCCCAGCGGCGTGGCGGTGCCGTGTGCCTCGACGTAGCCGATGGACCGCGGCGACACCCCGGCGTCGGCCAGTGCCCGCGTGATCACGTCGACCTGCCCGTCCACACCGGGCGCGGTGAACCCGACCTTGGCGGCGCCGTCGTTGTTCACCGCCGACCCGCGGATCACCGCCCGGATCGGGTCGCCGTCGCGCAACGCGTCGGACAGCCGCTTCAACACCACCACCCCGACGCCACTGCACGCGACGGTGCCCTTCGCGTCGGCGTCGAAGGGCCGGCAGTGCCCGTCCGGCGAGAGCGTGCTGCCCTCGACGTAGCCGTAACCGCGCCGCTGAGCCGGTTCGATGCTCGCCCCGCCGGCCAGCGCCACCTCGCACTCACCGGCGAGCAGGTTCTGCCGCGCCATGTGCACGGCGACCAGCGAGGTCGAGCACGCGGTGTTCACCGACACCGCCGGCCCGCGCAGGTCCAGCTTGTAGGCGACCCGGGTGGGCAGGAAGTCCTTGTCGGTGGACAGCAGGACCTGGTACTCACCGACCGCGCGGAGCAGTTCCGGTGCGGCGGACAGGTTCTCGGTCAGGTAGACGCTCAACCGCGCGCCGGCGAACACCCCGACCCGCTGCCCGCCGGTGCCCGGCGCCTGTCCCGCGTCCTCCATCGCGTGCCAGCAGGTCTCGAGGAACAGCCGGTGCTGCGGGTCGAGCACCTCCGCCTCCCGGCGGGACATCCCGAAGAAGCCGGCGTCGAAGTCGGCGATCCCGTCGAGCACGGCACCGGTCCGCACGTAGGCCGGATCGCGGATCGCCGCCGGGTCGGCGCCGTCGGCGAGAAGCTCGTCGTCGGTGAACGGTCGCACGACGTCGGCGCCGCCGGTGACCGCGGCCCAGAACTCCGCCGGGCCGTTCGCCGCCGGGTAGCGGCACGCGAGGCCGATGACGGCGACGTCGCGATCGTTGTCCTGCATGGGTTCCCTCGTGATCGTGGCTAGGTCGGACACGACCTAGGGAGCCGTGATGAGTGGTTTCCTGACCGGGGTCGCCGCCAGGTCCTGAAGCTGCCTGCGGTCGAACTTTCCGTTGGCGTTGAGCGGAATGCTCGGCACCGGGACGAGCCGGCGGGGCACCATGTAGAGCGGCAGCGCCCTGCGCAGCGCCCGCCGGACGGCCGCGACCGGCACGTCGCCGGTGTAGAACCCGGCCAGCTCGGTGCGGGTGCCGCCGGTCGTGACGACCACCGCGCTGCCGACCCCGCCGGTACGCCGCATGGCAGCCTCGACCTCGCCCAGCTCCACCCGGTACCCGTTGACCTGCACCTGCTGGTCCCACCGTCCGATGTGTACCAAGTGGTCGCCCTCGCGGCGCACCACGTCACCGGTGCGGTAGTGGCCCGTCGGCGTGAACCGCCCGGTGTCGTCGGCCGGGTCGAGATAGCCGTCGAACCGCTGGGGTCCGCGTACGCACAGTTCGCCCTCGTCCGCGGCCCGGCCGTCGGCGTCGAGCACCACGGCGTCGAGGTGCGGGTAGGGCTGTCCGATCGGCACCGTGTCGTTGCCCGTCCGCGGCCAGTCCGACTCGTCGGCGGGCAGGGCGTAGTCCGCGCAGGCGATGGTCAGCTCGGTCGGGCCGTAGGCGTTGACGATCACCGCGTCGGGTACGACCGCGCGCCAGGCCCGCGCCTGGGTGAACGTGAGCTGCTCGCCACAGAAGATGCCGTAGCGCAGGGCGTTCGGGATCCCGGCGGTGAGGGTGCCCAGCTCGGCCGCGACGGTGACCGCGGACGGCACCGAGAACCAGTGCGTCAGCCCGCGAACCGCCACGTGGCGCACCGGGTCCATCAGCTCGGTGCGGCCGGGGCAGACCAGGGTCGCCCCGGCCGCCCACGTGACGAACAGGTCGAACACCGCGAGGTCGAACGTCAGGTCGAAGGTGTGCGACAGCCGGGCGCCGGGGCCGACCTCGTACCGCGCCACGTTGTGCGCGATGAACGCCGCCACGTTGCGGTGCCGGACCGGCACGCCCTTCGGTCGGCCGGTCGAGCCCGACGTGAACAGGATGTAGGCCACCGCGTCCGGGTCCGGCGGTGTCTCCGGCGGTGCCGCCCCGGTGTCCATGACGGATGGTTCGGTCAGGACGGGTACGAGGTCGGTCAGTTCCGCCGCCTGGCCGGCGCCGCCCGCGTCGGCGAGCAGCAGGTCCGGGCCGGCGGCGCGGCAGATCTCGCGGTTGCGGGAGACGGGGTGCCCGGCGTTCAACGGCACGACCACCGCGCCCAGCCGGGTCACGGCCAGGTACCCGGCGAAGGCCGTCCGGCTGCGCGACGCGAGCAGCCCGACACGCCGCGGCACCCGCCCGCACTCGGCGACGAGCCGGGTCGCCAGCCGCGCGGACAGCTCGTCCAGCTCGCGGTAGGTCACCGCCGCACCGTCCACCTCGACGGCCACCGCGTCGGGCAGCCGCGCGGCCGAGGCGGCGAACCACTCGTACAGCGTCGGCTCAGCCATGCACGCCGGCCGCGTCGTGGGCCGCGAGCAGTCCCGCCTGGGCGAGAACCGTGCTGTGCTGGAACAGGTCGACCGGATCCAGGTTCAGTTCACCGGTCTCGTCCAGCACGTCGCCCAGCAGCACCAGCAGCATGGAGTTGCCGCCCGCGTCGAAGAAGCCGACGTCCACCGGCACCGCCTCCGGGGTCGTGTCGAGTACCTCGGCCCATGCCTGTCGCACCAGGGCGACCAGGTGGGGGCTCGGCACGGTGTCGTCGCTCATCGCGGCTCCATCAGCGGTGATCGACTGTCCGCGGCCAGGTCCACGGCGGCGGACAGCAGGGTGTCGGCCACGGCCTCGGCCGTGGCCCTGTCGAACAGGTCGGTCAGGTAGGTCAGCTCGAACTCGACCGCGTCGCCGGTGTCGAGTGCCAGGAACTCGAGCTCGTGCTTGGCCTTCAGCGGCGTCAGCCGTTTCAGGTGTGCGGGCACCCCGAGGTCGGGCGGTCGGGGCGCGGCGCTCGCGGCGTCGACGTACACGGGCGTGACCGGTGGTCTGCCGAGGTCCCGCCGCGGGTGCAGCGCGGCGGCGACCTCGGTGAACGGCACGTCCGCGTGGCGGTAGCTCACCGCACCGGCCGCCGTCACCCGCTCGAGCGCCTCCCGCCAGGTGTGCGTGTCCCGCAGGTCCACGCGCAGCGGCACGGTGTTGACGAACATGCCGACGCCGGCCCCGGCCGGCCGGTCCGACCACGGGAACACGAACAGGAAGTCGCGTTGCTCGCTGTACCGGGCGAGGGTGGCGGCGGTCAGGGCGGCCGTGGTCAGGAGCAGGCCGCAGCCGGCGGCGGCACCCGCCGCGCGAAGGCGCGTGCTCGTCGCCGGGTCCAGCCGGCGCCGCACGACGGCCGCCGCGATGGACTGCCGCGCACCGCGTGGCCGGTCGTGCGGCAGCGTGATGTCGGTGGGCGCGCCGGCGAGTGCGGCGAGGAGCTCCGCGGGGTCGGTGGGCCTGCCCGCCGGTGGGTGCGCGGTCGGATCGGGCAGCGGCTCGCCCCGGTAGGCAGCGCCGATCTGGTCGAACACCAGTTGCCGGGAGGCGCCGTCGAGGACGATGTGGTGTGCGCACAGCACGAGGACGCGGCCGGTGTCGCCGACCAGGATCTCCGCGCGTGTCGGGGCTTCCGTCGCCAGCGTGAACGGTGTCCAGCACAGCGCGGCGACGTGGTCGGCGAGCTTGTCCGCCGGCCACCCGGCGACGTCGGTGATCGCGGTTCGCGCGGGCGGACCGTCGGTTCGCGCCACCCGCTTGCTGGCCCGGTCCAGGCGGAACCGCGAACGCAGCGCCGGGTGGTGCGCCAGTACCCGGTCGACCGCGACGGCGAGTCGGTCGGCGTCGCCACCGTCGAACTCGACGACCGACGGCACCAGGTAGGCCGCGCGCAGGTGCGACATGCGGTCCTGCAACCACATCCGTTCCTGGGTCGGGGTGACCGACCGGTCGGGCGCCGAGGAAGCCGTGGGGGCGGGGGAGCGGGCGAGCAGGCGGGCCAGCCCGGCGACCGTCGGATCGGCGAGGAACTCGCGCGGCGACACCTCCGCAGCACCGGCCAGCATCGTGATCGCGAGCAGCGAGTTGCCGCCCAGCGTGAAGAAGTTGTCGTCGTCGTCGACCGCACCCACCGCCAGTCCCTCCACAGTGGACAGCGTGCGGCGGAACAGCTCGGCGGCCGTGCGGAGTGCCCGTCGTGGCGCCGCTTCGCCCGCCGCCTCGGCGACCGGCGACGCCACGGCGGTGGCGGGTGGGCCGTGCGGCACGCGCACCTCGGACAACGGGCGGTCGGGGTCGGCGAGCACCGCCGCGAGCACCGCCTGGTAGTCGGCGGCGAACCGTTCGCCGAGCTCGTCGGGATAGCGATCGGTCGCGAACTCCACGGTGCCCCGCGCTGCCGTGCCGACGTTCTCCACGATCAGCAGCAGGTCGGCCTTCGCGGTGCCGGTGTGCAGCAGCTCGAACGTCCACAGCGGATCATCCACCGCCGGGGCCGGGAAGTTCTGGTACGCGAACCCGAGATCGGCGAGCCCGCGCCTGCCGCGTGCCGCCACCTCCGCGGTGAGCCGGTCGAACGGCAACCGCTGATGGCGCAACGTCGCGAACGCCTCCGCGCGGTTCGCGGCCACCAGCTCGCGGAACGTCCCCTGCCCCGCGCGCAACACGAGCGGGACGGTGTTGACGAAGAACCCGACCAGGCGTTCCAGTTCCGGATGCGGCCGGTTGACGGCGTAGGTGCCGACCACGAACTCCGTGCGGCCCGCCCAACGCCGGAGGGTTTCCAGGTAGACGGCCAGGAACACGGTGAACGGCGTACCGCGAGTGAGCCGAGCCAACTCGTCCGCGGCGGTGACCAGGTGCTCGTCGATGTCGAAGACGACCTGCCGTCCGGGCCGGTCGCCCTCCGGCACGGTCTCCGCCATCGGCCGTGCCCCGCCCAACCGCACCGGAGGGGGACCGCCGGCCAGCGTGTCGGCCCGGCGCCGCAACCGCTCCCGCACAGCGGGGTCGTCGAGCACCTGCCGCTCCCAGCGGGCGTAGTCGACGTAGCGGAGTCCGCCGGCCGACGGCGACCCGGCCCGGTACAGGTCGGTCAGGTCCTCGAACAGCGGCGCGAGCGACCAGCCGTCCACCGCGATGTGGTGGATCACCAGCAGAACCGCGTCGCCGTCCGGTCCGCCGCGCCACACCACGCAACGCACGGGCGGAGCGGCCGCCAGGTCGAAGCCCTCCCGTGACCGGCGCAGCGCGTCCGCCCGCGCGTCCGCCACGCCGTCGACGACCTCCATCGGCAGCACGTGATGGTCGGCCACCACCTGCACGACCCGGTCGCCGCGCAGGTGATAGGTCGTGCGCAGCACGTCGTGCCGCGCCACCAACCCGTCGAGGGCCACCCGCAACGCGTCGATGTCCACCGGCCCGGACCAGCGCAGCAGCAGGGGCACCGAGTACAGCGGCGAACCGGGCGCGGACTGGTCGATCAGCCACAGTCGTTCCTGGGCGGTGGACAACGGCGCGACCGTCGCGCCGGTGCTGACCAACTCGGGGTTCATGCGGTGCGCACCGGGGAGGTCACACCCGGCGGCAGTGTGCCCGCGAACTCCGCCAGCGTCTCGGCGAGCAACAGTTCGGCGGGCTCGACGTCGGCCGACAGCCGCGTGCCGAGCCGCGACGCCACCTGCACCGCCAGGATGGAGTTGCCGCCCAGGTCGAGGAAGTTGTCGCTCGCGGACACGGAGTCGACACCGAGCACCTCGGCGACCACCCGGCCGACCAGATCGAGCTCCTGCCCGGTTTCCGTCCGTTGTGGACCGAGCAGGGACAGCATGGCGGCCCGGTCGGCCTTGCCGGTCGGGCCGAGTGGCACGGCGTCCAGCACGACCCACCGCGCCGGGATCATGTAGCCCGGCAGCAGTTCGGCCAGCTTCTCCCGCAACCGCGGCGGGTCCGCGCCCGGCGCAAGGAGCGCGAAGCCGACCAGGGCCGCGTGCGCGCCTTCGCCGACCTTCTCCACGAACGCGTGGTCGACGAGGCCGGTGCTCACCGCGGCGTACTCGACCTCCGCCAGCTCGATACGGAAACCGCGGACCTTCACCTGGCGGTCCCGCCTGCCGAGCAGTTCCAGCGCGCCGTCGGGCAGCGCCCGCACGATGTCCCCGGTGCGGTACAGGGTCGCACCGGTACGCGGGTCGGCGACGAAGGCCCGCGCGGTCAGCTCCGGCTGGCCGAGATAGCCGAGTGCCACCCCCGGCCCGCCGACGCACAGCTCACCGCTCTCGCCGGCCCCGACCGGCGCCAGCTCGTCGTCGAGCACCAGCAGTTCGGTGCGCTGCAGGGGAAAGCCGATCGGCACCTTCGCGCGGTCCCGGAGGTTGGCCTCGGTGCAGCGGAAGGCCGCGGCGAACGTGGTCGTCTCGGTCGGGCCGTAGCCGTTGACGAGGTTCGCCGGCGCCTCGGCGGCGAGCACGCGGCGTGACAGTCCCAGGTCCAGCTGCTCCCCGCCGACGACGAGGGTCCGCAACGTCGCGAAGGCGTCCGGCCGTTCGCGGGCGATGGTGTGGAACATCGACGTGG
>Ga0307413_10000426_pt1 | contig 13651 bp, 10 predicted proteins | sample DK1Ometagenome_3_FD_203714 | JGI IMG/M metagenome (GOLD analysis project Ga0307413, IMG submission 203714) | Maize rhizosphere microbial communities from greenhouse at UC Davis, California, United States - DK15-O-2 | ecosystem: Host-associated > Plants > Roots > Rhizosphere > Soil | place: USA... | reverse complement strand
TGAAGGTTTAGTTAAGGCTAAAAGAATCGTTCTGCAAAACGACCACCTCGCCGTCCTTTTCGTCCACCATGAACCGCACCGCCGACTTCCACTGGTTCGTGATCGGCAGCTTCACCTTCTGGTCGATATGCCGCTTCAGGAAACGCGCCCCGTAAGCCGGGCTAAACCCCTTTTCCGTCAACGCGTTGACCGCCTCTTCGGTGATCTCGACCAACTTGCCCTGGCGTTCCATGTTGCGTTTCACCTTGCCCAGATAAAGCCTGGCGATGTCCCGCACTTCGTCCATCGTGAGCGGCGAAAACACCACGATCTCGTCTATTCGATTTCGAAACTCGGGCGAAAACCGCGTCTCCGCTGCCTTCATCACCTCCCCCTTGATCTGCTTCACCTCGCCGAGCGTTTTCTGCCCGAAGCCCAACGGTTTTTCATACCTTTTAAACGATTCCGAACCAAGATTCGACGTCATAATTACGATCGCGTCCGAAAGGTAAACCTTCTTCCCACGCCCATCCGTGATCCAACCCTCGTCAAAAGCCTGCAGGAAGATGTTCATCAGATAAGGATTAGCCTTTTCGACTTCATCCAGCAGCAGAACGGTGTACGGGTTATCCCGAAGCTGCTCTGTAAGTATGCCTCCGCGCTCGCTTCCGACTATGCCTCGAGGCATGCCTATGAGCTTCTCAATGCCCACCGTTCCATCGCCGTACTCGCTCATGTCGATCCGAACCATTTTGTTCTCGTCGCCGAACATGAATTCCGCTACTGCTTTTGCGAGTTCGGTTTTCCCGACACCTGTGGGACCGAGGAATAACAGCACCCCATCGGGAGCATAATGGTTCTCTTTCAGCGGGCCCTTATTGAGCCGAAGCCGTTCCGCCACCGACCTAACCGCTTCCTTCTGCCCGATCACGCGTCCGCCCAGATCGATCTCCATCTGGGAGAATCGGTCGGCGGTGTCGCGATAGATCATGTCCTTGGGAATGCGAGACTCCTGAGAGATGACGTCGATAATATGTTCGGGCTCGACAATGAGCTTTTCGGGCTGATTTATCTCAACCTTCACCGATGCTGTGTCCAGCCAACCGATAGCCTTATCCGGCAAGTGAAGATTACGGATATATTTCGGAGACATTTCGAGCGCCGTGTTGATCGCTTCGTCCGAGATCGTAACCGAATAATTTCTCTCAAGCCGCGGTTTCAGCCCCATCAGGATCTGACGAGTTTCGTCGATCGTCGGCTCATCCACTTTTACAAGGCGGAACCGACGGGCGAGTGCTTCGTCCTCGCCTATATATTCTTTGTATTCGGTCATCGTCGTGGCCCCGATGATGCGGAGTTCGCCGCGGGCGAGAGACGATTTGAACATATTCCCGGCATCGCTCGAGGTCCCCATCGCAGAACCCGCACCGATTATCGTGTGAGCCTCGTCTATGAACAGGATGATGTGATCTTTCTCTTTGACCTCGTCGATGATGCCCTTGATCCGCTCCTCGAACATACCGCGGAGCATCGTGCCCGCGACCAGGCCGCCCATCTGAAGCTGAACGATATGTGCGTCGCGAAGCCGGGCGGGAACCTTCTCCGGCTCAAGCTCGATCAAGCGTGCCAGCCCCTCGACGACCGCCGTCTTTCCCACTCCAGGTTCACCGACGAGCATCGGCGAATTCGAGCGTTCCTTGTGGGAAAGGATCTCGATCATCTGGCGGATCTCTTTGTCACGCCCGATCGTCGGCGGGATCTTGTCCTGCCGGGCAAGCTTGTTCATCGAGACGCCGAAATGACGAAGAAAGCTGGGAAGTTCGTACTTCTGCCGCGATCTTTCCTCTTCCTTTTCGCGTTTTCGAATTCGTGTGCGAGCCGTTTGTGCTACCTCCTCGGCGGGTACGCCAAGGTTCTGCAGCACGTCGTTCAAAATGCTGCGTTCGTCGTTGGAGAGAACGTAAAAGATGTCGCTTCCGTCGATCACGCGGCGCCCCTGCGAACGAGCGCGGTCCATTGCCCGCTTGAAAAGCTCTGTCGTTTCAGGCGCGATGCGGAAACCCTTCCCGGTGTGCTGCCGGCCCGAGTCCATGCGCTTTTCGATCAGCAATTTCACCGATCGAGGATCCACGGCAAGATCGCGCATCGTGGATGTAAATAGATCGTCCTCTTCGCTCGCGACCGCGTGCAGGATATGCTCGATCGCGACGAAATTCTGATCACGTCGTTTCGATTCGTCGAGCGCGGTTTCCAAAACGCGTCGCCCGCTCTCGCTGAATTTGTCCTTGTATGCGTCGATGTCTGCCATATTGCTTTAGGTGGAAAGCCCGAGAGTAAGATGCCGTAAGGTGGGCAAATTATGCCAAGCTCTATTCTACCACTTCGTCTAACGTAACTATCAAGATTTAAAGGCCGGCATCTCCATCCGGCCACCGCATCGGTCAAAAAGCCCGGGCATTCACCCGGGCCATTGTCACCTTTCTGATTCTCCGCGGCTGTCCGCGAAACTACATTACTCGCCCGCGGATTGGGCCCTTCCTTTGCCGACCTGCACCTTCGCGGGCCGCAACAATTGTTCTCCAAATTTGTAACCGCGTGAATACTCGGCTGTCACTTTTCCATCCTCGTCGGCGTCGACCTCGGCCATATCTATCGCTTCGTGCAGTTCGGGGTTGAAATCAGTTCCGACGGACGGCACCGGTTCCACACCTACACTAGCGAGTGCCTGTTCGAAGGACCGGGCGGTGCCAATAACGCCGTTTCTCAAGTTTTCAACCGAAGCGTCCGATTCGCTGGCTGATACGGCCAGATTAAGGTTGTCCAATACCGGCAACAGCGTCGTCAGGAAATTGAACTGGGACTGCTTCGCCCTGTCCTCGAGTGTCTTCATCAGGCGGGCTCGCATGTCGCCGGTTTCTTTTTCGAGATTCGCCTTCGCCTCTTCAAACTTCGCCTGAACGCCGATCAGTTTCGATTCTGCGGCTTCACGCCGCGTTGTCTCTTCCTTCAGCAGAGACTCCAATTCGATCTCGCGCCGCGATATCGCCGGTTCGGCTCCTGCCGCTGCCGGGTCCTCCGCGATCCGTTCACCGTCCGCATTAAATCGCCGTTTGTCGTTGAAAGGTAATTTCAATTCTTCGTCACCAAAAATATCGTCAATTCGTTCTTCAGGTTCGTTCATGATCTTTACTAAAAACCTACATCTTAACGCCTCGGCGACCCGAAGGCGAAACATTGCTAGGTTACCGCCGCTTTCTGCTCACCGCCTAAAGCGTTGAATTTCATTTCGCCATTCTCGGCGGAAACCCTGACCGTACTTCCGCTCGCTAAATCGCCCTGGAGCAGCCGCACGGCGAGCGGGTTCTGCACAAGCGTCTGGATCGCCCGCTTCAGCGGCCGGGCCCCATAAACAGGGTCGTAACCTTCCGCGACGAGCAGGTCCCTGGCTGATTGATCGAGTTCGATGGAAATTCCTCGGTCGTCCAGCATCTTCCGCAACTTCTCGAGCTGCACGTCGATGATGGTCGCGATCTGTTCTTTGCTCAGCTGAGTGAAGACCACGATGTCGTCGATCCTGTTTAGGAACTCCGGCTTGAAATGGTCGCGAAGCACCTGAAGCACGTTCGCCCTAATATCCCGATCGGCAAGAGGATTCTCGGTTGCCGCCTGTATCTCCCGCGAGCCTAGGTTCGACGTCATGATCAGGACCGTGTTCTTAAAATCGACCACGCGGCCCTTGCTGTCGGTCAGACGTCCATCGTCAAGGATCTGAAGCAGGACATTGAACACATCCGGGTGCGCCTTCTCGATCTCGTCAAATAGCACTACCGAATACGGGCGACGTCGAACCGCTTCGGTCAGCTGGCCGCCTTCTTCGTAGCCCACATATCCCGGAGGCGCCCCGATCATACGTGCAACCGCGTGCTTTTCCATGTACTCAGACATATCTAGCCGCACCATCGCACGTTCGTCGTCGAAAAGGAATTCAGCCAGCGCACGAGCGGTTTCCGTCTTACCAACTCCGGTCGGTCCGAGAAATATGAACGAGCCGACGGGTCGGTTCGGGTCCTGCAAACCTGCACGGGCACGGCGAACGGCATTGGCGACCGCTTCGAGAGCTTCGTTCTGTCCGATCACCCGTTTACCCAGATTCGATTCCATCTGGATAAGCTTCTGCATCTCGCCTTCGAGCATTTTGGAGACGGGAACGCCGGTCCACTTGGCGACGACCTCAGCGACATCCTCCTCATCGACCTCTTCTTTCAGGAAAACACCGTCTTTTTGCAAGGTCTGCAACCGTTCCTGCTCTGACAGCAGTTGCTTTTCAAGTTCGGGGATCCGGCCGTATTGAATTTCCGCCGCTTTCGCAAGGTCGCCGGCCTGACGCGCCCGCTCCAACTCGAGCTTCGCTTCTTCGAGCTGTTCCTTACCGGTGCGCATCTTTTCGATCTCTTCCTTCTCGGAATGCCATTTGGCCTTCATCGCGGACGATTTCTCGTTCAGATCGCCGATTCGCCGTTCTATGTCTTCGAGGCGAGCCTTGGATTTCTCATCTGTTTCGCGACCCAGCGCCTGCCGCTCGATCTCGAGCTGGAGAATTTCGCGTTCGAGTACATCGATCTCCTGCGGCAGCGAGTCGATCTCGATGCGGATGCGAGATGCGGCTTCGTCTATAAGGTCGATCGCCTTATCCGGCAGGAACCGGTCCGTAATGTAGCGATTTGACAGCGTCGCGGCCGCCACGATCGCGGCGTCCTTGATGCGGACGCCATGGTGCACCTCGTAGCGTTCCTTCAGGCCGCGAAGGATCGCGATGGTGTCTTCGACGGTCGGTTCACCGACGTAAACCTGCTGGAATCGACGTTCGAGAGCCTTATCCTTTTCAATATATTTCTGATATTCAGCCAACGTTGTCGCACCGACAGCACGCAAGGTGCCGCGGGCGAGTGCCGGCTTGAGCATGTTGGAGGCGTCGATCGCGCCTTCGCTCGCTCCGGCTCCGACCAGCGTATGAAGCTCGTCGATGAACAGGATGATCTGCCCCTCCGCTTTTTCGATTTCCTTCAGCACCGCTTTCAGACGGTCTTCGAACTCGCCGCGATATTTCGCACCGGCGAGCATGGAGCCAAGGTCGAGCGAGACAAGCCTTTTATTCTTCAACGTTTCCGGCACGTCGCCGGAGACAATGCGCTGAGCGAGCCCCTCGACAATCGCGGTCTTGCCGACGCCGGGCTCACCGATCAAAACAGGGTTGTTCTTCGTTCGCCGCGACAGGATCTGGATCGTTCGACGTATCTCGTCGTCGCGCCCGATCACGGGATCCAGCTTGCCCTTTCGAGCTCGTTCGGTCAGGTCCTGAGCATACTTTTCGAGGGCCTGGAAATTTTCTTCAGCGTTCTGGTCCGTTATCTTCGAACCGCCGCGCATGTCGGTGACGACCTTTTCCAGATCCTCGCGGGTGATACCGTTCGAACGCAGAATGCGGCCCGCGTCGCCTTCCTTTTCGTCGGCGATGGCTAGCAAAAGATGCTCGGTGGAGACGTATTCGTCTTCCATCCGCTCGGCCTCTTTCTGGGCGGCCTGGAAGATCGTGTTAGTTCGCGAGCTGAAATACTGCTGCCCGCCGGAGACCTTCGGGAATTTCTCGATCGCCGCCTGCACCTCGCCAAGAATGGGGGCCGCGTTTGCTCCGATCTTTCCCAGAATTGGGCGAACGACGCCCTCCTTCTGCTCCAGCATCACGGCCAGGACGTGCTCCGGCTCAACCTGCTGGTTCTGCCCTTTTTCGGCCAGCGAAATGGCTTCCTGAACGGCTTCCTGTCCGCGTATTGTGAATCTGTCGAATCTCATTGCTTATACCGTAAGTCTAACCTATAAAACTGCCCCTTGTTCGATAATTATGGGTTGGCTCGGGGCCGATTTGCGGCACCCACAGCCAACCCGTCTTTCCCTTAGCCGCTCGCGTTACTGTCCAGCCGACTTGGTCTTGTTGTTGCCTGCTTCGATTGTTTTCGGCTGGCTTCCGCCAGTCGCCTTGATCTCGATGCGGCGCGGCTTTGCCTCTTCCCGCTTGGCTAACTGCAGACGCAGAATGCCGTTCTCGTAATTGGCCTCGACGTTTTCGCTCGAGACGGTCGGCGGCAATGTGAACGAGCGGGTAAATGAACCGTAGCTGCGTTCCACCCGGTGAAAATTGTCGCCTTCATCCTTTTTCTCGAACCTTCGTTCCCCGTGAATCGTGAGAACGTTGTTTTCGATCGAAATGTTCACGTCGTCCGGCGAAATCCCCGGAAGCTCGGCTTCGAGGACCAACTGGTCCTTATTCTCGAAAATATCCACGCTCGGGTTCCATGCCCCGCGCATCATTCCGGATTCGCCTGCACGGTTAAAATTGCTCGAAAAAACCCGATTCACTTCTTCCTGAAGTGAACGGAGTTCGCGGAACGGGTCGTATGTAATCAAGTTCATAATCATTTTTCCTCCAAACATCTGATGTTTAGTCTGACATATGACTAATTACTTAGTCTGTAATGATAATAAAACCTGAGTGCGATTGTGTCAAGTATAAATTTCACTTTGAGTCATTTTTCTAATCTCCGATCAACATTCATTTCGGTCGAGGGAGTCAGGCCCAGAATCGAGACCAAAATCGGGACGCGCGTCCCGATTTCTATGATCGAACGTGGGTCCGTATGAACGCCGAATGATCGAATTTTCCATCTCATCCCGTACGCGGCCATCTCTGGCATCTCAAGCGATTCTTCACCAGATTGGTGGCAGGAAACGTTTCTATATCAAATTTTCTATGGTCGTCGACCGCGGGGCTTTGGGTGACATTTCGACAGGTTGTCGGTTATATTAACAAGGCACTAAATCCATAAATAGAACCAACAATTAGCTTGGCTTCGCTCCGTTTACCTCTCCGACGGGTCCCGCGCGAAAAAGGCGATGAATATATTTCGTGAAATTCTTTGGCCTGTGGTGGCTGTGATCGCGGCGTTCATCGTCGGCGGCATAATAGTTCTTTTGATCGGCGATAACCCGTTCGCGACGTATTACTACATGATCGGTAATTCGTTCGGGTCGCTGAACGATATCGGCTATACGCTTTTCATCGCAACGCCGCTGATATTTACCGGGCTAGCGGTAGCCGTCGCCTTCAGGTGCGGGCTGCTGAATATCGGTGCCGAAGGGCAGCTTTATGTAGCCGCATTTGCAACGGCGTGGGTGGGGATAAAGTTTGGCGGGGCGATGGTGACCGTCTTTGGGAAGGAGGAGGACTGGTCGTGGGCGAGCCTTCCGTCCGTTTTGTTGATCTTGACTTGCATTGCTACGGCGATCATCGCGGGAGGGTTGTGGGGTGCGATTCCGGGAATTCTTAAGGCAAAGTTCGGTTCCCATGAGGTGATCAATACGATCATGCTGAACTTTGTCGCGATCGCGTTGGTGAGCTATTTCACGCAGTATTTTTACAAGATACCCGGCGATCCGATAATGCAAACGGCGGAGATCGGCGAAGGGGCTCACATCCCACGCATCAGCCAGTACATTCCCGGAATGCCCGATTTCGTTCCGCTGAGCGTCGCGTTTTTGCTGGCGATCTTGATGTGCTTTCTCGTTTACTTTTTCCTTTGGAAGACGAAATGGGGTTACGAGCTGAGGGCGGTCGGGGAGAACCCTTCGGCGGCGGAATACGGCGGGATATCTCCAAAGCGGCAGATAATCATCGCCATGACCATCTCGGGCGGGCTTGCCGGAATGGTAGCGATCGGCGAAGTTCTCGGGTACCGGTATCGGAATTACGACGGATTTTCGGATGGTTGGGGGTACCTCGGGATCGCGGTCGCATTGCTCGGCCGCAATCACCCGTTGGGCATCTTCATTGCCGCGATTTTCTTCGCCGTGCTGAAACGGGGCGAAATATTTGTCGACATCGAAACGAGGTTCGTGTCCAAAGACCTGGTCGAGGTGCTGCAGGCGATCATCATCATTTTCGTCGCGTCGCTGCAGAGGTACACGAGGAGGTAGGATGAGCGAACTCTTAACACCGACATTTTTGCTGATCCTTCTGTTCTCGACCATCCGTCTGGCGACGCCGCTGATATTTGCAGCACTCGGCGGGCTATTTTCGGAGCGGGCCGGCGTGATCAACATTGCTCTTGAAGGGCTGATGCTTGCCGGAGCCTTCGCGGCTGCGGTGATCACGTACGAGACGAGCAATCCGTATCTCGGTTTCCTGGCGGGGATGGTCGCAGGGGCTTTTATTGCGCTGATTTTTGCGGTCGCGGTCATAAGATTCGAAGCGGACCAAGTTGTTACGGGGTTTGCGATCAGCATGTTGATGTTCGGGTTGCCGGCGGTGATCAGCGGCAGACTATATGACGCGTCGGGGGCGACGAACCAGATCGATAAGGCTTACCTGCTGCCCGAGATCGTAAACGGCTTTCCGCTCGCGTCGCTGCTCGCGTTCGCCCTTGTGCCTTCGGCTTGGTACGTGCTTTACAAGACACCTTTCGGGCTGAGACTTCGAGCTGTCGGAGAGAACCCGGCGGCAGCGGATTCGGCCGGCGTAAGTGTCTTTAAGTTGAGATATACAGCAGTGATCATTTCCGGCGTGCTGGCGGCCGCGGGCGGTGCGTACTTGTCGATCGGGCAAGGGTCGTTCTTCACTAAAGGGATGAGTGCGGGCCGCGGGTACATCGCGCTCGCGGCGTTGATCCTTGCAAAATGGAAGCCGATCCCGGTGCTTGTAGCATGCCTTTTCTTCGGGTTTACGGAAACGCTTGCGATACAGCTGCAAGGCGTTGTGAAAATGCCCTCAGGCGACGAAATACCGGTGCAGTTCATCCAGATCATTCCATATGTTCTGACGATCATTGTGCTCGCCGGGTTTATAGGACTGTCCCGGGCACCGAAAGCGCTGGGAATTCCGTACAGGAAAGGTAATTAAAACCAAATATTCATGACCTTCGAGAACGCCGTTGAGGCGGCGGAATTTATTAAGGGGAAGTACTCGCACGCTATTAAGACGGCGATCGTTTTGGGCAGCGGGTTGGGGGCCTTCGCGGATGAACTTAAGGATGCCGTCAAGATCCCTTACGAGCAGATTCCGCATTTCGCGCGATCGACCGTGGAGGGTCACGCGGGGCAGTTGGTTTTGGGCGAGATCGAGGGCGCACATATTGCGGTGCAGCAGGGGCGCTTTCATTATTACGAAGGCTACGAGATGGAGCAGGTGATGTTTCCGATGCGGGCTTTCGGGCGGATGGGGGTGGAGAACGTTGTTCTCACGAACGCCGCCGGCAGTCTGGAACCTGAGTACACGCCCGGAACGCTGATGCTGATAACTGACCATTTGAACTGCATGGGTGTTAACCCGCTCCGCGGGCCGAACGACGCGAAATTCGGAGCGCGATTTCCCGACATGACGCAAGTGTACGACCGTGAGCTGCAACAGATAGCGCACGATGAGGCGGAGGCGATATCGCACGAGCGGTTCGAGAAAGGAATCGACGACGAAAAGCTTGATCTGCTCCACCGGGGCATATATTGCGCGCTATCGGGGCCGACGTACGAAACGCCGTCGGAAGTGCGGATGTATCGGGTATTAGGAGCGAATGCTGTCGGGATGTCTACCGTCCCCGAAGCTATAGCGGCACGTCACCAGGGAATGAAGGTTTTGGGCATTTCCTGCATCACCAATTTTGCCGCGGGAATGACCGGCGAGAACATCAACCATGAAGAAGTGATGGAGACCGGGGCGAGGGTGGCCGATGTTTTCAAAGAACTGCTGCGTCGAGTAATCGCACGAATATGATCATTGGAATTTGCGGAGGAACGGGTTCGGGGAAGACCACGATCGCGCGGTCGATCGTGGAAACGGTCGGGCCCGAGAAAGTGGTACTCGTCGAGCAGGATTCTTATTACAGAAACCTGGGCGATATGCCGCTTGATGAGCGCCACCAGGCAAATTTCGATCATCCGGATGCGATCGACAGCGATATGCTGGTCAATCACCTGCTCCGGCTCAAACAGGGGCTCACGGTGGAGATGCCTGTCTACGACATGCGGACGCACACGCGCACCGACGATATAGAGATCATCGAACCGAAACCGGTCGTCGTTGTCGAAGGCATCCTGATCTTCTCCGAGCCGCGAGTGCTGGACGTGATCGACATCCGGATATTTGTTGACACGCCGGACGACGTTCGCCTGATGCGCCGGATGCGCCGCGATATTCAAGAGCGCGGGCGAACGTGGCAGATGACGCTCGATCAATACGAAAGGACGATCCGGCCGATGCATTTTGAGTTCGTCGAACCGTCGAAACGGCACGCACACATCATTGTCCCCGAAGGGTCGAATTCCGGCGTGACGGTCGAATTCCTGTGCGGGATGATACGGGAAAAATTGAACGGGCAGGAAGCGGCATCTAAGTAATTGATGAAACATACCGAGAAAGAATTGATCGACGCCGCGACCGAGGTTCGAAACCGGGCGCATGCGCCATATTCGAACTTCCGGGTCGGGGCCGCTGTCGAAACCGACGAGGGCGAAATTTACACCGGCTGCAACGTCGAATCGGCGAGTTACGGACTGACCGTTTGTGCCGAGCGAGTTGCGATCTGGAAAGGGATCTCGGAAGGCGTAACTAAATTCGGCCGCATCGCGGTGGTGGTCGATACGGAAGAACTGACTCCGCCGTGCGGCGTGTGCCGGCAGATCATATGGGAATTCTGCGGGGACGTTCCGGTGATTCTTTCCAACCTGAATGGTAAATCCGAAACGATCCAGATGAGCGAACTGCTGCCGCGGGCTTTCGATTCGAAGTTTTTGAAATGAACACAAAGATGTTGCGAATTTTGATCTCATTTTTGCTCGTTGTTTCGTTCGCACCGGTAGGTATGGCCCAGCCGGCGAACCAGCACCGAATGATGGATACCGCCATAGTGGGCGGCACCGTGGTGACGATGGATAAGGACCGCCGCGTGATCGAGAACGGGGCTGTGGTACTGGGTGGTGAAAAGATCGTGTGGGTCGGAAAGCGTAGTGAGATGCCGGCGCGGATGCGGTCCGCACAGACGATCGATGCGACCGGAAAGGTAGTGATTCCAGGGCTGGTCAACACGCACACGCACGTGCCGATGTCATTATTTCGCGGGATCGCGGACGACATGGACTTGCAGGAGTGGCTGACGAAATTTATCTTCCCGGCGGAGGCGAAGAACGTCGACGAGGCGTTCGTGCGGGCGGGGACGCGGCTTGGGCTTGCGGAGATGATCAAGGGCGGCACCACGACGTATTGCGACATGTATTACTTCGAGGACGCGATCGCGGGGGAAACAAAGAAGGCGGGGATGCGTGCGGTGCTGGGCGAAACCGTGATCGATTTTCCGGCCCCGGACAACAAGACCTGGCAGGAAGGAATAAGGTACTCCGAGCGGTTCATAAATAAATGGAGGAACGATCCGCTTATCACACCGGCGATAGCTCCGCATGCACCTTATACGGTTTCGCAGGAGCACCTGCTTGAGGCCCGCGGCGTTTCCGATAGGCTTAGGGCTCCGCTTGTCATTCACCTTGCCGAAGCAAATACGGAGACCGATTTCATACAGCAAAAGCATCAGGGGCAACGGCCGATCGGGTTTGTTGAGAAGATCGGCTTTTTTAACGACCGGACTATAGCGGCCCATGTTATACAGGCGAACGATGCGGAGTTGGATCTGCTCAAGAAACATAACGTCGGTGTGGCCCACAATCCGCAGTCGAATATGAAATTGGCGGCGGGGACGGCTCCGGTACCGGCGATGCTGCGGAAGAATATAAATGTAGGCTTGGGGACAGACGGCGCGGCGTCGAACAACGACCTTTCTATGTGGGAAGAGATGGATACCGCCGCGAAGCTGCACAAGCTGGTCAGCGGCGATCCTAAAATGCTTTCCGCTGAAGAGGCGTTCTCGATGGCGACGATAGGCGGAGCCCGGGCGCTGCACATGGGGGACCGGATCGGCTCGATCGAGGAGGGGAAACTCGCCGATATCGCGATCGTCGGGCTGGACGAGGTGCACCAAACGCCGCTTTATAATATTTATTCCCACCTGGTTTACGCGACGAAGGCGTCGGACGTTCGGACCGTGATCATTCACGGCCGGATCGTCATGCGGGACAGGCGTTTGCTGACACTTTACGAAAGTGCTATAAAAAGAGACGCAAACGCTTACCGTCGGAAAATCATCAATAGTTTGAAGAATTAAGTTCGGGTTCGACGAAATCGCCCGTATTGATGATTTATTGTTAAAGGGGTTTTGCAACACGGGGTCGTTACATAGTGAGCCTTCTCGGGGTAGTTCGCTAGACCTTTACGGAAACTAAAGTCACTGAAAAGGAGGACTGAAAATGCCGTTAAATGTCGGAAGGTCATACACTTCTGTATTTCTGGTTTTATCAGCATTCGCAACGTTTACAGTTGCTCAATCGCCGCAGGCATCGCAGAGCCCGGTAGCGCCTGCCACCACAATACCAACTGAACCGATAGCCAAGGCGCCGACCGCCGCTGAGGTGATGCGCGATCGCATTTCCAAGGCGAAGGCGTTCATCGCCGTGCGTAATTATTACGCCGCGATCAACGAACTTGAGAACATCCGCCGCGAGACGAGCGAGCAATCGGTCGTGTCCGTCACCAACGTTCTGTTGATGAACAGCTATCTGGAACAGGGCGATCATAAAAAGGCACAGGCTCTCTTGAACCAGTTTTACAACGAGCAGAAGACGACCAAGCCGAACGCGTTGGCGAATTACAGCACCGTTGCCGGGCAGATCGTGAAAGGTGCCCGGACGCAGGCGGAACGTTACCGCAGCCTGGGCTTGAGCATCAACGATCGCAATTTGCCGCTCGAGGCGTTGAACGACCTTGAGAAAATGCGCGAGACGGTGGAAATCGTCATCACGCAGTCGAAGGAGATTTCCGCGGACAAGGCTAAGATCGGTACCGCCCTCGGGCTGATGGAGGAGGCGACCAATTCGCGAGTAATGATCGCCCGCGACGATTACGACGCACGCCGCTGGCGTGACGCGGTTGCCGATTCGCGAGAGCAGATGGCCAGCTCGCGGAGCGTGATCGTCAACGCCGTCGACGGCACGAGCGTGGCGGCGAACCCGCCGGTGCAGCAGCAACAAACTACGGTTCCGAATAACAACGCATCCGCAGCGATCATTCCGGTTTCGAACCCGGTCGAGAACAAACCGGCTGTTGCTAATCCGAACGTTTCTAAGCAACCCGTGGTGACGAACCCGGTTCCTTCTAATACGACTGTTGCGGCGAACAATAACCCGGTCGTCGAGCAGCCGAAGAAGGTTGTGGAGAAGCCGGTTGTTCCGCAGCCGGAGCGGAGCCGCGTGATCGCCGGTAATACCCAGCAGAACGAAGACGCGAACAAGGTGAAGGCGACGTCGTCGAACCGGCCGACCGGAACGGTGGAGATGGGTTCGCTATTACCGTACGCGGCGAAACAAGCGGCGCCGACGTATCCGCCCGCGGCACGCACGATGCGGACGTCCGGCGTGGTTAAGGTAGAAGTTACCCTCGATGAGGACGGGAACGTCGCGGAGGTGCAGAAGGCGAGCGGCCCGACGCTGCTGCAGGCTTCGGCAAAGGACGCGATCCGTAAGTGGA
>Ga0307413_10000425_pt1 | contig 13666 bp, 15 predicted proteins | sample DK1Ometagenome_3_FD_203714 | JGI IMG/M metagenome (GOLD analysis project Ga0307413, IMG submission 203714) | Maize rhizosphere microbial communities from greenhouse at UC Davis, California, United States - DK15-O-2 | ecosystem: Host-associated > Plants > Roots > Rhizosphere > Soil | place: USA... | reverse complement strand
GTCCCCTCCGCCTATGACCTCACGGAGACGCGATCCGGGCGCCCTGGAACTCGACCCAGTTCAGCCGATCGGAGCGCTCGAAGAGCGCCCTTTCTAGAGACGGCCGAAGCAGCTAGTGCAACGGCGGTTCCCAGCCCTCGAGAACGGGCGGGTGATAGTCCGTACCCACCGTCTTCGAGCCCTCGACCCAGGGGCCGAGCTCGGGCTGGGGGAACTTCGTGTGCTGCTCCTTCAGCTGGATGCCGTAGGAGTTCCCCGACTGCAGGTGCTTGACGAGCACCTTGCGCGCGATCTCGTTCTCGCGCCCCTCGGGGATGTCGAAGTAGATGCGGATGAAGGAGTTCGAGTAGCGGTCGAAGACCGCCGGGGTGCCCTCCTCCTCGAGGAGCTCGACGTCCTCGAGCCAATTGATGTCCTGGCCCGGCGTCGCGGCCTCGAGGTCGACGTCGTCGAGCTCGGCCATGTCCTCCTGGTAGGCCTGGCGCTTCCCTGAGAGGTACTCGGAGTCGATGTCCTTGATCTTCTCGGGTTCGCCGCGTGTCGCCATCAGTCGGCCGCTCCGGCCATGTCCTCACTGGACTCGGGCAGGTAGTCGACCGGGAACTCGAGGTGCTTCTCGAGCATGCGCTCGATCTTCGCGAGCGCGCGCTCCTCGGTCACGCCCGGGATCCAGTTCGTGCCGGCGAGCGGCACCTTCGCCATGGCCGCCGCCTCGACAGTCAGCGCGCAGAGGTCCTCGGGCTCGAGAGAGTGGACGTCGGTCTTCCCGCACGCCCGCGCGAGCATCTGCACCTCGAGGGTCAGCGTGTGAAGGAAGTTGTAGACGCGCTCGGCGGCCTCGTCGACGACGAGCCGCTTGCGGAGCTCCGGATCCTGCGTCGTGATCCCGACCGGACAGCGCCCCGTATGACAGTGATAGCACTCGCCGGCCGGGACGCCGATCGTCCCTTCGTAGTCGGTGACGCCCGGTATCTCCTTGTTGCAGTTCAGCGCGACGAGCGCGGCGTGGCCGAGGGCCACCGCCTTCGCCCCCAGCGAGAGAGCCTTCGCGACGTCGCCGCCGTTTCGGATCCCGCCGGCGACGACGAGGTCGATCTCGTCCGCGAGGCCGACGTCCTCGAGCGCACGGCGAGCCTCCGGGATCGCCGCCATCAGCGGGATACCGGTCTCCTCGGACGCGATGTGCGGGCCCGCGCCCGTACCGCCCTCGGCGCCGTCGAGGTAGATGATGTCCGGCCCGCACTTGGCCGCCATGCGCACGTCGTCGTAGACGCGCGCGGCGCCGAGCTTGAGCTGGATGGGGATCTGGTAGTCGGTCGCCTCGCGAACCTCCTGGATCTTTAGAGAGAGGTCGTCGGGGCCGAGCCAGTCCGGGTGACGTGCCGGCGAGCGCTGGTCGATCCCCGCCGGCAGCGAGCGCATCTCCGCCACTTGCTCGGTGACCTTCTGGCCCATGAGGTGCCCGCCGAGGCCGACCTTGCAGCCCTGGCCGATGAAGAACTCACAGGCGTCCGCGAGCATCAGGTGGTGCGGGTTGAACCCGTATCGGCTCTGGATGCACTGGTAGTACCACTTCGTCGACAGGTCGCGCTCCGGCGGGATCATCCCGCCCTCTCCCGAGCACGTGGCCGTGCCGGCCATGGACGCGCCCTTGGCGAGCGCCATCTTCGCCTCGAGCGAGAGGGCGCCGAAGCTCATGCCCGTGATGTAGACGGGGATGTCGAGCTCGATCGGGTTCTTCGCGAACCGCGCGCCGAGGACGGTCTTCGTCTGGCACTTCTCGCGGTAGCCCTCAATCACGAACCGGGTCAGCGTGCCCGGCATGAACATGAGCTCGTCCCAGTGCGGGATCTTCTTGAACATCGAGAAGCCGCGCATGCGGTAGCGCCCGAGCTCGGCTTTCATGTGGATGTCGTTCAGGACCTCGGGGGTGAAGATGGGGCTGCGCCCGAGGACGGTGCGGCGGTCGGGCTGGCCCTCGCCGATGTTTCCGCCGACCGAGTCGTAGCGGTCGCTCGTCGTCATAGCACCAGCTTCCTTTCGGCCGGCTCGAGGTTGTCGTAGTTGTAGAGCACCTTGCCGCACACGAACTTCTGGAGCTCGGGCGGGTCGCCGAGCCCGTAGATGGAGAACTTGCGATTTACGAACTCGGTGTCCGCGTCGGTCCAATCGCCGGGCACGCAGTCGATCCCGAGCGACTTGACCTTGCCGCCCACGTAGATCGTCCCGTCGTACATCGAGTCGCCGAGGCCGGGGCCGACGTTGCCGCAGAGGATCTGGCGACCGCGCTGCATCATGAAGCCGGTCATCGAGCCGGCGTCGCCCATGACGATGATCGTGCCGCCCTTTTGGTCGATGCCCGAGCGAGCGCCCACCTGGCCCTTGACGACGAGGTCACCCCCGCGCATCGCAGCTCCGGTGAGCGAGCCCGCGTTCCCCTCGACGACGACGACCCCCGACATCATGTTCTCGCAGGCCGACCAGCCAACGCGGCCGTTGATCTGGATCTCCGGCCCGTCGATGAGGCCGCAGCCGAAATAGCCGAGTGATCCGCCGAAGGTGATCGTGCAGCGGGTGAGGATGCCGACGCCGATCGAGTGCTTGGCGCCGGGGTTCAGGACCGTGACGTCCTTGATGCCTTCTTCGTAGAGCAGCCGGCGCAGCTCGAGGTTGATGAGGCGAGTCGAGAGGTCGCGCGCGTCGAAGGTTGCCTTGCCGTCCTCGACCTTTGCCGTTCGCGGAGCCTCGGCGTTGGGCTCGGCGAGCCCGCGCGCGTCGTAGGTGATCCGCTGCTCGCCTACCGCTGCCATACGAACACCTCGCCTTCGTAGGGATCGTGCGTATCGATCTCGCGGTCGAGGACGGCGCGGATCGCAATCTCCTCCGAGGCGAGCGCGACGACGTCGTCCGACTCGTAGAGGACGAGTGGCTTGGCGGCCATCTCGTCCTTCGCGACGCCGAGCGCGTCGTCGGTGACGGCGATGTAGGTGAAGACGCCGTCGAGCTCCTCGAGCGAGTCCCGCATGGCGGATTCGAGATCGGCGCCCTCGGCCATCTTCTCGGCGAGGTAGACGGCGATGATCTCCGAGTCGCACTCGGACTGAAAGCGGTGGCCGGAGCGCTCGAGCCGGCGCTTCCACTGGAAGTAGTTCGTCAGCTGGCCGTTGTGGACGACGGCGACGTCCTTGAACGGATAAGCCCAGTAGGGGTGCGCGCCCGAGATGTCCACGTCGGACTCGGTCGCCATGCGCACGTGGCCGATCGCGTGCGTGCCGCCGAAGTCGTCGAGCTCGTACTGCGCGCAAACCGTGTCCGCATCGCCGAGATCCTTGATGATCTCGAGCGAACGGCCGATCGAGAGCACCTCGGCGTCGGGGATGTCCTCGATCCGGTCGGTCAGGTCCTTGAGGTCGCCGTCGTAGGAAAACGTCACGCGGTGGGCGTAGTCCGTCTCCTGCTCGTGCTCGCGGATGCCCGCGCCCGCGGCCTTCAGCCTCTGGAGGACGCGGCCCTGGTGGCGGTCGAGGCGCTCGTCGAACTCGAAATCACGCGGGGTGTTCGAGTCCGCGAGCGTGTAGCGCATGATGGCGAGGCCGTCGTTGGGCGGGCCGTAGAGCGCGTAGCCCGTCGAGTCGGGGCCGCGATGCTTCATGGACTGGAGCATTCGGGTCATGTCGCGCCCGATCTCGTGGGTCCCGTCGCGGTAGATTATGCCTGCGATTCCGCACATGTCTTAGAGCCCTCTGACTGACTAGGGCAGGACGTCGAGGTATTCGGTCACGTCCCAGTCGCTCACCTGGGCGCAGTGACGCTCCCATTCGTCCCGCTTGTAGTGCATGAACACACGGTACATGTCGCCTGGAAGCGCATTCTTGACCACCTCGTCCTCTTCGAGAGCGTCGAGCGCCGCGCCGAACGTCATCGGCAGGCGCTTGACCTCCTTGCCCGCCTCCATCGCCTCGTAGATGTTCCGTTCCTCGGGGTCGCCCGGATCGAGCTTGCGCTCGATGCCGTCGCGCATCGAGGCCAGGAGTACGGACAGCGAGAGGTACGGATTCACCGCGGAGTCGACGGTCCGGTACTCGAAGCGACCAGGGGCGGAGACGCGAAGCGCGGTCGTGCGGTTCTGGTAGCCCCAGTCGGCGAAGACGGGCGCCCAGAAGCCCGTGTCCCAGAGGCGCCGGTAGGAGTTCACCGTCGAGCACGTCAGCGCGGTCAGCGCAGGCTGGTGGGCCATGATCCCGCCGATCGCCCAGAGGCCGTGCTGCCCGGGTTTCTGCTGGTCGTCGCCCTCCGGCATGAAGACGTTCTCGTCGCCGCGCCAGATGGAGATGTTGTGGTGGCAGCCGTTCGCCGACACGCCCATGAACGGCTTGGGCATGAAGCATGGGAAGGCGCCGAGCTCCCGGCCGACCTGCCTGCAGATCTGGCGGAACGTGGAGAGGTTGTCCGCCGCCCGTTCAGCCCGGTCGAAGCCGAAGTTGAGCTCGATCTGGCCGGGCGCATCCTCGTGGTCGCCCTGGATCATGTCGAGCCCGAGCTTCTGGCCGTACTCGACGACGCGGTTGATGATCGGCTGAAGCTCGGAGAACTGGTCGATGTGGTAGCAGTAGGGCTTCGTGACGCCCTCGACCGACGGCGTCCCGTCGTCGTTCAGCTTCAGCCACATCATCTCGGGCTCGGTGCCGGCGCGGAGGTGCAGCCCGGTCGCCTCCTCGAAGTCGGCCTGCTGGCGGATGAGGTTGCCGCGGCAGTCGGAGGTCAAAAACGCACCCGGATCCTCGCGCTCCTCGCGATTGCGGAAGCACTGGCACCAGACGCGGGCGAGCTTCTTGCCGTCGCCGGCCGTCCACGGGAGGACGGCAAAGGTCTCGGGCTCGGGGATGCCGACGAGCTCCGCGGCCTCCGGTCCGTAGCCGATGTAGTCCCCGTGACGGTCGGTGAAGAGGTTCGCGGTCGCTCCGTAGACGAGCTGGAAGCCCTTGTTCGCGATCGTCTCCCAGTGGGGAGCGGGCACGCCTTTCCCCATGATCCGCCCGGTGACCGAGGGAAATTGGTAGTAAACGTACGAGATGTCCTCGGCGTCGATCCGCTTGCGGACTTCCTTGATGCGCTCTGCACGCCCGTCGGCTTCGACGAAGCGCTCGAGGTCCGTTGTCGCCACGAACTTCCTCCTGGTCAGGGGCCGGTGCGCGGATACTAAAGCGCGCAACTGCCTCCAGTCACCCTGATGGCGACGGCCGTCTAGCTCAGGTCGACTTCGCGGTTGAGGACGTGCTCGTAGATCTCGCGGTAGAGGCCGATCGCCTGGCCGACGTCGCCCGGGTCGAAGTCTCCGCCGCGGTCGACGATCATCCGGATCTCGCGCGCCGCGCGATACGAGCCCAGCACCTCGGGATCGATGCCCTCGTCGTCCACCGGATCGGCGGTGTCGACAGGATACCCCGCCTCCACCAGCATCCGCCGGACGAGGTCGTCGAGGTCGCCGAGCGCCTCGACGGGGGAGTCGACGACGAGCGGCTCGAGCTGCGCCCACTCCGACTCCCACTCGTGCCGGTCAAGACCAGGTTCGACCATACGAGTCCTCCTACCGCTCGACCCCGCTATTTGAAACACCCGCCGCCCACCTTAAACTCGCCCACGTGAAGGTACTGATCTTGGGGTCCGGCGGCCGCGAGCACGCGCTCGCCTGGAAGATCGCGCAGAGCGAGCGGCTGACAGAGCTGCATGCGGCGCCGGGGAATCCTGGGATCGCGGCGCTCGGCCGCTGCCACCCGATCCGCATGGACGACGTCGAGGGACTCCTCGGCCTCTGCCGCCAACACGAGATCCACCTCGTCGTCGTCGGGCCCGAGGCGCCGCTCGTCGCGGGGGTCGCCGACGAGCTCAGGCGCGCCGGCGTGGCCGTGTTCGGGCCCAGCAAAGCGGCCGCGCGCATCGAGGGGTCGAAGGCGTTCGCGAAGGAGGTGCTGGAGTCCGCCGCGATCCCCACCGCCGCCGTTCTGGAAGAGGTCCACGCGCCCTGCGTCGTCAAGGCCGACGGCCTCGCGGCGGGCAAGGGCGTCTTCGTCTGCCACACGCAGGAGGAGGCGGGCACGGCGCTCGTGCGCGCCCGCGCGCTCGGCGGCGACATCCTCGTCGAGAAGCTGCTCGAGGGCGAGGAGGTCTCGCTCTTCGCACTCTCGGACGGCCAGAATGTCCTTCCGCTCGCACCGGCTCAGGACTTCAAGCGGCTCGAGGATGGAGACGAGGGCCCGAACACGGGCGGCATGGGAAGCTACTCGCCGGTGCCCATGCTCGGCGAGGACGACGTCGAGGAGCTCGCAGGCCTCGTCCACCGGCCCGTGATCGCCGAGCTCGCCCGGCGCGGCACGCCTTTCACGGGCCTCCTCTACGCCGGCCTGATGCTGACCGACGCAGGCCCACGCGTCCTCGAGTTCAACTGCCGCTTCGGCGACCCCGAGACCCAGGCGCTCCTACCCCGCCTCGGCGGCGACCTCCTCGAAGCGCTTGCCGCGGCCGCGCACGGCGAGCTCGCCGGCGTCGAGCTCGACGCGGGACCGCTTGCAGCCGTGACCGTCGTGCTGGCGGCGCCCGGCTACCCGGACGATCCGGAGAGCGGCATCCCGATCGGAGGCGTCGAGGTGGCCGGCGCGACCGGCGCGCTCGTCTTCCATGCGGGCACGGCGCTCCGCCACGGCCAGCTGGTCTCGGCCGGGGGTCGCGTGCTCGACCTGGTCGGCACGGGGGGCTCCGTCTCGGACGCGCGGGAGCAGGCCTACGCCGCCGTCGAGCAGATCGACTTCCCCGGCGCGCAGTTCCGCACCGACATCGCAGCGAAGGCGGTCCGTGTCCCAGGGTGAGCCCCATCTGCACGAGGTGCCCTTCGCAGCCCTGGAGGAGTTCGCGGACGCGGGCCCGCTCGTTGGCATCCTCATCGGCTCAGAGTCCGACCGGGAAGGCATCGAGCCCGCGGTCGAGGAGCTGAACGAGCGCGGGATCTCCAACGAACTCCGCGTGCTCTCGGCCCACCGCGACCCGCGTGGCGTGGCCGAGTACGCCTCGAACGCCGCCCTCCGCGGAGTCCGGGTGATCATCGCCGGAGCCGGAATGTCCGCCGCACTACCGGGCGCGGTCGCGGCCTACACCGAACTGCCCGTGATCGGGGTCCCGATGACGTCCTCGAAGACCGCCGCAGGCGGGCTCGACGCCATCCTCTCGATCGTGCAGATGCCTCCCGGCGTGCCGGTTGCGTGCGTCTCCCTGAACGGGGCGCGGAACGCCGCGATCCTCGCCGCGAAGATCCTCGCGCAGGGCGGCGGCTACCCCATCGGCCCCGGCGGCCCGGCGACCGCGGTCTAGAACGAGGACGGGGCCCTCGCGGGCCCCGTCAGGTCGAATCGTGCCGCCGGGCGGCTAGTCGTCCTCTTCGCCGCCGTGGCCGGAGTTGCCGCCGTCGTCCGAGCCATGCCCGGAGTCGTCGTCGCCTCCGCCGGGGCCGGAGTTGTCGTCGTCGGCGTCATCGTCGTCGTTGCTCGAGCCGGGGCCGGAGTTGGCCGAAGGGCCGGAGTTGTCGTCGTCTCGGTCCTCGACCTCGCCCTGGTCGTCGCCGCCGGCTCCTCCGCCCGCACCCGTGCAGCGCGGGTCGTTGGCGTGCTCGGCCTCGTCGCAGGGGCCACTGATGTCCTCGCCCTCGTCGTCGTCATTGGCGACTGCGCCGTCGTCCTCGACGTGGTCGCGGCCGCGATCGTCGTTTCGATCCTCGCCCTGCTCGTCGGCGTCGTTCTCCTCGGGAACCTGGGCGCCGGCGCACTCGGGATCGTTCGCGTGCTCGGCCTCGTCGCAGGGGCCCTTGACGTCGACCACAGTCGAGGCGGGATCCGAGCTGGAGCCGCCGTTCGTGCCGGCTGCGACCGCGACACCGACGCCAACGGCGAGCACCGTGGCGAGAATGAGCAAGAGCTTGTTGAAGGAATTCACTGACATGGCCTCCTAGAAAATTGCTGACTCCCTGACCGTAGAGAGGCCCGGTTCAAGCGCGGGCGAGCGTCCGGTGAAGGTTCAGTCGGCGCTGGTAAAGACTTAGTTCAGCGCCCGGAGCGGGCTCAGTCGTCCCCGCCGCCCGAACCGGAGTCGTCCGACCCGGACCCGCTCGATCCGGAGCCGGAGGAGCCGGATCCCGAGTTCGAGCCCGAGCTTCCGGAACCGGAGTTGTCGTCGGAGCCCGAAGGGTCGTCGGTGGTCGTGCCGCTGCCGGTCGACGTGGCGCCACCCGTGTCCTCATCGCTCGAACCCGACTGGTGCTTCTTGTCGTGGGACTTCGAGTCGTCGTCGAGCGCCCGCGGGCTCGCCTTCCCCTGTGGGGTCTTGACGGGCACCGCAGCCGGCGTCGCGGCGATCGTGCTCGCCGAGCTCAGATAGACCGCGAGCGCGAGCGCCACGGGCAGCGCGAGGCCGGCGATTGCGACCAGAACCGAGGTCAGTCGAGGCATGGCCTGAACGTAGCAGTGGTGGTCTTCAGAAGCGGTAAAGACACGGTCAACGATCGGTAGGCACGTGCAGGAAGGCCACCTGGATCCTCGTGCCAGGGCCGTCCGCGAGCGTCACCTCGCCGCCCCAGCGCTCGACGAGCTCCGCAACGATCGCGAGGCCGAGCCCTGTGCCCGGCCCGAGCCGGCGGCCGTTCGACCCCCGGTAGAAGCGCTCGAAGACGCGGCCGCGGTCCTCGTCCGGGATTCCGGGCCCGTCGTCGGCGACGACGAGCGTCGCGCGGCCGTTCGCCGTTTCCGACTCGACGGTGACGCGCGCGCCGGGCGGCGTGTAGCGCAAGGCGTTCTCGACCAGGTTGTCGACCACGTGCGCAAGGTCCCCGGGATCGGCGAAGACGAGCGCCTGCTCGCGGCGCCCTGTCGCAACCCTCTTGTCCGCGTCCGACGCGGGAGCCTGCCACCGCTCGACCGCCTCCTCGACCACGGCGGAGAGATCGACATTTGTCCCGGCAGGAGGCGTGGTCGCGGCACCGGCGAGATCGAGGAGGTCGTCGACGAGCGCCTCGAGACGGTCGAGCTCCTCCTCCGCCTTCGCCGCATTCTCGCCGGCCGTCCCGCCTTCGGCCCGGATCGCCTCGAGGCGCAGCTTGATTCCCGTTAGCGGCGTGCGGAGTTGATGCGACGCGTTCGCGACGAAGTCGCGCTGGGCGCGCATGCTCGAGCCGAGAGCATCCGCCATGCGGTTGAAAGAAACGCCCAGGGCCGCGAGCTCGGCCGGGCCGTCGGTCGGAGCTCGCGCGTCGAGGTCCCCGGCGCCAAGCTCCCGCGCAGTGTCGCGCAACCTGCTCAGGGGACGCGACACAGTCGTTGCGAGGAACCACGCGAGCACGAAGGCGCCCGCGACGACGGCGAGGCCGATCGCCGCGAGGCGCGTCCAGCTGCGATGAACGCGGTCGACAACGGACTCCCGCGAGGCCGATACGCGCACCGCACCCACCACCAGGCCCCCGTCGACGACCGGCACGGTCACGAGCAGGAGCTCCTCGCCGGCTGTGTCGCTGAACCGGCGCCTGGAGTCGACTTGCCCCTCCTCGAGGGCGACGCCGAACTCCGGCCGCTCCGCGGTCCCGAACTTCGACCCGCTCGCTGCCTCGCCGGTGCTGTCCACGAGCACCTGGCCGCCTTCGTTCGTGACAACGATGCGCTCGTCCGGGGTGGCTGCCGAGGAGCTCACCGCCTCGGTCAGGGCACCGGTGTCGACGCTCGCCCCGCCCTGGCGCGCCGCCGCAACATCATCTGAGATGCGAGCCGCGAGGAGGGCGGTTCGGCTGAGCACGTCGGCCTGGAAATCGGAGTCCGCCCGGCGCTCGATGCTGAGCGCGAGCGGGATCTCGAGCGCGAGGACGACCGCGGCGACGAGATAGGCAGCCGCGAGGACGAGGCGGGTGCGGAAGCTCACGGCTCGAGCTCGTCCGCGGGCGAAAACCGGAAGCCGACTCCGCGGACGGTGTGGATGTAGCGCGGCGCGGCGGGATCGTCGCCGAGCTTCTTGCGCAAGGAGCTCACGTGGACGTCCAGCGTTTTCGTCGAGCCGAACCAGTTCGCATCCCAGACCTCCGCGACGAGGTCGTCCCGTTTCACCAGCCGGCCGGCGCTCTCGAGGAGGACGCGCAGGAGCTCGAACTCCTTCACCGTGAGATCGACTGGCTGGCGGTCCCGGGTAACCGTGCGCGTGTCGAGGTTTATGACCAGGTCGCCGCTCGTGACGACTCCGCCAGACGGGCCCGTGGGCTCGGCCGTGCTCCGCCTGAGGACGGCGCGCATGCGGGCGACCAGCTCGGCCGCGCTGAACGGCTTCGTGACGTAGTCGTCCGCGCCGAGCTCGAGGCCGAGTACGCGGTCCATCTCCTCCCCGCGCGCGCTCACCATCACGACCGGCGTGCGCGATGCCTGGCGGATTTCGCGGAGCACGTCGCGCCCGTCGCCGTCGGGCAGCATGACGTCGAGGAGAACGATGTCGGGCGCCTGTGCCGAGAAGGCCTCGAGGCCGTCCGCGGCCGTCTCGGCCAGGTGGACGTCGAAGCCTTCGCGCCGCAGCGCGTCCGCGAGAGGTTCCGCAATCGGGCGCTCGTCCTCGATCACCAGGACTTTCTTCCTGCTCACCATGGCCACGCTCACAATACGGACGTAACGGGCGGTCGGCTTTCCACCCGGGTCGCCCACCGCGGCCTCTAGAATCGAACCGGTGATCCCGCGCTACTCCCGCCCGGCCATGCAGCACATCTGGTCGGACGAGGGCAAGCTCGCCCGCTGGCTCGAGGTCGAGCTGGCCGCGCTCGAGGGCTGGAGCGAGATCGGGGCGGTTCCGGCCGACGCGGTCGCGCGCATCCGCGAGCGGGCGACTCCGCCGACACCTGAGCGCGTCGCCGAGATCGAGGAGCGTACGCACCACGACCTCGCCGCGTTCGTGGATGCCGTCGCCGAAGAGCTCGGGGACGACGGGCGCTGGTTCCACTTCGGCCTGACATCCTCCGACGTGCTCGACACGGCACTCGCCCTGCAGGCTCGCGAGGCCTGCCTGCTCGTCCTCGACGGTCTCCAGAGCGCCTTCGCGGCGATCGCTCGCCGCGCCGAGGAGCATCGCGCCACCGTGATGGTCGGGCGAACTCACGGCGTCCACGCCGAGCCGATCACCTTCGGCGCCAAGCTCGCGGGCTGGGCCTTCGAGCTCGAGCGCGACAGCGACCGGATCGAGCGCGTACTGGCCGGAATCAGCATCGGGAAGATCTCAGGAGCCGTCGGGATCTATGGCGGCGGCGACCCCGAGGTGGAGCGGGTCGCCTGCGCCCGCCTCGGACTCATGCCCGAACCGGTCTCCACACAGGTGGTCCCGCGCGACCGGCACGCCGAGCTCCTGTCGGCGCTGGCCGTTTGCGCCGCGTCGGTCGAGCGCTTCGCCACGGAGATCCGCCACCTCGCGCGCACCGAGGTGCGTGAGGTTCAGGAGCCCTTCGGGAGAGGCCAGAAGGGCTCGTCCGCGATGCCGCACAAGCGAAACCCCATCGTTTCGGAGCGGCTCTGTGGCCTGGCACGCGTCGTGCGGGCGGCGGCGACGGTGGGGCTCGAGAACGTCGCGCTCTGGCACGAACGGGACATCTCGCACTCGAGCGCCGAGCGCGTCGTCCTCCCGGACGCCTTCCTCGCGCTCGACTACATGCTCGACCGCTTCACCTGGCTCGTCGACGGGCTCGTCGTTGACCCGCAGCGGATGCACGCCAACCTCGACTCCTCGCACGGCCTCGTCTTCAGCCAGCGCGTTCTCCTTTCGCTCGTCGCTTCCGGCCTCTCCCGCGACGAGGCCTACCGGCTCGTCCAGCGGAGCGCACTCCGCGCGTGGGACGAAGGGCTCGACCTGCGCGCCCTGCTGGAAGAGGATCCCGAGCTGACCCTGCCCCCGGAGGCGCTCGACGCCGCCTTCGACCTGGACGACGCCCTCAAGCACGTCGACGTCGTCTTCGACCGACTGTCCGCCCTCATGACCCGCAAGGAGGAACCCGTACATGCCTGAGGCTGCCGTCCACGTCGCGAGCGGCAAGGTTCGCGAGATCTTCGAGCTCGACTCCGAGCGCCTTCTCCTCGTCGCCAGCGACCGCATCTCGACCTTCGACGTCGTGCTCCCGACCGAGATTCCGGACAAGGGCCGCGTGCTCACCGGCCTCTCCGGCTTCTGGTTCTCGCGGACGCGTGAGATCGTCCCCAACCACCTGCTCGCGCTGCGGCCCGACGGTCGCTCGACCGAGGCGAAGCGCCTGCAGATGCTCCCGATCGAGTGCGTCGTCCGCGGGTACCTCGCCGGCTCGGGATGGAAGGACTACTGCGCGACCGGCGCGACCTCGGGTCACGAGCTTCCGTCCGGGTTACGGGAGTCTGAGCGGCTGCCCGCTCCGATCTTCACGCCCGCGACGAAGGCTCAGACCGGGCATGACGAGAACATCGACCACGCCCGCGCGGCCGAGCTCGTCGGCGAGGAGCGCCTGGCGGAGGTCGAGCGAATCGTCCTCGAGCTCTACCGGCACGCGTCCGAGTACGCCGGCGAGCGGGGCGTGATCATCGCCGACACGAAGTTCGAGCTCGGTTTCGACGAGAACGGCGAGATCGTCCTCGGAGACGAGGCTCTGACGCCGGACTCCTCCCGCTTCTGGCCGGCGGACGTCTACACGCCCGGCGGGCCGCAGCCCTCATTCGACAAGCAGTACGTTCGCGACTACTGCGAGCGGCTCGGCTGGGACAAGACCGCACCCGGCCCCGAGCTTCCCGAGGAGGTCGTCGCAGAGACACGCGCACGCTACGTCGAGGCCTTCGAGCGCCTCACCGGCCTCTCCTTCGAGGACTACCTCGCCGACCCGGAGATTGTCCTCCGATGAGGGCGACCGTCCTCGTTCGGCCGAAGGCAGGGATCCTCGACCCCCAGGGAGCGGCGGTGGAGAGCTCGCTGCGCCAGCTCGGGTTCCCGGTCGGCGAAGCGCGCGTCGGACGCGTGATCGACCTGGACGTCGAGGCCGCCACCGCCGACGAGGCACGAGGCGAGATCGAACGCATGTGCGAGCGCTTACTCGCGAACCCGTTGATCGAGAGCTACGAGATCGAGGTCGCCGGATGAGCGAGGTCGTCCCGCGCATCGCAGTGCTCGTCTTCCCGGGCTCGAACGACGACCGCGACGCGGCGTGGGCGCTCACTGCGCTCGGCGCCGACGCACGCCTCATCTGGCACGCTGAAGAAGCGCTGCCCGAGGTGGACGCCGTTGTCCTCCCCGGCGGGTTCTCGTACGGCGACTATCTGCGCTGCGGCGCGATCGCGCGCTTTTCGCCCGCGATGCAGGCGGTGACCGCGTTCGCGGCGGAGGGCGGTCTCGTCCTCGGGATCTGCAACGGCTTCCAGATTCTCTGCGAGGCCGGCCTCCTTTCCGGGGTCCTTCGCCCCAACGCGTCGCTCGAGTTCGTCTGCGCGGACGTACCCCTGCGGGTCGAGCGCACTGACACGCCGTTTACCTCCAGGTGTGAGCCAGGAGAGGAGCTGGTGATCCCCGTGAAGCACGGGGAGGGCTGCTACCACGCACCGGCCGACCTGGACGACGACCAGATCGTCCTCCGTTACACGCGAGGCGCGAACCCCAATGG
>Ga0307413_10000424_pt1 | contig 13689 bp, 15 predicted proteins | sample DK1Ometagenome_3_FD_203714 | JGI IMG/M metagenome (GOLD analysis project Ga0307413, IMG submission 203714) | Maize rhizosphere microbial communities from greenhouse at UC Davis, California, United States - DK15-O-2 | ecosystem: Host-associated > Plants > Roots > Rhizosphere > Soil | place: USA... | reverse complement strand
GATCCTGCCGGCGTTCGGCATCGTGTCGGAGGTCATCCCGACCTTCAGCCGCAAGCCGCTGTTCGGTTACCAGGCGATGGTCTACGCGACCGCCGCGATCGCGTTCCTCTCGTTCATCGTGTGGGCCCACCACATGTTCACCGTCGGCATGCCGCTGGGTGGCGAGATCTACTTCATGTTCGCGACGATGCTGATCTCGATCCCGACCGGCGTGAAGGTGTTCAACTGGGTCACCACGATGTGGCGCGGCTCGATCACGTTCGAATCGCCGATGCTGTGGGCGATCGCGTTCGTGATCCTGTTCACCATCGGCGGTTTCTCCGGCCTGATGCTGGCGATCGTGCCGGCCGACTTCCAGTACCACGACACCTACTTCGTGGTCGCGCACTTCCACTACGTGCTGGTGACCGGCGCGCTGTTCGGCATCATCGCCGCGGTCTACTACTGGTGGCCGAAGTGGACCGGCCGCATGTACAACGAGGGCCTGGCCAAGTTCCACTTCTGGTGGACCATGGTGTTCGTCAACCTGCTGTTCTTCCCGCAGCACTTCCTCGGCCTGGCCGGCATGCCGCGCCGCATCCCGGACTACAACGTGGTGTTCGCCGACTGGAACTTCGTCAGCTCGATCGGCGCGTTCGGCATGTTCGTCACCCCGTTCCTGATGGCGTTCATCCTGTGGCGTTCGCTGAAGACCGGCGCCAAGGCCGAGGCGCGTGCCTGGGAAGGCGCGCTCGGGCTGGAGTGGACGATTCCGAGCCCGGCGCCGCACCACACCTTCACCACCCCGCCGGTCATCCGCGACGGCGACCTCGCCCACGGCGACGTCAGCCACTGAGCGACCCGATACGACCATGACCCCGACCCCCGCTCCACGCCAGGATGACGCCGCACGCCGCAAGGCCGTGCGCCGCACCGCGCTGTGGATCGGCCTGATCGCGGTCGGGATCTACGTCGCCTTCATCCTCAGCGGAGTGCTGGGGCAATGAGCGCGCCGCAGGTCCCGGACAGGGAGGGGACGCGCCCCGCGCCCAAACCCAGCGCCGGGCTGGCCAAGATGCTGGTGGTGGCGGTGCTCGCGTTCGGCTTCGCGTTCTCGCTGGTGCCGTTGTACCGGATCGCCTGCGAGAAGCTGCTTGGCGTGCGCCTGGAAGGTTCGGCCGCGGTCGATGTCGGGCAGGGCGCGGTCAACGCGCACCGGATGGTCACCGTGCAGTTCGACGGCGGCGTCAATTCCAAGCTGCCGTGGGAGTTCAATCCCAACCAGCTGACCATGCAGGTGCACCCGGGCGAGCTGTACGAAACCACGTATTACGCGCGCAATACCAGCGACCGCACGATCGTCGGCAGCGCGGTGCCCTCGGTCGCCCCGGCACGCGCATCGGGCTATTTCAGCAAGACCGAGTGCTTCTGCTTCACCGCGCAGACCCTGCAGGCCGGCGAGAGCCGCGACATGCCGGTGCGCTTCATCATCGATCCGGATTTGCCGGAAGACGTCAGCACGGTCACCCTGTCGTACACCTTCTTCAAGAACACCGAACTCACCGCGCGCGCCGCAGGCGTCCACACGGTGGGGACGACCCCGGCCTCCGCGCCGTAAGCACCACTGCCTTCATTGAACAACGGAACCGCCGCCATGGCCCAAGCCCATTCGCCAGACGCCAACATCTACTTCGTGCCGCACAGCAGCCGCTGGCCGTTCCTCGGCTCGATCGCGCTGTTCGTGACCATGATCGGTTTCGGCGGCTGGCTCAACGACAGCGGCTGGGGCCAGACGACGTTCTTCATCGGCATCGCCGGCATGATCGCGGTGCTGTTCGGCTGGTTCGGCGACGTGATCCGCGAGTCGGTCCGCGGCCACTACAACCGCCAGGTCGACGTCTCGTTCCGGATGGGGATGGTGTGGTTCATCTTCTCCGAGGTGATGTTCTTCGCCGCGTTCTTCGGCGCGCTGTTCTACACCCGCCAGTACGGCCTGGCATGGCTCGGCGGCGCCGGTGACGGCGTTGCGACCAACAACCTGCTGTGGGAAGGCTTCACCAGCGCATGGCCGACCAACGGTCCGGGCAATGTCGGTGGCCAGTTCCAGACCATCCCGGCGTGGGGCCTGCCGCTGCTCAATACCCTGATCCTGCTGACCTCGGGCGCCACGGTCACCGCCGCGCACCACGCGCTGAAGGCAGGCCATCGCAAGTCGTTGCTGGTCTGGCTCGGCGCCACCGTGCTGCTGGGTTGCGTGTTCCTGTTCTTCCAGGCGGAGGAATACATCCACGCCTACAGCGAGCTGAACCTGACTTTGGGGTCGGGCATCTACGGCTCGACGTTCTTCATGCTGACCGGCTTCCACGGCCTGCACGTGACCCTCGGCACCATCATGCTGGCGGTGATCTGGTTCAGGTGCCTGAAGGGGCATTTCGACCGGGACAACCACTTCGCGTTCGAGGCGGTGGCCTGGTACTGGCACTTCGTCGACGTGGTGTGGCTCGGCCTGTTCCTGTTCGTCTACGTGCTCTGATCCGGCGCAAGGCAACGACGACCCGGATCGACTCCGGGTCCCGCCAAACAGGTGGCCACCGGCAACCGCGCTCGTCGCGGTTGCGGTGTTTCCGGGGTGCGGTCAGGCGGTGACGCCGTGGAACTCGATCCAGCCCAGCTTGTGGGCGAGGACGATCAGCAGGATCAGTGCAATGGACAGCACGATGCGGCGCGTCAGCGCGTTGACCGTGCGCTTGCTCTCGCCCTTGTCGACCAGCATGTAGTACAGGCCGGCCCCGAGGTTCCACAAGATGAGAATCAGGAAGGCGACGATCAACAGAGTTTTCATCAACACGCTCCGACGCGACGGCGCCCGGTACGGCGCGCGGATTGCGCACCTGCCGGCATTATCGCAGCCGGCCGCGACGCCCGCATGAGCCGCAACGCCAACTTCGTGCTGTTGTGGGCGCTGGCGGTGGCGACGATCGCGCTGTTCGCCCGCCTGGGGTTCTGGCAACTGGACCGCGCCGTCGAGAAGCAGGCGATGCTCGATGCCGCCGCCCGGGTGCTGGAGGATCGCGACGAGCACCCGCTGTCGGCCGCGTCCGACGCCTCGCGTGCCGCAGCGTACGACTGGGCGGTCGGCCGCGGAACCTTCGATGCCTGCCCGGCGTTGCTGCTCGACAACCAGCAACGCGACGGCCGGGTCGGCGTGCGCGCCTACCGCGTCTTCCAGCCCGGGCGCGGAGGCCGGCTGCTGGTCGACCTGGGCTGGCTGCCACTGTCCGGCGACCGCACCTTGCCGACGGTTCCACGCCCGGAAGGAACGATCGAATTGCGCGGCCTGCTGGCGCCGCCGCCTTCCACCGGCATCGCGCTCGGCCCCGGCCTGATGCGCGAGGACGGGCACTGGCTGCTGACCCGCATCGACATGGACGCGATCGTCCGCGAGACCGGCCTGTCGATGCCCCTGGCGCCGCGCGTGCTGCGGCTGGACCCGACCATGCAACTCGGTTACGAACGCGACCTCGAACTGCTCGCCAATACGCTCACCCCGGACAAGCATCGCGGCTACGCGGTGCAGTGGTTCGGGCTGGCACTGACCGTGCTGGCCACCGCGATCCTCCTCACGTTCCGCTCGCTGCGCGGCCGCCGCGCACGCCATCGACAAGGCCGACCATGACCACCGACACGCCACCCATCGACCCCAACGCGCGCAACCGCAACCGCGGCATGCTGATCGCGATCGTGGTGCTGTTCTTCGGCAGCATGCTGGTGGCCGGGATCCTGCGCTTCTCCGGCTGGACGCCCGAGGGCCGCAAGAACCATGGCGTGCTGCTCGACCCGCCGGCCGACCTGCGCTCGGTGGTGCCGAGCCTCGCCGATGGCGGCGAATACCAGTGGAACCCGGACGCCCGGACCTGGCGCATCGCGGTGGCGCCGCCGGCCGATTGTGGAGCCGCGTGCGGCACCCTGGCCGAGCAGCTCGACACCGTCTGGCGCCTGTTCGGAAAGGATGCCGACCGCGTCCACCTGCTGTGGGTGTGCGGTACCGCCGGCTGCATGCCGCCCGACGGCGCGCCGCGGCCCCGTACGCTGCATCTGCTGCAACCGGACCCGCGCCTGCTCGCGGCGCTGCCGCCGGTCGAGGGCGCGACGACCGGCGATCACGCGACCCACGGCGCAGTCCCGGTGTACGTGATCGACCCGAATGGCTTTGTCATTCTGCGTTACGCTCCGGGCTTCGATCCCGTCGGCCTGCGCGCGGACATGGCCAAGCTGCTGAAACTGATTTGAGCCCCACGAGATCCGAATGAGCGTCGCTCCCAACGAACCAGGCCGGCCCGCCACGGCCACGACCACCGCACGCGCGACCCGACCGGCCCGTCATTTCCATCGCCTTGCCTGGCTGGCGGTGGCGCTGGCGCTCGGAGTCATCGTGTTCGGGGCCTTCGTGCGCCTGTCCGATGCCGGGCTCAGCTGCCCCGACTGGCCGACCTGTTACGGCCAGGCCGCGTGGCCCACGGCGGTCGACGAAGTCGGCGACCACGCCGCGACCGCGATCCGGCCAGTCGATACCAGCAAGGCCTGGCGCGAGCAGTTGCACCGCATGATTGCCGGCGCGCTCGGCGTGCTGGTGCTGACGCTGGCATTGCTGGCCGTGCGCAAGCGTCCGCACGGTACCGCCCAGGTACTCGCGGCCTCGGCGCTGGTCGCCATCGGCATCCCGCTGTACATGCGCGACCAGCACGTCGCCGCTTCGGTGCTGGCGATACTTGCCGAGGCGACCCTGCTGTTCGCGGCATGGCGCTGGAGCAACAGCGACCTCGCGCGGGTCGCCACGCTCACCCTTGCGGTGATCATCTTCCAGGCCCTGCTCGGGATGTGGACGGTGACCTGGTTGCTGAAGCCGGTGGTGGTGATGGGCCATCTGCTGGGCGGGTTGCTGACGTTCTCGCTGCTGGTATGGATGGCGTGGCGCGCGACCAACGTGCCGATCCGGCTGGCCGAGGCGAGCCGGATCCGCCAGCTGCTGGTCCTCGGACTGGTGCTGCTGGGCATCCAGATCGCGCTTGGCGGCTGGACCAGTGCGAACTACGCGGCGCTGGCCTGCGCCACCGATTTCCCCAAGTGCGTCGGCCAGTGGTGGCCGCCGACCGACTTCTCCGAGGGCTTCGTGCTGTGGCACGGCATCGGCGCCGACTACGAGGGCGGCCGCCTGGGTGGCGCGGCGCGGATCGCGATCCAGATGACCCACCGGATCATGGCGCTGGTGGTGTTCGTGTACCTGCTCGGGTTGGCGGCGAAGCTGCTGCGCACCCCAGGCATGCGTGGCTGGGCGAGCCTGCTCGGCCTGCTGACGCTGGCCCAGGTCGGCCTCGGCATCGCCAACGTCAAGCTGGCGCTGCCGCTGTGGACCGCGGTCGGCCACAACGCCGGCGCCACCCTGCTGCTGTTCGTGCTGGTGTCGTTGCTCGCGCGCCTGCGTTCGCCGGAGGCGTGATGACTGGCACCTTGCGACCGGCCGTCCGGCAATACTGGGACCTGACCAAGCCGCGGGTGGTGGCGTTGATCGTGTTCACCGCGGCGATCGGCATGTTCCTCGCCGTGCCGGGGCTGCCGCCGCTGAAGGAATCGGTGCTCGGCTTCCTCGGCATCTGGCTGGCCGCGTCCTCGGCGGCGGCGATCAACCAGTTGCTCGACGCCCGGATCGACGCGCAGATGGCCCGGACCTCGTGGCGGCCGATCGTCGCCGGCCAGGTCAGCCCGCGGCAGGCATTGGCGTTCGCACTGGTGCTGGCGGCGCTGTCGATGCTGGTGCTGCTGGTCTGGGTCAATGTGCTGACCGCGGTGCTCACGTTCGCCTCGCTGATCGGTTACGCGGTGGTCTACACCGTGTTCCTCAAGCGCGCGACGCCGCAGAACATCGTGATCGGCGGCATCGCCGGCGCGGCGCCGCCGCTGCTGGGCTGGTCCGCGGTGACCGGCATGACCGGCCAGTGGGACTGGGCGCATGCGCTGCTGCTGGTGCTGGTCATCTTCGTCTGGACCCCGCCGCACTTCTGGGCGCTGGCGATCTTCCGCCGCGCCGACTACGCGCGCGCGATGGTGCCGATGCTGCCGGTCACCCACGGGGTCGAGTACACCCGCTGGCAGATCCTGTTCTACACCGTGCTGCTGGTGATCGTGACGGTGCTGCCGTGGATCATCGGCATGAGCGGCAACTTCTACCTCGGCGGCGCGCTGATCCTGGGCGTGGTGTTCATCTGGCACGCCTGGAAACTGATGGATCCGCCGGACGAGCTGTATGCGATGAAGGTGTTCAACTACTCGATCGTGTACCTGATGGCGTTGTTCGCGTTCCTGCTGGTCGACCATTGGCTGTTGCCGTATCTGCAGCCGGGTGATGCCGGGTTCGCGCTGCAGCGGCTGGGCGAATGAGCGGGCGGGAAACCACCCCACACGGTTCCGACGTCGCTCGCCACGTGCGCGACGATGCCAGTACCGACGCATTGCCGGTCGCGCCCGCGCTGGGCGCAAGCCTGGACGCGGCGCGGATGCCGCGGCGCTCGACGCTGGTGGAGCCCCGCATCCTGTTCATCGCCGGGCTGGCGATCGCGCTGGGCATCGCTGCCGCACTGGTCGCGCAACTGCTGGTGGCGCTGATCGCGGTGGTCACCAACCTCGCATTCCACGGCCGATGGTCGTTGCAGGAGGTGTCGCCGGCGACGCACCAGCTGGGCGCCTGGGTGATCGTGGTGCCGGTGATCGGCGGGTTGATCGTGGGACTGATGGCGCGCTGGGGCTCGGCTGCGATCCGCGGCCACGGCATCCCCGAGGCGATGGAGCAGGTGCTGCTCAACGAGTCGAAGATCCCGCCCCGCATCACCTTCCTCAAGCCGGTGTCGTCGGCCGTGGCGATCGGTACCGGCGGCCCGTTCGGCGCCGAGGGCCCGATCATCGCCACCGGCGGCGCGCTGGGTTCGTTCCTCGGCCAACTGCTGCATGTCACCGGCGGCGAGCGCAAGGTGCTGCTCGCGGCCGGCGCGGCCGGCGGCATGGCGGCGATCTTCGGGTCGCCGATCTCGGCGGTGATCCTCGCGGTGGAACTGCTGCTGTTCGAGCTGCGTCCGCGCTCGCTGATCCCGGTGGCGCTGGCGGCGGTGGTCGCGACCGGCGTGCGCTACGCGATGGTCGGCACCGAGCCGGTGTTCGCGATGCCCGACATCGACCAACCCGGCGGCGCTGCATTGCTGAGCTACGTCGTGCTTGGCGCGCTGGTCGGGCTGGTCAGCGTCGGCGTGACCCGGGTCGTGTATGGCATCGAGGATGCGTTCGAGAAGCTGCCGGTGCACTGGATGTGGTGGCCGGCGATCGGCGGCCTCGCGGTCGGCGTGATCGGCTACTACGCGCCGCTGACGCTCGGCGTCGGCTACAGCAACATCGAGGACATCGTGTCCGGCCATTTCGCGGTCGGCGCGCTGGCCCTGCTGTGCGTCGCCAAGTTCGGTTCGTGGGCGATCGCGCTGGGCAGCGGCACCTCCGGCGGCACGCTTGCGCCGTTGTTCACGATCGGCGGCGCGTTCGGTGCCTTGTGCGGTTTCGGGCTGGTCGCGGTGGCGCCGCAACTCGGGGTCGACCCGCGTATCGCCGGACTGGTCGGCATGGCCGCGATCTTCGCCGGCTCCTCGCGCGCGTTGCTGACCTCGGTGGTGTTCGCGTTCGAGACTACCCAGCAGGCGGCCGGGCTGCTCCCGCTGCTCGGCGGCTGCGTCGCCGCCTACCTGGTCTCGGCGCTGATCATGCGCAACACGATCATGACCGAGAAGATCGCGCGCCGCGGCGTGCGCGTGCCCAGCGAGTACGCCGCCGACCACCTGCAACTGGTGACGGTCGGCGAGGCGTGCTCGCGCGACGTGGTGTCGCTGAAAACCAGCGACGACCTCGGCACCGTCCGCCACTGGATGGCCTCGGGCCGGCCCGAGGCGCAGCACCAGGGGTTCCCGGTCATCGACGATAACGGTCGCGTGCGCGGGGTGATCACCCGTCGCGACCTGCTCGATCCATCGCATCCCAACATGCGCCGGATCGGCGACATGCTCACGCGCGCGCCGGTGGTGGTGCAGGAAAGCCACTCGCTGCGCGAGGCCGCCGACCACATGGTCGACCAGGACATCGGCCGGCTGGTGGTGGTCGGCGCCGCCGAGCCGCACCCGCTGGTCGGCATCCTGACCCGCGGCGACCTGCTGTCGGCGCACGCGCGGCGGTTGAAGGAAGCGCACCAGGCCGGGCGGCATATCCGCATCCGTGAAAGCCTGCGCCGTCGGCGCCACTAGGGGTTGTTTCCATCGCGGCGGAACCCCATCCGACAGGCAGCAGACGGAGGACGCCAAATGCGATGGAAACAATGGATTGCCATGCTAGTGCTGGGAATCGCGCTTGCAGCGCAAGTGGGGCTGGCCGAGGCCGACGGATCCTCCGACGGCGGCATCGGCGCCGCCGTGGCACTGTTGCGGGCCGAAGCCGATGCGCATCGGCTGATCCTGCTCGGCGAGAAGCACGGCACCAGCGAAATCCCGGATCTGGTCGAGGCGCTGGTCGAGGAATATGCCGGCGACGGACCCGTGCTTCTCGGGCTGGAGATCCCGCGTACCGGGCATGCCGCGCTGCGCGCCTACCTGCACTCCGATGGCGGTCCGGATGCACGGGCCGCGTTGCTGGACACGCCGTTCTGGCGCAAATCGGACGACCAGCATGACGGGCGTCGCAGCCACGACATGGTCGATCTGGTCGATGCGGTGCGCTCGATGCGCGTGGCGGGCAGCGACGTGGCGATCTTGCCCTACGACGTGGCGTCAGCCTACGAGGGTGATCACCACGCGCGCGACATCGCGATGGCGGAGCGGATCCGCGCCGCCTATCGCGCACTGCCGAGGGGACGGCTGCTGGTGCTGGGTGGCAACGTCCACGCCATGCTCGCACGGCCCGACTACGCGCCACCGGAGATGCAGGTGCCGATGGGAGCCTACCTGCTCGACCTCGATCCCTTTGCGGTCGACATCACCGCGCACGGTGGCTGGTTCTGGGCGTGCAACGGGACCTGCGCGGCGATGGAGGAGTTACCGAAGCCGACCGGCAGCTCGCGCCTGGACGGGCGCGTCTACCATCTGCGCATCGTGCTCCCGCGCTTCAGCGTGGCGCGACTGATCGGCGCCGGAACCGCGCGTTGACGGCTCACTCGATCAACGTCTGCCCCTGCGACATCGATCCGTCGGCGAGCAGTGCCAGCAGGGTCGGGTCGCCCGGATAGCTTTCGCCGTTGAACTGCAGCGCGACGGTACCGCCCTGGGTGCCGGCGCCGCCGACCCCGACCAGCAGGTCGTGCCAGCCATTGTGGCGTTGGCGGCTGACCGCGATCGGCGGATGGGTGACGCTGGTCTGGGTGACCAGCCGGTAGCCGCTCTCCCCGCCGTTGTGGAACACCAGTAGCGTGCATCCGCCGTTTCCGCACCAGTTGGCGCCGTCCAGCAGCAACAGCAGGTCGTCGACGCCATCACCGTCGAGGTCGACCTGGGCATCGCGGTAGCCGGGCGTCTCGCCGGCCTGACGACTCTCAAGGAACGCCGACAAGGCCGCATCGCGTCGCTGGGCAGGCGTGACCAGCGGTTCCGGCAAGGGCAGCGCGATGCCGGTCGGTTGCATGTCGCCCTCGCGGATTCCGGGCGCCGCCAGGTCCAGTGCCGGGCCGCCGCTGCAGCCGAACAGTACGGGCGCCAACAGGCACGCCAGCAACAGTCTCGCGCCGTCGAATTTGCGCATGCCACGGTCCTCGCGGAGGGGGCTTGCGTGCAGCGTAGATCGTGGGTTGTCGTCGCCAGGTCAATGCCGGCGTCGCTGGCCCTCAGCGTTTGCGTGCGCTGTCCTGCAGTTCGCGCAGTTCGGCTTTCTCCTGCGTCGACAACGCGGCGAACCCGCCCTCGTGGACGATCGCCTGCAGCTCGTCGATGCGCTGCATCAGCATCTGCCGGTCGAGCTGGGCGATCGCGTCGAGCAGTTCGTCGCGCCACTTGGCCTCGTCGCCCGGCAGCGATTGCGAAGCGAGTTTTTGCAATGCCTCGTGCTCGGGGCGACCGCTGAAATGCTCGATCAGCGAACCGGTGCTGATATCGGGGCGCTGGTAGATCAGCTGCAGCAGGTCGACCAGCAGCGCGATCCCGGGCTGCTGCAGCGCGGCGAAGCGGAACGGTGGCTCCAGCTCCAGCGCCAATGATGGTTGCTGGAGCACGAACGCGATCGCCGCGCGCACCAGGCTGCGCTTCGGTGCGGGCGTGCCGCGACCGCTGCGCGCCCGCTGCACCGGCACGTGGGTTTCGGGCGCACTGGCGCGCGCGCCGACGCCGGTCAGCTCGGTCAGGCGCTGCTGCATGAGGTCGGCAAACGCGCCGTCGGGAATCTGCGCCAGCAGCGGCTTGGCGCGCTCGGCCAGCCGGCCCTTGCCTTCGAGCGTGTCGAGGTTGACGTCGGTGGACAGCGAGTCGAACAGGAACTGCGACAGCGCGGTGGCGTCGCGCAGGCGTGCATCGAAACCTTCCGCGCCCTCCTTGCGCACGATCGAGTCCGGGTCCTCGCCGTCGGGCAGGAACAGGAAGAACGCCTGGCGGCCGTCCTTCATCCGCGGCAGCACCGATTCGACCGCCTTCCACGCCGCGGCGCGGCCGGCGCGGTCGCCGTCGAAGCAGAAGTAGACGTCGGGCGCGTTGCGGAACAGCAGCTCGGCGTGGTCGGCGGTGGTGGCGGTGCCGAGGGTGGCGACCGCGGTGTCGACGCCGTGCTGGGCGAGGGCGACCACGTCCATGTAGCCCTCGACCACGATCAGCCGCGGGATCTGCTTGTGCGCCTGGCGCACCTGCCACAGGCCGTAGAGTTCGCGGCCCTTGTGGAACAGCTCGGTCTCGGGCGAGTTGAGGTATTTCGGGCTGGCGTCTTTGTCGAGAACGCGGCCGCCGAAGGCGATCGTGCGGCCGCGGCGGTCGTGGATCGGGAACATCACCCGGTCGCGGAACTTGTCGTAGACCCGGCCGCTGTCGTTGCGCGAGAACAGTCCGGCGCGTTCGAGCAGCTTCATCCGCCGCTCGTCGGTGCCGAGCGCGTCGCGCAGTGCGTTGAAACCATCCGGCGCGTAGCCGATCGAGAAGCGCGCGCGGGTGTCGGCGTCGACTTCGCGACCGTCGAGGTAGGCCTGTGCTTTCGTACTGCCAGCCAGTTGCCTGCGGAAGAACTGCGCCGCCGCGTCGACGACGCTGTAGAGGTCCTGGCTGTCCGGATTGGCGTTGCGCTGGCGGGTGTCGCGCGGCACTTCCATGCCGGTCTGCCGCGCCAGTTCCTCGACCGCGTCGAGGAATTCCAGGCGGTCGTACTCCATCAGGAACTTGATCGCGGTGCCGTGCGCGCCGCAGCCGAAGCAGTGGTAGAACTGCTTGGTCGGCGACACAGTGAAGCTCGGCGATCGCTCGTCGTGGAACGGACAGCGCGCCGAATACTCCTTGCCCTGCCGCTTCAACGGCACGCGCGCGCCGATCAGCTCGACGATGTCGGCGCGGGCGAGCAGGTCGTCGATGAAAGCGTCGGGGATGCGTGCCATGCGTCGTGTCGCGGGGACACCAGTCGAGCGGGAAACCGGAGCGCTAGGATGCCATCGCCGCGACCGGCGTGCGCGTTATCGCGTTGCCGGCGGAGCGGTCGCGGCGGCGGAACGGGCCGCCGGATTGCCGGCAAGCTCACGCGCAAGCCGGTCCTTCACCCGCGCGTACTCGTCGAGCATCGCGGTGATCAGCGCGCCGACCAGGAACACCACCGCGCAGTAGTACATCCACACCAGCATGACGACCAGTCCGCCGGCCGGGCCGTAGGCGCTGCCGAGGCTGGCCTGTCCGAGGTACAGCCCGATCGCCCAGCGCCCCAGCATGAACAGGCTGGCGGTCAGCGCGCCTCCGAACAGCGCACGGCGCCGGCTCACAGGCCGGTCCGGCAACAGCCGGTACATCCCCGCGAACACCAGCGCATACAGCAGGAACGAGAACACCGTGGCGAACACCGGCAGCAGGTCCGGCAGCCACGCCATCAGCATCGCCAGTGCCGCCTGCACCGCCATCGACACCACAAGCAGGAAGCCGACCGCGATCGCCATGCCGAACGACAACAGCCGCTTGCGCAGCCACGCGAGCACACCGCCGAGGCGGTTGGCGTCGGAACGGAACACCCGGTTGAGCGCGGCCTGCAACTGGCCGAACACGATCGATGCGCCAACCAGCAGCGCACCGGTGCCGAGCAACGCGGCCAGCGAACCGGTGCCGGCTTCCTGTTCGGCGTTGGCGACGATCAGTCGCGCGGTGTCCTCGACCTGCGGGCCGACCAGCAGGCCGATCTGGCGGAAGAATTCGTCCTGCGCGCTCGGGTACAGGGTGGTGGTCAGCCACAGCAGCATCAGCACCAGCGGCGCCAGCGACAGCAGGGTGTAGAACGACAGCGCCGCGGCGAGGGCGAGGATGTCGTAGTCGAAGAAGCGCTGGACGAACTTGCCGGGCCAGCTTTGCTGCACCCGCGCCTGCAGGGCGATGACCCGGTCGCGCAGGTCGGGGTCTTCGATGTCCGCGTCGAGGTCCGCAGCGCGATTCCGGTCGAGGTAGGGCGCCTGCGCCGGCGCGGCGCGGACGTTGTCTTCGTCGGGTCTCGGCATACGGCCCTCGTGAGCGCGGTTGGTCGCGGCCAGTATCCGGCGACGCGGGTTAGCGTCGCGTGGTTTCGATGGCCGGCGGCCCGGGCCGGTGGCGCGGCGGGGTTATGCGCTGAGGCGCTGCTTGACCAGCTTCGACACCAGGCCCATGTCGGCCTGGCCGGCCAGCTTCGGCTTGAGCACGCCCATCAGCTTGCCGATGTCGGCCGGCGAGGCGGCGCCGGTTTCGGCGATGGCGGCGTCGATCGCGGTGATGATCGACGCTTCATCGAGCTTGGCCGGGAGGTAACGCTCGACCACCACGATCTCGTCGCGCTCGACCTTGGCCAGGTCTTCGCGGCCGGCGGCCTCGAACTGGCTGACCGAGTCGCGGCGCTGCTTGACCATTTTCTCCAGCACGGCCAGCACCTGGGCGTCGTCGAGTTCGATGCGCTCGTCGACTTCCTTCTGCTTGATCGCGGCGTTGGCCAGCCGGATCACCCCGAGGCTGTGCTTGTCGCCGCTCTTCATTGCGGCCTTCATGTCGTCGGTGAGGCGTTGCTTGAGGCTCATGGAGGAATCCTTGCTGTGTTGGGGGCGCGGTGTTCGGGCGGTGGGGCGGGGCGAGCCGACGGCGCGGGAACGCAAAAAGCCGGCGGCGCTCGCGGCGCGGCCGGCTTTGGCTTCCCTGTGGAGAATCCGGCCGTGGAGGGCCGGGGTCCTGCGCAGGATGCGCGCGATCAGTACAGGCGCTGGCGCTTGGTCACGTCGCGCGAGGCGCGGCGGGACTGGCGCTTCACCGCGGCGGCGGCCTTGCGCTTGCGTTCCTGGGTCGGCTTCTCGTAGTACTCGCGCTTGCGGGTCTCGGCGAGGACGCCGGCCTTCTCGCAGGTGCGCTTGAAGCGACGCAGGGCAAACTCGAAAGGCTCGTTTTCGCGGACTTTGACGCTTGGCATACGGTATCTCGGTTCGGGGTGAACAGCCCGGGCAGCCCGGGAGAGCCG
>Ga0307413_10000423_pt1 | contig 13691 bp, 9 predicted proteins | sample DK1Ometagenome_3_FD_203714 | JGI IMG/M metagenome (GOLD analysis project Ga0307413, IMG submission 203714) | Maize rhizosphere microbial communities from greenhouse at UC Davis, California, United States - DK15-O-2 | ecosystem: Host-associated > Plants > Roots > Rhizosphere > Soil | place: USA... | reverse complement strand
ACCATTCATGAATTTACAACACTTGCACAAGACGAAATTGCTTTTGCAGGCTGTGGCATAAAACCGGATCCGAAAGATTTAGCTAATAAAAATCCCTTACCAAGCCTTTTCCCGAATGATGTTGTGACTGCCGGAGATTTTCCAATTGTAGTTTTACACGCTTCAGGAAGCAATGGTAGCTTTACAGGAGATGGTTATGTAACCCTGCCCTTCTTAGAAAAATTCAGAAAACTAATTGATGCTGCCGATGCTCTTGGTGGCGAAAAAATCAATATTGGTAAATTCTCCCGTATCAGGATTACGTTTAATAACATTGGTGTAAATACTGATTTTAAATTGATTTCGGGGGAGATTGTGGCTAGTTACGATCCTAATTGGGGTGGTATGGCAGATCTTGATGGTGTTGTAAATGATGCATTTGGAGATGCCGGAAATGTTGTTAATCATCAATATGACTTATCTATAAAATCTGTTGTAAAAAATCCTAATGGAACTATAACGATAACCAGTACTACAGGCGTTGTTTCTGTTATAGACAAAACGGTAAATGATGTTATCATCACTGATAAAGACGGAAAACAATTTGCTGTTCCTGCCAATGCTCCGGCAGGAGACATGAAACAAACAGGACAACTCGCTCCAGGCGGAATTCCGACTTCTAAAAATACAAATGGAATGGGATCTGGCGGCGATGTAGCCGAAATTTCTTCAGCAGATGTAAATGTAATTTTCTCTAGAGGAAATGGAATTTATTCATTTGATGCCGCTCCAACAGCAGAAAATGGTAAATTAAATAAAACATACCAAACGATTCCTCAAAAAGGCGGCGATACTTATAAAGTGAATTACAAAGCTATTTCAGACAGTCCAAATTCCACTGATGTTGTAGTGGCAACTGTTGATCTCAAAAATGGAAAAACCAAAAAAGATCTTGTCTTTAAAACTCAAAACGGGACTGCAATCGATAGTACCCAAATTGTTTGGAAAGACAATGTTGCAACGTTGACTTTGAAAAAGACTTTAGATTTTGCTAAAGAAACTATCATTGCGACAGTTAGACCTGCAACGCCAAAAGATCCAAAAGAAGCAGCTGGCAAATATGATATTGCCGGAACAATGGATTTGTGGCATTTAACGAATAAGAAGGTGAATGTAACATTGGTTAGCGTTAATAACGCTAAAATACCAAGCGATGTTCAAAAAGAATTAAACGCTATTTATCAACCAGCAGGGGTAACTTTTGAAGTTAATACTATAAATGTAGCTCTTGATAATACTTGGGGAGATAATATTGAAACTAGTGAAAGTGATTTATTAAACACTTATACTCCCGAACAACAACAAATAACAGCAAATTTAAAATCAAAATTAGGTGCCGACTATAAAAAAGATACCTATTACATGATTTATACGGGCGCTGCTTCAAGCAAATCAAATATATTAGGCTTTATGCCATTAAAGCGTCAATATGGCTTTATTTTCAACCATACAAATTCTGTTCGAACACTAGCACATGAATTAGGTCACGGTGTTTTTGGTTTAGAACATCCTTTTACAGAATATAGCACTTCTACAACTACTGATCTTTTGATGGATTATGGAACTGGAGTTCTATTAAGTCATAATGACTGGCAGGTTCTTCATGCGCCTGGATTGCAGTTGTATCCTTTTATTCAGGGTGATAGTGATGGGGAAGATCGAAGAGGTGATGGTATAGATTTACTCGGAAACATAATTGTTAACTTAGAGCAAAGTGAAGAAGATCAGAAGAAATTTTTTATTACGGGAACATTATCAAAAGAATTGCCTTATCTAAGAGCAGGTTATGATGTCTATGAAATAATTAATGATGTAATATCAGAGAAATCTACTTTTTTTGAAGCTGTAATCGAAAATAATAAGGTTATTTATAAAACAAAAGATGGAAAATTATTTCGTTATAACATAAAAATTTCTAATAAAGGTGTTGCTGTAGTTAAAACTTTAGATGAAAATAATTCTTGTGCCTTTAAATACCAGGAAATATCTTGGGAAAAACCGTCCACATCAAATAGTACAGAAATTTCTCAAAAAATTTCTCAAAAAATTTCTCCTACATCTTGGAAATATCAAGAGTTATATAATGTTTCATGTTTAGAAAAATATTACAAAGAAAATCTACATGCTGATTCTGCAGCTTGTTTAGCTAGATCAATTGATCGTGCACAAAAAATTATCTCAGTTACAGACCTTAATAGCATTGCTATTGGATTATACACTGGAGCTGTAGAATATGGTATATGTATAACAGAAGAAGATAAACTAATTCCTACAGATACTTACCTTACAAAATTTTCATATGGTTTTGTAAATGAATTCTTTAACACTGTCGATTTTCATGCTATGGGTGAAACCCTTGGTAAAGTTGCAATTGATCAGTTAACGAAAAGTTTTAACTGTCTTATTGATAAAAGAGCAACTACATTAAGTATCATCGGTCCAACAGAAGATCAATTAAATTATAATCTGAAATGTTCTGGTCCAATATCATTCGCTCCTGAAGATATTGAAAAATATAATAAAATGATTGATGCGGCTTGGAAATGGGCCAAAGCAAATTATACAAATCCATATATTCATGGTAAAGCTACATTTTTTATAGCTAGTATCGTTATTCCAATAATTGGTGAAGCGAAAATTCTTAAAACGGAATCAATACTTTCAAAAATAAGTAAAACTGAAGCTTATTATGATGATTTTGTAAGGATTTCTAGAGAATTAAATGGCAAAAATGTTGATGAAGCGATAACAATATTAAGTAAAAATAAAATTGTAATTAATAGTGGATTAGAACTTGAAAAATTCTTAAGTGCATTAAAAACAATTCCAGCAGGAAAATCTTATACTGGCGATTTATTCCGTTCTTTAAGTATTTCTTCCGAGACAAGTTTTGGTGCTGTACCAAATAAAATGACATCTCATGAAGTATGGAGCTCATGGGGTAGATATGATTTATCTGGTCAAGAAAATGCAATGTACCTAAGTGAAACTATAGCAGGTAATCAAACAGAATTAGCAGCCTATGGGGAATGGTCATCTTTTAGTACCTATAAATTTGAAAAAGTAAAAGTTGATAATTTACTAGATCTTACTGATGATGTTGTTAGAAAACAATTAAATACAGAGTTCGAAAAACTGACAAAAACCATTGATATACCTAGTGGAGTACCAGCAAGTGTTGCTGATAAAGCTAAGAATGAAATGTATGAATTCAGTAATGTTATTGCATCTTGGGCAAGAAAAAAAGGCTATAATGGTATTATTGCTCCTGGAGCAAGAGGATCGAAAGATTACAGAAATATCATTATTTTTGAACAACCTTATATTGATGATCTATTAAAGTCTAATAGCCCAAGAGTTTTGGATAAAAGTCTTAATAAATGGGGGGTCACTTTAGATGCTACAAAACTCGGTGCTGATGATGCAACCTTAGATGCAAGTAAATGGATAACCCCAGAAGATGGTTGGTATGATGTTGTAATTCATGGAACTCCTGATAATTTTATGGTATATACAGGGAAAGACTGGGTAAGTATCACACATCGAGATCTTGTAAATTACTTAAAAAGTAAAGGGTACAAAAACGGAACGCCAATACGCTTAATTTCATGTAATTCTGGTGTGTTTCCAGATGCTGTGGGTAAAAATTTAGCTAATAAAATTGGTGCTAACGTAAAAGCTCCAAAAGGTCTTATTACAGTATTTGAAGATGGCAGCTATATGATTGGTAATAGCGGAGATTGGCGAATTTTTAATCCAGGTAAATAAATTTTATGAAAATAGTAGGTTTAATAAGGGAATATGATAATAAGATAACATCTAAAAGTTATAAAGAATATAAAAAAAATTGTTTATATATTGACAAGCAAGAAATTTTAAATTACTTGAATAAAGGTATTTCAATTGCTGCTACTATGAACGTTGTAAAATCATTAGCAATAAATGATAATTCTATTATTGGAGGTATTAATTACATGACTGACGGTTATTGGATTTGGCCAAATTACATAGTTTATTATTTTAAAAAAGAATCGATTGAATTACCTACAGAATTTATAGAATATATTTTAAAGAAAAAATTGCCCTGTATAAATGAAATAAATAAAGATGAAGCAATAGATTTTTTAAAAAGAAACATATAATACTTATCTAAGATGGATAATGAAGAATATAGAGATTTTGAGGAGGGGAGCTGGCAAAAACATTTGTTTGACTTGAAAAATTTGCCTTTTAAAGAATACTTATTAAAGTATCATTCTTTTATTGAACCTAAATGGAATCAATGGATAATGAAATTTATAGATCCAGCATACGATATAGTAAGACATGACGAAATGATTAGAAATTTTGGTTACAAATCAATTGATAAACATAATTTTGAAAAGCAATTACAATTTTACAATGAATTAAAAAAAGATAATAGATTAGATGAAGATTTTAGAAAATTTATTGGTTTTATGGCAGGAAATCATTTTTTTGACAAAGTAAATATGAATGTTGAAGAATGGTTTAATTCGTATTATTGGACTAATGATTTAAAAAAACATAATCTAAATATTAATGAAATTTTAAACTTACCTAATGGATTAAATTATTTAAAAAGTTCATTAATTGAATTAAATTGGTGGAAAAGGGATATTGTATTCTAATTTTCAAAAATTACGATTGTATATATTTTCTTATTGCTTTTTTGCCTTTTCTAATTACAAGTATTGAATACAGATCTAAATACAGGTAATTTGTCATAATTATCCTGGTAATTTAGTTAAATCTTAGCATAATAAAATAAAAAACTTGACAAATATTAATCAAAAAAGCCTTCTGAAACTAAATCCAGAAGGCTTTTTTACTTTACAATAATATCTCTCAAATCTCCCTACTCCCCTTCTCCCCAACATAATTAACTCCCAATCCTCCCATAATCATAATCTTAGTTAACTCTTCAGTTTCAATAATTATATCTTGTTTTAAAACATTTCCTTTTACTGATTTTATATCAAACGGTAATAGTTTAGAAAAATAATAATCGTCACTTACAACAGTGATACTAAGACTATCACTATTTTTTAAAACTTTTAGCGGAATAGCAAACTCTCCTGTTTTTGGATTTACTTTAAATGGCATTGGTAAATCATTTATACTCAACGTTAAGTTTGGATATTTTTTATGATCTAATGGTCTATGTGTTTTTGAATCTAGCATTTTTCCTTTTACAATAATTGAAACTTCTTCATCAACGGACTGATTAAATGCAATTTTACCCACAATATGATTGTTTAGTTGTGGAGAAATAACTTCTGTTTGAATTGGCTCTTTTTCCTGTCCAACCACATTTGATGTTAGTAAAACCGAAGCCGCAATTGCAGCATATTTAAGAGTATTGATTTTAGACATTTCATTGTATTCAAATTCTTCGTCCAGCTGTGTTGATTTTATTCTTGCACAAATATTTTTTCCTTTATTATCTGCAACAAACCTGCCTATTTCAGCGTTTGACTTTTTACTTAAATCAATGACGTTTTTAGCACACAAATCGCAAAACGAACCTTTTGAATTAGGAATCATTTTATCAAAATTTTCAGAACAAGGACTTGCTATTTCTAAGGTGAATTTCTTTTTCATAGTATATATTTTAAGTTAAAATCATTTCAAAATGCTTTATACTTATATAGAGTATGTTTTTAGTAAAAAGGTTGGGAAGAAATAAAAATACTTTTTGATTTATAATTTATGGTTAATTTTAATACCTGTAAGATTAATAATTCAAATAAACTATTATATTTGCGGCAATTAGAAGAATAAACAATTTAAAAATAACATCATGCAAACATCAAAATACACAAAATTCGCCGTAATTATTCTGGTGATTTTATTTGTAGTGATTAGCGTTATAAGCTAATAAAACTTCATAATCTCTATAAAAAGTCTTCTAAAGTTATTTTTAGAAGGCTTTTGTATTTTTTAGGCTTTGTAAACTTTTGACTGTCTATATACACTCTAAATAGACGCCGGATTTTAAGAAAAAAATATAATCTCTTATATTTGTAAATCCAAAACAAAAAAATAAAAACAATTTATGAAAACATCAAAATACACAAAATTTGCCGTAATTATCATGGTAGTTTTGTTTGTAGCTCTTAGCGTTATAAGCTGTGTTGCACACGTACATAATGGTGGTGGCCCGAAAAAAATGCCACCCGGACAAGCGAAAAAAATGTCGGGAAGTCAAAGCGCTAAAGCTTATGCACCGGGACAACAAAAAAAGCATTAAAAAAAAGAAGCCTTTTGATTTATTTCAAAAGGCTTTTTCTATTTATATTAAAAATAAGTATTAATGAATAATCTTTATTTTGGTTATTTTTTCGGATTATTGGTTACTTTCAGCAAGTAGGTTCCTTCTGGTAAATCACCAATATTTGTAGCGTTTGCACCTACTACTTTTGTTCCTTGCGAGAAAACCTCAACAATTTTAGAAGTATTTTTTACATCTGTTGTTGAAACCGCAGAAGCTGCCAATTTAATTGGAACTACAGGTTTTTCTACTACAGGACTACTTTTTTGAGCTGCATTTGTACTTTGAGATGCTACAACAGCATTTATGGGTTTGGAGCTATTATAAGACTCCATAACCTGCTCATTTGTCATGGCAACGGTATATACTTTTACATCGTCTATATCGGCGTTAATTCCAACTGTTGTATTCAGTTCTCCAAGTCTTAAAATATATCCTTTTGTTAGTCGTGAAATTCCATCAACTGATTTTAGTAATTCGCCATTACGATATATTTTTGAGGCATTTCCGTCATAAGTGATGGCATAGTGGTACCAAACATCTTTAGCAAGCGGAACCGAAACAATAACATCATTTGTGGCTCCCCAGCCTGCAAGACTCAAATCAGAATTACCTGCTGATGCCGCTTGCTGCAATAAACCAAAGTATTGCGCATTGGCTGCGCTGCCATAACCCAGAATATAATTTGGTATAGTAATAGTATTAAATTTCACCCATACAGATATTGATCTTGGTTTATTTCCCTGTGGAAGATCACCTACCACAACTTCAAAACCTTTATTCGTTAATCTCAGAGCACTTTTAGGTGCACCCGTTCTGTCATTTACAAAAACGGGGGTTCCTAAAAAAGAAATTGTATTATCGGTACTTTTTAAATTTCCATCAAACTTGAACTCCTGAACGGGATTTTGGGCATTAGTATTTAAAAAACTTACGAACATTAATGTAAGTAATAATTTCTTCATATTTTACAGATGTTTGGGGATTTAAAACTTTATATTTTAACAATACTAAACTATATTATAATGTCTCTGACTAAAAATTTAGTCGACAACGAACCTAAATAATCGTCAAATAACCAAAATTGATTATTTAAAACTCTTAATTAAATTAATCTATACTTTTATAAATTTTGTTAAAACTATAAATTAAATTCAACATAAACAAATACTTCCTGTGTATAAATACGTTATTCTCATTCAACTAAAAGGTTTTAACATTTAATAATATTAAGATTAGAGATTTGTAAAACGATTCTTAAAAAAAAACTCCATTCGTTTACACGAATGGAGTCATATATTTAAAAAGTAATTTTAATTTACTTTACAAATTCAATTTTTTGAACTTCTTCTTCATTGATACTGTCAAAGAATCCTTGTTCGTTCATCCAGTCATCACTAAATACTTTACTCATGTAACGTGATCCGTGATCCGGGAAGATTGCAATAATATTACTGTCTTTTGTAAACTCTCCTTCTTCTGCATATTGTTTAATCGCCTGCATTACTGCTCCCGAAGTATATCCAACAAATAAACCTTCTTTACGAGTGATTTCTCTTGCAGAGTGAGCACTTTCTTCATCGGTTACTTTCATGAATTTATCGATGATATCAAAATCTGTAGCAGATGGAATCAGGTTTTTTCCTAAACCTTCAATACGATACGGGTAAATTTCTTTGTTATCAAATTCTTTTGTTTCGTGGTATTTTTTCAATACTGAACCAAAAGCATCTACACCTAAAATTCTAATATTGGGATTTTGCTCTTTTAAGAATTTTGCAGTTCCTGAGATTGTTCCTCCGGTTCCGCTACAAGCAACAAGGTGTGTAATTTGTCCTTTTGTCTGTTCCCAGATTTCAGGACCTGTAGAGTTGTAGTGGGCATCAATATTTAATTGGTTAAAATACTGATTGATGTAAACTGAACCTTTTGTTTCTTCGTGCAAACGTTTTGCAACGTTGTAATATGATCTTTCATCATCTGCAGAAACGTGTGCGGGACAAACATACACTTTAGCTCCTAAACTTCTCAGCATGTCAATTTTATCTTTCGATGATTTTGAACTTACTGCGAGTATACAATTATAACCTTTTATAATGCTTACCATCGCTAAACTAAAACCTGTATTACCAGATGTTGTTTCAATTATGGTATCTCCTGGAGAAAGTATTCCTCTTTTCTCGGCTTCTTCAATAATATATAACGCTATTCTATCTTTTGAGGAATGACCCGGATTAAAAGCTTCTACCTTTGCGTAGAAATTTCCTTCTAACTCTTCGGTGATTTTATTTAGCTTAATAAGTGGGGTGTTACCTATTAACTCTAAAACATTATTATAAGCATTTATTTCTTCTTTCATAAAAAAATAGTTAATCGAAGGTAATTTTTAATGACCTTGATAGGTTGCAAATTTAACAAAAAATTTCTAATTAGCTTTTAATTTTCTCTAAATCTAATAAAAAACTAAATTCTTTTGCTAAGTCTTTTAAAGCTTCAAATCGGCCTGAAGCACCGCCATGTCCAGCATCCATGTTGGTATCTAAGAACAAAAGATTATTATCTGTTTTTAAATTTCTCAACTTGGCTACCCATTTTGCTGGTTCCCAGTACTGTACTTGTGAATCGTGCAGCCCTGTAGAAACGTACATATTAGGGTATTGTTGCGATTTTATGTTATCGTATGGTGAGTACGACAACATATAATCGTAATATTTTTTATTGTTTGGGTTTCCCCACTCGTCATATTCTCCCGTTGTTAACGGAATACTATCATCGAGCATTGTTGTAATAACATCTACAAAGGGAACCTGAGCGATAACTCCATTATACAATTGTGGAGCTTCATTTATAATAACTCCCATCAAAAGTCCTCCTGCAGATCCTCCTTCTGCATACAAATGATCGGCAGAAGTGTATTTCTCATCTATTACAAATTTAGAGCAATCGATGAAATCTGTAAAGGTATTTTTCTTTTTTAACAGTTTTCCATCTTCATACCATTGTCGCCCTAAATCTTCGCCACCTCTAATATGAGCGATAGCATAAACAAATCCGCGGTCTAACAAAGAAAGTCGTGTAGAAGAAAAATAGGTATCCATAGTTATCCCATAAGAACCATAAGCATAAAGCAATAAAGGATTTTTGCCATTTTTCTGTAATCCTTTTCGGTAAATCATCGAAATTGGAACTTTAACTCCATCTCTCGCGGTTGCCCAAACTCGCTCTTCGATGTAATTTTCCTTATCAAATTTTCCGCCTAAAACCTGTTGCTCTTTTAAGATTTCTTTGGTTTTAGTCTTCATATTAAAATCAATTACAGACGATGGCGTTGCAAGCGATTGATAACTGTAACGTAAAACATCTGTATCAAAATCAATATTGGTTGTTGCATAAGCATTATAGGTTTCGCTTCCAAAAGGCAAATAATAATCCGGTTCTCCATTCCACGGCATAATTCGAATATGATTTAAACCGTTTGAGCGCTCTTCTACCACTAAATAGTTTTTGAAAATTTCGATATCTTCCAATAAAACATCTTCGCGATGCGGAATAAGATCTTTCCAGAATTTCTTTTCTGTTCTGTTTTCAGGCGTTTTCATCAACTTAAAGTTGGTCGCCTTATCTTTATTCGTTAAAATATAAAAGGAATCTTCGTAATGAGAAATACTGTATTCTAAACCACGAACACGGGTTTGAAATACTTCAAATTCACCATCAGGATTATCTGAATTTAAAATTCTGTATTCGGTTGTTAAAGTACTTCCGGAACCAATAACAATATATTTTCTTGATTTTTCTTTACTTATTGAAACATTGAAAGTATCATCGGTTTCATTAAAAACCAAAACATCTTTTTCTGAGCCTGTATTTAATTTATGTCTAAAAACTTTATCAGATCGCAAAGTAACTTCGTCCTGTCTAACATAGAAAATAGTATTATTATCATTTGCCCAAACAGATCCTCCTGTTGCATTTTCAATTTTATCTGCCAGGATTTCTCCGGTTTCTAAGTTTTTTATCTGAATAGTATAAATTCTTCTCCCTACAATATCAACTCCAAACGTGGCAAATTTGTTATCCGGGCTAATACTTAATCCGCCTAATTTAAAATAAGCGTGATCTTTTGCCAATTCATTGCAATTGAACATGATTTCTTCATCTGCCGAAAGGCTTCCTTTTTTTCTTGAAAAAATGGGATAGTCCTGACCGGTTTCAAAACGGGTAATGTAGTAATAACCATTATAGAAATAAGGTACAGAGGAATCATCTTCTTTAATTCTGCCTTTCATTTCTTCGTATAAAGATTCCTGAAGACCTTTTGTATGCGAAGTCATACTTTCATAGTATGCATTTTCCTGATTTAAATAATCAATAACTTCTGGATTTTCTCTGTCATTCAGCCAAAAATAATTGTCAATTCTGGTTTCTTTGTGTTTTTTTAGTGATTTTGGAATTACTTTGGCCTGTGGAGCCGATATATCGTTTTGCATTGGTTGAGCATTAATTTTTATATAAGTCGAAGCAAAAATACTATAAACACAATAGAACAGAATTAATTTTTTCATAAAATATTGTATTGATATAATACAGCAATATAGTAATTTTGTCTGAAATAATTTAAAAATCAACAAAAATGGATTTAATGGGAATGATGGGTAAACTTAAAGAAACCCAACAAAAAATTGAAGATACCAAAAAACGTCTGGATACTGTTTTAATTGATGAGCAAAGTGCTGACGGATTATTGAAAGTAACATTAACGGCTAATAGAAAGATAAAATCAATCTCTATTGATGATTCTTTACTTGAAGATAAAGAACAATTGGAAGATTATTTAATTGTAACCTTAAATAAAGCTATCGAAAAAGCAACAAGCGTAAACGAAAGAGAACTTGATGCTGTTGCAAAAATGGATATGCCGATGATTCCAGGAATGGATAATTTGTTTAAATAAAGGTTCTAAGATTCTGAGATACTAAGGTTCTAAGATTCTAAGTTTTTACAATTGGAGACTTAGATTCTTAGAACCTTAACTATTGACACCTAAGTCTGAACTAAAAAAACTTAGAATCTTAGCATCTTAGTACCTTAGCAACTCTTTTTAAAACTTCTGAAGCGTTTCAATCACATAAGTATGCATGACTTCCCTGTAATCTAAATGTGTTACAATACGAAGTTTATTATGTCCCATTGAACTAATGGAAATGTTTTTCTGTTTTAATTTTTCTATTAAAAGTTGGTCGTTATAACCTTCTGCCAATGAAAAAATTAAAATATTGGTTTCAACAGGTTCAATTGCCGCAACCCATGGTTTTGCACTTAAAACTGCTGCAATTTCTTTGGCTCTTCTGTGGTCTTCGGCTAATCTTTCGATATTATGTGCCAAAGCATATAATCCGGCTGCCGCCAAATAACCAACCTGACGCATTCCTCCGCCCAATATCTTTCTGATTCTCAACGCTCTGTGAATATCAGCCTTACTTCCCAATAATACAGAACCTATAGGAGCACCCAACCCTTTTGATAAACAAACAGAAATTGTATCGAAAATTGCTCCAAATTCTTTCGGATTTTGTCTTTTGGCAACTAGTGCATTCCAGATTCTGGCGCCATCTAAGTGGAATTTAAGATTATTAGCATCGCAAACCTTTTTTATTTCTCTTAAATCTTCTAATTCATAACAAGCGCCGCCTCCTTTATTGGTCGTGTTTTCAACACAAACCAAACTCGTTAACGGACTATGATAAAACTCGGGATCATTGATCGCTGCTGCAACCTGAGCTGCATTGATCATTCCCCTGTTTCCATCTATTAAACAGCAGGAAACACCGCTGTTAAAAGAAGCTCCGCCACCTTCATAATGATAAACGTGTGCATATTTATCGGCAATTAATTGTTCGCCGGGTTGTGTATGTAATTTAATTGCGGTTTGATTGGCCATAGTTCCAGACGGAAAAAAAAGCCCTGCTTCCATACCAAAAAACTCAGCTACCCTTGTCTCTAATTCGATAACTGTAGGATCTTGCTTGTATACATCGTCACCAACCTGAGCATTAAACATATACTGCAACATTTCATAGGTAGGTTTGGTAATGGTATCGCTAATTAAATTTATTTCCATATTCTAAAAACTATATCTTATTTTTGTACAACAAAATTACGTATTACTTATAGTTATTCCTGGCAAGTTTTAGTAAATTTTAACTTGTGAATATCCTAGAACCAAATTAACGTAATATTTATAAAAAACATATAAAACTAATATTAATTTATGACAACTACCGAACAAATAAAAGGTATTGTGGAGCGCCTTGGTGCGTTGAGGAGGTATCTTTGACGTCGATGCCAAACTAATCGAAATTGCCAACGAAGAAGAAAAAACCTTCGCACCCAGCTTTTGGAACAATGCAAAAGAAGCCGAAGTCATTGTAAAAAACCTTCGAAACAAGAAAAAATGGATCGAAGATTATAACAAAGCAATCGAACTGACGGATGAACTGCAATTGGCGTATGATTTTTATAAAGAAGGAGAACTTTCTGCAGAAGAATTAGACGAGCATTACAAAACAACGCAGGATCATATTGAAAACATTGAGTTCAAAAATATGCTTTCTGACGAAGGAGATAGTTTAAGCGCTGTTGTTCAAATTACTGCCGGAGCCGGCGGAACAGAAAGCTGCGACTGGGCCGGAATGCTGATGCGTATGTATATGATGTGGGGAGAAAGTTATGGCTATAAAATTAAAGAACTAAACTTTCAGGAAGGCGAGGTTGCCGGTATTAAAACGGTTACTTTAGAATTTGAAGGTGACTATTCTTTTGGTTACTTAAAAGGAGAAAATGGTGTACACAGATTGGTACGAATTTCACCTTTTGACAGTAATGCCAAACGTCACACATCGTTTGTATCTGTTTATGTTTATCCTCTTGTTGATGATAGTATCGAAATTGACATTAATCCTGCCGATATCGAAATTACAACGTCTCGCTCCAGTGGTGCGGGAGGACAAAACGTAAATAAGGTTGAAACCAAAGTCCAATTGGTACACAAACCAACCGGAATCCAGATTCAATGTTCTGAAACGCGTTCTCAGCAAGATAACAGACAACGTGCCATGCAAATGTTACGTTCTCAATTGTACGAAATTGAATTAAAGAAACAACAAGCGCAACGTGCAGATATCGAAGCCGGAAAGATGAAAATCGAATGGGGTTCACAAATACGTAATTATGTAATGCAACCTTATAAATTGGTAAAAGATGTTCGTACGGGTTATGAAACCAGCGATGTTGACGGTGTAATGAATGGAAATATTGACCCATTCTTAAAAGCATTTTTAATGATGATGGGGCAAAAAGA
>Ga0307413_10000422_pt1 | contig 13702 bp, 15 predicted proteins | sample DK1Ometagenome_3_FD_203714 | JGI IMG/M metagenome (GOLD analysis project Ga0307413, IMG submission 203714) | Maize rhizosphere microbial communities from greenhouse at UC Davis, California, United States - DK15-O-2 | ecosystem: Host-associated > Plants > Roots > Rhizosphere > Soil | place: USA... | reverse complement strand
CCTGCGCGGCATGACCGGCAACGTCTTCGAGTGGTGCTGTGACGAGCTGAGGGCACCGGACGGCGCCCCGCTCGGCTCGCGCGCGATCAAGGGCGGTGCGTACACGATGCGCAACCCGGAGAGCTTCGCGACCGCCACGACGTTCACCGCCGACGAGCGTACTTCGGTGCCCTACATCGGGTTCCGGGTCCTGGCGGAGCTACCGGCGGCCCAGGGCCGCCGATAGGCTGCCACAAGGAGGAGACGCGCATGACGCCAGGGACCAGCGCCGAGGAAACCGCCGGCACGACCGTGGCCGGGGTGCTGGCCAGGCACCTGCGGCGAGTCCCGCACGGCAACTGGTCGACAGTCCCGCTGGCCGATCTCGGGCTCGACTCGATGACCGCGATCGAGGTCGTGGTCGACGTCGAGGAGACCTTCGGCGTGGAGTTCCCCGAGGAACTGCTGGTGCGGGAGACGTTCGAAACACTGGGTTCCCTTGAGGCGGCCGTTCGCGGGATGGTGTCCGGTCTGTGAGCGACATCGGTTTCGAGGAGTTCGTCCGGCCGCTGACCGGCGACGGTGTGATCCCGGCGGACGTTCCGCTCAACGAGCTGCCAGCCGGACACTTCGCCGTCCTGGCCTGGCTCGACGACATCGCCGCGCACCACCCGGCCGGGGTCGAGGCGGACATCGTGGCCCGCTGGGATTCGATGACCCTGCGCGACGTCTACGCGATGCTGGGCAACCGCCATGAGTGAGCTGGACCTGGCGCTGACCCGCAAGCTGCTCGATGCCGAGATCGAGCACGGCATCGAGACCGGCGTGCAAGTGTCGATCGCCCACCGCGGCCGGGTGGCCGACCTCGCGGCGGGCGACACCGGCTCCGGCTCGCCGATGACGACCGCCACGACCGTGCCGTGGACGTGCTCGTCGAAGCCGGTCGGGGCGATCGCGTTCGCCACCGCCTGGGAGTCCGGCGCGGTCGACCCGGACACCAGGGTGGCCGAGGTGTTGCCCGAGTTCACCGGCGGCGGCAAGGACGAGATCCGGGTGCGCGACCTGCTCACCCACACCACCGGCATGGACGAACCGCTGGGCGGCCTCGACGTCAGCGGCGCCAACGTGACGTCGTGGGAGGACATCGAAGAGCTGATCTTCTCGACGATCTGCGCCGCGGCGACCGAGGTCCCGCCCGGCACGACGATGATCTACAACGCGATCACCAACTGGTTCCTGCTGGACCGGGTACTGGCCAAAGTGGATGGAGGCGCGTCCGGCGACAGCTACCGCCGCACCCTGCAGAGCCTCGGCCTCGCCGCGACGCTGGGGCCGGACTGGGCGCTGCCCGCCGAGCAGCGGGTCACCGTGCATGCGTCGCCGGACCAGGAAAGCGGTCTCGCGGTGATGAACCTGGTCAGCGCACTGCCGCTGCCAGGCGCCGGGGTGTGGGGCACGATGAGCGACCTGCGCGTCGTCGGGGACGTGCTGCTGCACCAGGGAGAGCACCGGGGCGAGCGGCTCATCGGCAGGACCGCCGTCGAAGCACTCACCAGCACACACTGGCCCGGCACCCCGCGCCGTTCGATCAGCGACTCCGACTTCCCGTACGGCCTTGGCATCATGACGCTGCCCGCCATCTTCGGACGGCGTTGCTCGTTCCGCACCTACGGCCACGCGGGCGGCAACACCTCGACGCTGCTCGTCGACCCGCTGTTCGACCTGGTGCTGGCCGTGTACTGGAACGGCCGCCTGGATGACGTGAAGACCTTCGCCCGCAGGTACGCGCTCGTGCGCGCGCTGTACGACGACCTCGGACTGCCGCGCCTGCCGGTCCGCAGGCCCGCACCGGAGTCACGGTGACCCGCGCGCTGCCCGGTCCGAGCCCGCTGGGCCACATCCGCTACCTCAAGGGGTTGCTGGGCGACCCGTACGCGGCACTGCTGGACCTGCACGACCGGTTCGGCCCGGTGGTCCGCTTCGGGTTCGGCGGCAACCACTACGTGATGGTGTTCGGCGCTGAGGCCAACCAACTGCTGTTGGACGACTCACCGAAACATCCGACGTTCCTGTCCCGTGACGTGCTCAGCCTGCTCATCCCCGTGGTGGGCAGCTGCGCGATGGTGGTCAGCGACGGGGCCGAGCACAGGCGGCGACGCTCGCTCGTGCAGCCCGCGTTCGCCTACCGCCGGTTGCAGAAGTACGTCCCGGCGATGACCGACGAGATCCGCCGGATGCTGGCGGGCTGGCCGGTGGGGGCAACCGTGGACGCGTTCGCGGCCACCCGATCGTGCATCCGACGCATCGCGATCCGGTCGCTGTTCGGGGAACGGCTCAAGGCCCATACCGACGAGATCGGGCAGAACCTCGAAACCGCGCTCAAGTACGTCAACCGCTCGCCGTTCCTGCGCTTCGACCGCGACTGGCCGGGCACCGCCTACCGCAGGGCGATGGTGGCGCGCAGGCGGGTGGACGAGCTGGTGCGGGCCGAGATCGCCGAACGACGGGCCAAGCCGGCCGACTCCGGTGACGTACTCGACGCGCTGCTGTTCTCGTGCACGCACTCCGGCGAACAGCTCAGCGAGCTGGAGGTGCGCGACCAGGTGATCAGCCTCATCGCCTCCGGATACGACTCCAGCAGCTCGGCGGCCGGGTGGGCGGTCTACGCGCTGCTGCGCCACCCCGAGGTGTACGACCGGATTCGCGATGAGGTCGCCCAGGTCGCCGGGGACGACGAGCTGACCCACGCGCACCTGGAGGCGATGGACTACCTCGGCTGGACGATCCGCGAGATCCTGCGGTTGTACACCCCCGGCGTGCTGACCGGGCGGACAGCCGTGCGCGACGTGGAGTTCGCCGGGCACGTCATCCCGGCGGGGACGAAGGTGCTGTACTCGCAGTACGTCACGCACCGGACACCGTCACTGTGGACGGACCCGCTGCGGCTGCAGCCGGAACGGTGGGACAGCAACGCCCCGGGCTACGTCGAACCCGCGCCGTACAGCTGGATACCGTTCGGCGGCGGGTACCGGCACTGCATCGGGTTCACCTTCGCCGAGCTGGAACTGCGCGCGTTGATCGCCGAGTTGGCCCGGCGCACCGAGTTGTCCCTGGCCGTCCCGCACGTGCGGCCGACCGGGGTGGCGACGATGTGGCCCAAGGGCGGTGTGCCGGTCACCGTGCACTCGGTCCGAGGGTGACTCAGGCGGGCACGGCCAGCAGACCGTGCGCCCACAGGTGGTAGTCGCGGTCCAGGTGCACCTGCTGCCCGCTGCCCCCGGTCGCGGCGGCGACCACCCGGCCAACCTCGTCCTCCCCGGTGCCGATCCAGGCCCCACCGGTCACCGCGACGGCCACCGCCCGATCCAGGTGCGCCCGCACCCGGCGCAGCGCGAGGAACAGGCAGGCCAGGAACGTGGTCGCGCGGTCGAGTCCGGCGCCCTCGCTGATCGCGGTGTACAGCTCGCGGGCCCGGTCCGGGGCGATCGCGGAGGCCAGCTCCAACAGGCCGGGGTCGGCGGTCAGGCGTTCGCGCAACGACGGCAGCGAGACGACCACGCCGAGGTCCGGGGACACCACGCGGACCATGGACTCACCCAGCAAGCACTCACCCAGTACGGGACCGCCCGCGTGCAGTTCAGCCGAATACAGCACGTCGGTCGTGGCCCCGCCGACGTCGACCACAAAGAACGGCGAGGACAGCACCCGCGCCGCACCCCAGCCCGCCACGCCCAGCGCCACCACGGCCGGAGTCGGCCAGATGGGTACGTCCGTACGCCCGGCCAGCGCGCGCAACCCCTTGCGGTCCACCAGATCCCCGACGTACAGAGTGCGCAGCAGCTCGGCCAGCCCCGCCAGGGACGGGCGCAGCCGGTGGTCGAGGACGTTCGCCACCACGTGCCCGACACCAAGCCCGGCGGCCACGTCCGGGGCATGCGCCCCGGCCCACACCAGGACGTCGTGCGGGTGCGCCGACACGTCCAGCGCGGACAGCCCCTCGCGCAGGTGCACCAGCTCGGCGCCGTCCACTCCACCGGCCAGCACCAACACGTCCACATGCGGCCACGCACCGGCGGAGTCGACGGCGCCGTACTCCCGCTGGTAGAGCACGTTTCCCCCGGCCGCGACCGCTGCCCGCGCAGCCGAGGCGACGCTGTGCGCGGACAGTCCCAGCACGCCCACCCGCAGGCCGCCGTTGGCCGAGCTGCACACCCGCAGGCGCTCGTGCGGCCGGTCGGCGGCCAGCGCGGCTGCCTGCTCCCCTGGCGCGGCGGCCGGGTCCCGCGGCACGACCTCGACCGGGCCGAACGCTCCGTCCCACCGGCACAGCTTCACCACCGTGCTGCCGATGTCGGCCAGCAGCACGGTCACGTCATGATCCGGATGTCGCGCAGCATCCCGGCCCACAGCGGACCGTCGTCGGAGGCACCGCGCAGGCGCCGCTCCGCGCGCAGGTCGTCCCCGGTGATCGGCATCTCGCCGGGGTCGACGATCCGGATGCGCCGTCCCGGGCCGCGCGCGGCGAGCAGGCGGGCCGCGTTCTGCTCGTGCGGGGCGAACGGGACGTCGATGACACCGCCCAGGACGGCCCGGTGCACCGAGGACAGGAAGGTCGGAGCCGGGTCGGCGAAGACGTGCTCCAGCACGGTGCCGACCTGGCTGTCGATCAGCGCCCGCTCCTCGCGGACCACCTCGCTGGTCACCGGGACCACGTCGGAGAACATGTCCAGCACATAGCGCACCGCGCGCACCGACGCGGCGTTCGTCTCGACCGCCGGGATGCCCACCGCTTCCTCCGGGGTCTTGGTCACCACCTTGTCCACCCCCGCCAGTCGGCTGATCGCCGACGACACCGCGATGAGCTGGGCGGCCAGCGCCTGGTCGGTGGGGAACGCGCCCATCCACTGGTGGTACACCAGACGTACGTCGACGCCGCTGAACCCGAAGCGGGCCAACAGATCCGCCGCCCGGGTCCGCAGCACCGAGGCCAGTGCCACGTCCTGCTCGAAGCTGCCGGTCTGCCCCAGGCTGACCGAGAACGAGGTGACACCCTGCTCGGCGGCCAACAGCAGCTCGCACAGCTGCACCACGGCGGTCACCACCGGGGGCACCAGGGTCGCGGTCAGCGGGCCGAACGACTCGCGGTGCACGGGCGCGTCCGTCCGCCCGGCCAGCGCGGACAGGCGGTCGACGTACTGCCAGTGCACCAGGGCGCGCTCCACCGGGAAGCCGCGCGAGTAGGGCAGGCAGTAGCTCAGCCCGCCGCCCTCGATCTCGGTGATCCCCGCGGCCAGCCCGATCTCGGCCAGCAGCCGGGCATCCGGCGTGCCGTGCCGCAGGCTGACCGGGCGGGCGATGCCGTCCAGCACCTCTCTCGTCACCCCAACGCCGTGGCTGACCAGCGGATATCCGTTGAGCAGGTCCCGGCCTTCGGCCTCGCTGGCGGCCAGGAGCCGAGCCGCGGTCTCGTAGTCGTTGTGCCGGGTGTGGCTGTCCACGGTCAGCGGGATGAAGTCCGCGCCCGCCTCGTCGAGTGCCAGGGTGAGGGCGCGCTGCTTCGCCGCGGTGGGAAAACCGCCGCGCGGTTGGATGCAGGGCCGGTCCCCCCGGCGACGGTAGGTCAGTGACGCGAACCGCTCCGGCCGCAACGCGGCCAGGTAGGCCGCGGTGTCGTCGAGGTCGATGCCGTGCCGTCGGGTGAGCGTCGCGCGCTCGGCGGCGATGTCGCACGGGCGATCAGTCGGGACGGCCACGGCTGAGATCCCCCCTGAGCGCGTCGTACACGGTCTGGAAGCCGGCCGGCTGGTGGAAGACGCGGTGGAAGCCGTATCCGATGAACGTCTGCTCCAGGTCGGCGGGCGTCTCGATGCCGATGGCCAGGTTGCCGCCGACGTAGCGAAGCACGCCGGACAGTCCTCTGGCCGCGAACGCCGCGCCGAACCCGGCGCAGGAGCGCTCGCCCTCGCCGTTGACCGACGCCACGAGCACCGCGGCGGCACCGGTCTCCAGCACCGCGCAGGCGAAGTCGTCGGCGGTGTTGTTGGTGCCGATGTTGTACGTCCGCAGCCCGTTCTCCGCTATGCCGATCTCCAGTAGCCGGTTGGCCACAACGTGGATGTCGTTGCCGACCAGCCCGAGAACCACGCCCGGTCCGTTCACCCGTCAATCCCACCACGGGCCCGCCAGGCCCGGTAGTCGCTACTGGTTGCGGTTGAGGCCGGGCATCGGCAGCATCGTGACTCCACTCGCCTTCTGCTGGTCGGTCTGGCCTGGGAAGTCGAAGTGCCGGAAGCAGGAGAAGGTCTGCTCCTCGTGCTTGGCCGCGACGAATGCCTTCAGCTTCGGGCTGGTCTCGTACATCGTCAGCATGTCGGTGTCGAACACGTTGCCGATGACGTCCGGGTTGCCCAGCTCACAGATCATCACATCGCCGTTGGAGTGCAGGTGCAGCTGCGCCTTGCCCTCGATGCAACTGGCGTAGATGACGCCGGGGTCACCGAACAGCGGCTGCAGCCGCGTCCAGTGGTCGCTGCCAGGGCGGAAGTAGGCGGACAGGCAGCTGAAGAACAGCGTGGTGGCAGGGTCACGGGCCTCGACCAGCGCCGCGATCGATTCGCAGATGCGGTCGTGGTCCATGGTGTTGGCGTAGCCCTGGTGCAGGCTCGGGATCTCCATCTGGATCTCGTGCTTGCCCACGCCGAGTCCGGCGGCGAACCGGTGCACGTCGGCCATGGTCCGCTCGGTCTCGTCGAACATGATCGTCTCGACCACGCAGTCGATGGTCGGCGACGCGACCGCCCGCTCGATCGCGTACACGATCTTCGGGAACATCTTCTCCGTCACCTTGTAGAACTCAGCGTGGCGGGTGGCGTCGGAGTGGTTGAGGGAGAAATGCAGAACGTCCAGCCCAGCCCGTTCGAGGCGGTCGAACTTCTCCTCGTTCAGCAGGGTTCCGTTCGAGTTGATCTGGGTGGAGACACCCCGCTCGGTGCAGTACTTGACGACACCCTCGCAGATCTCGAACTCCAGCAGCACCTCGCCGCCGGAGAGCTTCACCCGCTCCAGGTCGGGCAGCGAATCGATCACGCGTGCCACGTCATCGACCGACAGGATCCTGCGCTCGCGCAGGTCGTAGGCCCCGCAGTAGGTGCACCGGAAGTTGCACCGCGACGTGACCCCGATTTCGATCGCGCGCAGATTACCCGCCCCGACTTTGCGCATCTCAAGCGATTTGAATGTCACCCCGACCACCTCTGCTCACAGTGACCCCGCCCTGCGGGGGACGCTACAGTCGCTCTGCCGACCCGGCAAGGGAGTGCGCATGGCACCGACACGTTGTCCGATGGTGGCCGGTGAGATGTTCCGGTAATTTCGGCGGATTGACATGACGGGAAAGGGTGCCGTGCATCGGTCCGAATTGCTCCGAAAGGGGCAACAGGTAGGTACCCCGCTCTACCTGTACGAGGTCGCGCGAGTCCGCGAAGAGGCACAGAACCTTCGGTCCGCCCTGCCGGACGGCGCACGACTGCTGTACTCCCTCAAGGCCAACCCACTGCCCCCGGTGGTGGCAGCGGCCCTGGACGCAGGCTGCGGCACCGAGGTCTCCTCCCCCGGCGAACTGTCCTGCGCCGTCGCCGCGGGCGCCGACCCCACGACGGTCCTGTACACGGGACCGGGCAAGTCCCGTGCCGAGATCGACACCGCGGTCTCACGAGGAGCCCGACTGTTCTCCTGCGAGTCCCCCACAGAGCTGCACCGGCTGTCCGACGCGGCCCGCGCGGCGGATCGTGAACTGCGGGTCCTGCTGCGACTGCAGCCTCCGACGCGAGCCGCCTCCGGTCTGTCGATGGCCGATGGGCGCCAGTTCGGCTTCGAGCCCGACGAGGCGGTCGAATCATGGCGCACCGCGGGCCATGGGCTGGCCCTGAACGGGTTCCACGTCTACGCGGGCTCGCAACTGGGCACAGTGGAGCACCTGCTGGAGAGCTTCACCCACGCCCGCGACGTCATCGACATGGTGGCCGAGAAGACGGGCACCGAACCGAGGGTGATGGACCTGGGCGGCGGATTCCCCTGGCCGTACGCGACCACGGGCGAGGGCCCCGCCCTGACCGGCCTGCGCGAGGGCCTGGAGGCTCTGCTCGGCGACACCACCCGCGAGGTGTGGTTCGAGACCGGCAGACGAATCACCGCCCCGGCGGGTGAGCTGCTCCTGACCGTGGTCGACGTGAAACCGCGCGGCGAGGGCGTCATCGTGGTCGCCGACGGCGGCATCAACGTCCTGGGCGGCATGTCCGGCCTGGGACGCGTCCTGCGCATGACCGCCAGCGTGGAGAACCTGTCCGCACCCCACGACCGCGAACAGGTCGTAGCCGACCTGGTTGGCCCCCTGTGCACACCGCTGGACCGCCTGGCCGCACGCATCACGATCCCCCGCCCGACACCCGGCGACATCCTGCGCATCCCCAACGTCGGCGCCTACGGAGCAACCGCCAGCCTCCTGGCCTTCCTCACCCGGCCCGCCCCTCTTGAACTGGTCACCGACAACGGCAACGAAACCGGCCGCTGGCCAACCGGAACCCACCCAGCTCTCGCCGACCGCTGACCTCGCCAAACACAGAACCCGAGCGCGCCGTCCCAGGCCGCTGTCCGCAACCTCCGGACGGTGAGATCTCCCCACCAGCAGACCTGCGACACCGCCGAGGTGATCCCTCCCCGCACGAGCAGCCGCCACGGCGGATCCCCGTCGATCGCGGTCATGTGTCTGCTCAGTGCGCTCGCCTGCACGCCGTTGACGGTGAGCACGGCGACGAGGCCGAGCTTCACCAGGGTGGTCCCGAGCGTCAGGTCGGGTCGGAGCAGCATTCCGCTGGCGACCAGGCCGGTCAACCCGGCCCAGATGAGGGCATGCAGTCGGGTGGTGTGACCGACCGCCTCGATGAACGTCGAGCGCCCGAGGATCCAGAGGGCGAAGAAGTAGTCGGCGACGAGCACGGTCCCGAAGCCCAGGATCACGAAGCCGAGGTGAGCGAACAACGCGATGTCGTGTTGCAGTGGGCTCGGTCGCATCAGCGTTGATACCCACACCGCTGTCCCGAGCAGGACGACCGCCGTCGCGGCCGCGGCGACGTGGCCGTGTGGCCACCTGGGTCTCTGGGCCTGCGGAGTGGCCGGTTGCGTCAGCGCGACGGTCGGCCGTCGTCGTACGACATGATGTCGTCCTCTCGTGAAGTGGGCCCGACGGTGTCGGACACCGCCTAGTTCCACAGTCGGTCGTCGTCGCCGATGTAGGAGCTTTCGAGCAGGTGTTCGTCGAGCGTGGACTGCGTCGTCCGGCAACCGCCGCGGTTCAAGGACTTCGGCCCGCCATGGTGTCCCCGGCATTGGCCGACGCGTGCCGCGCCGACCTGTGGCGGCAGGTCGTAGGTCACCGAACGAATCACGTTCAGCGCGAACGCGCGGACGAATGCGGACAGCCGGACACCGGTCCGACCTGGTGTCACGTCAGTCAGCCCGGCGTCGACGATTTCGTCGGTCAGGTCGTCGTCGTCTCCTGGTAGCCGGTGCCCAGCAACACCTCCCGGCCCGTCGATCGCGCGTAGCGGGTGTACACGTCGGCGGCCAGGAAGGGCCCGGCGACATGTCCGAGGTGCAGGTCCCCGTTGGCGGTGGGCGCCGGTGAGATGACCACGGTGCGACCGGTCATGGCGCGCCGGCCGCGTGCCGAGCGGCGAACGACGCGCACATGGCGTCGTCCCACCAGATGCCGTAGGAGACCTGGCTGCGGGTCCACGGCAACAGCAGGCTGCGCTGCCACTTCACGTCACCGTGTTGTTCGAGGATCATGGCGCTGCTGGCCACTTCGGGCGCGTCGCACTCCTCGATGGCCACCGCCAGGGCGAGATTCGCCGGGCCAGCGCCGATCATGAGGACATCCACGTCGTGAACGGACACTTCTCCTGCCTTTCTGCCGATCGTCGGACGACGTGGCTACCTGGAGACGGTGACGGTCGTGTAGTCGAGCTCGCGGAAGAGGGTCGGTTGCACGTGGTGCAGGCGTGAGGACCAGGCTGCCGTGGCGGACTGGTACCAGATCGGAATGGTCTGCATGTCCTTCACCGCGATGCGTTCGGCCTGCTGGTAGAGCGCGTGCGCCTGCTGCTGCGACGGTGCCGCGTCGGCGCGCTTCAACAGGTCGTCGACCTCGGGGTTGGTGTACTGGCCGACGTCGCCGGCGCCACCCGTGCGGAAGAGCGGGTTGAGGAAGTTCTCGATCGACGGGAAGCCGGCGACCCACGCGGTGCGGTACACGGAGGTGATGGAGCGGCTGTTGAGCGCCCCGCGGAACTCACCGAGGGTGGTCTGCGGCTGGAAGACACACGGATGCTGCAGCGACTTCTGGATCATCTGACAGGTCACCTCCACCCACTGCTGGTTGCCGGAGTCCACGTTGGAGGTCAGGGCGATCGGTCCGTCGAAACCGACCTGGTCGAACAGCTGCTTGGCCTCGCGAGGGGGCAAATGCTGGCCGTCGCCGATTGCCTCCTTACGTATGACCAGTCGATCTGGTCTCCTTTTCCTCAGGGATCGGACCTGCGCTGACAGGAGGCACGAGTGAGCAGGACCTCGACACGACTACGGCGACATGTCCGTCCGACACACGCCACAATCAGACGTCGGATCCACCCCGTTCAGGTCGGATACGCGTGCAACCGTGTCCGCCGACCACGCCGATCAGGGTTTCCGCCGACGTGACCACGCTGCCGGACCTCAACAGCGACGTCCGCGTCGTGCCGTTCGCCGACATGATGATCACCGTCGCCGACCCCGTGGTCTGTGGCCGACGCGGTCGCCTCGCTCCAGCCGCTGGCACACGCTGCTGCGACCCCATCGACAGACAGCCAGCAGCTCGTCGCAACCACGGGAGGCGCCATGAACGACTCGTCCTTGGCCGGACGTCAGGCAATGACGACCGGCCAACTCGAGCTGGATGCCGACCGCCGGGAGGCTGTCCTCCACTATCTCCTGGGCAGGTTCCGGCCCATTCGCAGCGCCTGAACACATTGAGGCTTTCCGAGTAATCCTCTGTGGCTCTGGGTGATCAACTGTTGTTGGTCATGTGGTGCGTCGGTGTTCGTGGTGGAGCAGGACGAGTGCGGCGGCGACGATGTCGCCGAGGCGCCAGGGGCAGCCGCGGTAGCGGCGTAGGGCTTTGTAGGTGGTCTTGAGCAGGGAGTTGGCGCGTTCGCCGAGGCAGCGCAGTGCGCCGTGGACCGCGTTGTAGGCCTGCTGGTCGAGGGTGAGCTGTCCGCCTGTGGGTTTCTTGACCGGGATCGTGAAGGTCTCGGGCTCGCCTTCGTAGCCCAGGTCGGCCAGGGCCGGGGCGCCGTGGCTGATCCAGGCGGTGATCGCGGCGAGCAGTTCGGGATCGGCGCGGGCGGCGCTGATGTCGTGTTCGCGGCCGGGCCGCACGTCGGAGGTCCACAACGGCCACCCGTCCGGTGCGGAGACGACCTGGATGTTCCCGCCATGCTGGTGGTGTTTGCCGCTCCACCACAGGTCCGCCCCGGTCGTGGGGCCGGGTGTGGAGTTCCGGTCGGTGTGGATCAGCGTGCCGTCCACGATCACATGCGAATGCCCGGCCGCCTTGGCGGCCAGCAGCGCCCCGGGCAGGGAGGGTCTGCGCGCCGCCAGCACCGCGACGCCCTCATCCCGGTAGGCGTACGCGGTGGACACGGCGATCGCGTTGTCCCTGGCCAGAGCCGACATCCGGGCGTCGTCCAGCAACCAGCGCAGCACCAGCACGGCCTGCTTGTAAGTACTCAGCGCACGCGTTCCTGTGCGGGTGCCACGCCGCAGACGCTCGGCGTGCAGCAACGCGGACAGGAACAGGACACCGTCCTCGGATGCATCAAGGACAGCGGTGTATGTAACACTCATGGGCGCGCGGAACCTCGGTGAAGTTGATCTGTGGAAGGACCAACTTCATACCGGAGTTCCGCGTCTTTATGTTGTACCGCAACAGGTTCGGCCTGTCCCAGGTCACCCGAGCCGTCAGTTACCCACAGTCGCGACCGGTTACACGGAATAGCTCACTGTTGATGTTCCCGCTTTCCACGGGCCGCCAAACCAGCGAGTACCAGCTGGCCGACGATGCTCGCCACCACAACGACAGCCGTCAGACCGGTGGCGAAGGCGACGACCAACACGATCACCCGCACGGTCACCGGCCACGAGCGCAGTACATCGTCGAGCAGGTCAGTCCAGGTCCGCTCCCGTCGGCGATGCCGGCCACCTCCTCTCATCCGGCAGATGAGGTGAGGCGCGAAGCCGCTCGCACGGCTCGGCGGTGTCTCTCGCCGAGGGACCACGGCTTTGGTCGGCTGCGTCGGCGCGTGGATCACGATGAGCACGCGATCTGCCGCTGTAGGCCACTCATGCTGATCAACCGGTGGAATAATCGGGCTGACACTGTCTATACTTGACACGGCTGTTGACTCCTACATTTCGCTTGACACCGAGTTGGGATTCAGCTAAAGACGGCTCCCTGTTGCGAGGGAGTCGCCTTTCCTGCAAAGCGGCGAGGGAAGGACCAGAGTCACTCCCTCGCCGCTTGATCTCCAGTCTGCACAGGGCCGGCGTTAAACCGCCAAGCAGTCAGGTCCGCTGCGCTCAATGGCCGCTGAGCCACGGTGAACGGCGACACCCATTCAGCCGCGCAAACCCGTACCGCTCGCGATGGAATATTCCCCTGCGGTATTGATGTCGTCCCGTTCACGAGCCAACGGGAACTGTCCATCACGACCGGCCGGCTCAGCCCTTTCGTCCGAGCCTCGAAGGAAACGTACTGACTGGCGGCTCATTGCGGGTGTTCCCCGCGGCTCGGTACCGAGACGCTCGGAACGCGCGGAGTGTCCTTGGTTCAGCCGAGGCCGGCGCGACTCAACGGTGCACACCCAGGTCAGGGCCTCACCCGCTTGCGTCTGGAATATTCCGTTGCCAGGATTATTCCGTCCGGACGTTCTTCTGCGGGAGGGTATAGTGATGATCAAATCCACCGGGGCGGTTGCCGGCGGGTCGCCGCGCGGTTGGGTGCGGTCGAGCCGGTGTGCGGCGAACAGCAACTGTATGGAGGTACATCACGGCAAGACGAGCGTCGGTGTCCGAGATTCCAAACGCCCCGACCTGGAGAGCCTGGCCTTTACCCGTCCTCAGTGGACAGATTTCTTGAGGATGATCGCTCGGTAGAGTGGTCCCATGGGTCGGCGTCCGTGCCACGGGACGGTCGCCGACCCGCGATCGACTGGGATGTCTCGTCAAGTCATCGTCCTGAACTACTACTCACGACCGAGTGCTGCGTCGAGTGAGGATGAGAACGGTGGCTGATGGACGCCGCTAAGCGACGCGTCGAACTCGGCGCCGAGCTGCGCGCGGCGCGCGAGGACGCGGGTCGTACCCAGGCTCAGGCCGCGACCTTCCTGAAGTGCACCCAGGGCAAGATCGCCAAGATCGAGAACGGCGCCAACGACGTCAAACCGCACGATCTCGAGCGACTGCTGCAGCTCTACACCCCGGCCGAGGCGCAGCTTCTCAGGATCAAAGAGCTTGCGGCCCCGCCGGCACCTGGCCGCGCCGCAAGTGGCCAGCCACTCAGGGCGTACGTCGAATTCTATATGAAGGAAGAACGGGCAAATTCCGTGCTGGCGCTGCACAGTGAGCGCCT
>Ga0307413_10000421_pt1 | contig 13705 bp, 11 predicted proteins | sample DK1Ometagenome_3_FD_203714 | JGI IMG/M metagenome (GOLD analysis project Ga0307413, IMG submission 203714) | Maize rhizosphere microbial communities from greenhouse at UC Davis, California, United States - DK15-O-2 | ecosystem: Host-associated > Plants > Roots > Rhizosphere > Soil | place: USA... | reverse complement strand
CTGTTCGCCGAGCTGGGCGGTTTCGACGAGCGCTACTTCCTGTTCTACGAGGACGTCGACCTCGGTTGGCGGCTGAACCTGCGCGGCTGGCGGTTCCGCTACGAGCCGCGCTCGGTCGCCTACCACCGCCACCACGGCACGATGTCCACAGTGGATGGTGAGGACCAGGCGCGCGAGCTGTACCTGTTGGAGCGCAACGCCCTCGCCACGCTCTACAAGAACGCCGGCGACGAGACCCTGGCGCGCGCGCTGCCCGCCGCGCTGGCACTCGCGGTACGCAGGGCGACCGCCCGCGGCGACGTGGACACCACCGCGTTGGAGCTGTCCCGGGGCACCGGCGCGCTCGCGCCGACCGAGCTGCCGGCGAGCACGCTCGCCGGCATCTACGCCATCGACCAGTTCGTGGAGCTGCTGCCGTCGCTGCGCGAGTCGCGGGCCGTCGAGCAGGCGGCCCGCCGTCGTGGCGACGCCGACATCGCCGCGCTGATGCGCCGCGCGCTGGAGCCCGCCTACCCGCGGCCGCGCTACCTGTGGGCGCACGACGTGCTGGTCGACGTCTTCGGCCTGGACGAGGTGTTCAGCCCGCCGCGCAGGGTGCTGGTGCTCACCGCGGACGCGATCGCCGAGCGGATGGCCGGCCCGGCGATCCGCGCCTGGCACATGGCCGAGGTGCTCACCGGCGAGCACGACGTGCGACTGGTGACGGTGAACCCCCGCTGTGTGCCGCCGCCCGCGCCGTTCGAGATCGCCCGGGCGAACCGGGCCGAGCTCCGGGCACAGGTGGACTGGGCGGACGTGGTGGTGTTGCAGGGCCACGTGCTGGAGCACGTCCCGTCGCTGAAGGACCTCACGACCCGGCAGCTGGTGGTCTGCGACCTCTACGACCCGATGCACCTGGAGCTGCTGGAGCAGGGCCGCGACCTGGCCGCCGGCGACACCGAGGAGCAGCGCGCGCTCGAACTGGCCGGGGTGACCTCGGTGCTCACCGCGCAGCTGCGCCGCGGCGACTTCCTGCTGTGCGCCTCCGAGCGGCAGCGCCACCTGTGGCTCGGTCACCTGGCCGCCATCGGCCGGCTGTCCCCCGCGCTGTACGACGCCGACCCGACGCTGCGGTCGCTGCTGGCCGTGGCGCCGTTCGGCCTGTCCGGCAAGCCGCCGCAGCAGAGCGCGTCGCCGCTGCGCGACGGGGTGGCCGACATCGGGCCGGACGACAGGGTCGTGCTGTGGGGCGGCGGCGTGTACAGCTGGTTCGACCCGCTGACCCTGCTGCACGCGGTGCACCGGGCCGCGGCGACGCATCCGGACCTGCGGCTGGTGTTCCTCGGCATGAGGCATCCGAACCCGCAGGTGCCGGACATGGACATCGCCGGTGAGACCCGCGCGCTCGCCGAGCGGCTCGGCCTGACCGACCGGCACGTGTTCTTCAACGAGACCTGGGTGCCCTACGCCGAGCGGCAGAACTGGCTGCTGGACGCGAACTGCGGGGTGAGCACGCACTTCGAGCACGTGGAGACCACCTTCGCGTTCCGCACCCGCATCCTCGACTACCTGTGGGCCGGGCTGCCGATCGTCACCACCGACGGCGACGCGTTCGCCGAGCTGGTGCGCGCCGAGGGGCTCGGGGTGGTGGTACCGGCCGAGGACCCGGTCGCGCTCGCCGACGCGCTGGTCCGGGCGCTGTACGACGCCGAGTTCGCGGCGTCCTGTGTGGAGCGCATCGCGGTGGTGCGCGAGCGGTTCACCTGGGACGCGACGCTGGCCCCGCTGGTCGAGTTCTGCCGTTCGCCCCGGCCGGCGGTCGACCGGCTGGCCGGCGCCGCGCCGCTGACCGGCAACCGCCCACCGCGACTGCGTGAGCGGCTGGGCAGGGACGTGGCGCTGGTGCGCGACTACCTCGACGACGGCGGTCCCGCGGAGCTGGCGCGCCGGGTGGCCGGCCGGGTGCGCCGACTGGCCAAGGGCGGCGAGGGCCGGTGAGCGACGCCGTCTCCCCACCCGCCACAATGTCCGATGTGGACATATTGCCGGCCCGAGGGGAGCCCCGGTGAGCCCACGTCCCCTGCGCGTGCTGATCGACGGCACCCCGCTGCTCGGCAACCGCACCGGCGTCGGCCGCTACACCGCCGCCCTCGCCGAGGAGCTCGCCTCGCTGTCCGATGTAGACATGCGTGCGGTGGCGTTCACGCTGCGCGGGTGGCGGCGGCTGCGCACGGTGTTGCCGCACGGCGCGCAGGCGCGGGGCATGCCGGTGTCCGCGCAGCTGCTGCGCAGGTCGTGGCTGCGCGCGCCGTTCCCGCCGGTGGAGCTGTTCGCCGGGTTCACCGACGTGGTGCACGGCACGAATTTCGTGCTGCCGCCCGCGATGGCGGCGGCCGGCGTGCTCACCGTGCACGACCTGGCGTTCCTGGACGCGCCGCACGAGCTGCCGCCGTCGGACGCCCGACTGCCCGAGCTGGTGCGCATCTCGGCGCGCCGGGCCGCGGTGGTGTGCACGCCGAGCAACGCCGTCGCGCTGCAGGTGCGCGAGCGGCTCGGCGTCCCGGCCGACCAGGTGGTCACGACGCCGCTCGGCATCGACCCGGCCTGGTTCGCGGCCCGCTCGCCGGGGGACGACCTGCGCAGACGGACCGGGCTGCCGAAGGAGTACCTGTTGTTCGTGGGCGCGGCGGGCCCACGCAAGTCGCTGGACTGGCTGCTCACCGCGCACGCGGCCGCGCCGGATCTGCCGCCCCTGGTGCTGGCCGGACCGGGACACACCCGCGGCGGCGACCGGGTTCGGGTGACCGGCTACCTGCCCGAGGTGGACCTGCGCGGGGTGATGGCCGGCGCGTCCGCGCTGGTGCTGCCGTCTCGCGACGAGGGCTTCGGCCTGCCGGTCCTGGAGGCGATGGCCTGTGACGTGCCGGTGGTCTGCACCGACGTGCCGGCCCTGCGCGAGGTCAGCGGCGGACACGCCGCCCTGGTCCCGTTCGGTGACATCGAGGCGCTGGCCGCCGCGATGACCCGCGCCCTGGCCGACCCGCCCACCGCTCAGGTGCTCGCCGCTCGCCGCACCCACGCGGGCGGATTCACCTGGCGCCGCTGCGCCGAGCGAACGGTGGCCGCCTACCGCCAGGCCATGGCCTGATCACCTCGATGTCCGGCGGCTCACCACGCGACAGCTCCTCGGTGACCGGTGGCGTGCCGAGACGCAGTCCACTATAGACAGACTGGCCACCGCGGTGGCCAGTCTGATCGCGGGCAACACCGACCGGGTCGCCGACACCAGCCCCGCGTGCGCGGGGACGACACTTGCTGACCAGGCTGTTTACGCGACAATACAGCCATTCGGATTCACTTCGTCGCTGACGACCTGAGGACGAGGACGCGAAGCGACTAGCGGAAGCTGTGCGTGGCGAAGGCGGCCGTCAGCGCCTCGCGCCAGTGGCGGCGGGGCGGCAGGCCGGCCGCCAGCCACGAGGCGGGTGACAGCACCGAGTACGCGGGACGCGCCGCCGGGCGGGGGTGGTCCGCCGTCCGGCACGGACCGACCCGCGACGGGTCGGCGCCGACCTCCTCGAACACCGCGCGGGCCAGCCCGAACCAGGTCGTCTCGCCGGCCGCCGTGCAGTGCAGCAGCCGCTGTGCCGGTCCGGCACCGGCAGCCGCCCTGGAAGCCAGTTCGAGCAGACCGTCGGCCAGCTCGGCCGTCCAGGTCGGCACTCCACATTGGTCGTCCACAACGGACACCGAGTCCGTCCCGGAGGCAAGCCGGACCATGGTGCGGACGAAGTTGTGTCCGTGCGCGCCGTACACCCACGAGGTGCGCACCACCCAGGCGGAGCCTGGTGAGGCCAGCACGGCGGCCTCGCCGGCCGCCTTGGTCACCCCGTACACCGACCGCGGCGCGACCGGCGAGTCCACTTCGTACGGTGCGTCGGCGTCGCCGGCGAACACGTAGTCGGTCGAGACGTGCACCAGCGGCACGCCGCGCGACGAGCAGGCCGCGGCCAGCAGCCGGGGGCCGTCCGCGTTGACCGCGTAGGCGCGCGTCGCGTCGGTCTCCGCGTCGTCGACCTTCGTGTACGCGGCCGGGTTGATCACCGCGGCCGGCAGACCCGCCGACGAAGCGGCCGAGACCAGCGCGTCCACCGCGGCGAGCACGTCCCTCGGCTGGGTCAGGTTCAACTCGGCGGACCCGGGCGCCACGACGACGGCGTCCGACGGCGCCCGCGACACCAGTTCACGGCCGAGCTGGCCGGTGCCGCCCGGGATCAGCAGCGCGAGGCTCACAGACCGGCACGCTGCTTCAGCGGCTCCCACCAGGCCCGGTTGTCGCGGTACCAGCGCACCGTCTCGGTGATCCCGTCCGCGAACGACACCTGCGGCGCGTAGCCCAGCTCGGCGGAGATCTTGCCGATGTCCACCGAGTAGCGCAGGTCGTGCGCCTTGCGGTCGAGGACCGGCTGCACCATCGACTCGTCCGCGCCCAGCTCGTCGAGCAGGAGCTGGGTCAGCTCCAGGTTGGTCAGCTCGGTCCCGCCGCCGATGTTGTAGATCTCGCCGGCCCGGCCGCCGTCGGCGACGAGCTGGATGCCGCGGCAGTGGTCGGCCACGTGCAGCCAGTCGCGCACGTTGAGCCCGTCGCCGTAGAGCGGCACCTTCGCCGCGTCCATCAGGTTCGTGATGAACAGCGGGATGACCTTCTCCGGGAACTGGTACGGCCCGTAGTTGTTCGAGCAGCGGGTGATGCACACCGGCAGCCCGTGGGTGCGCGCGTACGAGCGCGCGAGCAGGTCCGAGGACGCCTTCGACGCCGAGTACGGCGAGTTCGGCTCCAGCAGGTGCTCCTCGGTCCACGACCCCTCGTCGATGGAGCCGTACACCTCGTCGGTGGACACGTGCACGAAGCGGTCCACGCCCGCCTCGTACGCGGCCTGCAGCAGCGTGTGGGTGCCGAGCACGTTGGTCGTCACGAACTCGACCGAACCGCGGATCGAGCGGTCCACGTGCGACTCGGCGGCGAAGTGCACGACCAGGTCGGTGCCCGCCATGAGCTCGGTCACCAGAGCCGTGTCGCAGATGTCGCCGCGCACGAAACGCAGCCGGGGATCGTCGGCCACCGGGGCGAGGTTCGCCACGTTCCCGGCATAGGTGAGCTTGTCCAGCACCACCAGCTCGGCGTCGCCCAGCGTCGGATAACCGCCGGTCAGAGCCGTGCGCACATAGTGCGATCCGATGAATCCGGCTCCGCCGGTCACCAACACCCGCTTACGTTCCACCACCCCAGTGTTTCATGTGCTCCCGAACGGGCCATCCCTCACCAGGGGCTGGACGTATCGTCGAGACCGGCCTGCTGCCTGGAGAGGACCGGCGTTGGACGCGAGAGCACACTGGCGGCGGTTCGGGCCGGCCGGCAAATGGCTGGCCGCCGCGGTCTCGGCCGCCGTGCTGGTCTCGACCGCGTACGGCTGGTGGACCGTCGGCCAGGTCGACGGGAACACCGTGCACACCGACGTCATCGACAGCGATCCGGACACCAGGACCCCGCTGGACGGCGCGGTGGACATCCTGCTGGTCGGCATGGACAGCCGTACCGACGCCTACGGCAACCCGCTGCCCCGCGAGGTGCTGGACATGCTGCACGCCGGCCGCGACGACGGCGAGCGCAACACCGACACGATGATCCTGGTGCACATCCCGGTCGACGGGCGCCGGGCGACGGCCATCTCGTTCCCACGCGACTCCTGGGTGGAGCTGGCCGGCGGATTCGGCGAGCACAAGCTCAACTCGGCGCTGGCCAACGCCTACGAGCGGACCAGCGCGGAGCTGGGCCGCCAGAGCCTGAGCGCCGCCGAGGTGGACCGCCAGGCGACCGTCGCCGGCCGGCGCAACCTGATCGCCACCATCCAGGCGCTGATCGGCGACACCGTGTCGATCGACCGCTACGCCGAGGTCAACCTGGCGAGCTTCTACGAGGTCACCAACGCCATCGGCGGCGTCGAGGTGTGCCTGCGCGAGCCGGTCAGGGACGACAGGTCGGGTGCGGACTTCAGGGCCGGACGCCAGACCATCACCGGCGCGCAGGCGCTCGCGTTCGTCCGTCAGCGCTACGGGCTGCCCAACGGTGACCTGGACCGGATCGTGCGCCAGCAGGTGTTCCTCGGCGCGCTCGCCGACCGGGTGCTGTCCGCGGACATGCTGACCAGCCCGGCGCAGGCGCGGTCGCTGATCGCCGCCGTGCAGAGGTCGGTGGTGCTGAGCAGCGGGTGGGAGCTGTCCCGCTTCGCCGAGCAGCTGCAGGGGCTGAGCTCCGGCTCGATCGACTTCTACACGATCCCGACTCGGGGCCTCGGCCGCGCGGCCGGCCAGGACGTCGTGGTGGTGGACCCGGCCGAGGTGCGGTCGTTCGTGGCCGGTCTGATCGGGTCGACCTCGCCGCGCGGCTCGCCCGGCTCGACCGGCAGCCGGCCGTCGACGACCGGCACCGCGACGCCGTCGCGCACGGTGCCGCCCGCCACCGCCTCCGCTGTGGTCCCGGCACCGCTGGTGGTCGACGTGCTGGACGGCTCGAACACCGGCGGTCTGGTCGCGGCGGTGTCGCAGACGTTGGTGGACGGCGGATATCGCCTCGGTGGTACCGGCAGCACGCCGGCGCGCGACACGTCGGTGATCCGCCACGCGCCGGACGAGAGCTTCGCCGCCGAGCTGGTCGCGGTGGAGCTGGGCGGCGACTTCGCCGTCGAGGAGGACGGCACGCTCGCGCCGGGCCACGTCCGGGTCCTGCTGGGTACCGACTACCGTGCGCCGAGCGACTCGTTCGCCGGCGCGCGGCTGGCGGCCCCCGGTCCGCCGAGCGGGCCGACACCCGGGCCGACGTCCGGCGCCGCGCCGACCAAGATCAACGCGGGCGGCGTGACCTGTGTGAACTAGCCGGCCTGCCGGAGAGGTGACGTCTGTGAGCCTGACCGACGCGCTGCTGCGTCCACTGCTGTCCGCCCCGGCGAAACCGCTGGTCACCCACTACGACGACAGGCTGGGCAGCCGGGTGGAGCTGTCCGTGGCGACGCTGGCGAACTGGGCGGCGAAGACGGCGAACTGGCTGGTCGACGAGTGCGACGTCGAGCCGGGCGATCCGGTCGCGGTGCGCCTGCCGGCGCACTGGATGACCGCGGGTGTGCTGCTCGGCGCCTGGTGGTGCGGCGCGGACGTGGTCGCCGACCCGGCCGGTGCGGCGGTGTCGTTCTCGCCCAGGGACACCCCGGCGCCGGGTGCCGGGGTCCTGGCCGCGGTGTCGCTCGACCCGATGGGTCGCGACCTGCGCGGCGACGCCGGGCCGGGCGCGGTCGACTTCGTCGGCGACGCGCGGGCGTTCGGCGACGACTTCGCCTCGTTCGGCGTGGACGACGACGCCCCGGCCCTGGTCGGGCGGACCGTGGCCGAGGTGCTCGCGGACGCCCGGGAGCGGGCCGCCGCAGCCGGCATCGGCGCGGGTGACCGAGTGTTGTCCACTATGGACTGGACGGTGCCGGACGGCGTGCTGGCCGGAGTGCTGGCGGTGTTCGCCGCCGGCGCGTCGCTGGTGCAGGTGACCGGCGCGGACGCCGCCGGGGCCGACCGGCACGCGGCCGCCGAGCGCACCACGGTCCGACTGGGCTGACCGCCCTCGGGCTTGCACCGAGGTGTTACCCACAGTAACTTACTCATAGTAAGTTCCTGCGAGAGGTGGAGACGATGAAGTCGTTCGCGGGCAGGGTCGCCGTGGTCACCGGCGCCGGCTCCGGCATCGGCCGGGCGCTGACCAGGCAGTTGGTCTCCGAGGGTGCCCGCGTCGCCGCGTCGGACATCGACAAGAAGGGTCTGGACGAGACACTGGCCGGCCTCGGTGACGCGGCGACCGGCTACCTCCTCGACGTCGCCGACCGCGACGCGATCTACGCCCACGCCGACCAGGTCGTCGCCGACCTCGGCGGGGTCAATCTCGTGATCAACAACGCCGGCGTGGCCCTCAAGGGCACCGTTCGCGAGATGAGCGACGACGACCTGCACTGGGTGATGGACATCGACTTCTGGGGCGTCGTGCACGGCACCCGCGCGTTCCTGCCGCACCTCGTCGCGTCCGGCGAGGGGCACGTGGTCAACATCTCGAGCGTGTTCGGCCTGATCGGTGTGCCGACGCAGAGCGCCTACAACGCGGCCAAGTTCGCCGTCCGCGGCTTCACCGAGGCGCTGCGCCAGGAGCTGCAGCTCGACGGCAGCCCGGTCAGCGCGTCGTGCGTGCACCCGGGCGGCGTCAAGACCAACATCGCCCGCAACGCCCGCACCTCCAACCCCGCCGGCGCCGATCCCACCGACGCCGACGCCTTCGACAAGGTCGCCATGACCAGTCCGGAGCGCGCGGCGAAGGCGATCCTCAACGGCGTGCGCCGCGACCAGGCGCGCATCCTCGTCGGTCCGGACGCCCGGCTGCTCGACGCGCTGCCGCGGGTGCTCGGCTCCCGCTACCAGAGCGTGGTGAAGCTGGTCTCGAACCGAACCCTGCGGTGACCGGGGCCACACCGCGGCCGGGCGCGGACTTCGCCCCGGCGGTGCTCGCCCTGGTGGCCGTCGGCGGCGGGATCGGCGCACTGGCCCGCCACGGCATCGGACTGCTCGTGCCGACCGGGCCCGGCGGGTTCCCCTGGTCGACCTTCGTGATCAACCTCTCCGGCAGCCTGCTGATCGGCGTGCTGATGGTGCTGGTCGCCGACGGACGGACCGGGCCGCTGGCGCGGCCGTTCCTCGGTGTCGGCGTACTCGGCGGGTACACCACGTTCTCCGGTCACGCGCTCGACCTCACCCACCTGCTGCGGGACGGCGCCGCGCTCACCGCGGCCGGCTACCTGGCGGCCACCGTGGTCGGCGCGCTCGGCGCCACAGCGGTCGGGCTGGCCGCGACCAGGGCGGTGCTGCGGTGACCGCGGTGCTGGTGGTGTCCGGCGCACTGGTCGGCGCGCCATTGCGGTACACAGTGGACAGACTGGTGCGGCGCCGGTTCGGCACCGCGTTCCCGTTCGGCACGCTGGCGGTGAACCTGCTGGCCTGCGCGCTGCTCGGCGGGGTCACCGGTGTCGCGACCGCCCTGCCCGGTCCGGTCACCGCGCTGGTCGCGACCGGGCTGTGCGGCGCGCTCAGCACGTACAGCACGCTGAGCTACGAGACGGTGGAGCTGGTCGAGAACACCCGCTACGGCCGGGCCGCGGCGAACATCGTGGTGACCACGCTCGTCGGCACCGCGGCGCTGGCCGGCACGGCCGCGTTGATCGGTTAGTCCTGGTCGAACAGGCGCGCCAGCTCGACCCGGGAGCGGACCTGCACGCGGGCGAAGATGTTGCGCAGGTGGTGTTCCACGGTGCGGTGGCTGAGGAACAGCCGGGCCGCGATCTCCCGGTTCGTCGCGCCCTCGGCGACCAGCCGGGCGATCTGCGCCTGCTGCGGGGTCAGCTCCGCCATCGCCCCGCGCGGACGCCCGGTCACCGTCTCGCCGGCGGCCCGCAGCTCCGCGCTGGCCCGCGCCACCCAGTGGTCCGCCTCGTAGCTGCGGAAGATCCGCACCGCCTCCCGCAGGTGCTCGCGGGCCAGCCTCGGCTTGCGTTCGCGGCGCAACCGGGTGCCGTACAGCAGCTCGGTCTTGGCCAGCTCCAGGGCGGTGCCGCTGGCCCGGTGCAGCCGGATGGCCTCGCGGAAGTGCTCGTCGGCGTCCTCACCGTCATCGGCGACGGCCAGCAGCCCCCGGCAGCGGTGCGACAACGCCAGCCGGGCCGTGCTGCCGGTCCGGCCGGCCCACGCGTCGTAGCGGCGCAGCGCCCGGTCGCCGACCGCGTGGTTGCCGCAGCCCACCGCCGCCTCGACCATGTGCGGTGCGGCCAACACCTTGATCCCGGCGTGCACGCCGCCGGACGCGACCAGCCGCAGCCGGTCCAGCGCGTCCGCCGGCCGGTCCAGCGCCAGGTCGACGCAGGCGATCGCCCAGGCGCCGAACGTGCCGGGCCGGCCGAGCCCGCGCTGCGCGATCTGCTCGGCCGCGGCGTCGATGCGGTGCAGCGCGGTCTCGGTGTCGCCGCGCAGCGCGGCCAGCAGCGCCAGGATCGCCTGGTGGTCGACGACGGTGTTGTGCTGGCCGATCGCGGTCGCCGCGTGCACGCCCTCGAACGCCGCCGAGTGCGCCTCCGCGTACTGGTCGACCAGCAGCGCGGCCAGCGCCTGGTACACCAGCGCCCACGGCACCAGCCCGGTCAGCCCGCTCTCCCGCGCGGCGAGCACCGCGCCGGTGGCGAGTTCGTGCGAGCGGGTCGCGTCGCCGAGCGCGTACGCGGCCTGGCTTCCCCAGATCCGGGCCTGCGGGTCGGCGGTGCGTTCCGCCGCGTCGACCACCGACCGCAGCAGCGGCACCGCCTCGTCGTACCGGCCGGCGAAGGTGGCCGCCATGCCGACGATGTGATCGAGGGTGAGCCGGGTCTGCTCCGGCTCGTCCGTCCTGCGCAGTCCGGCGGCGAACTCGGCGACCGCCGCGTGCCGGACGTGGTCGCCCGCGATGCTGGCCGCCTCGCCGGCGAAGCCCAGCGCGTACACCGCGAGCCCGCGGTTCGTGCCGGCCAGCTGTTCGGCGGCCCGCACCAGCCGCTGCACGGCCATCTCGGGCACCCCGTCGCCGAGCTCGATGCCGCCGCGGACCAGCTCGGTGCGAGCCCGCAGCTCGGTGTTGTCCGACATCCGCGCGGCGACCCGCAGCAGCGCCCTGGCCCGGCGGGGCGAGCCGTGCGCCCAGTGGTCCACCGCCGCGCTGACCAGGTGGCGGGCCCGGTCGACCGGATCGGTGCACAGCGTGGCGGCCCGGTCGTGGTGGCGGGCGGCGCCGCCGTAGTCACCGCAGCGCCGAGCGTGCCGCGCCGCCTCGATGATGGTCCCGGCGTGCTCGTCGCGGGCGCCGGGCAGCAGCGCCGCCTGGTGCCAGGTGCGGCGCGGTCCCGGTGGCAGCACCTCGGCCAGCTCGTTGTGCGCGGCGAACCGCAGCCCGAGCGGCAGCTCGGCCCGCACGACGCCGCGCACCAGCGGCCGGTCGTCGAGCAGCGGCTGCGCCTCCTCGATCGCGGCGATGCCCAGGTCGGGCAGTCGGACAAGGGTGTCCACGTCGACCTCGTCGTCGACCGCGACCAGCGCCACCGCGCGCCGCGCCGCCGGGGACAGCGCGGCGAACCGGTCCCGCAGCCGGGCGCGCAGCGAACTGTCCGCCGGCAGCACCTCCGGTGCCGGCGTGGTGCCGCCGAGCTGGTCGTCGGTGAGCGCCGCGGCCAGTTCGACCAGCGCGAGCGGCATGCCGCAGGCGAGCGCGATCAGCTCGTCGGCGAGGCTCGCCGGCAGGCCGGGACGCAGGTCGCGCAGCACCCGCAGGCTGGCTGCGTGGTCGAGCGGGTCGAGGTGCACCGTGGGCAGCCCGTACGTGTCGCCCTCGGTGGCCACGAGCAGGGCGGCCGGCGTGCCGGCGAGCTCGTGCGCGAGCGCGAGCAGGTCGTCGACCCGGGCCAGCTCGTGCGCGTCGTCCACGCACAGCACTGGCACCCCGGCGGCGCCCTCGGCGACCTCCCGAGCGGCGGCGAGCATCGCCGTCTTGCCCGACCCCGGCTCGCCGCGCAGCACCAGCGCGCCACCGTGTCCGGCCCGCGCCCGCTCCAGCAGCGCGTCCACGGCGGCGCGCTGCCGGTCGCGTCCGCGCAGCATGGGTGCAGTGTCGCGGCCGTGGAACCGATACGGAAGAGCCGCGAGGAAATTACTCACCGCAGCGGGGGTCGGGGGATGACCGGTGGTTGCACCGATGCGCGCGGGCCCACCCACGGCGCAGTGTCGGTAGGTCCTGCTCGTCCCTGCACAGAGCGAGGTGTACGACGACGTGCTACTCCGCAGAATGATCCCAGCACTGGCCCTGCTGACCGCCGCCATGACCCCGGTCGGCTCCGCCAGTGCCGCAGACAACCCCTACGAGCGCGGCCCGGCGCCGACGAACTCCAGCATCGAGGCCAGCCGCGGCTACTTCGCGACGGCCGAGACGTCGGTGTCCCGGTTCGGCGTGACCGGCTTCGGCGGCGGCACCATCTACTACCCGACGTCGACCAGTGCGGGCACCTTCGGTGCGATCGCGATCTCCCCCGGCTACACCGGCACCCAGTCGAGCATCTCCTGGCTCGGCCCGCGCATCGCGTCGCAGGGCTTCGTGGTGTTCACCATCGACACCAACTCGATCTACGACCAGCCGGACAGCCGGGCGAGCCAGCTGCTGGCGGCACTGGACTACCTGACCCAGCGCAGCACCGTCCGTTCCAGGATCGACGCGACCCGGCTCGGCGTGATGGGTCACTCGATGGGTGGCGGCGGCACGCTGCGCGCCGCGGAGTCCCGGCCGGCGCTGCAGGCGGCGATCCCGCTGACCGGCTGGCACACCGACAAGACGTGGGGCAACGTGCGGGTGCCGACGCTGGTCGTCGGCGCGGACGGCGACTCGATCGCGCCGGTCTCGTCGCACTCCGAGCCCTTCTACACCTCGTTGCCGTCCACATTGGACAAGGCGTACCTGGAGCTGAACAACGCCAACCACTTCACGCCCAACTCGTCGAACACGACGATCGCGAAGTACAGCATCTCCTGGCTGAAGCGGTTCATCGACAACGACACCCGCTACGAGCAGTTCCTCTGCCCGGCCCCCGGCCCCAGCTTCACCATCGACGAGTACCGCGACACCTGCCCGCACTCCGTCTGATCCCACCGACGACGCGACCCGACCGCCCCGCGCGGTCGGGTCGCTCGTTCGTTCGGCGACCGGTCGTCGGCGGTCTCGGCCACCGTCCGTCACCGCCCGCAGTGTTGATGTTGTTCCGCCCTCGCGCTGTCACCCCAACGGCGGCTCCGTGCCGACCCCGCGAATGTGCCAGATTCGTTCGTGTGCCCGCAGGAAGACGTGGACTTCCACACAGGTCCACGGTGGAGTGATCGGAGCGCACGACCATGCAGGACAACGGCGGCAGAGCCGAGCAGGGCGAACTCACCGTGACCAACCCGGCGACAAACCCGGCGACCAACCCGGCGACCAACCCGGCGACCAACCCGGCGACCAACCCGGCGACCGGCACGGTCGGCATCCAGGGTGAGCACGTCAGCGGGAACACGGTGTCGACGGGGGTTTCCGCCGGCCCGGTGACCAGCGCCCACCTCGCCGACGCCGCCCGCGCCGAGCTCGACACGGCCGAGGACGCGGTCGGGGAGGACTCCCCGCGCAGCCGCGGCCGGCTGTTGCTCGCACCCAAGCGGGTCAGCGGCCCGGTCGGCGGCGTGACCAGCCCGACGGCGAAGGTTGCCGCGCTGATCGCGGCGGTCGGAGGCACGTCATGACCGCGGTGACCGCGACCGGCACGGCCGAGAACATCGCCGACGCCGTCGTGGGCATCCAGGCCTCGGTGGTCCGCGACTGCACCGTCTACCAGGTCTTCCGTACCGACTCGCCGATGCGGAAGTACGAGGTGGGGGTGCGGTTCCTGGAGGACGGCATGCCGGCCAGGGCCCGCGAGCTGATCAACGAGGCGATGGCACGCTCCCACGACAACAGCGTGGTGCGCTTCCACGCCGTGCTCGCCCTGCTCAGCAAACGCGCCTACCGCGACCTCGACGCCGCCGAGCGCGAGTGGCTCGCCCGGCTGCC
>Ga0307413_10000420_pt1 | contig 13710 bp, 14 predicted proteins | sample DK1Ometagenome_3_FD_203714 | JGI IMG/M metagenome (GOLD analysis project Ga0307413, IMG submission 203714) | Maize rhizosphere microbial communities from greenhouse at UC Davis, California, United States - DK15-O-2 | ecosystem: Host-associated > Plants > Roots > Rhizosphere > Soil | place: USA... | reverse complement strand
TGCCGGTGCTGGTCGCGCTCATCCTCCTGCTGCTCCGGCGCCGGCGGCGCCGACAGCGCCACTGATCGGCCCACCGGCCGCCGCTGGCAGGATGACCGGGTGACCCGCAGAGCCAGCGCCGCCGTCGCCCTGGTCGCCGCGGCCTGCGCGGGCTGTGCCGTCGCCGGCACCCCGACCGCCGCCGGCCCCGCCGCGTCGGGCGGTCCGACCGCGGCCGCGCCCCCCGCCGCCGGCGCACCAACCGCCCAGTCGTTCACCGTGGTCGCGAGCGGGGACGTGCTGATCCACCCCGCGCTCACCGAACAGGCCGCCGAGGACGGCGGCGGCACCCGCGACTTCGGTCCGCTGTTCGCCGGGGTGAAAAGCGCCGTCGAGGGCGCGGACCTCGCGATCTGCCACCTCGAGGTACCGCTCACCAGCCGCGGCCCGTACCAGGGCTACCCGAGGTTCGACGCCCCGGCCGAGGTCGCCACCGCGCTCGCCGGCGTCGGTTACGACACCTGTTCCACCGCCTCGAACCACACGCTGGACCAGGGCGCGGAGGGCGTCGCCGCCACCCTGGACGTGCTCGACCGGGTCGGCATCGAGCACACCGGTTCCGCGCGCACCGCCGCCGAAGCCGCCACCCCGCTGGTCCGCGAGGTCGCCGGCGTCAGGGTGGGCCAGGTGTCGTTCACCTTCGCCCTCAACGGCGGCACCTCCCTGCCGTCGGGTTCGCCGTGGATGGCCAACAACAAGCTCACTCCGCAGACCGTGATCGCCGCGGCCCGCGCGGCCCGCGAGGCAGGTGCCGAGGTGGTCGTCGCCAGCATCCACTGGGGCAACGAGGGCCAGCCGGCGCCGACCGCCGAGCAGGTGCGCATCGCCAGGGCGTTGCTCGCCGACCCGGCGATCGACCTGATCGTCGGCCACCACGCGCACGTCGTGCAGCCGTTCGAGCAGGTCGGCGGCAAGTGGGTGGCCTACGGCCTCGGCAACCACGTGGCCAAGCACGAGGAGCCCAAGGGCCCCACCGAGGAGGGCGTGATCGCCCGCTTCCGGTTCACCAGGGGTCCGGGCGGCTGGACGGTGGACAAGGCCGAGTACCTGCCGACGCTGGTCGACCTCGGCCCGCCGATCCGGTTGTTCGATCTCACCGCGCCCACCGGCGGTGACCCGGCCCGGCGCACCACCGCGCTGGACCGCACCGATGAGGTGGTGCTCTCCCGTGGCGCCGCCGACCACGGACTGACCAGGCCAGGAGGCTGACCGATGCGCACCATGGACCGCGACGAGTGGATCGCCTTCGTCTCGCAGGGCACCAGGACCGGCAAGCTCGCCACCGTCCGGGGGGACGGCTCGCCGAACGTGGCGCCGGTCTGGTTCCTCGTCGAGCAGGCCGACGACGGCGACTGGATCGTGTTCAACACCGGCGTGGCCAGCGCCAAGGGCAAGGCGCTGGCCCGCGACCCCCGGTTCAGCATGTGCGTCGACGACGAGCGGCCGCCGTTCGCGTTCGTGCAACTGACCGCCGAGGCGGAGCTGTCCGAGGACCTCGACGCGATGTTGCCCTGGTCGACCGCGATCGGTGGCCGGTACATGGGTGAGGACCAGGCGGAGAGGTTCGGCCGGCGCAACGCGGTGCGGGGTGAGCTGCTGGTCCGCGGTCGGATCACCAAGGTGATCGCGCAGGCGGACATCTCCGCGTGAGCGCACTGGACCAGGTCGCCGACTGGGCGGTCGACAACGCCGCGGCGGCGGTCGTCACCGCCGACGGCGCGGTGGCCGCGAGCCACGGCGACCTCGAGCACGTGTTCCACCTGGCCTCGGTGACCAAGCCGCTGACCGCCTACGCGGTACTGGTTGCCGTGGAGGAAGGCGCGATCGAGCTGGACACGCCGGCCGGGCCCGAGGGCAGCACCGTGCGGCACCTGCTCGCGCACACCTCTGGCCTCGCGTTCGACGAGGAGCGGCCGATGGCCGCGCCGGGCAACCGCAGGCTGTACTCCAACGCCGGGTTCGAGGTGCTGTCGCGGACCGTGCGGGAGGCGTCCGGGATCGCGTTCGCCGACTACCTGCGCGACGCGGTGTTCGTCCCGCTCGGCATGACCACGGCGAAGCTCACCGGCCGCGCCGGCGCCGATGTGGTGGCGAGTGCCGCCGACCTGGTCCGGTTCGCCGCCGAACTGCAGGCGCCGACCCTGGTGTCGCCCGCGATGCTCGCCGAGGCGACCTCGGTCGCGTTCCCCGGCTGCAACGGCGTGCTGCCCGGCTACGGCAACCACAAACCGAACGACTGGGGTCTCGGAGTGGAGATCCGGGCCCACAAGAGCCCGCACTGGACCGGATCGGCGAACTCGCCGGCCACGTTCGGCCACTTCGGACAGTCCGGCACGTTCCTGTGGGTCGACCCGGCGGCCGGTGTGGCGTGCCTCGCCCTCAGCGACCGGGCCTTCGGCGAGTGGGCGAAGCGGGCGTGGCCCGCGCTGTCCGACGCGGTCCTGGCCGAGGTCGGCGTCGCGGACCGATGACCTCGGTGCGGGTCGGCGGACCGAACCGCACCGGTGGCGATCAGGTGTACGGGTTGTCGTGGTAGGCGCTGGACACGCAGTGCACGCCGTTGTCCTCACAGGCGTGCACGACCACGCCCTTGATGAGGTAGCCGCCGGTGGGGTTCCAGGACAGCCCGCTCCAACTGGCCGTCGTGCCGCAGCCGCCGGTGTTGAACCGCGCGGTGCCGCTGACGTAGGTGCCGTCCATCTTGTAGACCCGGAGTCGCACGTAGACCGTGACGTTGTTGCACTGGTCGTCCGTGACACTCATCGAGATGTTGGTGAGCCGGTCCGCGCCCCAGCTCCAGTCCGCCCAGCCGTGCACGTAGGCGTTGTCGGCGTGTACAGCCGCCGCGGCGGACCCCGCGGTGGCGAACGGAATGGTGGCAGCATGGCGACCACCACCCCGCCCCTGGCCAACCACCTGTGCAGACGTCCCTTCATCCCAGCTCCTCGCACGTCGAGTGATGTCCGGTGTGTCCGGACTCCGCGATCGAGTGTGGTCCGACGTGGTCGACAGGGCAATTGCCGGAGGACGGCAGGAACATGACATCCGCAGGGGCGCGGAGGAGGCAAGTGCGCAGGTCAGCGAATGACTCGCAGGTCACAGCGGGCCCCGGTTGAAGGGTTAGCACTCTCGTGGGTAGAGTGCCAGTCGTACGGCGCCAGGATCGCCCCGGCACCCGCGACGGCGGGGTGGCAGGAGCCGACAGCATCACCAGGTAACTGCCAACGCTTTCGACGACCCGTGGAGGTCACAGCGGTGAGCGTCAACATCAAGCCGCTCGAGGACAAGATCGTCGTCCAGGCGAGCGAGGCGGAGGCCACCACGGCTTCCGGTCTCGTCATCCCGGACACGGCCAAGGAGAAGCCCCAGGAGGGCAAGGTTCTGGCCGTCGGCCCGGGCCGCATCGATGACAAGGGCAACCGCGTTCCGGTGGACGTGTCCGTCGGCGACGTCGTCATCTACTCCAAGTACGGCGGCACCGAGGTCAAGTACAACGGCGAGGAGTACCTGATCCTCTCCGCCCGCGACGTGCTGGCCGTCGTCAACTAGGACGACCGTCGTTCGTACGCCAGGCGCCCCGGCGGCCCCGTCACCGGGGCCGCCGGGGCGTCTGTCATCCACAGAGAGGTAACGCAACCAGCCATGCCCAAGCAGATCAGCTTTGACGAGGACGCTCGTCGGGCGCTCGAGCGCGGGGTGAACAAGCTCGCCGACGCGGTCAAGGTCACCCTTGGCCCGCGCGGCCGCCACGTCGTGCTCGCCAAGAAGTTCGGTGGCCCGACCGTCACCAACGACGGCGTGACCATCGCGCGCGAGATCGAGCTCGACGACCCGTACGAGAACCTCGGTGCCCAGCTCGCCAAGAACGTCGCGACGAAGACGAACGACGTCGCGGGTGACGGCACGACCACCGCCACAGTGCTCGCCCAGGCCCTGGTCCGGGTCGGCCTGCGCAACATCGCCGCCGGCGCGAACCCGGCCGGCATCGGCGCGGGCATCCAGGCCGCCTCCGACAAGGTCGTCGAGTTCCTCAAGGCCAAGGCCACCCCGGTCAAGGGCCGCGACAACGTCGCCCAGGTCGGCACCGTCGCCTCCCGCGACGCGTCGATCGGCGCGCTGCTCGGTGAGGCCATCGAGCGGGTCGGCGAGGACGGCGTGATCACCGTGGAGGAGTCCTCCACGATGGCCACCGAGCTCGTCGTCACTGAGGGCGTGCAGTTCGACAAGGGTTTCATCTCCGCGCACTTCGCCACCAACCTCGAGGAGCAGGAGGCCGTCCTGGAGGACGCCTTCGTGCTGCTGCACCGGGAGAAGATCTCGGCCATCGCCGATCTGCTGCCGCTGCTGGAGAAGGTCGTGCAGAGCGGCAAGTCGCTGCTGATCGTCGCCGAGGACGTGGACGGCGAGGCGCTGTCCACCCTGGTGGTCAACTCGATCCGCCGAACCGTGAAGGCCGTCGCGGTCAAGGCGCCGTTCTTCGGCGACCGCCGCAAGGCGTTCCTGGACGACCTGGCCGTCGTCACCGGCGCCGAGGTCATCTCCGCCGAGCTGGGCACGAAGCTCGCCGAGGCCGGCCTCGAGGTGCTGGGCAGTGCCCGGCGCATCGTGGTCACCAAGGACGACACCACCATCGTCGACGGCGGCGGCACCAAGGCCGACATCGACGGCCGGGCCGAGCAGTTGCGTCGCGAGATCGTCGCCTCCGACTCCGACTGGGACCGCGAGAAGCTGCAGGAGCGGCTGGCGAAGCTGTCCGGCGGCATCGCGGTGATCAAGGTCGGCGCGGCCACCGAGACCGAGCTCGCGGAGCGCAAGCACCGCATCGAGGACGCCGTCTCGGCGACCAGGGCCGCGGTCGAGGAGGGCATCGTGCCCGGCGGCGGCAGCGCGCTGGTGCACGCGGCCAGGGAGCTGGACGCGCTGTCCGCCGGCCTGTCCGGCGACGAGGCCACCGGAGTGGCGATCGTGCGGGAGGCGCTGTCCGCCCCGCTGTTCTGGATCGCCAGCAACGCCGGCTTCGAGGGTGCGGTCGTCGTGTCGAAGGTCGCCGAGCTCGGTTGGGGCCACGGTTTCAACGCGGCCAAGCTCACCTTCGGCGACCTGGTCGTCGACGGTGTCGTCGACCCGGTGAAGGTGACCCGCTCCGCGGTGGCCAACGCCGCCTCGATCGCGCGGATGGTGCTCACCACCGAGGCGGCCGTGGTGGAGAAGAAGGCCGACGAGCCGGCCGCGGCCGGTGGGCACGGTCACGGGCACGGCCACGGGCCGGGCGGTTTCTGACCCGAGCAGGGACGGACGGAGGAGGGGCGGCACCTGTTCGGGTGCCGCCCCTCCTCCGTGCTCTGACGTCCTGCCGGTCCGGCCCCCACGACGCGGATCCGGCTACCTCGTCCGAGCCTCAGGTGGCCGCGGCCAGTTCTCGCTTGTCGGGCTTGTACAGCGCCTCGCGGTCGGACTCCGACAACCCTCCCCAGATCCCGTACGGCTCGTGTACCGCCAACGCGTGGCTGCGGCACAGGTTCAGCACCGGGCAGGCCAGACAGATGGCTTTCGCCCTGGCTTCACGACGAGCTCGAGCGGGCCCGCGCTCCCCGTCGGGGTGAAAGAAGAACGCACTGTCCAGCCCGCGGCACGACCCCTCGAGCTGCCAATCCCACACATCCGCATTGGGTCCTGGGAGCCTGCGCATGTCCGCCATCGTCACCGCCTCCTCACCGGTTGAGACGACTGCCGAATACTCCGTTCGGTGCAGAGACGCTCACGCTAGAACCGCGTCAACGCTTGTTCAAGGCTGACCGACTCATTGGCCGACAATTCACCCGCTCGGCCGGGGGAGGACGACACAGAGTTTGTTATTGGTCCAGTTGCCGACTGTGAGCAGTGACCCGACCATGGTGCGGTGGTGACCAGCTCTCGTCAGGTGGACCCGCCGGTCCCGAGCGGAACCGCCGCGTTGACCCTGCCGGTGGCAGCGGTTGCCCGGCGGTTGGGAGTGGCGCCCTCGACGTTGCGCACCTGGGATCGCCGCTACGGCATTGGTCCAACGGGCCACACCATCGGACAGCACCGTCGCTACGCCTCCGCGGACATCGTCCGGCTCGAGGTGATGCAGCGGGAGCTGCTGCGCGGGGCCACCCCGGCGGAGGCAGCCCGTTACGCCATCCGGATCACCGCGACCTGGCCCGCCCAGGCGGGCCCGGACGGCCGGGCGGACCGGGGAGAATCCGGTGCCGTGCCCCGTCCCGATCCCGAGGTCGCCGCGTTCGGTCCCCGCCCGGATCTCGCCGCCCCACCCGTCGAACGGGCGACCGCCGAACAGCGGTGGCTCGCCGCGGTCGCGCTCGGCGGCACCGGCCGCTACGCCGCCGCGGCCACCGTGCTCACCGGGCTGGCCGGCTCGGCGGATTCGGTCCTGGCCGCGCTGGCGCTCGCCACCACCGGCTCGCACCGCCGCCAGCTCGGCGGCCACGCCGCCGCCGCCAGGGCGGACGCGGGGGCCCTGCGCAGGCTCGCCGACACGCCGGCCGGGCTGTCGCCCGCGGCCGCGCGGGCATGGTCGGACGTGCTGCTCGGGCTGGCCGCGGACGCGGTCGGACTCGGGCAGGCCGGCAAGGCGGCCCGGTGCGCCGCTGCCGCAGCGGCGCTCGGAGACGTCGGCTGGCGCGGCGCGGTGCGTCAGCAGTGGCTCGGCGCGGAGATCGCGCTCGTCGCCGGTGATCCGGCGGCGGCGGTGCCGGCCGCCGAACTCGCGGTCCGGCTGGCGGCCGCGGCACCGTCGCTGCGTCACCGGGTGAAGTCGGCGATGGTGCTGGGCGCGGCGCTCGCCGCCCGGTCCGGCCCTGGTGACCGCGACCGTGCCGGCAGGCTGGTCAACGAGGCCATCGAGCAGGCGCAGGAGTACGCACTGCTGCCGCTGGTCTGGCCGTGCGGGCTGCTGCTGGCCGAACTGGAACCGGAGCGGGGGGCGCGGTGGCGGGGTGTGACCGGCGCTGCCCTCTACAGTGTGTTACGTCACACCGACCCGCTCGGCAGACACTTGGCGACCAGCTCTCCCTGGGTGCCGACCTGGGCTCTGCCGACCGTGGTGGACGTTGCTCCGTTCCGGTGAACCCGCCGCCACGGGCAGCGGACGAACTTTCTCACGGATTTGTCACCAGACCGTGTCAAGGTCGGGGGCGGATCGTCCGATAGGGGAATTGAGGTGTCACTCGGCTGCAGGAAGGAGTCCCCGTGACTACGGTCTTGATCTGCGACGACCGGCGCAGCGTGCGGGAGGGACTGACCCGCGTCATGTCCGCTGTTCCAGGTGTCAGTCGCATCGACTGCGTAGCTCACGGTGACGAGCTGTTGAACCGCTTCTCCCGGCAGCCGGTCGACGTGGTGCTGGTCGGAACGCAGCGTGCCGTGCCGACCGGTGTCGAGTCGACCCGGCGACTGGTGTCGATTGCCCCGCAGGCGAACGTCATCGTGTTCGGCGCCCCGGACGACGCGAGCAGTATCGCCGCCGCCATCGCCGGTGGAGCCCGTGGCTACCTGCGCTGGGACGCGTCCCGGCCGGAGCTGGTCGCCGCGCTGGCGCACACCCTGGCCAGCACATCGGTGCCGGCGCCGCGGCAGCCGTCCGATCCCGGTGTCCAGCTCACCGACCGCGAGCTGCAGGTTCTGCGCGGAATGGCGCAGGGCAAGAGCAACGGACAGATCGGCCGCGAGCTGTACCTGTCCGAGGACACCGTGAAGACGCACGCCCGCCGACTGTTCCGCAAGCTCGGCGTCCGTGACCGCGCGCAGGCCGTGGCGCACGGTTTCCGCCGTGGGTTGGTGTCCTGACTCGTCCGTACGGCCCCAGTGGCACGCCCAGTCGACGCCGTCCGTCACGGACGGCGTCGTTCTGCGCGCGGTGTGTACCAGGGGTCTGCCCATCCGTGCCCGACGGTACGGTGGGTTCGACAGTGACTCCCGGGCTTCGTCGCTCTGGGTGTCCTTCTGATGACCGCGCTAGTAACACCGGGGCAGCCGCGAGCGATGACCATGACAGGGGAAGGACTGGATGCGTCGCTGAGCGCTGCCGTCGAGGGTGATTCTCGGGCGGTGTCTCGGGTGCTCGCGTCCATCCGACCTCTCGTGGTGCGGTACTGCCGGTCCCGGATCGGCAGGCAGGAGAGGTCGTTCGCCTCGGCGGACGACGTGGCCCAGGAGGTGTGTCTCGCAGTGCTGACCGCGCTGCCCAGCTACCGCGACCAGGGACGGCCGTTCCTGGCCTTCGTGTATGGCATCGCCGCCCACAAGGTGGCCGACGCGCATCGAGCGGCGGCACGTAACCGCTCGGAACCCGTCGCCGATGTTCCGGACGGACCCACGATGATGGCCGGTCCGGAGTCACGAGCGGTGCAGAGCGAACTCAGCAGGCGGATGGCGGCCCTGATGCAGGTGCTGCCGGACAAACAGCGGGAGATCGTCCGGTTGCGGGTGGTGGTCGGCCTGTCGGCGGAGGAGACGGCGGAAGCCGTCGGCTCCACACCGGGGGCCGTCCGGGTGGCGCAGCACCGGGCCCTGGCGCGGTTGCGAAAGACTCTGTCGACGGAGGAGGTGGTCTGAGGTGGCTGAGCAGAACGAGAACGAGCAGGGACACGTTTCGGAGGCCATCGACTTCTCCCTGGTCCACGCCGACGACCTGTTGCTGGACGCGCTGTCCAGTGCCGACCCGCGGACGCGCCTGTCCGCCGCGGACGACGAGCTGGCCGCGCTGCTGCTGTCCTGGCGCGACGACGTCGACGAGGAGCCGATCGGCGAGCCGGTCGACACCGACGTCGCGGTGGCTGCGGTCCTCGCCGGCCGGCGGCGTCGCAACCACAGACCCCGGCTGCTGGCCCCGGTCGCCGCCGCGGCCGCCGTGCTCGCCATCGCCTTCACCGGCGTCGGGTTCGCGGCCCACGGCGCCGAGCCCGGCGACCCGCTGTGGGGCCTCACCACTGTGCTCTACGCCGAGCACGCCAAGTCCGTGGAGGCCGCCGCCGAGGTGCGCGGCGATCTGCTGGCGGCCGAGTCCGCCCTGTTGCAGGGCCGGTTGGACGATGCGAAGTCCAAGCTGGAGAACGCCAAGGCGACGCTGCCGCGGGTGGCCACCGAGGACGGCAAGGAGGTGCTCGCCGAGCAGCACGCCGAGCTCGAGGCGAAGCTGCCGGACAGCCCGTCCAACCCGCCCGCCCCGGCGCCGAGCCCGAACCCGACGACCGCGCCGCAGACGTCCGCCAGCCCGGAGCCGAGCCTGCCGCCGTCATCCAGCCCGCAGGCTCCGAGCACGAGTTCGACGCCGTCCGAGCCGAGCAGCCCGCCGCCGAGCGACCCCGGCCCCAACAGCCAGCCGCCGAGCGATCCGCCGTTGAACTCCGTCGAGGGAGAGCCGAACAGCGGGACCGGGTCGGCCCCGAACGGTTCGCTGACCGAGGGCGAGCACAGCGCGACCCAGTCGGCCGCACCCTGACCGCGATGCCGGCCACGCGCGTGGCCGGCATCGGTCGGTCCCGCGTCGTCAGTACGGGGGCGTGTCCTCGCCGTCGCTCTCCGCCTCGGTCACCCCGTCGGCGTAGCCCCGGCAGTAGTCCCAGGTGACGTACGCCGTCGGGTCCGGGTCGAACGCCGGCTCGTGCGGGCGCATCCGCCCGTCGTCGAGCAGTTGCCGCAGGCTGGCCCGCAGCAGTGCCCAGTCGTGGTAGTGCGGTTCCTCGCATTCGCCGCAGTCCACCACGACACCGCGCACCCCGCGCGGGGCCAGCAGGGCCTGGTACACGGCGAGGTCGGCGAGATCCTCGACCAGCTCGGCCCGTTCCTCCTCGCCCAACGGCTCGCCGGCCGGCTGCTCGTCGTCCCAGTCCGCCGCGTCCGGCAGGTTCCGTGCTGGATCGTGCGCATCGCCGGCGAAAGGGTCCGGCGGCATCCGGTCCGGGCCGTCTCCGAACGGCGCGGACGGGTACTCGCGGGGGTTACCGTGGGCCACGCCCGAGCACGGTACCGGCAGGCCCCTCCCGGTATCCAGATAGCATGACCACCATCGCGGCCCCAGCCCAGAGACGAGGTCCTGCGCCCTGATGACCAGCGAGTTCGACGACAAGTTCGTGATGCTCGGGCTGACCTTCGACGACGTCCTGTTGCAGCCGGCAGAGTCGGACGTGCTGCCGGGCGCCGCGGACACCGGCACCAGGCTGACTCGCAACGTGTCGCTGCGGGTGCCGTTGGTGTCCGCGGCGATGGACACGGTGACCGAGGCGCGGATGGCGATCGCGATGGCCCGCCAGGGCGGCATCGGCATCCTGCAGCGCAACCTCGCGGTGGCGGACCAGGCGCGCCAGGTCGAGACGGTGAAGCGGTCCGAGGCCGGCATGGTCACCGACCCGATCACCTGTGCCCCCACCGACACCCTCGCCGAGGTCGACTCGCTGTGTGCGCGGTACCGCATCTCCGGAGTGCCCGTGACCTCGGCGGACGGCACGCTGGTCGGCATCATCACCAACCGCGACATGCGCTTCGAGGTGGACCACACCAAGCCGGTCAGCGAGGTGATGACCAAGGGGCCGCTGGTCACCGCCCAGGTCGGGGTGTCCGCGGAGGCCGCGCTCGGCCTGCTGCGCCGGCACAAGGTGGAGAAGCTGCCGATCCTCGACGGCGACGGCAAGCTGCGCGGCCTGATCACCGTGAAGGACTTCGTCAAGACCGAGCAGTACCCGATGGCCACCAAGGACCCGGACGGCAGGCTGATCTGCGGGGCCGCGGTCGGTGTCGGCGAGGACGGCTACCGGCGGGCGATGACGCTGGTCGAGGCCGGCGTCGACGTGATCATGGTGGACACCGCGCACGGCCACGCGCGGGCGGTGCTGGACATGGTGGCGCGGCTGAAGAAGGAGCTGGGTGACACCGCGGACGTGGTCGGCGGGAACGTGGCCACCCGGGCGGGCGCCCAGGCGCTGGTCGACGCGGGTGCGGACGGGGTCAAGGTCGGTGTCGGGCCCGGCTCGATCTGCACCACCAGGGTGGTCGCCGGGGTGGGCGTGCCGCAGATCAGCGCGATCCACCAGGCGTCGCTGGCCTGCGCGCCGGCCGGCGTGCCGGTGATCGGCGACGGCGGCATCCAGTACTCCGGCGACATCGCCAAGGCCATCGCCGCGGGCGCCAGCTCGGTGATGCTCGGCAGCCTGCTCGCCGGTACCGCTGAAGCTCCGGGCGATCTCATTCTGGTCAGCGGCAAGCAGTTCAAGGCCTACCGCGGCATGGGCTCGCTCGGCGCGATGCAGTCCCGCGGCGACGCCAAGTCCTACTCCAGGGACCGCTACGCGCAGGACGACGTGCTGGCCGAGGACAAACTGGTGCCCGAGGGCATCGAGGGCCGCATCCCGTTCCGTGGTCCGCTGGCGACCGTGGTGCACCAGCTGGTCGGCGGGCTGCGTGCGGGCATGGGCTACACCGGCGCGCGCACCATCGCCGACCTGCAGCGGGCGAAGCTGATCAGGATCACCGCGGCCGGGCTCAAGGAGAGCCACCCGCACGACGTGACGCTGACCGTCGAAGCCCCCAACTACACGACCCGCTGAGAGGCCCCCAACCGTGCGTGATCTGGTCGAGATCGGCATGGGCCGCACGGCCCGCCGCGCCTTCGGCCTTGACGAGGTGGAGATCGTGCCGTCCCGGCGCACCCGCTCGTCCAAGGACGTGTCCACCGCCTGGCAGATCGACGCCTATCGGTTCGACCTGCCGTTGATCACCCACCCGACGGACGCGGTGGTGTCGCCCGGCACGGCGGTGCGGCTCGGCGAGCTGGGCGGGCTCGGTGTGCTGAACGCCGAGGGTCTCTGGGCGCGGCACCCCGACGTGGACGACGTGCTGTTCCGGCTGGTGCGTGCGGCCAGGGACAACCCGGAGAGCCCGGCCGTGCTGGTGCGGATGCTGCAGGAGCTGCACGCCGCGCCGATCCGGGTGGACCTGCTCACCGAGGCGGTGCGCCAGATCCGTGAGTCCGGGGTGACCGTCGCGGCCAGGGTCAGTCCGCAGTGGGCCGCCACGCTCTCCGCGGACCTGATCGCTGCCGGGGTGGAGATCCTGGTGGTGCAGGGCACGATCGTGTCGGCCGAGCACGTGGCCCGCGACCAGGCCGGCGGCGAGCCGCTGAACCTCAAGGACTTCATCGCCGACCTGGACATCCCGGTGATCGCCGGCGGCGTGCACGACTACCGCACCGCGATGCATCTGATGCGTACCGGCGCGGCCGGGGTGATCGTCGGCTTCGGTGACCAGGACGGCGTGACCAGCACGGACAGTGTGCTGGGCATCGGCGTGCCGATGGCGACCGCGATCGTGGACGCGGCCGCGGCGCGGCGCGACTACCTGGACGAGACCGGCGGCCGGTACGTGCACGTGATCGCCGACGGCGGGGTGCGCACCTCCGGCGGCATCGCCAAGTCGATCGCCTGCGGAGCGGACGCGGTGATGCTCGGCGCGCCGCTCGCCGCCGCGACCGAGGCTCCCGGGCAGGGCCTGTACTGGACGTCGGCCGCGGCGCACCCGTCGCTGCCGCGCAGCGAGGTGGCCGGTGTGGCCGAGTTCCTCGGCGACACCGAGGTCGATCTGAAGACGCTGCTGTTCGGCCCGGCGTCGACCGCGGACGGCCGGGTCAACCTGTTCGGCGCGCTGCGCCGGGCGATGGCCAAGACCGGCTACTCCGATCTCAAGGAGTTCCAGCGGGTCGGGCTGACCGTCCGGGGCTGACACCTGGTCAAGGTGACCCGCGTCGCCTAGCCTCGAAATCATGGTGCGACTCGCCGGTAACACCCCGGCCACCCCGTCGGGTCCCGGTCCGGACGTCGACTACGACGTGGTGGTGATCGGCTCCGGGTTCGGTGGCAGCGTGACGGCGCTGCGGCTGACGGAGAAGGGCTACCGGGTCGCGGTGATCGAGGCCGGCCGCCGGTTCGCCGACGAGGAGTTTGCGCGGACGTCCTGGCGGGTCCGCAAGTACCTGTGGGCACCGCAGCTGGGCTGTTACGGCATCCAGCGCATCCACTTCCTCAAGGACTGCATGGTGCTGGCCGGAGCCGGGGTCGGTGGTGGCTCGCTGGTGTACGCCAACACCCTCTACCGTCCGCTCGAGCCGTTCTTCACCGACCGGCAGTGGGCGGACATCACCGACTGGAAGGCCGAGCTCACGCCGTACTACGACCAGGCGAGCCGCATGCTCGGCGTGGTCACCAACCAGACCGTCACGCCGGCCGACGAGGTGATGCAGAAGGTCGCCGCCGAGCTGGGTGTGGCGGACACCTTCCACGCCGCGCCGGTCGGGGTGTACTTCGGCACCCCCGGTCAGCGTGCCGCGGATCCGTACTTCGGCGGCATGGGCCCGCAACGCACCGGCTGCACGGAGTGCGGCGCCTGCATGACGGGCTGCCGGGTCGGCGCGAAGAACACGCTGGTCAAGAACTACCTGTACCTGGCGGAGAAGCTCGGCGCGACGGTGGTCCCGCTGACCACGGTGACCGGGATCGAGCCGAGGACCGACGGCACCTACGAGGTCGCCACCCGGCGCACCGGCGGCAAGCTGCGTCGCGGTCGCGGCCGGATCACCGCGGCGAAGGTGGTGATCGCGGCCGGCACGTGGGGTACCCAGAACCAGCTGCACCGGATGCGTGA
>Ga0307413_10000419_pt1 | contig 13717 bp, 13 predicted proteins | sample DK1Ometagenome_3_FD_203714 | JGI IMG/M metagenome (GOLD analysis project Ga0307413, IMG submission 203714) | Maize rhizosphere microbial communities from greenhouse at UC Davis, California, United States - DK15-O-2 | ecosystem: Host-associated > Plants > Roots > Rhizosphere > Soil | place: USA... | reverse complement strand
AGCTAGTTCCGAAAATTACGGCAAGCGTTGAACCAAGACGTGAAGGGGCTCCGGCCCGCAGGAGTAAAATTCTTGACGCGCTGAGCAACATTGATATAAGTTAGGTGGGTTTCCGAACAAGTAACAAATTAGATAGGCAAATAGAAACGGAGGGCGTTCGCGATGAAGTGTCTACGGCTTTTTTCCCCTAGTGTTTTCAGTATTGTGTGCTGCCTTGCGTTTCCGATCGTTATTTACCCGCATTGGATGGATTTTCCCACCGTCGAGATCGTCGCGACGCCCGTTGACGGCGGCATCCGCGAAGACATTCCGGAAAAGTATCGCGAACGATATGAAAAGTGGAAGGCCGAGCTGCTTTCAACCGAATATGGACAAAAGCAGTGGGCGGCCTACGAGGCTAACAGGGCGTTCGTACTGACGATAGAGATCAGCGGCCATAAAGAACGAGGTGCAGGCACGGACAAATTCCAATGGGACGATAAGGGAAATTTCGTCGGGGCAACGATAACGTTGGGAAACCAGATAGATGAGGGTTACCCGAACCCGATCTATTATCCGGTGCTAAATTCACTTTCCGCGGATCAGTCGTCGTATTTGATAAGCGGGCGCATTCTGGCGGCCAGTAAACTTTCGCACGAACTCGGACATGTGAACCAGACCGCGAACGCCAACATGGCGATCATCGAGAAGCAGAGCAAGCTGATTCCCGAATACACCTCGATATTTCTGAAAAACGGCCACAACACGCGCGACAGCAAACTGGTGGAGCTCGCACAGGAGATCGGCGGCACTCCCATCGAGATCTGGGAGAGCCGCGAATATTGGAGCGAGGTGACCGCGATGAATTATCTCAAAGACCGAATAAAGGACGAGCCGTATTACTGCTTCGTGTTCAACAAGATCAGGAACAATGTGCAAAACTACGCCCGCGAATACGTAGACCGCTTCGATCCCGGTGCCATTTCGCAGTGCTCGAAATAACAAAACGTAAACAGGAAGAGCTCTGAGGGCTAGATGAAGATGTCAGGGCCGCGGGGAATCATCTCTGCGGCCTTTTGATTTTGGTTTCTTCACTATTCGGATGGTTGTAAAGACGGGCCTGAAAACGTAAATTTGAGTCGTGGATAAAGCGCCGCGAATAGCTTTCGTAACCGGTTTCCCGGGCTTCATCGCCGAGCGACTCGTGGCGCGGTTGGCGAGAGAGGTCGATTACTTCTACCTGCTGGTGCAGCCGCAATTCGCTGAGGGTGCAAGGCGGTCTGTCAGCTCGATAGCCGCGAATTCCAAAGCCACTGCTTCCCGTTTCGATATCGTCGAAGGGGACATAACCGCGCCCGACCTCGGTCTTTCCGCTGAAGACCTGCAAAACGTTCGTAGTGGCGTGACTGAGGTGTTCCACCTTGCGGCTGTTTACGACCTTGCGGTCCCGAAAGATGTCGCATACGCGGTCAATCTCGACGGAACACGAAACGTCAACGAATTTGCCCGTTCCCTTCCACTTCTCGAACGCTACAATTACATCTCCACATGCTACGTCGCCGGAAAACGGACAGGTCGTATACTCGAAACCGACCTTGAACACGATGCTGGCTTCAGAAATCACTATGAAGAGACCAAATACCTCGCGGAAATGGAGGTCGAGAAGCTAAAGGCAGAATTACCGGTCACTATATTTCGCCCGTCAGTGGTCGTCGGGGATTCGAAAACGGGCGAAACGGCGAAATACGATGGGATCTATTCACTCATCAATTATCTGCGAAGGGCTCCGAACCTTCTGAGACTGATCAACGTCGGGAATCGCGACGTCAAATTGAACCTTGTGCCCGTTGATTTCGTCGTCGAAGGGATCGCGGCCTTATCTTCGGATGAAGATGCCCTGGGTAAAACGATCGCTCTGGCCGACCCCGACCCGCTCGCGACCTCGGAACTCTTCGACGCTATTGCAGGGAACCTCAGCGGAAAAGAAAGTGTCCTTACGCCGCCCGCGAAACTGACCGAATGGGCATTGATGCTGCCCGTCAGCCCGGCGATCTCCGGCCTCCCCCACCCCAGCGTTCCTTATTTTTTTCTCGACCAAACTTACGACACGTCGATAGCGGACGAGTTACTCTCAAAACATCGTGTGGCTTGTCCAAATTTTCAGGATTATGTAGGGAATTTACTTCGGTTCGTGGAAATCCACCCTAAGCTTTGAAAATTGCTCGAAATATCCCATTCTGCTATCCTGAAAAGTTACCTTACTATTAGATTTATTTATTGAAAGGATCATCTTACATGTCTACGTCTGCGAAAAAGACCAATTTGAAAAGCAATAATAAAGAGGCCCGATCGGTAGTTGTGGAAGAAGCGAAAACGACCGTGCCGGACGGCTACGTTCAGGAAGACATCGTCCACGAGACGGCGAAGGGGACCGCCGAAGAAACCGAGACTCCGCGTTCGAAGGATCGTCAGGGCTTGGACGAGCAGACGCTCATCGGCATCTACAAGACGATGTATATGTCCCGCCGGGTGGACGATAAAGAGATCCAATTGAAGGGTCAGAACAAGATCTTTTTCCAGATCAGCGGTGCCGGTCACGAAGCCGTCTTGACCGGTGCCGCCCTCGCGTTGAAACCGGCGTATGACTGGTTTTTCCCATACTATCGCGACCGAGCGCTGATGCTGGGTCTCGGAATGACCGCTCAGGAGATGTTGTGGTCGGCGGTCGGGGCTGAAAAAGACCCCAATTCGCACGGTCGTCAGATGCCCTCGCATTGGGGGCATAAAGATCTTAACGTTCCGTCGCAGTCGTCGTGCACCGGTTCCCAGTCGCTGCACGCGGTCGGGGCCGCGGAGGCCAGCTATCGTGCGTCACTCTTGAAGGAGCTGAAAGACAAGGTCGTCGGATTCAAGGGCGACGAGGTCGTCTATATGTCGGTCGGCGACGGCACCACGAGCGAGGGTGAATGGTGGGAAGCTCTGAACTCGGCCAGCAACTTGAAACTGCCGGTGATCTTCCATGTCGAGGACAACGGCTATGCGATCTCGACGCCGGTCGAAGTCGGCACTGCGGGCGGCGACATCTCGAAGCTCGTGGCCGGTTTTCCGGATCTTTATATTCAGAAAGTGGACGGCACCGACCCGCTGGCGTCTTACGCGGCGTTCAAGAGTGCGGTCGAATACTGCCGCGAACGAAAAGGCCCGGCGTTCATACATTCGAAAGTGATCCGGCCTTACTCGCATTCCCTATCGGATGACGAAAAGCTCTACCGGCCGGATGAGGAGCGCGAAGCCGACGCCGCGATCGACCCGATCAAGACCTACGCGGAATTTCTAATGACGGAGGGGATCTGTTCCTCTGAGCAGCTCGAGGCATTACGGAAAGAGATCGACGCGGAGGTCAATGCGGCCGCCGACATCGCGGTCGAGACGCCGCAGCCGGCGCCCGATTCAGCTTACCGCAACGTTTTCTCGCCCGACGTCGACCCTACCGACCGCCAGCTTTTCGATACCGAAGACGGTGCCGAGCTTTCCGGCAACGCGGGAACGATGGTCGATCTGATCAACCGCTGCATGCACGAAGAGATGGAACGCGATCCGCGGATCGTCGTATTTGGCGAGGACGTGGCGGACGTCTCGCGTGAGGAGTATCTCGAACGCGTCAAAGGCAAAGGCGGGGTTTTCAAGGTGACGGCGAACCTGCAGCGCAAATTCGGCGGAACACGGGTTTTCAATTCACCGCTCGCCGAGGCGAACATCGTGGGGCGTGCTTACGGTATGGCTTTGCGCGGCATCAAACCGGTCGTCGAGATCCAGTTCTTCGATTACATCTTCCCGGCGATGATGCAGATCCGAAACGAGGTGGCCGTGACCCGCTGGCGTTCCGACGGCGACACGAAATGCCCGATGGTGCTTCGTGTACCGGTTGGCGGTTACCTAAAAGGCGGCGCTGTTTATCACTCCCAATCCGGCACGACGCTTTTCTCGCACACACCTGGTTTGATGATCGCTTACCCCTCGACCGCGTTGGACGCGAACGGGCTTTTACGAACCGCGATCCGCTGCGACGATCCCGTTTTGTTTCTCGAACACAAGCACCTCTACCGGCAGGTCTACAACAAATCGCAGTACCCGTCGAGCGATTTCCTGATCCCGTTCGGCAAGGCGAAAAAGGTGCGCGAGGGCAGCGACGTTACCATCGTTACTTTCGGTGCATTGGTCGAGCGTTCCAATCAGGCGGCGAAGCGTCTGGAGCAACAGGGAATCACCATCGATCTCATCGACCTGCGCACGCTCGTCCCGTACGATTGGGAAGCGATCGCAGAATCCGTAAAGAAAACCTCTCGCGTCATCGTTGCCCACGAGGACCCGCTCTCATACGGCTACGGTGCCGAGATCGCCGCCCGTATCTCAAACGAACTCTTCGAATACCTCGACGCGCCGGTCCGCCGCGTCGGCGCCACCGACACCTTCGTCGCCTACGCGCCACAGGTGGAAGACTTTATATTGCCGCAAAGTGAGGACGTGGAGAAGGCGGTGCAGGAGTTGATGAAATACTGATGTCAAGAGTTGTGGTACAGGCTATCGGGATGTCGCTCGACGGCTTCGCCGCGGGGCCGGATCAGTCCCTCGAAAATCCATTGGGTGTTCGCGGGCCGGAGTTGATGGAATGGTTTTTCCCAACGAAGACATTCAAAGAGCAGCACGGCGGCGAGGGCGGTGAGACCGGTATTGACGATGAATTCGCGGCGGCGAGCATGACGGGGAAGGGGGCCTGGATACTTGGGCGGAATATGTTCGGGCCGGTCCGCGGCGGGTGGCCCGACAACGAGTGGAAAGGGTGGTGGGGCGAGGAGCCACCCTATCACGTTCCGACCTTCGTGCTGACTCACCACAGCCGTGAGACTCTAGAGATGAAGGGTGGTACGAACTTCCATTTCGTAACGGACGGTATCCATTCAGCGCTCGAGCAGGCGAGAGAAGCCGCGGGCGACAAGGACATTCGGATCGGTGGAGGTCCCTCTACGATTCGGCAGTTCCTCGAGGCCGGGATCGTCGACGAAATGCACGTTGCAGTGCGGCCGGTTCTGCTTGGCAGAGGCGAACCGCTCTTTCAAGGACTCGACATGCGTCGGCTTGGGTACACGGTAATGGGCATGACGCCGGGGGAGCGCGCCATTCACATGATCATAAAAAGGGCGGGTTAGTGGGTATTCAATTTGTACACACCAGTAGAGACCCGTTCCGCAAAACCCTCGTCCACGAGTTGGTGGTTCGCCCGGCCTGCTTCCCACCTATAGAATCCGAAGGTTTTTGACAGATCCCCGAGCAGCGTCATCCCGCATATTGAGAGGTAACAACGTGCGAGTTCGCGGACGGCGGTTTCGCGGTCCATTTTGAGGGCAATCTCGGTGGGAAAGCGGGCTTCCGCAAGAGTCCAGATGTAGGTGAACTTCGGGACGTAGACGACCTCCTGCGGGACGACCTTCATTTTTCGCTGCAGCTCGTCGATCGCGGCGGTCAAGTCCTTTTTCTCTTTGATGCGGGTTTCCGCCCGGAGGTCGGCGGTAGCCATTTCCCATTCTTTCCGCAAGACCTTCAGCACGCTACGGGCATTTTCGGAAAGCTCGTCTTTTTCCTTTCGCTTCGGCAATCCCCAGATCGCGTTAAAGACCGGAACCATCCTCGGAGCTAGGAACATCGAGTTCCCCTTTATAAGCTTCGCGTAATAGACCTTTCCGCGGGCGATTACCTCGTCCTTCAACAGCCACGCCTTACTCGCTTCGAAATCCTTCTGCACATTTCGCGGCATGTGTGCATCGCGCCGGCCGCAAACGGCGACGTAAACGGATGGAAGATTCTTGCGCACGTCTGTGAGCCCCAAACAAAAGCCGAGGTCGTTCACCATTCCTTCGACGTCTTCAGCGGAATTGACCCGTAAAGACTCATCTCGGTGCCACTTACGGTCGCGATAGTTCTCTACATCCCCGGGCAATTCCATTCCGATATTAAATCACACCTCAACCAAGAACGGGGCGAGCCCGCATTCCCGACTGAGCCTGGCCAAGTTGACTCGGTAACTCCTGATGAAAAAGATAACCGGTGACAATCAGGAATGGCGGTTTATCACCGCTCTTCACTATTGATCAACAAAAAAAGGAAGGAAACCAGTCCCCTCCCTTCTGCGACAATTTGCTTGAATTATTCTAGTTTTCGCTAACCCGATCGGCGCCGCGAACGGGCGATGAGGACTGAATCGTGAGGGTCGAGCCCTCCGTCAGTTTGATGTCTTCGCGTCCGGTGGCGATCACTGAACCGGCACCCGCACCTCCGCCGATGATCGCACCGATGACCGCGCCCTTGCCGCCGCCGGCGATCGCTCCGATAAGGGCACCCAGGCCCGCTCCCGCCCCGCCCCGCTTGGCGGTTTCCCTGGTTTGGCTATCACTTTTGGCGGTGCCTTCGCTATCGACCTTTACGACCTTGCCATACTGGTCCTTGATTCCCTGCAGCGTTCCGGCGAAATCGTAGCGCTGGCCGTTTCGAAGTGTTATCGACTCGAAATTGAAGGTAATGTTAGAGCGGCCCGACACCTGCCCGCTGCGACCGACGCCGCTGAGGTAGCCCTCGATCACGGCACCTCGAAATTCATTCGGCGACTGCACGGTCAGTTTGAACCGGTCGTTGTTCTGCGAAACCTTAGTGTCGATCAGGTTATCCAGATTCGCGGTAAGGATCGCTCCATTTGGCACGAGAAACTCACCGGTGCGGCCCTGTGAAATGGTCGGGTTGGGCAGAGTGCTGCCGGTATTTCGGTCGACAGGGTCATTGCTGGAGTAACCTCCGGTCGAGGGCGTACCAGGATCTATGCCGAGGCCCGCCACCGCTTCAGTCTTTGTGTAGATGCTTTCGGCGAAGACCGTTTCGCTGAGGTAATCAGTCGTGATGCGGCGCGTCACCTTCATCGAACGTCCGCCATCCTGCGATGTGAAAATAATCGTGTAATCCGTTTCCCCGCCCAGGCTCGAAACGGTGAGCTCGTCGCCGCGGAGGGTCGCTTTTAGGCGAACCGTGCGGCCGTTCGATCGCTCGATTTTTTCGGTGCCGTCGGCGGTCACGGTGACCGGCGAGGCTTTAGAAGATGCGAGAGTTACCTGATTTCCTCGAACGTCCAAAGCGATCTGCTCCGGAGCTTCGAGTTTGGATTCGAGATCTGTCCTGTTGGTCGATGAAACGCCGGTGCCGGAAAGGATGTCCGCGATGTTCTCACTGCGTCCGGCGTCAAGCGAATAGGTACCTGACAGACCCGAATTCAGGTTCGCCGGCAGCCGGTCATAGTTCGTGCCCTGCGTCGCATTCGAAATACGGCCATCAAATTTGGCAACAACACCGTAATTTGCGGAGAGCGCGGTGATAGTCTTTTTCACATCTGCCCAGTCCGCCTGCAAACGGCGGTTGAGGGTTATCGTAACGAGCGAAGCTTCAACGTCGTTAGCCGAAGTGATGATCTCGTTCGCGTCGTCGCGATTTTCGCGCCTGGCGAGGAAATTTTCGTCGAAATGCGTGATCTTGTCCTGAAGATTGCGAAGGCTGCGATTTATGTCGCCGGTATTAGCACGCGTGCCCGCGGAATTGTTCTTCAGTTCGTAATCCAGGCCATACTGAAAATCATCGACCTGAGCGGTGAGCGTGCGGACGAGATCGCGCACCTCGCGCTGGTTACGTGCCTGTGCGTCGGCGGAGGCCGAAACACCGAGCAGCACCACTCCGATCACGGCAAACGACCAAAAAGCGTTCGAAAAGCGTTTCATCTTGAATATCTCCGATTTATAGAAAGCGTCAGGCCAAAGTTGTCCCTGTCTGAATTTGAAGCATTTTTTATACCAAACGTTGTTCGCGGCAGGCGTCTTCTTGAGGCGGATCTTCACTATGCTAATATTCACTCGGTTTTGACGACACCCGAGAGCGAGAATATTATGGCCGAAATCGATTATAAAGCGACGGTTCGATATGCCGGTGACGAACTTTTCATCGGTACATCGCCGAGCGGAAACTCCGTAGCTATTGACGTAAAAGGGGATAGGAAATCGGCGCCGTCTCCGCTGGAGATGCTGCTGATCTCGGTTGCCGCATGTACCGCGGCAGATGTCGCGTCCATACTTGAGAAGAAGCGACAAGACGTTCACGAGTACCTGGTGGAGGTCACCGGCTCCCGCGCGGACGATTTCCCAAGGAAATTCAACGCCTTCCACGTTCACCATATCGTGCGCGGGCGTAGCGTTTCGGAAAAGGCTTTGGCCGACGCGATTCATCTTTCGGATTCCAAATACTGCTCGGTCGCGGCCACGGTGAGGCCGACGGCGGAGATCACAACAAGCTACGAGATTATCGAAATCGACTGAACACGCTACTCCAACACTTATGAAAGGATTTCTTTTATTGATCCTGGCTTTAGCCATGATGTCGGCGCCAGTGTTTTCCCAAGTGTCTGCAGCGGTTCACGTGCAGATATTAAAGGCCGAGGATGCCCGACGGTATGACAAGGTGATCGAGGATCTGATGAAGAACCCGAACGCGTCCGTCCGGGAACGAGCGGCGTTGGCGGCCGGGCGGATCGGCGACCCGGCGGCGGTTCCGGCGTTGGTGAAGATGATGAATGGCGATGCGTCGGACCGGGTGCGCGAAACGGCAACGTTCGCCCTCGGCGAGGTGGAATCGATCGAGGCGGCGGATGCGGTCCGGATCGCTATAGGCGAAACCGGTAAGGCCCGGCTGCCGGGCCGAACGGAAGACAGCATTCGCGGTCGATTGGCGGAAGCCGCGGGGAAGATCGCGGCGGCGAATGCGAAGGATCCGAAGGCGAAGGAATTGGGGCAAGCGATCCTATTTACACTTGAGGCGGAACATCTAAAGGGTGCGGGTGCGAACAAGGATATTGTTTTGCTTGCCCTAACAGCTGCACTGCGTGCGAGACCGGAAGGAACGAACGTGGCAGCCGCGAAATTTCTCGCGAGCCCTGACGCCCGTATTCGGGCGGATGCTGCGAACACCTTGTCGCGAGTGCGGGCTAAGAATGCGAACGAGGCTTTGCGGAAGATAGCCGCAAGCGACACGGACAAGAATGCACGCGTAAATGCTATGCGAGCTCTCGGCGCGGCGGAGGACAAAGAGGCTTTCGATCTGTTGCTGAACGCGGCGACAACGGATAAAAGCACCGCGGTTCGGATAGGGGCTACAAGGGCCTTGGCGGCGCTTAAAGATGCACGAGCGGGTGAGCGGCTCACCGCACACGGCGAAAAGCTGTTTGCGGAATACAAGGCCGCGAAAAAGCCGGATTCTATACCAGACGTTCAGAACGAATTCATCGAAGTGGCGACGGCGTTGGGGCGCCTTCTCGCCAATACGAACAACGAGCGGGCGGACAAGCTGTTTGCCGATTTCGGAAAGCTGGATAAAGGAATGACGCCTGAGGTCTATATCGCACGCGTCCGTATCGGGCCGAAGCGAGGCGATGGAAGCGCGCCGGAACTGACGAGTTGGAAGCAGTACAGCACGCTGGTTCAAACGGTAGGCGAATTTTCCGCGATCGAGCCAACAAGCGATGTGGGGAAGCAGATGAAAACGGAGGCTTCCGGAATTCTCCGCCCCCTTACGAAAGCATTCGCCGAAGCGGACCCTGTCACGGACAAAGCTACGATACTCGCAGCTCCCGATGCTCTACGGGCTTTTGCAAGATTTAAGACGGACGATCTCGGTGAAATGCTCCGCTCGGCGCTAAAGAACAAGGATGTTTTTGTGAGAGCGACGGCGGCAGAGTTGATCTCGGAATTGCCCGCTGCACCGGAGAACACGGCCGCGCTCAAGATCGCTTTTGAATACGCAAGCACCAATGATCTTTTCTACAATGACGCTTCGTTGGCGGCATTGGAAGCCTATCTCAAATTTGAAAAGGAAGATTTGAAAACGATCGAAGCGGCATTGAATCATCAAGACGGTCTGATAAGGGCAAAAGCCACGGAATTGATCCGCACGACCGACCTCGGAAAAAAATGGCCGACGTTAAATTCTCTGGCAGATCGGACAAGGACATTGAAAAACTTCATAGGAAGCGGCACCAAGAACGGACAGGTGATAAGTATAGACGCGGATTACCGTAGGGCGGCCGTGAGGAAGAACGGAAGTGTGCGGGCGGTTTTCACGACTCAGAAGGGGTCTTTCACCATTGAATTTTTGCCCGAGGACGCGCCGCTGACGGTGGACAATTTTGTAAAGCTAGCCAGGTCCGGCTATTTCAACGGGCTTGAGGTGCATCGCGTTGTTCCGAACTTCGTAATGCAGGACGGCGACCCTTTAGGTAATGGCAGCGGCGGGCCGGGTTGGTCCATCAGGTGCGAGGTGAACATGGTGCCGTACGGCCGCGGGAGCGTCGGAATGGCTCTTTCGGGCAAAGACACGGGAGGTTCGCAATGGTTTGTGACCCACCTGCCGCAGCCGCATCTTGACGGCGGGTACACGGTCTTCGGAAAAGTGAACGAAACCGGGATGAAGGTTGTGGACAGGATCGTGCCTGGGGACAAGATTTCGAAGGTGCGGATCGTAGGAAATTGATCGTTCCGGACTTCTGATTCGGTCTATGCTGGACGGTATTATGGAATACCGCACGGTCTCAGAAACCGGCATATAACACCATGCATGAGAATTTATCGCTACGAACTTCTCGCCGTGGTGCTCGTACTGCTGGGCTCGATATTGTTCACCGTTTTCGAAAGTGGTTTCGACGCTTTTGTGAACTTGAACACGGCCGACGCACAGACGACCGCCGCACCCAACACAGGGATGGTTTCTCTGAAGTAGGGTCGGCGAGCAGGTAAATAAAAGGCGGAGACACAGCCGTTTGGCGGCACGTACGCGGACCCGCGCACTTTAGCGTTGCGACCGCAAACGCACAAACATGTGTTTCCGCCTTTGCTGTATATTCACTTCTATGAACGAGCTTGAAACGCGTAGTAAGCCGGATTTGAAGCGGGAGGTAAAGATCGAACAGGGGCTTGAGAACCTTTCGATGTATTTGGACGGGTTGTTTCGCATCCCCGGAACGACGTGGCGTTTCGGGCTGGATTCGCTGATCGGGCTGATACCGAATGTGGGCGACACGCTGACGCTCTTCCCTTCATTTTACATTTTGCTCGCTGGCGTGCGTTACGGGGTGCCGAAGATAACGCTGCTGCGGATGGCGTTCAACATCGGGTTGGATTACGTGGTGGGGGCGATCCCGTTTATCGGCGACGCGTTCGATTTTGTGTGGAAATCGAATAAGCAGAACATGGACCTGATTCGCACGCGTGCGACCGGGAAAAGCGGGACGGGGTCGGATTACGCGTTCGTTTTCGTGATGATGGGTTTGCTCGTGCTGCTGCTGGTGGTATCGATTCTTGTAAGCGTATGGATCATTTACGGGATACTGTGGGAATTGTTTACGGGCAATATTTAGGAGGAAATTTTACGCAAAGTCGCTTTGCAACGCCAAGATTTAAGTGTTCGGCTAGGGCGAGCAAGGTGAAAACGCCGAGATTGACGAGCAGAAGATTTGAAATTTAAGATCTGAAATTTCAAATTGCATATCAGATTGCATTTACAAAAGGCAGCCTTGCGGCTGCCTTTTCACCTTCCCGTGCTCGTCTAACTGTTCACGCCGTTGCGGCGTGGGATGCGAACATTTTATCGAGGGCGGTCTGGAGCACGCCGATACCGAACTCGCCGGCGGCCCGCGTCTTTAATTTCCCATCCGCGTCGAAGAGGAAATAGACCGGCACCCAGCCCTGCTCGTTCTGGAACGCGTCTTTCAGCTTGTGCAGACTGTCCACGGCGGTTGGCTCATTGATGTTGTTGTCCGTCATCGCCTGGTTAACCGTGTCGAGATCGGTGTCCGCCTCGTAACGCGGCATGTGCACGGCGATCGTTTGCAGGCCCTGTTCGCCGTATTTCGATACGATCTCGCGTAGCTGCGGCATTTTGTCTTTGCAGATGCCGCACGATACCGCCCAGAAATGCACCAACGTCGGCTTACCCTTAATGTGTTCCTGCAGATCTTCCCACGAGCCGTTGAACCACGTCGTGGCCCCTTCAAAAGACGGCATTGCGTCTCCAATTCTCATCGGCATTGTCTTACTCCTGATGGAACGCCGGCAGCTTGCCGGCATCCCACACTCACGTTTTAAAGAGCCGGCAAGGTACCGGCGTTCCACTAAACCTTCAGATTTTCCTGCCCCGGGGTCCAGTCGGCTGCACACAATCCGCCGGTCTGCAGGCCCTGCAGCACACGAAGCGTTTCGTCGACCGAGCGGCCGATGTTCAGATCGTGGATGACCGAATACTGAAGCACTCCCTCTGGGTTAATGATGAACAGGCCGCGAAGGGCGATGTTCGATTCCTCGACGAGGATGTTGTAAGCCTTGGCCAGTTTCCCGCCTACATCAGAGGCGATCGGGTACTTCACGCCCGCGATGCCATTCTGATCAACAGGGGTTTTCAGCCATGCACGATGCGAATGAACCGAGTCGGTCGAGACGCCGACCACTTCGGCTCCTACACCCTGAAATTCTTCCAGGCGATCGGAAAAATGGATCAGCTCGGTCGGGCAGACGAATGTGAAATCGAGGGGGTAGAAAAGCAGAATGAGCCATTTGCCCTTGTAGTCGGAAAGTTTTACGTTCTCGCCAAGCGTCTCGAGGTTCTTTGTCGAGGGCATGTTGAAGTCCGGTGCCGGCTGGCCGACCTTGGCCAATGTGACTGTATTCTCAGTTGCGGTTCCTGTTGCAGTTGCCATTTGTTTAGTTATCTCCTTGTAATAAATATTCACCGCCGAATTCAAAGAGCCCACTGAGAAATTAATTATCATTTTTCATCTCAGTGTTCTCTGTGTTTTCTGTGGTTAATCTTTTCTGACGCACTCCGGGCATTTGCCTCGGAGCGTGAATTCCAATGATTCCGGTTTGAATTTCGATTGGCGGGCCGCCTTTCGCAGGATGTCGACGGGCACTTCCATCTCGATGTCGACGAGCTTTCCGCAATCGGTGCAGATAGCGTGATCGTGCCGCGCGGTCATGCGGTCGAACCGGCTCGCCCCGTTGCCAAAGCTGATCTCCGCGATCATCCCAGCCTCCTTCAAATAGCGAAGGCTGTTGTAAACGGTGGCGAAGCTGATGCTCGGCAGTAGGCCTTTAGCGGCAGAAAAAACCTCGTTCGCCGTCAGATGCTCGTGCGCATCGCGGATCACCTGCAGCACCACCTCCCGCTGCTTCGTCAATCCCAATTCCTGAAGAGTTTTCGTTTCCATCGTGCAGTCAAGGCAGATCGCCGCCCTAAGTTAGTATTAGAATAATTCTAATTGTAAGGGATGTCAAGGAGAGTGCTCGACGAGTCACGGATGGAAAGATGTTTTAGTTTTGAGTGCTAGGTTGGGAATCACACGCTGAGCAGCTCGGGTTAACCGCTCCCGGCGGAACCCTCCAAAATTCTACTAAATCCGCTCCGTTTTCGTAACGAACTAGAGTTAGTCGCGAACGATCCCGGTTTTTGAGCCTCTCGATGATCGAGGCAATTACTCGGTTCTCGCGCGACGTCATTGCCTGCTTGAGGGTTGACGGCGGGTAGCTAAAAAAGATAAAGCCCTGATTATTCGGGTTGTTGTTAAGTTCTTCAGCAAATTTGCTCATGGCTTGTACGATATTGCGCAAAT
>Ga0307413_10000418_pt1 | contig 13737 bp, 13 predicted proteins | sample DK1Ometagenome_3_FD_203714 | JGI IMG/M metagenome (GOLD analysis project Ga0307413, IMG submission 203714) | Maize rhizosphere microbial communities from greenhouse at UC Davis, California, United States - DK15-O-2 | ecosystem: Host-associated > Plants > Roots > Rhizosphere > Soil | place: USA... | reverse complement strand
TCCTGATCCGAACGTGCCGTTTCCTGGCGCACAACGTCGGCATCACCCAGTACCTCGACTGCGGCTCCGGCCTGCCGACCGCGGAGAACGTGCACCAGGTCGTGCAGCGGCTCAACCCCGAGGCCACCGTCGTGTACGTCGACAACGACCCGGTCGTGCTGGCCCACGGCCGGGCGCTGCTCGAGGAGAACGACCGGACCCACCTGGTCGCGGCCGACATCTTCGACCCGAAGCAGGTGCTGGAGAACGAGGTCGTGCGCAAGCACATCGACTTCACCCAGCCGCTCGCGTTCCTGCAGATGGGCACCTGGCACCACTTCGTGGGCCCGGCCGAAAGGCCCGCCGAGCTGATGAGGCAGTACATCGACGCGCTGCCGTCCGGTTCCTACGTCGGGGCGAGCCACTTCCTCGATCCGCAGAACGAGCACAGCCAGATCGCCCGCAAGATGGAGGAGATCCTCGTCCACAGTCCGATGGGCTCCGGCACGTTCCGCACCCTCGACGAGATCGCCAGCCTGTTCCCCGGCCTGGAGCTGGTCGAACCGGGCGTGGTGCCCTGCGCGACCTGGTGGCCGGACGGCCCCACGGTCACCGCCGTCAATCCCGTGTCGATGATGATCGCCGGTGGCGTGGGCCGCAAGCCCTGACCGCGGACCGGTGATCACCCGGTCGGGCCGGGGTCGGTTCGACCCGATCCCGGCCCGACCGCGTGTCCGGCCACGCTGACGGGATGGCTCCCGGCACACACCCTAGAATCGCCGCGTGGTCACGCCGACGCAGCAGCTCGATCCTGACAAGGCACTCGATGTCCTGCGCCGGGTGTTCGGCTACGACAGCTTCCGCGGCGGTCAGCGTGCGGTGGTCGACCATGTCGTGGCGGGCGGTGACGCGCTGGTCCTGATGCCGACCGGCGCGGGCAAGTCGTTGTGCTACCAGGTTCCCGCGCTCGTCCGAGAGGGCGTCGGCGTGGTGATCTCGCCGCTGATCGCCCTGATGCAGGACCAGGTGGACGCGCTGCGCGCGGTCGGCGTCCGGGCCGGCTTCCTCAACTCCACCCAGGACTCGGCCAGCCGCCGCGAGGTCGAGTCGGCGTTCGTCGCCGGTGAGCTCGACCTGCTCTACCTGGCGCCGGAGCGACTGTCCTCTGAGTCCGCCCGGGCGCTGCTGGACCGAGGCCGGATCGCGCTGTTCGCCATCGACGAGGCGCACTGCGTCTCCCAGTGGGGCCACGACTTCCGGCCCGACTACCTCGCCCTGTCGGTGCTGCACGAGCGCTGGCCGACGGTGCCGAGGATCGCGCTGACCGCCACCGCGACGAGAGCCACCCACGGCGAGATCGCCACCCGGCTCGAGCTCGGCGACGCGCTGCACCACGTGGCGAGCTTCGACCGGCCCAACATCCAGTACCGCATCGTGGCCAAGCACGAGCCGATGCGTCAGCTGCTCGAACTGCTGCGCGGTGAGCACGCGGGTGACGCCGGCATCGTGTACTGCCTGTCCCGCGCGTCGGTGGAGAAGACGGCGCAGGCGCTGGTCGGCGCCGGCATCCCGGCGCTGCCGTACCACGCCGGTCTGGACGCGCGGACCCGCGCGGCGAACCAGGCCCGGTTCCTGCGCGAGGACGGCCTGGTCATGGTCGCCACCATCGCGTTCGGCATGGGCATCGACAAGCCGGACGTCCGGTTCGTCGCCCACCTCGACCTGCCGAAGTCGGTGGAGGGTTACTACCAGGAGACCGGTCGGGCCGGTCGAGACGGCCTGCCGAGCACCGCGTGGCTCGCCTACGGTCTGGCCGACGTGGTGCAGCAGCGCAAGATGATCGACACCTCGGAGGGCGACCTGGCGCACCGGCGCCGGCTGTCCGCGCACCTGGACGCGATGCTCGCGCTCTGCGAGACGGTGCAGTGCCGTCGGGTGCGGCTGCTCGCCTACTTCGGCGAGGAGGCCACCGCCTGCGGCAACTGCGACACCTGCCTCGAGCCGCCGGTCACCTGGGACGGCACGGTCGCCGCGCAGAAGGTGCTGTCCACCGTGGTGCGCCTGGACCGCGAGCGCCGGCAGCGCTTCGGCGCCGGCCAGGTGATCGACGTCCTGCTCGGCCGCAACAGCGCGAAGGTGGCGCAGTTCCAGCACGACACGCTGAGCGTGTTCGGCATCGGCACCGAGCTCAACGAGAGCGGCTGGCGCGGTGTGGTTCGCCAGTTGCTCGCCCAGGGCCTGCTCGCGGTCGAGGGCGACTACGGCGTGCTGGTGCTCACCGAGGCCAGCGCTGCGGTGCTCGCCGGTGACCGCGAGGTGCTGATGCGCCGCGAGCCGGAACGGACGAAGCCTGCGCGGACCCGCTCGACCGCCGCCGCGGTGGCCTTGACCGGACCGGCCGCCGAGGTCTTCGAGCGACTGCGCGCCTGGCGCGCCGCCGCGGCAAAGGAGCAGGGGGTTCCCGCGTACGTGGTCTTCCACGACGCGACGCTGCGCCAGATCGCGAGTGAGGGTCCCGACTCACTGGCCGCGCTGGGCGCGGTCAGCGGGGTCGGCGAGAACAAGCTGGCTCGCTACGGCCAGCAGATCCTCGACACTCTGTCCGCGTAAGTCCCCTCAGAAAGTAAATTCGATCACTGACGGTGATCAAATCCCGGATGGCCTCCGGCCGCGGGTGAACCGAACGGTGCCCCCTCGTGCCCCTGCCCGGTCCAGTGCGGCGACGTACCGTCCCCGATGCCCGTCGCTGAGTGTTCCCGCTGGTAGCCCCTGCTCCTCCGACAGAAAGCTGCCTGCATCACAAGACTGCGCGGGCTCAGGTCGGTGAGTTACGCTCTGCCCATGGGTCCGTTGACGAGCTCTACCGAGCCCGGCGCAGATACTGCATTCGGTGACATGTCTGTACTCGCTGCGATCGAACGAGCGATGATCTCGATCCGCCGTCGGCAATCCCGGCGCGGGTTGGGCAGTCACTCGGTGCAGGAGTCCGGGCGGCCGGTCGACGTCAATCTGCTGTCCGTGGTGGACGCCGTCGAGGAGGGACAGGAGCATCCGCACCAGGAGGTCACCGTCGGAGTGGTCGCCGACCGGCTGGGAATCGACCCGTCCCGGGCCAGCCGGGTGGTCGCTGGCGCGGTGGAGGCCGGCTACGTCCGCCGGGTCGCCTCGCAGGGCGACGGCCGGCGGATCTGCCTGGAGCTGACCGATGTCGGGCACAAGGTGGTCGCCGAGGCGCACCGCACCCGCCAGGAGTTCTACCAGCGGCTGATCGACGACTGGCCGGCGCGCGACCAGGCCGAGTTCGCCCGGCTGCTCACCAATTTCACCGAGGCGCTCGCCGCGTCCCCCGGCACCGCTCCGGCGGGCTGACACCGGCGCGGACACCGGCGCTCAGGTGCCGTGCGAGCGGAGCTGGTAGCTGCCCTCGGTGGTGGCGACCACGACGCCGTCGGCGTCGGTCAGCACCGCGGTGAGCGCGAAGTCGGCCTTTCCGGCCGCCTCGGCGGTCGCCGCGACCGCCTCGATCACGTCGTCCGCCAGCACCGCGGTGGCGTGCACGGTGGTGCGCGCCGGGCGGCGGAACCGGATCGTCACGTCGCGGACGGTCGGGTAGAACCGCGCCGGGTCGAAGGTGGCCAGCGCGATCGCGCCGCCGAGGATCTCCGCCACCGTGAACAGCACCCCGGCGTAGATGGTGCCGATGTGGTTGGTGTTGCCCGCCGGTTCGACCCGGCCCACCACCCGACCCCGGTCGAGCTCGACGATCCGAACCCCCATCCGGTGCGCGACCGGGATCATCGCCTCGATACCGGCGTTCATCAGCGTCAGCCGCTCGGCCGCCTCGTCCGTCTCGGTCATCCCAGCAACCCCTTCGCCGTGCGGGTGAGCCACATGGTCGCACCCGGCACCCGGAGTTTCTCCCGGGCTTCCCTCGGGCTCCCCACCGGCCCCGCGCTCAGCCGGCCAGCTCGGCGAGCCCGTCCTTGAGCACCACGGTGTCGCCGACGGTGGTCTCGAACGCGAACGTCTCGGTCCCGCGGGCGCGGCTGCGCCAGATGGTGGTGGTGAGGTCCTGGCCGGGCAGCACGGGCCGGGCGAAGCGCACCGCCAGCCTGCGCAGCCGGGACACGTCGCCGTCGGCCAGCTCGGTGAGCAGCGCCCACGAGGTGAACGCCATCGTGCACATGCCGTGCGCGATGATGCCCGGCAGGCCGACCCGCCTGGCGAACTCCTCGTCGAGATGGATCGGCATCGGATCGCCGGCGGCCGGGCCGTAGCGAAACGTCTGGTCGTCGTCCACGTGCTGGCGCACCACGGCGACCGGTTCGTCCGCCCGCACCGACTCGTCGAGCCGATGGCCCGGCGCGAGAGTGCCGACCGGTCCGCCCGCGTTGAACCCGCGGACGAAGGAGGTCACGTACTGGTCGTTGACCGGGTCGCCAGCCTCGGTGGTGGTGCGCAGCCGCACGCACACCGCAGTGCCGTTGTCCCGCCCGGACCAACCGGTCATCCGCGCACTGGACATCAGCGTCTCGCCGGGCCGGATCGGGCGGTGGAACACGAAGTCCTGCTCTCCGTGCACCACCTTGCCGATCAGCGGCGGCGGCACCACCGCCAGCACCGGCTCGGCCAGCGACCGGAACACCGGCACGATCGCGAACACCGGGCTCGCCACGCGGCCGGCGCGGTGGGCCTCGATCGGGTCGTTGGTGGCCGCCGCGTACTCGGCGATCCGCTCCGCGGTGACCTCGAAGGCGCTCGGTTCGGTCCAGGTGTCCAGTCCCGCCGGGTCGAAGGCGAGCACGTCGTCAGCCACAGGTCGATCTTCCTCGGCGGGCGGCGACTCGACAATGCTCAGCCGCCCGTTCCCGGCGCATCCGACCGCCCTACGCCAACGGCGTGCTGTCGCCGATCCGTTCACGGTAGTCGGCGCGCTGGACCGGGTCGGGGCGCAGCAGCACGGTGTCCAGGCCCATCAGCCGCGCCATCCCGTTGCGCAGCCGCTGCGGCCCGGCGGAGAGCGCCCTGGTCAGCGACCCGCCGAAACGCGGCACGAACACCGTGCCGCCCCTGCCCCGGGCGACCGCGGTGACCACGGCCTTCGCCACGTCGGCCGGCTCGACCAGACCGAACGCGCGGACCAGCCGGCTCGGCGCCAGGCCGGCGATCAGCTCGGTGTTCACGAAGCCCGGCGCGATGGCGGTGACGGTGACGCCGAACGGCGCCAGCTCCTGCTGCAGGGCGGTGCTGAGGCCGACCACCGCGTGCTTGCCCGCGCAGTACACGGCCGCGCCGGGGAACGCCGCGACGCCCGCGATCGAGGCGATGTTGACCAGCTGGCCCCGACCCTCGGCGCGGAACCGCCTACCGGCGATCTTGCAGCCGGTGATCACGCCCCGCAGGTTGATCTCCAGCTGCCTGGCCGTCACCTCGTCCGGCTCGTCCAGGAAGTAGCCGGTCGGCATGATGCCGGCGTTGTTCACCACCACGTCCAGCCCACCGAGCTCGTCCGCGGCCGCGGTGACGAAGGCGTCGAAGGACAGCGGGTCGGTCACGTCCAGGGGCATCCCGGTCAGCGTCGACCCGGTCAGCGTCGACCCGGTCAGCGTCGACCCGGTCGAGCCGGCGATCTCCTTCGCCGTGCGCAAGGCGAGGTCGGCGTCCAGGTCACCGATCGCCACCGAGGCGCCGTGCTCGGCGAACGCCCGCGCGGTCGCCGCGCCGATGCCGCGGGCACCGCCGGTGATCGCCACGCGCAGCCCGGTCAACCGGGTCAGGTCGGTCATGCCGCACCTCCGCCTCGTGGCCGCCGTGGATCGCGGCCGGTCTGTTCACGGTAGGGCCGCCCGCTGCCGCGGGCCATGCCTGCGGCGGCCACGGTGTTGCGAATTCCGGCCAACGGGGTCACCATTCGCGACGTGCATCCTCGGCTGCGGCTGCCTCGGTCGAGTACCAGCGCCGCGCTGCTGGTCGAACTGGCCGCCGAGTACGGCCTGCCGCCGGCGCGCAGCCTGCGCGACACCGGGATCGTGCCGACCAGACTCACCGATCCCGGTGCCGAGATCGCCGAGGGCCAGGAGCTCACGCTGGTCCGCAACATCGTCGCCGAACTGGGCGGTCTGCCCGGCCTCGGCCTGCTCGCCGGCAGCCGCTACCACGTGACCACGCACGGCGTGTGGGGATTCGCGGTCATCAGCAGCCCGACGGTGCGTCGCGCGGTGGAGGTCGGCGTCCGCTACGCAGACCTCGCGTTCTCGCACTCCCTGGTGAGCGTGGTCGCCGAGGACGGTGTGATCGCGATCCGGTTCGACGACCACCGGGTACCGCCACCGCTGCGCCCGTTCCTCGCCGAGCGCGACGTCGCGGCCATCTGGACCGTGCAGCACGACATGCTGCCGGTCGATCTGCCGCTGCGGCGGCTGCGGTTCACCTTTCCCGACCCGGGTGCCTCGGCCGCGCACCACACGAAGCTGTTCGGCATCCGACCCGAGTTCGGCGCCACGTACCACGAGATCGCGTTCGACGCCTCGGTCCTGGATCTGCCGCTGCCGCAGGCCAATCCGCACACCGCGCTGGTCTGTGAACGGCAGTGCGCACGGCTGCTGCAGAAGCGCCGGGCGCGGCTCGGGCTCGCCGGCCGGGTCCGCGACACCCTGCTGCGCACTCCGAACGCGGCGGCCGACCAGGACACGGTGGCCGCCGAGCTGGCGATCAGCGTGCGCACCATGCGCCGCAGGCTGGCCGAGGAGGGCACGTCGTTTCGCGAACTGGTCACGGAGACCACAGGTCTGCTCGCCGAGGAGCTGCTCACCGCCGGGCTCACCGTGCAGGAGGTGGCGCACCGGCTCGGCTACGCCGGCGCACCGAGCTTCAGCTACGCCTTCAAGCGGTGGTCCGGCACCACCCCCGGGCACTACGCCCGGGTCGCCCGGCAGCGCCGCTGACTCACCGCCGGTCCGGGTCGAGGCGGTAGACCACCGCGCCCAGCGCGGCCAGGCACGCCATCACCAGCGCCAGCACGACGACGGCGGCGGTGGGGTGCGCGGCCGAGGCGATGGCGGCGAGCAGCACCCCGCCCAGCCCGATCGTCACCGCGGCGAACAGCATGTCCGCCACCTGCAGCGCGGACGAGGCGAACCCGCGCTCGCCCTCGTCGGCGAGCTCCAGCGCGAGCACGCCGATCACCGGGTAGGCGGTGCCCATCGCGGCACCGGTGGCGAACCACAGCGGCAGCGCGAGCCAGGCGAGGCCCCAGTCCGGCCCGATCAGCGCCATGCCGCCCACGGAGAACGCCATCACCACGAAGCTGCCCCGGATCAGCCGGGCCCGGTCCGGCCGCGGGCGCCTGCCCTGCCAGTGCGACATCGCCGACCAGCCCAGCGCGCCGACGGTGAGCGGCAGCCCGGCGAGCGCGGGCGAGAAGCCGTGCACCGCGGTGAGCGTCAACGGCAGGTACGCCTCCACACCGAAGAACGCGCCGGCGAACAGACCGCGGGCGAGGACGGTGGCCGGCAGGCCGGGGCGGGCGGTGAGCGTGCCGGCCGGCAGCAGCACCCGCAGCGCCGGAACGATCGCGGCGAGCCCGGCGAGGCCCAGCCACAGCGTGCCGACCGACGGGTGCTGCGCCGCCCAGGTGAGCGCGGTGAGCCCGAACCCGGCGGCGAGCGCGGCGAGGACGTGTCTCCCGGTTCGTGATCGGGGGAGGTCGTGATCCGGGTCGTCGCCGCCGGTGGGTGCGGCCACCGTCCGGCCGGCGGCAGTCGCGTCCGCCTTCGGCAGCGCCCGCACGGTCGGCACCAGCATCAGAACCCCGGCCAGGGCGAGCGGCGCGAGACCGAGGAACACCCAGCGCCAGCCCAGGTGCTGGGTGACCAGCCCCGCAGCGGTCGGCCCGACCAGCGACGGGACGACCCAGGCGGCGGCGAGCAGCCCGAACGCGGCGGGCCGCGCCCTCGGCGGGTAGATGGCGGCGACCAGCACGTAAACCGCGACGATCTCCAGCCCGATGCCGAAGCCCTGAAGCACCCGGCCGGTGAGCAGCTGCGGCATGCCCTGCGCGGTGCCGGCCACCAGCATGCCCACCAGCAGCAGCGACGGCCCGGCGATCAGCGCCAAGGCCGGACCGTAACGGTCGCACAGCCGGCCGGACAGCACGGTCGCCACCACGCTCGCGGCCAGGTTCGCGGTGAACGGCCACGAGTACAGGCTGGTGCCACGCAGGTCGGCGAGCATGGTGGGCATCGCGGTACCGACGCCGAGGTTCTCGAACGCGGCGATCGTGATCAGCAGGACCATGCCGACGGTGGCCAGCCGGTTGCGCTTCGTCCACAACGGACCGGCCGGACGATCGGTGTCGGCGTCGGCCTCGGTGCTCACCGGACCCATCCTGCTACCTCCACCGCGGTGCAGGTCCAGTCCTTTCTCAGCGGGCCCGGTCCGGCGGATCCGGCTCGCGGACGAAGGTGAACAGCCGCGGCTCGGCCGGCACCGGGTCGGGCTCGCCGGTCAACCGGTGCGCGCCGACCGCGGACGGCTGCTCCGGCGGCGACAGCGCCAGCTGCTCGAACCCTGCCTCGGCGAACCACCCGGCGACCGCGGGCACCAGGTCCGGCTCGCCGCGGCTGCGGGTCCACACCACGGTGGCGCCCGCCCGGCACAGCCCGCGCGCGGCGTGCACGGTGCGGCGCACGTCCTCGGGGGTGATGTTGCCGAAGACGCCGCAGAGCATGAGCAGGTCGACCGGGGCGAACTCGGCGAAGGTCCCGGTGCTGCCCGCGTCGCCCAGCCGGATCTCCACGTCGGCGCCGGTCCCGACGCCGACCGCCGCGGCCGCGTCGGCGGCGACCGCGGCGAGCACCGGGTCCAGCTCGACCAGCAGCGCGCGCACCCGCCCCGCGTTCGGATGGTCGGCGAGCACGCCGAGCAGGTCGCGGCCGTCGCCGGCGCACAGGCTGAGCACCCGGACCCGGTCGCCGGCGGCGTCCAGCACGTCGGCGACGTGGCGGCGCACCAGCCGCAACCGGCGCGACACCGACGAGTCCGGATCGTCGTAGGCGCGGTGCCAGTCCCGCCAGTCCGCGCCGGACATCGGGCTCATGCGGCCGGCATGGGCGGCAGGCAGCGGATCGCGGTGAGCTCGCCGGCGATCGTCGCCGCGCCGGCCGAGTGCGGCACCAGCACGGTCTGCCCGCGCGCCAGGTCCAGCGAACCGCCGAACGCGGTGCTCATCCGGCCGGCACCCTCCAGTACGACCAGGACGGCGAACGACGCGTCGACGGCGACCGCACGACGCACCCGGAGTCGCTCGGCCCGGAAGAACGGCGCGGCGGTGTCGCCGAACAGGTCGACGCTGCCGGTGCCGTCCGGGTCGGCGGTGCCGCCGCGGGTGACGATCGTGTCGAGCCGGTCACGCCAGCCGGTGCGGTCCAGGCAGCCGAGGGCCGTCGGGTAGCCGAGCCCCTGGTGTGCGCCCGTGTCGTCCGGCAGGAAACCCTGCCACTCCAGGGTGAGCGCGAGGTCGGTCGGCTGCTGCAGTTCGACGATGAACACGCCGGCCCCGATCGCGTGCGGCAGCCCGGCCGGCACGAACACCGTGTCACCGGCGTTCACCCGCACCGAGTTGAGCGCGCCGAGCATGGCGTCGCTGTCCTGCTCGGCGATCCAGCCGGCCACCACCGGCTCGTCGACGTCGTCGGCGAACCCGATGTGCACCCGCGGGTCGGCGCCGCTGGTGCCGATCACCACCCAGGCCTCGGTCTTGCCGAAGTGCGAGCCGTGATGGCGCAGCGCGAAGGCGTCCGACGGATGACAGTGCACCGGCAGCCGCTGTCCCGCGTCGAGCAGCTTCACCAGCAGCGCGGGGTCCGCGCCGTACGCGGCGACGTGCGGCGAGCCCAGCCAGGCCTGCGGGTCCTCGGTGACGGCGTCGCGCAACCACCGGCCGTCCGGCAGGCGGGTCAGCCCGGTGTTTTCGTGGCCGAAGAGGGTGGCGGTGGAACCGACCCAGTCCTCCGGCACGTACGGCGACGACTGCTTCTCGCCGCGTAGTTCCGCTATCCGTTCTCCGCCGCGGTAGAACCGCTCCGGCTGGTTCGCGGACAGCACGATCGGCTCGATCTTCACGTTCGGAGCGTCCCACAGATGAAAAGGCGAGGCACGGAACACGCCGCCCTGGGGGTCGACGGCGCCCATCGTGCCTCGCACCGACAGTGTCGCACAGGTAAACACAGTCGTTACGTCACGACACGGGCCGGTTGCTCGCGCCCGACGGCGGTGAGCCGCTACAGTTCCGCCCGACGTCGGGGACACAATACGCGTGCGCACGGACTGTTGCGATGTGTTGCGTCCCGCGCACGGTTGCCGTCATGACCACGACGCACGGGACAGCGTATGACCATTGGGGCGAACCTGGCCAAAAACTGGCACCAGGTCTGCGCGAACGGCGAGTCCGTCGCCCTGTTCTTCTATTCCCATCTCGCGCTGACCAGGCCCGACATCCGCGCACTGTTCGGAGTGGACATGACGACCCAGCGGGACCGGTTCGTCACCGCGTTCGGCCACATCGTGGCGAGCGCGCACGACGTCACCGCGATCGGGCCGTACCTGCGCCGTCTCGGTCAGGCGCACGCGGACTGGGGGGCCCGGCCGGAGCACTACCCGGCGATGGGCGCGAGCCTGTTCGCCACGCTCGCCCAGTTCCTGGGTACGGCGTGGACACCCGCCGTGGCACGCGACTGGCACGAGGCGTACCAGCGGATCAGCGAGGTCATGATCGACGGCGCACTGGCCGCCGAGCAGCCGGGGCTGAGCGCATGAGCCGGGAGCGGGTGACCGCGCACGAGGTGCGGGCGACGCTGTTCGCCGAGACCAGGATGGGTCAACGCGGGTACCGGGCGTCCGAGGTGGACGCTTTCCTGGATCGGGTGGCGGTGACCATCGCCGGCCTCGACGAGCAGCTCGGTGCGGCCAAGGCGGAGATCGACCGGTTGCGGCACTGGCGCCAGCAACGCGGCATCGGCGAGGACGGCCAGCGGCTGGTCAGTCCGGACGACGTGCTGGCCTACATGAACACCCAGCTGGAGTGCGAGCAGCTGATCGCCCGCGCCGAGCGGGAGGCCGAGCTGATCGAGCTGCAGGCCAGGCAGGTCGCCGAGCAGTGGACCAGTGCAATGAACTGGGACACCATGGCCCGGCACACCACCGGCGAGGTGAGCGGGCAGCTGCGGGCGCTGGCCGCGGCGCTCGCCGAGCAGGCGGACACCCTCGCCGCGCTGCACGGCCCCGCCGACCCCCCGGAGCAGTACGGTCCGGTCTACGGGCCGAACCCTTACGAGAGCGGCGTCTTCCCGGTCCCCACCTACGACCAGCCGGAGCCCGACCTGCGCTGACCACTCGGGACGCGGCGCGCTCAGTCGAGGTAGCCGGCGAGCAGCGCCGCCTCGGTCCGCAGCCGCTCGGCCCGGTCCCCCGCGCCGATCCGCTCGTACTCGGAGACGGCGGCCTCCCGGTCGGCGATCTCGGCGCGCAGGATCGTGGTCACGTCGGCGTCGGTGAGTTCGCGTCGGGCCACCTCGGTGACACCGACCCCGATCGGGCTCGCCTCGACGGCACCGGCCGACGGCACCGAGGTCGCGCTGACCGCCTCGGCGTTGTCGATGGCGGCGAGCGTGGCACGCAGCACGTCGACCGCGACCTTGTCGCGGGCCTTCATCGCGGTGGGCAGAGCCTGCTTGAGCCGCAGGCGCAGCGGTGGGGCGGACACGGCGGACACGCTACCGACCGGACGGGAGGACCTCGACCGGATTTCTAGAGCGGAGTCACGTAGGCGCCGCTGATCCCACCGTCCACCAGGAACTGCGACGCGGTCATGAACGACGAGTCGTCGCTGGCCAGGAACGCGACCGCGGCGGCGATCTCCTCCGGCTCGGCGAAGCGGCCGAGCGGGATGTGCACCAGGCGCCGGGCCGCGCGCTGCGGGTCCTTGGCGAACAACTCGCGCAGCAACGGGGTGTTCACCGGCCCGGGACACAGCGCGTTGACCCGGATGCCCTCGCGGGCGAACTGCACGCCCAGCTCGCGCGACATCGCCAGCACGCCGCCCTTGCTCGCGGTGTAGGAGATCTGCGAGGTCGCCGCGCCCATGACCGCGACGAACGACGCGGTGTTGATCACCGAGCCACGGCCGGCGGTGCGCATGTGACCGATCGCCTCCCGGCAGCACAGGTACACCGAGGTGAGGTTGACCTGCTGCACCCGCTGCCAGGCGTCGAGGCCGGTGGTGAGGATGGAGTCGTCCTCCGGCGGCGAGATGCCGGCGTTGTTGAACGCGACGTCCAGCCGACCGTAGGTGTCCACAGCGGACCGGAACAGGGCGACCACATCGGACTCGCTGCTCACGTCGGTGCGCACGAACAAACCGTCCACCTCGGACGCGGCGGCGGAACCGGCGGTCTCGTCGATGTCCGCGACGACGACCCGGGCCCCCTCGCTCGCCAGCCTGCGCACCGAGGCCAGGCCGATGCCGCTGCCGCCGCCGGTCACCACCGCGACCCGACCGTCCAGACGTTGCACGCTCACTCCTCGGTACTGATGAAGACGTTCTTGATGTCGGTGAAGGCGGCCAGCGCGTCCGGGCCGAGCTCGCGGCCGAGCCCGGACTGCTTGAACCCGCCGAACGGCGTCCAGTACCGCACCGACGAGTGCGAGTTGACGCTCAGGTTGCCGGTCTCGACCGCGCGCGCCACCCGCAGCGCCCGGCCGACGTCGCGGGTCCAGATCGAACCGGACAGGCCGTACTCGGTGGCGTTGGCGAGCCGGATCGCGTCCACCTCGTCCTCGAACGGCAGCACCGCCACCACCGGGCCGAACACCTCGTCCACGACCGCCGGATGGTCGACGCCCACACCGGCGAGCACGGTCGGCGGGAACCAGTACCCGGGCCCGTCCGGCGCGCTCCCCCGGCACGCCACCGGCGCGTCGTCGTCCACATAGGAGCGAACCTTGGCCAGGTGGCCCGCGGAGATCAGCGGCCCCATCCGGCTGGCCTCGTCCGCCGGATCGCCGACCGTGAACGCGGCCACCGCGGGTTCGAGGAGCTCCAGGAACCGGTCGTACACGCGGCGCTGCACCAGGATCCGCGACCGCGCGCAGCAGTCCTGGCCGGCATTGTCGAACACGCCGGAGGGCGCGGCCGCGGCGGCCCGCTCGACGTCGGCGTCGGCGAAGACGATGTTGGCGTTGTTGCCGCCGAGTTCCAGGGTCAGCCGCTTCACCCGGGCCGCGCAGCCGGCCATGATCCGCCTGCCGACCTCGGTGGAGCCGGTGAAGACGATCTTGCGGACCGCCGGGTGGGTGACGAACCGCTCGCCGACCACCGAGCCGCGGCCGGGCAGCACCTGGAACACGTCGGCCGGCACGCCGGCCTCGCGGGCCAGCTCGGCCAGCCGCAGCGCGGTCAGCGGGGTCAGTTCGGCGGGCTTGAGCACCACGGTGTTGCCGGCGGCGAGCGCGGGCGCGAAGCCCCACGCGGCGATCGGCATCGGGAAGTTCCACGGCACGATCACGCCGACCACGCCGAGCGGCTCGGCGAAGGTCAGGTTCACCCCGCCGGGGACCGGGATCTGGCGGCCGAACAGTCGCTCCGGAGCCGCCGCGTAGTAGTGCAGCACGTCGCGGACGTTGCCGGCCTCCCAGCGGGCGTTGCCGATGGTGTGCCCGGAGTTGGCCACCTCCAGCCGGGCCAGATTCTCCCGGTCGCCG
>Ga0307413_10000417_pt1 | contig 13739 bp, 16 predicted proteins | sample DK1Ometagenome_3_FD_203714 | JGI IMG/M metagenome (GOLD analysis project Ga0307413, IMG submission 203714) | Maize rhizosphere microbial communities from greenhouse at UC Davis, California, United States - DK15-O-2 | ecosystem: Host-associated > Plants > Roots > Rhizosphere > Soil | place: USA... | reverse complement strand
CGAGCTGCTGCTGCTCGCAGTCGCGCCGGACTACCGCCGCCGCGGTATCGGCCGGATGCTCCTCGACAATTTCATTCGCGTGTCCCGCGATGCCGGGGCGAGTCGAGTTCATCTCGAAGTGCGTGAAGGAAATCCGGCAATAATCATGTACCGCCAGGCCGGATTCGTTTTTGCCGGCCGGCGTCCGAAATATTACCGCGGCCGTTTTGGCGGGGATTTCGACGCACTGACGCTGAGCCTCAAGTTCTAGACTTGAACTGATATGCGGCAATAGCCCCATCCTATTGCCGCCTCTCCGGACTTCACCTACTCGGGCGGCATCTTAGGAAGTGTTGCCTTTGTAACCTCTTGCTCGGGGAGACTCGTTGAAATGAACGACAATGAAGGTGCCGAAGACACCCTGCTGACTCTCACTGCGGACATTGTCGCGGCGCACGTCAGCAACAATAGCGTCGCGGTGAATGACCTGCCGAATCTCATTCAAAACGTGCACTCAGCTTTGACCGGAATATCATCGAAGGGCGCCGTCGCCGAGGCAAAGCCGGAACCGAAGGTGTCCGTTCGCGCGTCGGTGAAGCCGGATTACATCGTCTGCCTCGAAGACGGTAAGAAGCAGAAGATGCTCAAGCGGCACCTGATGACCAATCATGGAATGACCCCGGACGAATATCGCCAAAAGTGGGGCCTCGCCGCAGACTATCCGATGGTGGCGCCGAACTATGCGGAGCAGCGCCGGGTCCTCGCCAAGTCGATCGGGCTGGGCACGAAGCGCCGGAAGCCGCGTGGCAAGGGCTCCAAATAACCGTCATCGCGATTCGGCGAAGCAATTCAGCTGCACAACTGGATTGCTTCGCTTCATTCGCAATGAGGATGCTGCCCCTTTGACCCTTGGCCGCTCTCGCCTTAACTGAACGACATGATCCGGAAGATCGATATCGAGGCCCTCTGTGCCGACAAGGGCCTACGGATAACCGAGCAGCGGCGGGTGATTGCAAAGGTGCTCGGCGAGAGCGAGGATCATCCCGACGTCGAGACGCTTCACGAAAGGGCGGCGGCGGTCGATCCGAATATCTCGATCGCCACCGTCTACCGCACGGTCCGACTGTTCGAGGAGGCGGGAATCCTAGAGCGGCACGAGTTCGGTGACGGCCGTTCGCGCTATGAAGCCGCGTCCGATGCGCACCACGACCATCTGATCGACGTCGAGACCGGCAATGTCATCGAGTTCGTCGATGAAGAGCTCGAGGCCCTGCAAAAGCGAATTGCCGAGAAACTCGGCTTCCGCCTCGTCGACCACCGGATGGAGCTGTACGGCGTCACCCTCGACCGCGACCGCTAGGACCAAAGGTTCGCCAGTCCGCGCGGGGTTCCGGATCGCGTCGCTTCTGTTGTTGTTCGCGGTTCTCGGCCCCGTCCACGTCCTTACCAAAGCGCTGTTCGGAAGATCCCATTGGCCCCCGCGCTTCCTTGCGGCCGCGGGCTGGATCATCGGTGCCAGAGCGCGCCTGAGCGGGGACCGGCCCGGGCCGCACACTTTGTTGATCTCCAATCACGTCAACTGGCTCGATATCCTGATTCTTGGCGGCGCTACGGGCACGGCCTTCGTCTCCAAGGACAATCTTGGTCACGGCCTTTTCCACTGGCTCGCCGACCAGAATTCGACCGTCTACGTCCGACGAGAGCACGCGAGAGGCGCGAAGGACCAGGCCATGACGATCGCCCGAGCATTGGAACGCGAGCAGCCGCTTACGCTTTTTCCGGAAGGAACGACCGGCCCCGGTACGCACCTTCTTCCGTTTCGCTCGACGTTGCTGGAAGCGGCGATGTTCGCGGAAAAGGATGTCCAAATCCGCCCGGTCGCACTCGACTATGGGGCGGCCGCATCCGAGATCGGCTGGCACAATGAGCCCGGCAAGCAAAACATCCTGCGCATCCTCGGCCGTAAAGGGATTATCCCTGTGACGATCAACCTGCTCGATCCATTGACGCGCAGCGGAGACCGGAAAGCGCTTGCGAACGCAGCGCGCGAAGCCATCGCCCAAACCCTGGCTTCAAGTCGGGACGCCGCTCCCCTATAGGCTTCGGCCAAATGACTTCAGCGTCCCCGAAAACCTTCCGAATCAAGTCCTTCGGCTGCCAGATGAACGTCTACGATGGCGAACGCATGGCCGAGCTGCTGGGCGCGAACGGCATGTCCGCCGCCCGGGAGGGCCAGGATGCCGACCTTGTCGTCCTCAACACCTGCCACATCCGTGAAAAGGCTGCGGAAAAAGCCTATTCGGATGTCGGGCGCCTTCGTCGCGAGGATGGCTCGAAGCCGGTAATCGCGCTCGCAGGATGCGTTGCGCAGGCCGAGGGCGCCGAGGCCAAGCGCCGCTCGCCGATGATCGACCTGGTCGTCGGTCCGCAGGCCTATCACCGCCTTCCGCAAATGGTTAGCGAAGCGGTCCGTGGCGGTCGTCCGGTCGACACGGACATGCCCGCCATCTCAAAGTTCGACGCCTTCCCGAAGCGCGTCCGGGCGAACCCCAGCTCCTTCCTCACCATCCAGGAAGGCTGCGACAAGTTCTGCACCTATTGCGTCGTGCCCTACACGCGCGGCGCAGAGATCTCGCGGCCGTGGAAGGACATCGTGGACGAGGCGCATCAGCTGGTCGACGCGGGTGCTCGCGAGCTCGTCCTCCTGGGTCAGAACGTGAATGCCTGGGCCAGGGACGGAACCGGCTTCGCGGCGCTGATCCGGGAGCTGGCCAGGATCGATGGGTTGGCGCGGATCCGCTACACGACGAGCCACCCCGCCGACATGACGGACGAGCTTATCGCCGCGCATGGCGACGTCGAAAAGCTGATGCCCTACCTGCACCTACCGGTCCAATCCGGCTCGAACAGCATCCTCAAGGCGATGAACCGCAGTCACACTGTCGAGACCTATCTCGCGACGCTCGAACAAATGCGCGCGGCGCGACCGGACGTCGCTCTCTCCGGCGACTTCATCGTCGGCTTTCCTGGCGAGACCGAGGACGATTTCGAGGCGACGCTGAGCCTCGTCGACGAGGTCGGCTACGCTTCCGCTTATTCGTTCAAGTACAGCGCTCGCCCCGGGACCCCCGCAGCGACGATGGACGACCAGATTGCTCTCGAGGTCATGGATGATCGGCTGCAGCGCCTGCAGGCGCGCATCATCGCGAATCAGCTGGCGTTCAACCGCGCCAGCGTCGGCAAGGACATCGACGTGCTGATCGAGCGTAAGGGCAGGCACCCGGGCCAGATGATCGGCCGCTCCCCCTGGCTCCATTCGGTCCATGTCGAAACGGATGCGAAGCCGGGAGACATAATCGCAGTCGTCACGACATCCGCGGGGCAGAACAGCCTCGGGGGCTGTGTTCGGGAACGCGCGGCCGCCTAAGTCGGAGTCTCGCCGGCGACAGTCGTCCGGTACAATTCACGCCGATGACCCTGGTAGTCGTTGAACGCTTGGTGGACGCACAGGCGATTGTCCCAGACGACGACCGTGTCGGCCGCCCAGCGCAGGCGGCAGGTGAATTCGTGCTGGATCATGAAATTCAGGAGAAAGCCGAGGATCGATCGCGCCTCCTCATCGGTCATGCTCTCGATCCCGACCGCGTAGGTGCCGTCCAGGTAGAGCGCCTTCTCCCCGGTAATCGGGTGGGTGCGCACCATCGGGTGGATACTTCCCTCCACTTTCCTCCGGAGATGCTCGGGGAGTTCAGCCGCATCGCGCGTCGCCGCAAGCCGTCCCATCGGCGTATCGCTGAGCTCGACCGCTTCCTGCGCCGTCCGAAGCACTTCCCGCATCGAGAAATGAACGCGGAGGCGCGAAATCATCCGACGATAGATGTCACTTAGCGTCGCGTAGGCCAGAGCCGAATTCGCCCAGATCGTATCGCCGCCAAAGGGCGGCACCTCGACCGACCTGAGGCTGGTGATCGCGGGCGGCTGGGGCAGGAAGGGCGAATCCGTGTGCCACCCCGAACCAAAGATCATGCGAGACCGGTCGTCGGCCTCCTTGATCACCGGCTGCACGTTGGCGTGGCCAGGAACGCCCGCCGTATAGGCGTCCTCCGCGGCGGGTCCGAAACGCAACGTGAATTCATCATGCTCGGCATGAGTCAGCCGCTGGCCGCGAAAGAAGATCATCTTGTGCCGGAAAAGTGCAGCCTCAACCTCCGCGAACGCCTCGTCGGACAGACCGGGAATGGAGACTCCGCGAATCTCGGCTCCCATCGCTGCTGCCAGCGGCAAGACCTCAATCAATCGGGCCGGACGCGCCTGATTGTCGAATTTGCCGGTCGGATGAAGGCGCATCGCGGCGATCCTGACTGGGATGTGTGAAGGTGTCGAGACCAGCCCGCTTGCACCCTTTGGCGGCCACTCTATCTTGTGCCGTAACGGGGAATAGGAGTCCAAGTGCGCCTCACAGTACGCACCATTATCAACGCCACGAGCGACCAAGCCTGATGGCCCGTCGCGATTCTGCGGTCGCCAACGATGCCGGCCGCGCCCGCCTCGAGCTGGAGTTCGACCAGCCTTACCTGCTCGGCCCGCTCTTCGGCGATTACGACCGCCATTTGATCACGATCGAGCAGCGGCTCGGGGTACACATCTCGGCGCGGGGCAATCGGGTGCAGATCGAGGGTGACGCGGACGCCGCCACTCGTGCTCGCGAAGTGTTGATCGGCCTCTACAACCGGCTCGACCAGGGCCATGACGTCGACTCCGAAGCGGTCGAAGCCGTGCTCGGAATGGCCGTGCAGCCGAACCTCGACGGGATCGTCAACGAGGAGGTCGCTTCACCGCCCCGGGTGATGATTCGCACACGCAAGAAGACGATCGTCCCGCGCTCCACGACGCAGACCGCCTACATGGAGTCTCTGTCTCGCGACGAGATGATCTTCGCACTCGGCCCCGCGGGCACCGGCAAGACCTATCTCGCCGTCGCCCAGGCCGTGTCACAGCTGATCACCGGATCAGTCGATCGCCTCATCCTGTCGCGGCCGGCCGTCGAAGCGGGCGAGCGGCTCGGCTTCCTCCCCGGCGACATGAAGGAGAAGGTCGATCCCTATCTCCGTCCGCTCTACGACGCGCTCTACGACATGCTCCCGACGGAACAGGTCGAGCGCCGAATTGCCTCGGGCGAGATCGAGATCGCGCCGATCGCCTTCATGCGTGGGCGCACTTTGAACGACGCCTTCATCATCCTCGACGAGGCGCAGAACACCACGCCGCAACAGATGAAGATGTTTCTCACCCGCTTCGGCATGCGAAGCCGGATGGTCATCTGCGGCGACCCCAACCAGACTGATCTTCCCAACGGCGTGAGTTCAGGCCTCAACGACGCCGTCGGCAAGCTCGAGGGCATCAAGGGAATCGACGTGGTGCGCTTCTCGGCGGCCGACGTCGTTCGCCATCCGCTGGTCGGACGCATCGTCGACGCTTATGAGGGCCCAGGGACCCAGCGCTGATGATGCTCGAAATCGACGTCGAAGCCGACGAGGAATGGGACAGTAGCAGCACCGACTGGTCGCTGCTGGTCCGTCGCGCCGCGGAAGCAGCGATTGCCGAAAGTGCGTTCCCCCAACTCGCGGAGGCGGAACGCCGGGTCGAGCTTTCGGTCCGGCTGACCGGTGACGAAGAGGTTCGCGCGCTGAACTCACAGTGGCGCGGCAAGGACAGGCCGACCAACGTGTTGTCCTTTCCAATGGCGGACGAGCGCGATCTGGGCCTGGCAAATGTTGTTGAGCAGGAATTGTTGCTTGGCGATATCGTCCTGGCGCGGGGTGTGTGTGAGCGCGAGGCTGCGGAGAAGGACATCGCGGTCGATCGCCATGCGACCCACTTGCTGGTTCATGGAACGCTGCACCTGCTGGGTTGCGATCATCAAGATGATCGGGAAGCAACCGACATGGAGCGGCGCGAGGTTCGCGCCCTCGCCCGTCTTGGAATTCCCGATCCTTACGGGGATCGCGCCTGATGGCCACACGCAACGATGAAGGCGGCTCTCGGCTCTGGCGCGGAATGCGCTCGCTAATCTTCGGGGAGGATAGCGAGCAGACGCTGCGCGACGAGATCGAGGAAGCGATCGACGAGGCCGAGGACGAGCGGCCGATCGCGGGCGACCTCACGCCGACCGAGCGGCAGATGCTCCGCAACCTTTTGCACTTCGGCGAGCAGACGGCTGGCGACATCTGCGTGACGCGTGGGGACATCATGGCTGTGCCTTCCACGATCAGCTTCGAGGATCTCGTCCGTGCCTTCGCCGACGCCGAGCACAGCCGGCTCCCCGTCTATGGCGGAAGCCTCGACTCGGTCATCGGCATGATTCACATCAAGGACGTCTTCAAGGCACAGGAGGACCCGGCGCGGGAGCGGACCATCTCCGCGCTTCTCCGTGAGCCATTGTTCGTCCCCGAATCGATGAGCGTCATCGACTTGCTCGCGCGGATGAGGTCGCAGCGCATCCACCTCGCCGTCGTAGTCGACGAGTTCGGCGGCACCGAGGGCCTCGTGACTATTGAAGACGTCGTCGAGGAGATCGTCGGAGACATCGAGGACGAGCACGACATCGAGCAGGCGGGTCTCCTGACCTTGCTCGAAGACGGGCTGTGGGAAGCGGACGCTCGAATCGAGCTCGAGGAACTGCAGCAGGCCGTCGACCCCCGGCTCACCTGGGAAGAGGATGAGGTCGACACGCTCGGGGGGCTCATTTTCCTGCTCGCGGGCCACATTCCGGCGAAGGGCGAGTGCGTGGATCACCCGTCCGGCTGGAGGCTCGAAGCGGTCGATTCCGACCCCCGCAAAGTGCTTCGAGTCCGACTCCATGCACCCGAGGATCAGCCAGCCGCAAAGTAGCGGAAACGGCTGTTCCTCAAAAATATGAACGATGTGCGGGGGTAGTGGGTACTTACTCGCGTGCTGTGTGCGTGCCGCCCACAGGGGCTCTCTCGAGCTTCACTCTTAGCTGCGCTTCTCTCGGTCGCGGCCTGCGCCGGCCCCGCCCGCCTGCCGGTCGAAGCAGGAATCGGCCCCAACCCGCAATTGCCGCCTCCGGAACATGCCCTCATCCCGTCCATCGCAGTCGGCAAAGCCAAGGGTTGGCCCGCCGGCCTGACGCCGGTTCCGGCTCCGGGCCTGCGGGTCACGGCGTTCGCGCGGGACCTGAACCATCCCCGCTGGCTCTACGTCCTTCCCAACCGCGACGTTCTGGTGGCCGAGACCAACGGCCCCGGGACGGACCCCGGACCTCCGGGAATCAAGGGCTATTTCTTCAAGAAGTTCAAAAAGAAGAACGGATCGGCCGTCGATGGCGCCAACCGGATCACGCTGCTGAGGGACGCGAACCGCGACGGCGTGGTCGATACGCGCACCATCCTCGTGCAGAATTTGCGATCACCGTTTGGAATGGCGCTAGTCGGCAACGAGCTGTTCGTCGCCAACGCGGATTCACTCGTCGCCTTCCCCTTCGCGGTCGGCCAGACCCAAATCACCGCCTCTCCGCGCCGAGTCGCCGACCTGCCGGCCGGATACAACCACCACTGGACCAAGTCGCTCGTCCTCTCCCCAGACGGCCGCTCGCTTTTCGTGGGCGTCGGCTCCAACAGCAATGTTGGTGAGAACGGAATGGCCATGGAACAGGGCCACGCCGCCATCTGGCGGTTCGATCCGCGCACCGGAGTCGGCCATGTCTTCGCGGGCGGCCTGCGCAACCCGATCGGAATGGACTTCAACCCGTCGAGCGGCGCTCTGTGGACAGTCGTCAACGAGCGCGACGAGATCGGTAGCGACCTCGTCCCCGATTACATGACGTCGGTCCGCCAAGGCGCCTTCTACGGCTGGCCCTACAGCTATTACGGGCAGCATGTGGACGTCCGGGTGAAGCCGCCGCGACCGGATCTGGTCGCCCGTGCGATCAAGCCCGACTTCGCGCTCGGGCCGCATGTGGCTGCTCTGGGCCTGACCTTCAGCGACGGCGCGAGCCTCGGCCCCACCTACGCAAACGGCGCTTTCGTCGGAGAACATGGCAGCTGGAACCGCGAGCCTCCTAGCGGCTGCAAGGTCGTGTTCGTTCCGTTCGCGGGTGCCCGGCCATCAGGCATGCCCATCGACGTGCTCACCGGCTTCCTAGTGGGCGGGAAATATTATGGGCGCCCCGTAGGCGTCGTGATCGGTGGCGATGGCTCGCTCCTCGTCGCCGACGACGTCGGCAATACCGTCTGGCGGGTCACCGCTCAGTAGGACTCAGGTCGTCGCGAACAGCTTCGACGGGTCCGCCATCGCCTTGAACTCGAGCGCGTTGCCGGCCGGATCGAGCAGGAACATGGTCGCCTGCTCTCCAGCCTCGCCAGGGAAGCGGATCGTCGGCTCGATAACGAACTCCACGCCCGCTACCTTCAACCGATCCGCGAGGGCCTGCCATTCGTCCATCGGCAGGACGACCCCGAAGTGCGGAACCGGCACATGCTCACCGTCGACCTCGTTCGCCGCGTGCCTAGGAGCGGCGTCCGGCGCAAGATGCGCGACGATCTGATGCCCGTGCAGGTTGAAATCGACCCAATGCTCGGCGCTTCGCCCTTCGGGGCAGCCCAGGAGCCCTCCGTAAAAGCGACGTGCTGCGGCCAGATCGTCGACCGGAAAAGCAAGGTGGAAGGGTCGAAGGCTCACGGGGGCATCGAATGCGGCCCGCCTTGATTTCTGTCCAGACTTTCCTCTCGCTTGAACTGCGGCTAGCCCCGCCAACCATGGAGCATCTTAGGGGGGTTCAGCAAAGCCGATGGTGGCCCTTCGCGGCCGCCTTCGTCGTCGGTGCTTCTTCGGCGCTGGCCTTCGCGCCGGTGAACGCCTGGCCGTTGATGCTCTTCGCCTTCGCCCTGTTGTTCGGACTGCTGCGCCGGGCGAAATCCCTGAAATGCGCTCTCCTGATCGGCTGGCTGTTCGGCCTCGGCCAATTCGTGATCGGTCTCAACTGGATCGCGACGGCATTCACCTTCCAGGCGGCGATGCCCGCATGGCTCGGCTGGATCGCGGTCGTTCTCCTCTCGCTCTACCTCGCCGTCTATCCGATGCTCGCCGCGGGCGTGGCGTGGCGAATGGGGCGCGGACATCCGCTGGCCATGGCGATCGCGCTCGCCGGCGCCTGGGCCATCACGGAGTGGCTTCGGGCGGGAATTTTCACCGGCTTCGCCTGGAATCCGGTCGGCGTGATCTTGGTCCCAACGCCATTGCTGAATCTCAGCACCCTTGTCGGAACCTACGGTCTGTCGGCTCTGGTCGTGCTCCTGTCGGCCGCGGTCTGGTTCGAGAATTTCAAGCGATGGGCAGCCGTCGCAGTCATTTTAGGAACGACCTTGGTTCTCTGGCTGCTGCCTTTGTCGAGTGTTCCGGAGACGAACCTGGTCATCAAGCCGATCCGCGTGATCCAGCCCGACATCGGGCAGCAGGACAAATGGAAGCCCGGCTACTCGGACATCGCCGCGGAACGCCTGGCCCGCCTCTCGAGCCTCCCCGGAGGAGCCCATCCGCGCCTCCTGCTTTGGCCCGAGGCCGCCGTAACCGAACCGATGCAGGACCAGCGTGGGCTGCCCTATTCCGCCTTTGCGGAGTTCGAGCGCCGCCGCGCCGCCGCTTCTATCGGCCCGGGGGAATATCTCCTGACGGGCGGAATCGGGCTCACCTCATCCGACGGAGTGCGAGTGACCGCAGGCACGAACAGCATTTATGTTCTTGGCCAAGGCGGGGAAATCGTAGCGCGCTACGACAAAGCGCATCTCGTGCCCTATGGGGAGTATCTTCCGATGCGGCCCCTGCTCTCGGCAATCGGCCTTTCGCGGCTTGCGCCCGGCGACGTCGATTTCGCGCCTGGGCCCGGCCCGCGCACAATCCACGTCCCGAATTGGGGCAGGGTCGGGTTCCAGCTTTGCTATGAGATCATCTTCTCTGGTCATGTCGTCGACAGCCATGATCGACCCGACTTCATCTTCAATCCGTCGAACGACGCCTGGTTCGGAGCGTGGGGCCCGCCCCAGCATCTCGCCCAGGCCCGCCTTCGCGCGGCTGAAGAGGGAATACCAGTGATCCGCTCGACGCCCACGGGGATCAGCGCGGTGATCGATGCCAATGGTCAGGTGAGGAATTACGTTGGGTGGAAAGGCACGGGAGTCATCGACGCCGCCATCCCGCCGGCGGCGACCAAGACCACGCCATTCGCGCGCCTCGGCAACATCATTCCACTGGCGCTCGGCTTCGCCTTGCTAATCCTCGCCATTGTGCTGGAGAGGCGCGGCCGCTACAGGACCAACATATAAAGCTTTCCTTATATCCCGAGAATCGAAGGCCTCTCGCACCTATGCGCAGCTCCTATCTCTTCACCTCCGAGTCCGTTTCCGAGGGTCACCCCGACAAGGTCGCCGATCAGATCAGCGACGCCATCGTCGACCTGTTCCTGTCCAAGGATCCTGAAGCGCGCGTCGCGTGCGAAACCATGACGACGACCAACCGGGTCGTTCTCGCCGGCGAGATTCGCGGCCAGGGCATCATGGACGAGGAAGGAAATTGGGCTCCGGGCGTCCGCGAGGAGATCGAATCGACCGTCCGCAATGTAGTCCGCGAGATCGGGTACGAGCAGGAAGGCTTCCATTGGGACCGTTTCGACTTCGCGAACCACCTGCACCCTCAGTCGGCGCATATCGCGCAGGGCGTCGATGCGGGCGAGAACAAGGATGAAGGTGCCGGCGATCAGGGCATCATGTTCGGCTTCGCCTGCGACGAGACTCCGGACCTGATGCCGGCGACGCTCGATTACAGCCATAAGATCCTGGCTGAGATGGCCAGGGACCGGCACTCGGGCGCGGCGCCCTTCCTCGAGCCGGACGCCAAGAGCCAGGTCACCCTGCGCTTCGAGGGCGGCAAGCCCGCAAAGGCAACCGCCATCGTCGTCTCGACCCAGCACAAGCCCGGCTACGACAAGGGCGAGAAGCAGGCCGAACTCCACGCTTACGTGAAGGGCGTGGTCGCCAAAGTGATGCCGGCAAACCTTCTCGGCAACGAGACCGTTTATCACATCAACCCCACCGGCAGCTTCGAGATCGGCGGTCCGGACGGCGACGCCGGGATCACCGGCCGCAAGATCATCGTCGACACCTATGGCGGCGCTGCTCCGCACGGCGGCGGCGCCTTCTCCGGCAAGGACCCGACGAAGGTCGACCGCTCCGCCGCTTATGCCGCTCGCTACCTAGCCAAGAACATCGTCGCCGCCGGGCTCGCAAAGCGCTGCACGATCCAGCTCGCCTACGCGATCGGCGTATCGAAGCCGCTGTCGCTTTACGTGGACACGCACGGTACGGGCTCCGTGGGTGACGAACAGATCGAGGAGGCAATCGGCTCGATCGGCAAGCTCGGCGGATTGACCCCGCGCGGAATCCGTACGCACCTCGGCCTCAACAAGCCGATCTACCGTGCGACCGCCGCCTACGGCCACTTCGGCCGCCAGTCCGAAGGCGACCGCTTTCCGTGGGAGCGGATCGACCTGGTCGACGACCTGAAGGCAGCCGTCGCCTAGCCGACATTCGCATGGTAAATGGCGGCAGTGCTTTTGCTCGCCGCCGCAATGCTCGCCGTTTCAGCGCCAGCCGCCGAGCAGGCCGCGATCTTCAAGGCCGCCGGTTTCACGAAGCGCGGCGCGACCTGGAAGTCCGGCAATTGCGACGGCTCCGAGAGCGAGACCTACTCGCCGGGCAATATCGAGAGTTACAGCGACCTCAATGGCGATGGCCGTCCGGAGGCGGTCGTCACCGAAGGCGGCGCCATCTGCTACGGCATGACCGGCACCCACTTCTGGCTGGTGTCGAAGCAGGTCGACGGCAGCTGGAAGCTCATGACGGACGAGACCGCCATGCCCGGCTTCCTCAAGACCAAGGGCGCAGGCGGCTGGCCTGACATCCAGCTCGGCGGGCCGGGATTCTGCTTTCCCATCTGGCGCTGGAACGGGAAAGCTTACGCGCTCAACCGCTTCGAGTATGAAGGGAAGCGCTGCAAGCCCTAGCCCTGGTCAGCGCCTGTCGTGCACCCCGACGTGGTGGACGTACACCAGGTCACCGCCGCGCCATCCGCTGAACAGCAGAATGAGAACAGCCGCGCCGGACAGGTAAACGCCCAGGCTGCCGATTCCCTCATCGTTCCCGAGGCGGGTCACGAGGTTCACGACCTCGATCACGACGACCGCTACGTTGGCGAGCATGTGCTGAAGCGCATGTCCGAGCCGGCGAATGCGGTCGTCGCCCATATAGTCGATCAGCCCCGTGGTCGCCGCAAGAATTGCAGTCGCCAGGCCGAACCCGAGCAACCATCTGGACGCTTCGGCCCAGCCTGCATCGCCGGTCCTGAGGTAGATGAGATCGACCACCAACGTTCCCGCGAAGCACACGATTGGAAACGGAATCAGCATCGGATGGATCGGATGCCCACCGATCTGTGCAGTACTTCTCGGGTTCGAAGAGCTTAGGTCCCTGTCGCCGTCGGTCATCGTCAATCTCCCTTCCGCGACAAGTGGACGCAAGAAGGGGGGCTGGGTTCCCTCAGCTCTCACGGCAGCGCACCCAGCGGGCCCTGCCTGAGCGAACGATCGTTCCATCGTAGAACCGGCCGTTCTTCTTTGCCTTCAGCGCCAGCTCCGCACGAGTCGCCTGCGGGTCGACGAGCAGAAGGCGCAGCTCCGATGCGTCCAACCACCACTGAACCGCCCGGACTTCAATGGCGCGCCCCGCATCCACGAGCCGGCCCGAGACGAGCGGCGAGCCTGTTGTGTGCCCAATGACGAGTGAGACCTGGATTGGCCGCGAACCTGCGGTCCTGCAGGTCATTCCGCCAGTGGCGTTGGCCGGAGGCGCAATGCCGGTGAGCAGCGCGAGGAAATAGGCTGTCTTCTTCATGCGTGGACTTTCACCCGCCCTTGCTGAACGGCGCCTTGAGAGCCTAGGCGCGCGCCCATGAGCGCTCACAAGCCCGGCGATCCGACGACCCTCAACCGTCTTTACGGCCGGTCGAGCGGGCACAAGCTGCGCAAGAGCCAGCAGGAGCTCGTCGACAACTTGCTCCCCCAGATCGAGATACCGGCAGAGGGCGAGATCACATCGGCGCGGCTGTTCGGCGAGGACCGCCCGCTTCACTTCGAAATCGGTTTCGGCTCGGGCGAGCATCTTGCCTACCGGGCAGACATGCTGCCCGATCACGCCTTCATCGGTTGCGAGCCTTTCGTCAACGGGGTCGCGACCGCGCTCGGCCACATACGCGACCAGCACCTCGCCAACGTTCGCCTGTGGAAGGGCGACGCGCTCGAGGTCCTCCGCCGCATTCCGGATGGCACTCTCAGCTTTATCTATTTGCTCCATCCCGATCCCTGGCCCAAGTCGCGCCACGCGAAGCGGCGGATGGTCAATGACGGCCCGTTCGACCTGTTCGCGGCGAAGCTGAAGCCCCACGGCGAGTTCCGCCTCGCGACCGATGATCCGACTTATCTCGAGTGGTCACTGATGGTCATGCAGCGGCATGGCGCCCAGTTCGAATGGGTTGCGAGCAGGCCGAAGGATTTCCTCGAGCCGTCAGGCGGCTGGATCGAGACACGGTATGGCGCAAAGTCGCGGCGCGAGGGCCGGCGGCCATATTATCTGCGCTACCGCCGCAAGGGATGAGGCGTTAAGGCGCGGCACATGGACATCCGCGACACTGTC
>Ga0307413_10000416_pt1 | contig 13745 bp, 14 predicted proteins | sample DK1Ometagenome_3_FD_203714 | JGI IMG/M metagenome (GOLD analysis project Ga0307413, IMG submission 203714) | Maize rhizosphere microbial communities from greenhouse at UC Davis, California, United States - DK15-O-2 | ecosystem: Host-associated > Plants > Roots > Rhizosphere > Soil | place: USA... | reverse complement strand
GAAGGTCCGCCGCGTCGCCTCGCGCCTCGTCGAGGCCAAGCGGGCCGGAAACCGTGTGGTCGCCGTGGTCTCGGCGATGGGTCAGCACACGGACGAGCTCGTCTCCCTCGCCCACGAGGTCTCGCCGCAGCCCAAGCCGCGGGAGATGGACATGCTCATCTCGGTGGGCGAGCGCATCTCCTGCGCGCTCGTTGCGATGGCGATCGCCGACCTCGGGCTCGACGCGATCTCGCTCACCGGCTCCCAGGCGGGGATCGTGACCGACACCGTCCACGGAAAGGCGAAGATCGTCGAGGTGCGTGCGCACCGGATCCACGAGGCGCTCGACTCCGACCGCATCGTCCTCGTCGCAGGCTTCCAGGGTGTCTCCACGGACTTCGACATCACGACGCTCGGGCGCGGCGGCTCCGACACGACCGCGGTCGCGCTCGCCGCGGCCCTCGGCGCGGACGCGTGTGAGATCTATACGGACGTCGACGGCGTCTTCACGGCCGACCCGCGGCTCGTCCCCGGCGCGCGGAAGCTTCACGCCGTGAGCTACGAGGAGATGCTCGAGATGGCGGCCTCGGGCGCGAAGGTGCTTGCGCTACGCTCGGTCGAGTTCGCGCGGAACCACGGCGTCAAGCTTCATGTGCGCTCCACCTTCACCGGCGAGGAGGGCACGTGGATCACGGAGGAGGACGAGCGGATGCTCGAGAAGGCGATGATCTCAGGCGTCACGCACACCCTCGAGGAGGCCGTGTACCGCGTGTCCGGAACCGAGCGCGCCGACCTCTTCGACGCGCTCGCCGACGCCTCCGTGAGTGTGGACACGATCATTCAGACGGGCGAAGACATCGTCTTCTCCGCGCCGGTCGAAGACCGCGCCGCAACGGAGGCCGCTCTTGGCGGGCTCGACGCAAACTGGGAGGAGCGCGCCCACCTCGGGAAGGTGAGCGTCATCGGCGCTGGAATGAAGAGCCATCCAGGGATCGCCGCGCGTACGTTCCAGACGCTGCGTGACCTGGGAGTGGAGCCTGACCTCGTGGCCACCTCGCCGATCAAGATCGCCTTCTACGTCCCGCAGGAAGATGTCGAGCGTACCGTCGTCGCCTTGCACGAGGCCTTCGAGCTGTCCTCTGTCGGTGCGGAGCGGGCTCATGACTAGGGTCGGAGTCGTCGGGGCCACCGGCGCGGTCGGCTCGGTCACGCTCGGCCTCCTCGCCGAGCGCGGGTTCGAGAACGTGCGAGCCTTCGCTTCGTCGCGCTCGGCCGGCAAGCACCTTCCGTACCGCGATCGCGAGCTACTCGTCGAAGAGGCCACGCCGGAGAACCTCAGCGCTGGCGACCTGGACCTCTGTTTCTTCTCGGTGGGAACCGATGCGAGCCGCGAGCTCGTCCCCCAAGCCGCCGCGGGCGGCACGGTCTGCATCGACAAGTCGGACGCCTTCCGCCTGGCCGACGGCGTGCCGCTGGTCGTCGCAGGCGTGAACGACGCGGCGCTTCGTCGAGACGACGAAGTCGTTGCCAACCCGAACTGCTCCGCGATTCAGCTCTCTTGCGTCCTCAAGCCGCTGCACGAAGCGGCCGGCCTCGCGTCGGTGCGCCTCGCCACGTATCAGTCCATGTCCGGGATCGGCGATGCGGGCATCGAGCGGCTTCGCGCCACCGAGCCGGGCGACGGCGACCTGGCGATGGACTGGGATCTCGAGGGCGAGGAGTTCTCGGAGGAGTCCAAGCTCCGCGCGGAGACGCGCAAGATCCTCGACCTCCCCGATCTACCTCTTCAGGCCCAGTGCGTGCGCGTGCCTGTCCTCGTCGGTCACGCGCAGGCGATCTGGGTCGAGACGGCCGAGCCACTCTCGGCTGACGACGCGCGCGACGTCCTCGGCTCGGCGCCGCATGTCGAACTGGAGGACTTCGCGACGCCGAAGGACGCAGCCGGCCGCGACGAGGTTCTCGTCGGCCGCATCCGGCCCGACACTGCGAACAGCTCGGGCCTCGCTCTGTGGAGCGTGAACGACAACCTGCGCAAGGGCGCGGCCCTGAACGCAGTGCAGATCGCAGAAGCTCTCCTCGAGCGCAACCTGATCTCGGCTTAGGGCCGCTGCGGCACCGGCGCCGGGGTCAAGACTTCCTTCACTCTCCGCCAGAGAAGCGCGGTCGACCCCTCTGCCACCGGCTGCAACCCGCCGAGCTCGAGCCGCGCAAGCGCGACATCACCCGCCCAGCGGACGGGGTAAAAGCCGAGGTCGGCAAGGAAGTCTGACGGGAAGATCGTCCGGTGTACGAGGAAGCGCTCGTACGGGGTCTCGCCCTCCGGGTAGCGGTACGCGAACGTCTCGATCGCCTTCGCCTTGCGGTCGCGCGCCTCGCCGATGACCGAGAGGAAGAGGCTCTGGATCGCCCAGGGCGCGGCCGGGTCCATCAGGTACGCGCACGTGATGAGAACCGCGTCGTCCGAGGGCGGCCCGGCCGGGAGGTCGTCCGCACGCGGGAAGTGCCCCGCCGGCCCGTACTGGATGAAACCGAGAAGCCGATCCTCCTCTTCGAAGTAGAGCGTGCCCCACGGGCCCCAGTCGTCCTCGATCCGCTCCGCCCAGCGCCCCTTCGCGGCCGCGCGGTCTCCGCGCGACTGCCAGAAGACGCACCCGACGCACGGCGGCGGTGCGTGCGCGACCGAAGCTGCGGTGACAGGATGAAGCCGAGTAGGCATCTAGTGAGCGGCACTTCTTAGCACGAGGTGGGTCGCCTCGGGGCGCGCGACGAAGCGAAACGGCACAAAGCTCGTCCCGAGGCCGCGCGAGACGTGCAGGATTGCAGCCGGAGTCTCGTGCAGTCCCTCCCAGTGCTCAGCACGCAGGTGCTCGAGCCGCACCTTGCCGCGCGGCGTCGGGATGCAGATCTGGCCGCCATGCAGGTGGCCGGCAAGGACGAGATGAAACGCGCCCGGCGGCAGGTAGCGGACGACGTCCGGGAAGTGGAAGAGCAGGATGCGGAGGTCGGCCTCCGGGTCGGCCAATTTCGCAAGGCTGCTCCAGTACGAGCCGAGGCTCTGGTCGCCCCCGACGATCTGCACCGACTTTCCGTTTACGGTGCGCAGCACCGAGTCGTTCTCGAGGAGCACGGCGCCCGCGTTCTCGACGACGGACGCGTCCGTCGGCTGCGAGAAAGGATCGCGCGTGACCTCGACGTCGTGGTTTCCGAGCACAGCGAAAACACCGAGACGCGGCTCGAGCGCCGCGACCGCTGCCTCGAGCTGCGCCTCGCCGCGCCGCCGGGACAGGAGGTCGCCCGTGATCGCGACGATGTCGCATGGCTTCTCCGACGCCCAGCGAACCGCCCGCTCGAGCGCGCGGCCGTTGAAGGAGATCGTCCCGAGGTGGAAGTCCGAGAGGTGGACGACCGTGAGCCCGTCGAGCTCCGGCGGCAGGCTTGGGAGCCGGACCTCGAGGTCGCGGAACTCGACCCACTGGGACTCGAAGAGCGACCAGCCGAGGACGCCCGCCGCGGCTGTGCCCGCGACGGCCGCGGCGCGCCGGACCACCGACTTATCCCTCCTGCGAGCGGATGCTCTCGCGAAGCCGGGCCCGCGCGGCCTCGATCTCGCGCCGAAGCTCCTCCGTGCGCGCGTAGCCGCCGTTCGTCTCCGGCCCACCGCGCCCGCGCATGCGGCGGAGCACGGTCGCGGCGGCGGCGGCGAGAGCCGCCACAGCCGCAACGAGGAGGAACCTACGAACCATCGGGGCGATTCTAAGAATAGAGCTCCGGCCTGGCCCCTCGAGCGGGTTGAGAGAAACCAGGCCGGAAATGCCCCTCCGGTAAGAGAGAGTCACCTTGCGACCGAAAACTTGCGCGACTTCTATTCCAACTAACAGTCTGTTACTTAGTCGGCGAGCGCGGGCTCGTCGATCGTCAACGTCTTCGAATCCGCGTCGAGAGTCGCTTGCACTCCGAGCGGCAGCGTCGCCAGTGATGCACCGTGGCCGAGCGGCAGGTTGTAGAGCACGGGCACGCCGAGGTCGCCCAGCCGCCCCGTGAGGACCTCCTCCAGGGTCTTCGAGCGCGGCGCGGTCGTGAAGTTGTCCCACTCGCAACCGGCGAGCTCGCCGGCGACGATTCCGCGCACCTTGTCGAACTTCCCCAGCTGGCCGAGGTAGAGCAGCGGACGGTCGATCTGAATCGGCGCGCTGCCCGCATCCTCGAAGAAGAAGATCGCGTCGTCGAGGTCGGGCTCCCACGGAGTCCCGATGGTGAAGATGAAGTCGAGGAGGCACCCACCGACCAGCCGTCCGCTGGCCTTGCCGCCCGCGATCGAGACAACCGTGAGCCGCTCAGAATCCTCCGGCACGGGACCGGTGGTCTCGCCGCGAAGCACCTGCAAGAAGCGCTCGGTGGTGAAGCTCGCGGGCGACGGTTGCCCGAGCATCGAGAGGCTCGGTCCATAGAAGGTCGCGAGCCCGGCGCGCGCCAGGAGCGCGGCATGGAGAGCCGTGATGTCGGAGAGGCCGAAGAACGCTTTCGGGGTCTCCTTGATCGCCTCGAAGTCGAGCAGCGGAATCGTCTGCGCCGAGCCGTAGCCGCCACGCATGGTCTGGACGACGTCGACCTCGGGGTCCGCGAAGGCGGCCTGCAGGTCGGCGGCGCGGACCTCGGGGCTTCCTCCATGCCAGTCGTCGCGCTCGAGCGCCCCCGGCATGAGCTTGACGCGGTAGCCCTGCGATTCCCACCAGCCGATGCCGCGCTCGACCTCGGCCCGCGTCTCGGGCGGGCTGCCCGGCGTGACGACGCCGATCGTGGAGCCGGGCGGCGCCGGACGGCCGACCAGCGCGGGCACGGTCTAGGGTGCTTCCAGTTTCTCGAGGACGGAGTCGACGGGCACGACGTGCCGTCGGAACTTGAGCTCCGAGTCGTCGAGCCCGGCCGCCACGCCGATCAGCTGCGAGAGGTGGAGGATTGGCATCCGGTAGCTCTTGCCGGTTTGCGCCTCGAGCTTCTGCTGCCAGGCGTCCAGCGAGAGATGGCAGAGCGGGCACGGCGTTACCATCGCATCGGCGCCGGCCTCGATTGACTGCTCGATCGGCTGGATCAACTCGCCGAGCGCAACCTCCTCACGAGCCTGGATGATCGGGAAGCCACAGCATTTGATCTTCGCGGGATAGTCGATCGGCTCGCCCCCGCAGGCCTCGATGATCGCCTCGAGCGACCACGGGCGGTCAGGGTCTTCGAAGCCCATCAGCTTCGAAGGACGCAGGATCTGGCAGCCGTAGAAAGGCGCGACCTTGAGGCCCTTGAGCCCCTTGTGCGCGACTTCCTTGAGCTTCTGAAAGCCGTCGCCGTCGGCGATCAGCCAGAGGAGATGCTTGACCTCGACGCCGCCCGAATAGCGCGGCGCGCCGACGGTCTCGAGGTTGTCGCTCACCCGCTCCCTGAGCGCATCGTCGTTTACAAGCTGGAAGTTCGCCTGCCTCAGGTTGAGCGTGCAGACGTTGCAGATGGTCATCAGGGTGTCCGCGCCCGTGGCCTCGGCGTAGGCGAGGATGCGCGCGTTCAGGTGGAGGTAGTAGTCGGGCTCGGCCTCGTGGATGTCGCCGGCGCCGCAGCAGGTGACCGATTCGAGCTCCTCGAGCTCGATCCCCAGCTTCGGCGCAAGCGCCTGCGTCGAGCTGTCGAGCTCCTTCGCCGAGAGCGAGGCGAGGCAGCCCTTGTAGTAGGCGACCCTCATCCCTCGGCCCTCGGAGGAGTCACGCCCGGCGTGATCTCCGGCGCGTCGCGCCGTGCGCCGCCGTGATCGGTGTGCTCGATGCGGGCGAGGGCTCGCTCCCCCTGGACGATCCCCGCCGCTCCCTTCAGGCCGCGTGTCTTCACGACCTCGTAGAGCGCGCGGGCCTCCTGCACGTTCTCCGCCACGTGCGGTGGGAACGGAGGCGGCACCTTGCCCCGCCTGGCGAGCGAGAGCGCGAACTTCGTCTGCTGGATGGCGGAGACGACGCCCTGCGTCTTGGGCACGAGCTCGGTTTCGCGGAGCCAGCCGGTCGTACGCGCGGAGTGGACGAACCAGTTCGCATGCTTCGCGCCCATGTCGCGGTCGATCCCCTCGGCGATCGACTCGGCGCCGAGCTTCGCGATCGCGTCGCGCGGGTCGACCCCCTTGGGACAGCGCTCGTTGCAGAAATAGCAGCGCGTGCAGTCCCAGATTCCGTGCTCGTCGTTGTAGTCCTCGAGCCGCTCGACCTTCGTCCGGTCGCGCGGGTCGCCGACGAAGCGGAAGCCCTTCGCGAGCGCGGCCGGCCCGAAGAACTCAGGATCCGACTCCATCGAGTTGCACTCCGAGACGCAGCAGCCGCACATGATGCAGAGCGCCTCCTTGTGGATCGGGTTCATCTCCTCCTGGGAGTGGATGAACTCCTTCTCCGGGACGTCCTCGTAGCCCGTCTCGAGCCAGGGCTTCATGTTCTGGATCTTCGTCCAGAAGGGCGACATATCGACGACGAGGTCCTTGAGGACGGGCATGTTTCCCATCGCCGAGATCACCGGCACGTGGCCGCTCTCGACGATCGGCTTCATGCGCTCCTTGCAGGCGAGGACGGCGCGTCCGTCCATCCGCATCCCGCAGGAGCCGCAGATCATCATCCGGCAGCTCTTGCGGTAGGCGAGCGACCCGTCGACCTGGTCCTTGATCAGGTCGAGGACGTCGAGCAGGCAGGCCCACTCCGGCGCCTCGATCTCGTACGTCTTCAGGGCGCGCTCACCCGAGTCGGGGTCGTACCTCCAGATCTTGAGAGCAACGTCCACGCGTTCTCCTAGCTCTGCCCCAGAAGCTGGGTCAGGTCGACGACTTGATCTTCGGACGGGACGGTGACGTTGATGTCGGTGCCCCAGTCGTAGAGCTCTTCCTCCATGGTCATGGACGAGCCGGCCGCGAGCTTCTGCTCGAAGCGAAGCCTGTGCACGTAGCCCTCGTCCCCGATCCACACCTCCATGGGCACGGACGAGGAAGGCACCAGCTCCGCGAGCTTCTTGTACTGCTCGGCGAGGTCCGCCGGGGCGTTCTCGGCGACCATGTTCAGGTCGATCGTGCCCGCGTAGTGCGTCGTCGGCTCGCCGCGCACCTCCTCGGTTCCGACCTCGTGGAAGTCGTCGCTCGCCCCCTGGAGGAAGTCGAGCGCCTGGCTGGGATCGCTCTGGGAGAGTTGCGTGAGCTGCTCGAGGTTCAGTCCTTGCGTTTGGCCCAACTGCTTCAGGTCGATCTTGAACCACTCCTTGCCTGGCGGAACCGGAAGGCCGGCTCCCTCTGGAAGCTTCATGTAGTAGACGAGGTCAGAGAAAACGAGCTCGGCCTGTCCGCTGCCGAAGGCGCCGCCGCCGAGGTCGCTCATCTGGAGCGTGAGGTGGCCCTCGCGGTTCGAGAACTCGCCTTCGCCGGTCATCGTGCCGCTCGCCGAGCCCGTGAAGTCCGCCGTGAAGGACGCGCGCGCGCTCCCCGCATCCGACGACTTCTGGCCTGCGTTTGAAACGGCCTGCGCAGCGGCCGAGCTCGGGGTCCCGTCCGTACCGGTGGAACCGTTCCCACCGCACGCAGACGCGGCGAGAACGAGCAGGAACGCGAGCGGGAGCAAGAACCGCCGCATCAGTACTTCCGCTCCTGCGGCTGCCACTTCGTCATCCGCACAGGCTCCCACGAGAGCTCGGGCTGGCCGTCTCTCCATGACACCAGCGTATGTCGTAGGAAGTTCTCGTCGTCGCGGTCCGGGAAGTCGTGGGGACGCGCGTGCGCACCGCGGCTCTCCTTCCGCGCGAGCCCGGCCTCGATCATGCAGGACGCGAGCTGAAGGAGAAAGCCGAGCTCCAGAGCCTGGGTGAGGTCGTTGTTGAAGACGTCGCTCTTGTCGTCGACGACGACGCGCTCGTAGCGCTCGGTGAGCCCCGCGATGATCTTGCCCTCGCGCCGCATCTGGTCCTCGCGGCGGAAGACGCCGAAGTTCTCGTGCATCGTCCGCGCCATCTCGTCGCGGATCGCGTGGGGCCGCTCACCGTCGGTGCGCCCGAGGAGCTCGTCGAGCTCGCGCCTCGCGTCGGTCTCGGCCGCCTCGGGGACGGTAACGGTCGTGTGCGAGAGCGCCCAGTCGGCCGCGGTGCGCCCGGCGCGCTTGCCGAAGGTGATCGTCTCCATGAGCGCATTCCCGCCCAGGCGGTTCGCGCCGTGGACGGAGACGCACGCGCATTCCCCCGCCGCGTAGAGGCCCTCGAGCGCCGTCTTCCCGTCGAGATCCGTCTCGACGCCGCCCATGTGGTAGTGGGCGCCCGGCCGGACAGGAATCGGGTCGTGGATCGGGTCGACGCCGGCGAACACCATCGAGAGCTCCCGCGTCCCGTGCAGCCGCTCGATGATCTTCTCCGCGCCGAGGTGGCGCAGGTCGAGCAGGACGTTGCCGTCGACTCCGCGCCCCTCGTCGATCTCCGTCTGTTCCGCGCGCGAGATGACGTCGCGGCTCGCGAGCTCCATCGCGTTCGGCGCGTAGTCCTTGAGGAAGCGATCGCCTTCCGCGTTCAGGAGGTAGGCGCCCTCCCCGCGGCAGCCCTCAGTGATGAGGACTCCCGTGGGCGAAAGCGTCGTCGGGTGGAATTGCATCATCTCCATGTCCTTGAGCGGCACGCCGAGGCGCAGCGCCATGGCCATCCCGTCGCCCGTGCACGCATAGGCGTTCGTCGTGCCGGAGTAGAGCCGCCCCGCCCCGCCCGTCGCGAGGATGACGGTCTTCGCGCCGATCGTGCGCAGACCGCCGTTCAGGAGATCCCAGCAGATGACGCCCTGGCAGCGATTGTCGTGCTCGACGAGCTGCCACGCGAAATACTCCTCGTAGACCTGGAGGTCGCGCTTCATCACCTGCTCGTAGAGGACGTGGACGAGAACGTGACCCGTGATGTCGGCGGCGTAGGCGGTGCGCGGCTCGCCGGCGGCGCCGAACGGCCTCTGCGCGATCCGCCCGTCCTCGGTGCGCGAGAAGACCGCGCCCCAGTGCTCGAGCTGGTACACGTCGCCGGGCGCCTCGTCGCAGAGAACCTGGATCGCGTCCTGGTCGCCGAGGTAGTCGGAGCCCTTGACCGTGTCGAAGGCGTGCTTCTCGGGATCGTCCTCGGATGCGTTGCCGAGCGCGGCGTTGATCCCGCCCTCAGCGGCGCCCGAGTGGCTGCGGACCGGATGGATCTTGGAGATGAGCGCGACATCGGCCCCCTGATCGTGGGCCTCGATAGCCGCGCGCATGCCGGCACAGCCGGCACCGACGATCAGTACGTCGTGCTTCGCTTCCACCAACGCGGACGCTATCCGATCGGCCTGAACGTGGGCGTCAGACGCGCGGGCCGGCCGAGACGATGTTCTCGTCCGCGCCGAACTTCTCGAAGTTCTCCTTGAAGCGCTGCGCGAGGTAGGTCGCCTTCTCGTCGTAGGCGGCGGGGTCGCTCCATGTCGAGCGCGGGTCGAGGAGCTTCGAGTCGACCCCCGGCACCTCGACCGGCACGTCGAAGCCGAAGATCGGGTCCTCGCGGTAGGCGACGTCGTCAAGCCCGCCGTTCAGCGCCGCGCGGAGCAGCGCGCGTGTCGCGGCGATAGGCATGCGCTCTCCTTCGCCATAGGGCCCGCCCGTCCAGCCCGTGTTCACGAGCCAGACCGCGGACCCGTGCTCGTCGAGTTTCTGGCCGAGCATGCGTGCGTAGACGGTCGGCTGCTGCGGCAGGAACGGGGCGCCGAAGGCGCAGGAGAAGGTCGGCTGCGGCTCGGTGACGCCGATCTCCGTGCCGGCGAGCTTGGCCGTGAAGCCTGTCAGGAAGTAGAAGAGCGCCTGGTCGCGCGTGAGGCGCGCGATCGGCGGAAGGACGCCGAACGCGTCGGCGGTCAGGAAGAGGACCGAGCTCGGATGGCCGGCCCGCTTCTCCGGCAGGGCGTTCGCGATCTGCTCGAGCTTGTAGGCGGCGCGCGTGTTTTCGGTCTTCGAGTCGTCGTTCAGGTCGAGGACACCGCGCTCGTCTGTGACGACGTTTTCGAGCACCGTGCCGAACGCGTGTGTGGCCTTGTAGATCTCGGGCTCTGCATCGGCCGAGAGCCGGATCACCTTCGCGTAGCAGCCGCCCTCGAAGTTGAAGACACCGGAGTCGCCCCAGCCGTGCTCGTCGTCGCCTATGAGGCGGCGTTCGGGATCGGCCGAGAGGGTTGTCTTGCCGGTCCCGGAGAGCCCGAAGAAGATGGCCACGCGTCCGTCGTCGTCCACGTTGGCCGAGCAATGCATCGGGAAGACCCCGTCGAGCGGAAGGCGGTCGTTCATGACCGTGAAGATCGACTTCTTGATCTCGCCCGCGTACTCGGTACCGCCGATCAGCACCTCGGCGCGCGAGGGATGGAGGACGACGAACGTTTCGCTCCGCGTCCCGTCTTCGTCCGGGTCGGCCTCCACCTCGGGCGCGTGGAAGACGACCGCGTCGGGCTCGAAGTCGGCGAGCTCGGACTCGTCCGGGTCGATGAACAGCGTCTTCGCGAAGAGCGCGTGCCACGGCGACCCGGTGATCACGCGGACGCGCAGCCGGTGTGCGGGGTCGGAGCCCGCGTACGCGTTGACGACGTAGAGGTCATCCGCGTTCAGGCACTCCGCGACCTTGTCGCGGAGCTCGTCGAAATGCTCCTGCGAGATGGGCTGGTTGATGTCGCCCCACGCGATCCGGTCCTCGGACTCGGGCTCCTGCACGAAGAACTTGTCCTTCGCCGACCGGCCGGTGTGCTTGCCGGTGTCGACGACGAGGGGGCCGCCTTCGGCGAGCGACGCATCGCCCCTGGCGAGGGAGTGCGTGTACAGGAGCGAGGTGCTCGGGTTCCAGAAAACCTGGCCCTCGGGCTCTAGCCCGTGACCGCCGAGCCCGCTGGAGGCCGTGGTGATCGCCATGGTCGCCGTATCGTACGCATCATCCCGCCGCCCTGGCCGGACGAGGCCTGCAAATGGAATACATCCTCGAACGCACCCAGACCGTCCCCGTCGCGATCCAGGATGCGTTCGGCTTCTTCTCGGACGCCCGCAACCTCGAGGAGATCACGCCCTCGTGGCTGCGCTTCGAGGTGCTGGGCGCACCGGACGAGCTTCGGTACGGCTCCCTCATCGCCTACCGGCTCGAGCTCTTCCGTGTCCCGATCCACTGGCTGACGAGAATCGCGACCTGGCAGCCGCCGCGGAGCTTCGCCGACGAGCAGATCTCCGGCCCGTATCCGCTCTGGGAGCACACGCACCGTTTCTCTCCGGCCGTCGACGGCACTGAGATCTACGACCACATTCGCTACCGCGTGCCAGGCGGCCCCCTCGCCCCGGCCTTGCAAAAGCCGTTCGTCAGCCGCTGGCTGGACCAGATCTTCGACTACCGAGCCGAGCGGCTCCGGGAGATCCTCGGATGACCAGCGAGCCCTGCCCACTCTGCGGAGCGGAGGCCGCCATCACCGTCGGGCCGGTCTACGGCGGAGTGACGCGTAAGCTCTGGCGCCGGCGGCCCTTCGAGGAGGCGCTCTACCGCTGCGCGGAGGGCCACGTCTACTCCGTACGGACCGAGGGGGATTCCGTCACGACGGAGCCGTACGAGAGCGTGGACGAGTGGCTCGAGCGGAAGACGGGCACGGAGCGGCTCGAGCGGCCGCCCGGTCTCTAAGCGAGCGTCTTCGCCCGCTCCGTCTCGAAGGTCGTCTTGGCGGAGTAGACGAGCTGCGGCTCCCCGCCCGGCGTAAAGCCGTAGCCGAGCAGAACGCGCGCCGTGGCCGGAGCAGCGAGCTCTGCAGACTGCCACTCGGCGGGCCCGCGCTGGACCCGGATCGCCTTGAGGCCGCCCGACTCGAAGATGCCGAGCTCGTGGCGGCCGAGATCGCCGGGGTCGGCCGGTCCGTCAGGGCGGTAGCGGATGTCCACACCGAGTCCCGGGGCCCGGAGCCGGCCCGGCCTCACGCGCAGCCGGGCGCTTCGGTACGGCGCGCCGAAGAGAAGCCCCGGCAAGCCTGCCGGAGTCACGCGCGAAGCGAGGAAGAGCACCGCAGGCTCGTCCTTCCAGGTCACGTAGGTGCGTACGTTCAGCTGCGAGAAAGGCAGGACCGGAGAGCGCCCGACTCGTCCTCGGCGAACGCGGAACGAGACCACCGAAACGACGTGGCGCCCGTCCACCTCGGCGGGCTGCATCCCGGGCAGAGCCACGCGCTCCACGGACTCGCGGCTCGTCTCCCAGCTGGCGAGGAGGAGGTTCTCGACGTCGAGGCGGATGCGCATCGGGCAGGAACCCTAGTTCGCAGGCGAAAAACCCTGCCGTGGAGACACGATCTGCGATCGAGCGCTTTCTCGAGAGCCCGGCGCTCTCGGACGCGACCAAGCGCGCGTACCGCTCTGACCTCGAGGAGTTCGCCGCCTGGCTCCGCCGGCGCGGGCTCGGCCTCGCCGACGTCGACACCGCCGCGATCTCCGACTACGCCGCCGAGCTCGGCGCCGACCGCCCGGGCCGCACACCGCGCAAGCTGGCGCCGCAGACCCTGGCGCGAAAGCTCGCGGCTGTGCGCTCCCTCATCCGCTCGGCCCTGGGGCCGGCGCAGGTCCCCCAGGTCTCGCTCACGGGACGGCGCGGCCGCCGCCTTCCGCACGCGCCTCGTCCGGAGGAGACCGACGACCTCCTGGACGCATTGACCGGCGACGACCCGCTCGCACTGCGCAACCGCGCCCTCTTCGAGCTCCTTTACTCGGCCGGGCTGCGGACGCAGGAGGCGGTCGACCTCACGCTCGCCTCCGTCGACTTCGAGCAGGAGGCACTGCTCGTCCGCGGTAAGGGCGGCAAGGAGCGCGCCGTCCCGCTCGGCGAGGAGGCCGCGTACCGACTGCAGGTCTACCTCGAGGACGGCAGGCCGGAGCTCGCGAAGGGCGCCGACGACCACGTCTTCCTCTCGGTCCACGGGCGGCCCCTCGACACGTCCACACTGCGCCGCCTCGTCCCGAATCCCCACCGGCTCCGCCACGCCTTCGCCACGCACTTGCTCGAAGGAGGCGCCGACCTGCGCACGATCCAGGAGCTTCTCGGCCACTCCTCCCTCTCCACCACCCAGGTGTACAGCCATGTCGACGCCAAGCGACTCCGGCGCGTCTACGACCAGGCCCACCCCCGCGCCTGACCAGGAGGTCAAGGGCTTCCTCGCGCTCCTCGCCGCTCGCCGGGCGCCGAGGACGGTGGACGCCTACCGCCGCGACCTGGCCGATCTGGCCCGCTATCTCGGCCGGTCACCCGCGGACGCGAGCACCGACGACCTGCAGGCCTGGCTCGCCGACCTGAGAGGGCGCGGCCAGGCGTCGTCCTCCATCGCTCGGCGGGCCGCCGCGGCGCGCTCCTTCTACAACCATCTCGTTCTTCTCGGCCGCCGAGAGGACAACCCGGCGGCCGAGCTGGACCTCCCGCGCCGCCGCACGCGCCTCCCCCGCACACTCTCGCCCGGCGAGGTCGAGCGCCTGATCCAGGCAGCGAACGGGACGACACCGCGCACGCTCCGCGACCGCGCCCTGGTCGAGCTCCTCTACGGAGCCGGGCTTCGGGTCAGCGAGGCCGTGGGGCTCGACCGCGGCCGGATCGACCTGGACAACCGTGTCGTGCGGTGCCTCGGCAAGGGAGACAAGGAGCGGATCGTCCCGCTCGGACGCGAAGGAGTCGAGGCCGTACGCCGCTACCTCGCCCGGGGCCGGCCTTTCCTCGATCGCCGGCACCGCCCAGAG